>Ga0210384_10006737_pt1 | contig 12193 bp, 10 predicted proteins | sample IncBWH2MmetaG_FD_160574 | JGI IMG/M metagenome (GOLD analysis project Ga0210384, IMG submission 160574) | Forest soil microbial communities from Barre Woods Harvard Forest LTER site, Petersham, Massachusetts, United States - Inc-BW-H-2-M | ecosystem: Environmental > Terrestrial > Soil >... | reverse complement strand
CGCGGCTGCCGTTGATTGGGCATGATCATTTTCGGAAAAAAACCGGTATCCATTTTCCCGGATCATACCTTCAAGGGCGAGGCAACGGTGCCGGCATCGTTTACAGGGTGACCGGCGTTCCGGCAATGCCGCGTCCATAGCGTTTTCGAGCGAAGTGGATACCGGTTCGCGTCAAGGAAACGCGTCAAAAACGAAAGGCTCAGTCCACCGAGACGCCGGCGAACTCGACGACCTTGCGCCATTTTTCGGTTTCCTCGGCGATGAACTTGCCGAATTCGCCAGGCTGCATCGGCGTCGGGATGCCACCGAGCTCGGCCAGCCGCGCCACCAGTTTTGGATCCTTCAAGGCCTCGCCGACCGCCTTGTTAAGGATATCGATGATCTCCGGCGGCGTGCCCTTTGGCGCGGAAATGCCGTAGAACACCACCGATTCGAAGCCGGGCACCGTCTCGGCGATCGCCGGGACGTCGGGCACGCCGGGCCAGCGCGCTTGCGAGGTGACGCCGAGCGCACGCACGGTGCCGCCGCGCGCCTGCTCCAGCGCCCCCGGCAGATTGTCGAAGATCAGCTGCACCTTGTTCGAGATGATGTCGGGATAGGCGATCGCCGATCCGCGATAGGGCACATGCACCATCTCGCATTTGGTCATCGCCTTGAACAGCTCGGCGGACATGTGCACCGAAGTGCCGTTGCCGGAGGAGGCATAGGAAATCTTGCCGGGATTGGCCTTGCAGTAGTCGATGAATTCGGCAACGGTTTTGGCCGGCACCGCGTTCGACACGACGAACATGTTGGGCAGTTGCATGATGCTCGCGACCGGCACGGTGTCGCGGATGAAGTCGAACGGCAGTCTCTTGTAGAGCGAGGCCGAGATCGCGTTGTTGGCGCCGATAAACAGCAGCGTATAGCCGTCCGGCGGAGAGCTGACCGCCGCGGCGGCGGCGATATTCCCGCCGGAACCGGTACGGTTTTCCACCACGAATTGCTGGCCGAAATGATCGGACAGCCACTGCGCCATGATGCGGGCGACCGTATCGACGGGGCCGCCGGGCGCAAAGCCGTTCAGCCAGCGCACCGGGTGGTTCGGGTAGTCGGCGGCCGATGATGGCTCCGCACCGGCGGCGAGGCCGATGAGGCAGACGGCACCGAACGACGCTGCGCGCCAGAATCCCGACATGGCCGCTCCCGTGATTTTGTCTTTCTCGTTGAAACCCATGCTTCCATAAATCCTCCAGCTTGCCTACAACCTCTCTCGCGTCGCGGCCGCGGGTCTTGACGCGAGGGGCGGCGGGCAGGGGTCGACCATGAAACTTTCCGAAATTGTATGCGCCGGCCTGTTGCTGCTAGGCACGGGCGCTGCGGCGCAAGAGGGAGGCAAGGCCATTCAAAAGACCACGATCAGCCTCGGGACGGCGACGCCTGGCGGCGGCTTCCCGCTTTACGGCAACGCGTTTGCCGAAATCATCAACGCGGCCGATGCCACGCTGTCGATCGAGCCGCGCAACACCAAAGGTAGCAACGAGAACATTCCGCTCCTGGAAGCGGGCCAGCTCGATCTCGGGCTGATTGCCGGCGAGCCGTCTTACGAAGCCTTTTTGGGGATTGGGCGGCCGGCGACCAAGCTGAAAATCCTGACCGCGATGTATTCGTCGCCCGGCATGTTCGTGGTGCGCGCCGACAGCCCCTACAAGACGATCTACGATCTCCTGGGCAAGCGGGTCGCGTTCGGCGCGCGCGGCTCGGGCCTTCCGATCCTTTCGCGTTATGCGCTCGACGGCCTCGGACTGAAGCAGGACGACGATTTCCAGTCGATCTACCTCGATCGCGCCGGCGAAGGCCCGGAGATGGTGCTCGACGGGCGGGTTGCGGCACTTTGGGGTGCCGGCATTGGCTGGCCCGGATTTACAGCTGTCGCCGCGAGCGCCGGCGGCGCGCGGTTCATCGCGCCCGATGCGAGCGAGATCGCACGCATCCGCGCCAAGCATTCCTTCCTCAAGCCGCTCACGGTGCCTGCCAACAGCTATCCGAGCCAGACCGCGCCGATCGACTCAGTGGGGTCGTGGAGTTTTGTGTTGGTGCGCGAAAGCCTGCCCGACGACGTCGCCTATCACCTTGCGCGTACGCTGCATGGTGTTGAGGGCGCATTCTGCAAGAAGCTGGCGCAGGCCTGCGAAACCACCGCGGCCAATACGGTTGCCGCGGCGCCGAACCCGGAATTGATCCATCCCGGCGTGCTCAAATATTTCCGCGAGATCGGGGTGGTTAAATGACCAGTCATTCCGGGGCGCGCGAAGCGCGAACCCGGAATCTCGAGATTCCCCGATGCGCAATTGCGCATCTGAGGTCTGGTCCTTCGGACCATCCCGGAATGACAGCTGCGCAGTCACTTCTTCACCAGCGGACAGGCCGGATCGGGCGGGCCGAACGCGTCGGCACCCGAAATCTTCGCGAGGATCTTGTAGTAGTCCCACGGATATTTGCTCTCTTCGGGCGTCTTGACCTGCACAAGCATCAAATCGTGCACCATCAGATTGTCGTCGCGCAGCTTGCCGTTGCGGGCGAAGAAATCCTCGACCGGCTTCTCGCGCATCTTCGCCGCCACCTTCAAGGGCTCGTCGGTGCCGGTCTCTTTGATCGCATTGAGATAGGCCATGACCGATGAATAGACGCCGGCCTGCCACATCGTCGGCATCCGGTTCATCTTGGCGAAATAGCGCTTCGACCATTCGCGGGTCTTGTCGTCCATATCCCAGTAGAATGACGTGGTGAGGAGCAGGCCCTGTGCCGCCTGAAGGCCGAGCGAATGAATGTCGGTGATCAGCGCGAGGAGCGCGGCCATCTGCTGGCCGCCCTTGAAGACGCCGAACTCGGAACCGGTCTTGATCTCGTTCATGTTGTTGGGTGGACCTGCGGCGATGCCGATGATTTTTGCCTTGGAGGCCTGCGCCTGCAGAACAAAGGACGACAGGTCAGGCGTCGCCAAGGGCGGCCGTACCGAGCCCAGCACCTTGCCGCCATTGGCGTTGATCACGGTCGAGGCGTCGCGTTCAAGAGAATGGCCGAACGCATAATCGTCGGTGATGAAGAACCAGCTGTCGCCGCCGCGCTTGACCACGGCCTGCGCGGTGCCGACCGCGAGCGCTCGGGTGTCGAACACCCACTGCATCGCGTAGGGCGAGCAGAACTTGCCGTGGAAATCCGCAGTCCCGGTGGAATGCGTGATGAACAGCCGCTTCTTTTCGTTGGCGACATTCTGCACCGCGAGCCCGACCGCGGAGACCGGCACGTCCACGATCAGATCGACCTGGTCGACATCGTACCAGCGCCGCGCGATGCCGGCGCCGATATCGGCTTTCAACTGGTGGTCGCCGACGATCACGCTGATCGGCTTGCCGAGCACCGTGCCGCCGAAATCGTCGATCGCCATCTGCGCAGCGGTGACCGAGCCCTGGCCGGTCGGCGTCGACGCCGGCCCGTTCATGTCGGTGAGTACGCCGATCTTGACCACGTCGTCGGATATTTGCGCGAGCGCCGCTGACGAAGCCAGCATCGCGGCGGCAAGCGCGCCAAGCATGGATAGGTGTGCGGATGGATTCCTGGCGAACATCCCGTCTTCTCCCCTGTGCATCGGCACATCGGCTGTTTGTGTCTTGAGGCGGTTTGCTTCCGCCAATTGGTCTCATTTGCAACTAAATCGGGCCGGCGTCAACTTGGTCAAGAGAGGTGGCTGACAGCGAGCGGCATCGGGTTCTGTTTATTTCCGGCCCGATTCAGGGCATAGGCAGGCCATGACCTCGAACCAGCGCTTGCCGACCTCGCTTACCCCGCTCGATGTGGCGCTCGGCAGCTTGCTGCGTGGCATCGAGCCGGTCACTTCCAGGGAACTGCCGCTCGCCGAAGCGCTGCGTTGCGTCGCGGCCGAAATGCCGCCACTGCATGCCTATCCGCCGCACGATGTCGCCGCGGTGGACGGCTTTGCGTTCCGTGCCCGCGATCTGGTCGGCGCGTCTTCCTACACGCCGCTGCCGCTGGTCTCGTCGCCAGCCTGGGTCGAGGCCGGCGACAAAATTCCGGAAAACTGCGACTGCGTGCTTGATGCCGATTGTGCCGATCCAACCGGACCGCTCTTCCAGGTGCTGGCGGAAGCGATCCCGGGGCAGGGCGTTCGCCGCGCCGGCGGCGATATCGCTGAAGGCACCCTGCTTGCGGAAGCCGGGCGGCGCGTGCAGCCGCGCGATCTGTTAATCGCGCGCGCCGCGGGCGTTGAAGAGATCAACGTGCGCCGGCCACGGCTGCGCATCGTCAACATTCCCGGTGGTGCCATCACGGCGAACCTGATCGCCGAAACCGCGCGCGCGGCGGGCGCGGAAGTCATGTTCGCCGAGGCCATGTCGCGCGATGCTACGGCCGTTGCCGACGTCCTCGACGCCGATTGCGATCTGCTCGTCACCATCGGCGGCAGCGGCGTCGGCCGCACCGATTCGACGATCGCCGCACTCGCCAAACGCGGAGAAGTCATCGCGCACGGCATCGCATTGCAGCCCGGCCGAACCTCAGCCATCGGCAAGATCGGAACCGTCCCGCTCGTTGCGCTGCCAGGCGCGCCGGATCAGGCGCTTGCGGCGTGGTGGACCGTGGTTCTACCGGTGTTGGACCGATTGTCGGGACTTCAGCAACGACGGCCGGTCAGCCTGCCGCTGGCGCGGAAGATCGCATCACAGGTCGGCGTTGCCGAGATCGCCCTGCTCGAACGAAACGACGCCAGCTTTGTGCCGCTTGCGATCGGCGATCTTCCGCTTCAAATCATCGCCCGCGCCGACGCCTGGCTTGTGGTTCCCGCCGGCAGCGAGGGGTTTGCTGCGGGCACCCGGGTCGATGCCTATATGTTGCGGGAACGAGCCATCAGATGACCCAAAACAACAAGTCGAAAAGCCGCGACAGTCTCGATCAGGATCAGTTCCTGACCATCCTGTCGCGCGAGGACGCGCTGGCGCGGTTTGAGGCTGCGCTGTTTCCGCGCGCCATCCCGAGCGAACAACGCAGGCTTGCCGACGCGCTCGGCTACGCATTGACTGAGGATGTCGGAGCGCCGATCGACGTGCCGCCGTTCGACCGTTCCAACGTCGACGGCTTTGCGGTGCGCTCCGCAGATCTCGCATCCGCCACCGAAACGTCGCCGGTGCGGTTGATACTGAACGACGAAATCATCGCCTGCGGCGTGGCGCCGGCGCGTCCGGTCTTGTCGGGAACGGCAACTTCAATTGCGACCGGCGGTCCGCTGCCGCGGGGCGCCGACGCCGTTGTCATGGTCGAGCACACGCAGCCGGCAGGTGTTCGCGCGATCGAAATCCGCCGCGCCGCCTCACCGGGGCAATTCGTGTCCTATGCCGGCTCCGACATGGCGCGCGGCGAGGCGCTGCTGCGCGCCGGCACCATCGTCGGCTCGCGCGAGATCGGCATGTGTGCGGCCTGCGGCATCGCGCAAGTTTCGGTCGCGCGCAAGCCGCGCGTTGCCGTGATTTCGACCGGCGACGAACTGGTTCAGCCTGGCGAACAGCTCCGGCCCGCCGCGATCTACGACAGCAATGGCGCGATCGTCACCGCCGCGATCAACGAGAATGGCGGCGAGGCGGCTTTTCTCGGCGCGGTTCCGGACGACGAGGCGCAGCTGGAATCTGTGATGCGCAAGGCGCTCGCGCAAAGCGACATGCTGGTGCTGTCGGGCGGCACCTCCAAGGGCGCCGGCGACGTCTCCCACCGCATCATCGCGCGGCTGGGAAAACCCGGCATCATCGCCCATGGCGTGGCGCTGAAGCCAGGCAAGCCGCTGTGTCTTGCCGTGTGCGACGGCAAGCCGGTGGTCATCCTGCCGGGGTTTCCGACTTCCGCGATGTTCACCTTCCACGATTTGATCGTGCCGGTGCTGCGGCGCATGGCCGGCCTGCCGCCGCGCCCGGATGCGAAGGTGTCGGCTAAAGTTCCGGTGCGGATCGCCTCCGAACTCGGCCGCACCGAGTTTGTGATGGTGTCGCTGGTCGAAGGCAATGACGGCTTGATCGCCTATCCGACCGGCAAGGGGTCCGGCGCGATCACATCGTTTGCGCAGGCCGATGGATTTTTGAAGATCGATGCGCTCGCCGACCAGATGCCGGCCGGCACCGACGCCGAAGTCACGCTGTTCACGCCGCATGTGCGGGTGCCTGATCTGGTCATCGTCGGCAGCCACTGCACCGGGCTTGATCTCGTCACCGCGCCGCTTTCGCGCGCGGGGCTGTCGGTACGCTCGATCGCGGTCGGCAGTCTCGGCGGGCTCGCCGCCGCCGAACGTGGCGAATGCGATTTGGCGCCGATCCATCTGTTCGACGACAAGAGCGGGACCTACAACACGCCGTTTCTCTCCGATGGGCTTGAGCTGGTGCCGGGCTGGCGGCGGATGCAGGGCATCGTGTTCCGCGAAGGCGATGCGCGCTTCGAAGGTCTTGCCGCGCAAGAGGCAGTGCGCTCGGCGCTCGCCGATCCCGCCTGCATCATGGTCAACCGCAACCAGGGGGCCGGCACGCGCATCCTGATCGACCGGCTGCTCGGCGATGCGCGACCCGACGGCTACTGGAATCAGCCGCGCTCGCACAATGCGGTCGCAGCAGCAGTGGCGCAGCACCGCGCCGACTGGGGCTTGACGATTGCGCCGGTCGCGCATGCGGCTGATCTCGGCTTCATTCCGCTCGCCGAAGAGCATTACGATTTCGCGCTGGTAAGTTCGCGCCGTGAGCGGCCGGCGGTGCGGGCATTTTTGGATGCGCTGGCGTCAGCGGAAAGCCGCGCGGCGTTGACGCGGGCGGGATTCCGGCCGGCTTAGCGTCAGTCCCCATCCAGGGCCGCCAGCCGCTCGGCCTCCGCGATATCCTCCACCGTGTTGGCGTTGAAGAACGGATCGAGCGGCGTCGTCGGCCAGGTCACGGTGGCGAGCCTGTAGCGCGCGGTCCAGCGATCGATCTTCCGGACATCTTCGACGACCAGCGCGTGGCGTAATTCGTCGCGAAGGCCGACGCTCCATAGCCCGATCACCGGATGCGATTGCCCATCGGAAGCCGCCACCGCAAGCTGCGCGTTCTGTTGTTGTAGGGCTTGATACAGCCGCGCGACGAGATCGCGCGGCAGGAACGGGCAGTCCGCTGCCGCGCTCAAGATCCATTCGACGTCTGGCCGGTTCGCCGCCGCCCAATCCAGCGCCGCCAAAATGCCGGCCAGCGGTCCCGGAAAATCGGCGAGGTTGTCGGAGATCACGGGCAATTCGAATGCCGAAAAGCGCGCGGGATCGCCATTGGCGTTGATGATCAGTCCGTCGCATTGCGGCTTGAGCCGTGCGATCACGCGCGCGAGGATGGTGCGGCCGCCGATGGTGCGCATCGGCTTGTCGCCGCCGCCCATTCGGCGCGCCAGCCCGCCGGCGAGCAGCACGCCAGGAATGTCAATCACCGGCTTCGGCCTTGCGCTTGTGCCGCGCGGATTCTTCCTGGACGTAGGCAAGATCCTGGTCGTAGACGATGCGTTCTTGGCCTGACAGCGCGATGAAGCGTTTGCCGCGGGTGCGTCCGATCAAGGTCAGCCCGACCTGCCGCGCCAGGTCGACGCCCCAGGCGGTAAAGCCGGAACGCGAAACGAGAATGGGAATCCCCATCCGCACCGTCTTGATCACCATCTCCGACGTCAGCCGTCCGGTGGTGTAAAGAATCTTGTCGGCAGGATCGACGCCGTGGCGGTAGATCCAGCCAGCGATCTTGTCGACCGCGTTGTGGCGGCCGACGTCCTCGGTGTAGCAGACCGGTCGGCCCTCCTTGCAGAGCACGCAGCCATGGATCGCGCCGGCCTCCAGATAAAGCGAGGGCATGGTGTTGATGGCATGCGTCAACTGGTAGAGCCAGGAGGTGCGCAATTCCGCCTTCGGCAGCGCCACGCTTTCCACCGCTTCCAAGAGATCGCCGAACGCCGTGCCCTGCGCGCAGCCGGAGGTCTGCGTCCGCTTCTTCAGCTTTGCCTCGAAATTGGTGTGGTGCTCGGTGCGCACCACCACCACCTGGAGATCGTCGTCATATTCGACCTCGGTGACGACGTCGTCGTATTTCAGCATGTTCTGGTTCAGGAGATAGCCGAGCGCAAGATATTCCGGATAATCGCCGATCGTCATCATGGTGACGATCTCCTGCGCGTTGAGGTACAGCGTCAGCGGCCGCTCCACCGGCACCCTGATCTCGACCTCGGCCCCGGTCTGGTCGACCCCCCTGACGCGCTCTGTCAGGCGCGGATCGTCCGGGTTTGGGACGATCAGAGGGACGGGGGCTTTTTCGATCTTCATCATGTGCGAGAGGCTAGCATGACATTCCCTTTGAGCCGATATAAAGCTTCTCGGAGCAAGAACAATGCGGCTGCATCGTCATTGCGAGCGAAAGCGAAGCAATCCAGAAATGCGGCAACGAACTGGATTGCTTCGTCGCGTTGCTCCTCGCAATGACGGCGGAGGATGCCGGTTCCGGAGAATATAATGAAACTGATTGGGCTCGCAGGATGGAGCGGCGCCGGCAAGACCACGCTCTTGAAGCGCGTGATACCGCATTTGCTCAAGGAGGGCTTGCGCGTCTCCGTGATCAAGCACGCCCACCACGAGTTCGACGTCGACGTGCCCGGCAAGGATTCCTGGGTGCATCGCCAATCCGGCGCGACCGAGGTGCTGGTGTCCTCGACCCGGCGCTGGGCCCTGATGCATGAATTGCGCGGCGCCGCAGAGCCGCGGCTGCCGGAGCTTCTTGCAAAACTGTCGCCGGTCGATCTCGTCATCGTCGAGGGTTTCAAGCGCGAGCCGCACCGCAAGATCGAAGTGCACCGCGCCGCCAACGGCAAGCCGCTGCTGTTCCCCGACGATCCCGGCGTGGTCGGGATTGCGACCGACACCAGAGTTGAAACCACCCTTCCGACGGCCCATCTCGATGATGTCGAGGCGATTGCCGCGTTGCTTAAGAGATCGGCGGTAGCGGTCGAGGAAGTATTGGCGAAGAGCGAGGTCTGATCGGCAAGATGGCGCAGTTGTCCGACGATTGCTTTGCCTTCGGCGGGCCGATGATGTCGGTCGATGAGGCCGTCGCCATCATCGGGGCAAGGGTTAAGGCGGTTGAGCAGGTCGAGAGCGTTGCGCTTGCTGCCGCCGATGGACGTATCCTGGCGCGCGACATCTCCGCGCCGCTGCCGCTGCCGCCGTTCACCAATTCCGCGGTCGACGGCTATGCAGTGGCAAGCCGCGACCTGCCGTTCGACAAAGAGCAGACATTTCCCGTTACCGGGCGGGTGCAGGCCGGCGCTACGGCGCAAGCGCCGGTCAAGCCCGGTCAGGCGATACGGATCTTCACCGGCGCGCCGATGCCGGAAGGGGCCGATACCGTCTTCATGCAGGAAGACGTCCGCATCGAGGAGGGTAACGTCATGCTGCCGGCAGGCTTGAGGCCCGGCTCCAATGTCCGTCCTGCCGGCGAGGATATTGCGCTTGGCCATGTGGCGCTGATGGCCGGCCAGCGGCTGCGGCCGCAGGATGTCGCGCTCGCGGCGGCCTTCGGGCTTACGAAAATCGAGGTGAACAGGCGTATCCGCGTCGCCGTGTTCTCGACCGGCAACGAACTGGTATCGCCAGGAGAAAGCCGCGCGGCGGCGCAGCTTTTCGACTCCAACCGTTTCATGCTGATGGCGATGCTTGCTCGCCTCGGCTGCGAGGTCAGCGATCTCGGCATCCTGCGGGACGAGCACGCTTCGCTCGCGAGCGCGCTCAGGGAAGTCGCCGGCAGCCACGACCTTATTCTTACCACCGGCGGCGTCTCCACCGGCGAGGAGGATCACGTCAAGGCCGGCGTCGAGAGTGCGGGCAAGCTCGTGCTGTGGCGGATGGCGATCAAGCCGGGGCGTCCGGTTGCGATGGGCATCATCGGCGGCACGCCGTTGATCGGCCTGCCCGGAAATCCGGTGGCGAGCTTTGTCACCTTCGTCCACGTGGTACGGCCGACCGTGCTGGCACTGATGGGGGCGGCGCAAGAGCGTCTGGTTCCGATGCCGGTACGCGCCGCCTTCAGCTACAAGAAGAAGGGCGGCCGCCGCGAATATGTCCGCGTCAGCCTGCGGAAGGCGGCCGACGGCGTGCTCGAGGCGGCAAAATTTCCGCGCGAGGGCGCGGGGCTGCTGTCGTCGCTGGTGGACACCGACGGACTGGTCGAACTCGGCGAAGCCGTCACTCAAGTCGGGCCCGGCGAGATGGTTGGTTTCCTGGGCTATGCAAACCTGATGTGACAGATTGACCGCTTTTTATGCGTTTTCTTTACGTGACATGGTGCCGACTTCGTTTAAAAGCGCTGCGCCGTTGACGCTGCGAACCAGCTTCGCCATGTTCGAGACATGACCACGACAAAATTGGACCTTAGCGGTCTGAAATGTCCGTTGCCGGCGTTGAAGACGCGCAAGGCGCTGAAAGGGATCACATCCGGTGATTTTCTTGAGGTGCATTGCACCGATCCGTTGTCGGTGATTGATATTCCGAACCTGATCCGGGAAACCGGCGACAAGGTCGAGATCACGGAGCGAAGCGAATGTCGCATCGTGTTTTTGATCGAAAAAACCAATGGTCTGATAGATAAATCCAATGGTCTGTCGCGCTCGGTGAGATAAACGCTCTGGTTGATACCTACCATTTTCCTATCGACACCCATGCCGGCTTCTGTCCCAATTCATGATCTCCGCAGGTTCGCGGAGGTTGAGTCGTGCCTCCAGCCGACTGTGGCAGGGGCTGGCATGTCGCTCACGTCAAGCCCTTCAACGGCTTACGGGCACACGATGGCTTACGGGCATAACGTGTCGGAGCAGGTGTTCAGATCTTTCGGATGCGCCCAGGCGATCCCGGCGCATCTCGCGAGTTTGCTGCGGAGCAGCAAGGTGGCTGCTGATCCGCTGATGGGCTTCGAACAACGGGATCGAGATCGAGGACCGCAGACATATCCGGCAAGGGTGGCTGCGCAGGGGAGGGACGAATGACGACATATCAAGGCGCTGGTGCTATTTCCGGTGCCCCCGAGGGAATTCTCGATCGCGAGCACACGATCGCCAAGGCCGGCTTCAACCGCTGGCTGGTGCCGCCCGCGGCGCTATGCATCCATCTGTGCATCGGCATGGCCTATGGCTTTTCCGTATTCTGGCTGCCGCTGTCCCGCGCGATCGGGTTGAGCGCGCCAAAAGCCTGCCCCGATATCTCGCTGTTCCAGGAATTGTTCACTACGACCTGCGACTGGAAAGTCGCCAGCATGGGCTGGATGTTCACGCTGTTCTTCGTGCTGCTCGGCGTTTCGGCGGCGATCTGGGGTGGCTGGCTGGAGCGGGTCGGCCCGCGCAAGGCGGGCGTCGTGGCGGCCCTATGCTGGGGTGGTGGCCTCCTGATCGGCGCCTTCGGCGTTTACGTGCACCAGCTCTGGATCATGTGGCTCGGGGCTGGCGTCATCGGTGGCGTCGGTCTCGGGCTCGGTTACATTTCCCCGGTCTCGACCCTGATCAAATGGTTCCCCGACCATCGCGGCATGGCGACCGGTTTTGCCATCGCAGGCTTCGGCGGCGGCGCCATGATCGGCGCACCGCTGGCGAATTTGCTGATCAACTATTTCAAGACTCCCACCTCGGTCGGCGTTTGGGAGACCTTCGCCACCATGGGCGTGATCTATTTCGTCTTCATGATGATCGGCGCCTTCGCCTACCGCGTGTCACCGGCCGGCTGGCGCCCGGACGGCTGGACGCCGCCGAGCGAAAAGAAGTCGATGATCTCCGAGCACCACGTTCATCTCAACGACGCGCACAAGACGCCGCAATTCTGGCTGATCTGGTGGGTGCTGTGTCTGAACGTCTCCGCCGGTATCGGCGTGATCGGGATGGCCTCACCGATGCTGCAGGAGATTTTCGCGGGCAAACTGATCGGACTGCCCAACGTCGGCTTCAATGCGCTCGACGCCTCGCAAAAGGCGACCATTGCCGCGATCGCGGCCGGCTTCGCCGGCCTGCTGTCGCTGTTCAACATCGGCGGCCGAGTGTTCTGGGCGTCGCTGTCGGACTATATCGGCCGCAAGAGCACCTATTACTGCTTCTTCCTGCTCGGCATTGCGCTGTACGCGCCGGCCACGAA
>Ga0210384_10006735_pt1 | contig 12195 bp, 9 predicted proteins | sample IncBWH2MmetaG_FD_160574 | JGI IMG/M metagenome (GOLD analysis project Ga0210384, IMG submission 160574) | Forest soil microbial communities from Barre Woods Harvard Forest LTER site, Petersham, Massachusetts, United States - Inc-BW-H-2-M | ecosystem: Environmental > Terrestrial > Soil >... | reverse complement strand
TCCGGAATTGCAGTCAATCGCGCCCGCACCGCGCCGCTAACTGCGGTTCGCGCGCGTCCAAAGAACTTTGCATAGCTTTGCCGGGCAGGGAAGTACCCCGGCGAAATCCACCGGCACCCGGCAGTTCCACCGTAGCGGCCACTTTCAAGTGGCCAAGCAAGTTGCTAAGAAGGCGGCCACCCAAAAGTGACCGCGCGATTCTCCCAGCACAAGGAGCGTATCTTGGCGGTTAAGATCGTTCGTCAGCCGAACAAAATTGCCATCATCGGAGCACCTTCCAGCGCCGCCGCTTTTCTTCCCGGGAGCGAAAAAGCTCCCGCCGCCCTCCGCGCCGCCGGCATCGTCGAACGCCTTCAGTCCATCGGCTACGAAGTCACCGACCTGGGTGATTGCGCGCCCCGCCTCTTTGCCGATGACGAAGAACACAAGCGCGCCCGCAACATCCCCGAAATTGTCGCCTCGCTCAATGACCTGAAGCCCCGCGCGGAACTGGGCTTCAAGGCTGGCGCACTAGTGCTCGTCCTCGGCGGTGATTGCACCCAGATCATCGCGTTGCTCACGGGCGCCCGCCGCTACTACAAGCACATAAATCTCTTGTGGTTCGATCGCGACGCCGATCTGAACACGCCCGCCAGCACGCCTTCCGGCCGCCTCGACGGCATGGTCCTCGCCAGCATCATTGGCAAAGGTTCGCCCGAACTCGTGCGTTTCTGGGGAGAGCCGCCGCTGGTGCGCGAACCCGACGCGCTCATCTACGGTCTCCAGCGCGTTGATCAACCTGAAGTTGATTTTCTCACCCGCTCGCCGCTCCGCCACGTCTATGCCGCGGACATCAGCCTGCACGGAGCCGAAAAATCAGCGCGCGACGTCCTCGCACACCTGCATGCAGACACGCGGGAATTCATGGTGCACGCGGATCTGGACGTCATCGCTCAGGAGGAGTTCGCGGCCGTGAACATGCCCGACTCCGGCGGTCTTTCGTATGCCGAAGTTCGCAGTTCACTTGTGGAATTTGTGAAACAGAAGAATCTGCTGGGCTTGGATGTCGCTCAGTACAATCCGGACAGGGATCCGGATGGCTCAGGGGCCAGAAAAGTGGTGGACTTGCTTGCCGACGTTTTGGCAGCGCGCCTCGAATCGCTGGCCGCGCCCGCTCCTCCTTCGGCGTCGCCCGCCACGGAAGATACTCCCTCCGCAACCGCCTGAATCAAGCGGGTAATTCTCTCCGCGGCGAAATAAAAATCGAACTTGGCGCCTCGTTTCCCGTCAAGCCAATCGTGAATTGGCAAAGAATGCAGGTCTTTCCATGCTGTTCCAGCCGGTGATACGCGGTCGCATATTCAGCCTGCAGCTTTTGCAGCTCGTCGCCGATACTCTTTCCCTGAAGGCCAAAGCGCGAAACTTCCTCGCTGCGCTCTCTCCAGGCCACCAGACCCCGCTGCGATTCCTTCAACAGATTCTCGTAGTCCGAACAAATGGCGGCGTCAATGGTTAGTTCTTCCATCGTTTCACCCTCAACTTCCTTCGTTCTTTTCCGGTTCCTTCTTGGTGTCTTCTATCTGTTGATGGTGAAGTGCATGTGAGCGGCCACTCGCTTAAGTCCCGCTATTTGATTGAATTGCCAACGATACACTCAATTCTTCAATCACGTTCCAGTACCCCAGAAAGCTTTACCTGCCGCTCCGTTTTGTAATTCTTACCCACTCCCCTGGGAACGCCATCCTTCCGAATGGCGTTCCTCACGGGATGGGTAGTCAACCTCTCATTGGTCCAAGAGTTCTGGGTAGCCTATCCGTCGCGCCGTTTGCGACTCTGCGCCATCCCGCGTCTTTTGCGGGATGAACGGTCGGTTACTGCTCCTCCTTTTATGCTCAATCAACGGTGCTGAATCACCGCGAGTTCAGCTTCTGCAGCATCAGCACCGCGTTGCGGTTCTTTGGGTTCAGCTCGAGGGATTTCTGATAGTTGGCGATGGCCAGCGCCTTGTCTCCGTCATCCATATACCCCTCCGCCAGGCTGTCATACGTGTTGGCTGACTTGGGGAACGCTGCAACATTCATCTGGAAAATGCGGATGGCTTCCTTGAATTTATTGGCGCGAATCAACTGGTAGCCAAGATTGTTCAGTTCGGACTCGTCGAAGTTGTACGTCGCGAGCCCCGCAGTCTTCAATTCGTGGTATTGCTGCGCGGCCGCATCAATCCCGCTGGACGCGATGGTTGCCGAAAGAATTTGCGCCATGGACTTGCGGGAATCCAACGCGGCTTTGACGTTCGGCACCCATGACCCGATGGTAACAGCAGCAATTCCCGCGCCCATCGCGAGTGTAAGCACAAAAAGAACGCTGGCCGTGGCCATGCGGCGCAGCGCGCCCGGGCGCTCCTGCGCCCACAGATACAGTTCGAGAGCGCCGAGGGGCAGGAGATATTGAGCGAATGTCCAGAAGGTGAGCAGCGGGCCGCTAAAGGTTGTCGAATCGAAACCAATCGGGCCAAACAGGAGAATCGTCAGGGTAAATCCCAGCCGGATGAACCAGGAGGCGCTCGCCACAAGGAACAGGCGAAGAGCCCAGCGGCGATGAGTCGTGAAATCCCGGGCAATCGCAAAACGCAGCGCTGCGGCGGCGCAGAACATGATCAGGATGGCGCCGAGCACAGAAACAACATGCTGAGTTGTGTCGCCGACGAGCCTTCTGCCGGACACGGTCAAATAAATCCCGGTGATCGCTTGCGTGAACGCAGCCGCCACGAACATTCGCCCATTCCAGCGATGAAAGGCAGGGAAGCGATTCCGGATGCCCGGAATCAGTTGCAGCGCTCCCGCAATACTGATCACGGTAGCGAATAGAATGTGCCCGGCAAGGGCGGCATTGCCCATCGTTGCGCCGGCCTCGTACCCATTGGCGAGAATTTTATTCCACGCCTGAAAATCCCCGCGCAGCGCCGTCAGTCCATAGAAGGCCGCTACAGAAAACGCGAACGCAAATTGCCCGACGAGCGCCACCACAAACCAGAATCGCGCGGCGGCTTTCAGCGATTTGTCCGCAAAGGAACTCAACTCCAACCGGGTGGTCCATACTGCCGTACTCATGTTCGTACCTCCTTCTTGCGCGGAAAAGGGAATCCATTTCACTGGGAAATCAGATCGGCTCGCGATACCGCCTGAGCCGCACCGCAGCGGCAAGAAATACCCCAGCGAAAACCAGTCCTATCCACAGTCCCGGACTGCTCAGAAATCTCCCCGGGGTGATTTGCGACAGTGGAATAAAATGTGCATCGACCGGCGCGCCGCTCGGCGTCCGGAAAGAGAACGCATTTGCAGTCCCGCCCGTCACCAGATAGCCCAGCAAATGGGCGAAATGCATCGTCTTGAACAAAGCCTTCTCAATGAAGCAGATCGCCAGCGGCGGCAACACAGCCCAGAGAAATGCTGTGCGCCGCGCCCAGCCGGATATCAGCAGCAGGCCCGCGAAGAGCGGGGCCTGCCCGAGCGCCAGCACGATCGCGCCGTAGACAAGTACCAACTCCATCTGGAAGAGTGGCAATTGCCTCCACAGCGTCATGGGGTTGATGCCACTTAGGATCAATACCCCAGTGCTGATCAGCAGCATGATCAGGTGCGTCGCAACGGTTATCCCAATCACAAGCACCGGCAGCACCACCAGCGGAATGCTCGCCTTCGAAAGTACGGTTGTGACGTCGGAAACGGGCAGCGACTTCCAGAACAAGATGCTTCGATCGCGCCGCTCGCCGTAAAGCGCGTCGAGCGAATAGAAAACTCCGACCACGAATGCGGCTATCAAGAGCAGCCACGCAGTGTGGCCGTACGGCATGACCTCCATCAGGAACTGCTCCCCCGGGTCCATCCCAGAATGTGCATGCATGGAGCGCGGCAGCCAAAAGAGGCCGATGAAAAAGCCCAGCATCGCCACGCCGGCCGCCGCCAGTGGCGCAATATAAATGGACCGGTTCTCCCACAATTCCCGTCGCACCGACCAGTAGAACGGCTGGGTCGCGGACACGGTCGCGGGTGCGCTCGCTTGCGTTTCGAGCGAAGAGCCGGGCACCGCATTTGGTGGAGTAGTCATTGAGCCGTCCCTTCCGCCGCGCCGTTTTGCTTGCCCATCACCGCAACAAACAGGTCCGCGATGCTCGGCGTGCGCACCTCGCCAAGCCCGGCGAGTTGCTGGCGTTCTACGCCATCGAAAAGCAGGATGCACCGGCCAAGTGCCTGCCGCTCATGAATCGGCTTCAGCGCCCGCGCCCCAGCAATTCGCTCGGGATGTACCATCACTTCCAGGTATCGCCGCTCGATCTCTTCCATGCTGCAATTCAGTACGATGCGGCCCCGGTTGATGAACATCAGGTCGGTCAGCACGTCCTGGATCTCTTCCACCTGGTGCGTGGTCACCACAATCGTGCGGCTGCGATCGAAGTAGTCGTTCAACAGCGAATCGTAGAACTGTTTGCGATATAGAATGTCCAGGCCAAGCGTCGGCTCGTCCAGCACCAGCAGTCTCGCGTCTATCGCCATCACCAACGCCAAGTGCAGTTGCGCCACCATGCCCTTGGATAATTCCCGGACCTTGCTCCTGCTCTTGATGGTGGTTTTCGCCAGAAAGCCTTCCGCCTTCGCCCGATCAAACCGCGGATGCACGCCCGCCACGTAGTCAACCGCCTGCGAAACCCGCATCCACCGCGGCAGTACGGCCACGTCCGCGATGAAACAGACATCGCGCATCAGCCGGTCGCGCTCCATCCACGGGTCGCGTCCCAGCACCCGCAGTTCTCCCTGATACGAAGTGAGGCCAAGGATCGCGTTCAGAGCGGTCGTCTTGCCCGCGCCGTTCGGACCGATCAGCCCGAGGATGCGGCCCTCTTCGACGCTTAAATCCACGCCGTCCACTGCGACCGTTGTGCCGAAGGCTTTGCGGAGCCCGCGTGCTTCGATGCATGCCATGGCTTAACGCTCCTTCTCTTCCGAATCCGATGTCGGCTTGCCGTTGCCGCTGGCTTCCAGCAGTTCCTCCGGTGTCAATCCGAGCCGCTGAATGGTTGCGTGAACCCGGGGCCACTCTTCCGACAAAAACTTTTCCCGCTCGCCGCGCAGCAACAAATTGCGCGCCCCTGAGTTGATGAACATCCCGCGGCCGCGCCGGCTCTCCACCAGTTGCTCATCCACCAGCTGTTGATAGCCCTTCAGAACCGTCAGCGGATTCACTCGATATTCCGCCGCCACGCTGCGCACCGAAGGCAGCGGGTCGCCTTCCTTCAGCACGCCGTCAAGTATCATCGCCACCACACGGTCGCGAAGCTGGCGGTAAATCGGCTGGCTGTCGTTCCACTCGCGATCCATCATGTGTTCCTGAAAACCCTGACAAGTGAATCGCAAATGCTCGATGCAATCGCCCATTGCACCTCTTCCCATTCGCCGAGAAGCGCGTCGATGAGAAGCTCGAAAATGTGAAAGGCCATCATGGTGTTATAGTTAACTACAACACTAAATCAATTGCAAGTGTTTTTTTTGCCATCCCGATCTGCCACAACAGGTGTCAATTATCTACTTTTGATTCAGTTAGTTACGTTGCATTGTGGATTCTTGGGAACGCCAGCCTCTGTTCCGTCCCACCGGTTTAACGGAGTAAGTCTTGCGTTGGCGCTCCCTAGCCTAGCCGGATCATTGGTCCAATCCCGCCAGTCACTCCTCGCCGCCGCGCGCACTGCAAGCTAGTTCCACCGGATTCCTGCCCAAATGAACCATCAGAGTTTCTTGTTTCTCCCAAATTGAAGTCTCTGGAGAACCCACACTTGAATCTCATGTCGGACGGAAAACACGCCAATCGGGAGATTGGCGTTCCTGCCGCGGCTCCCGGGTGCGATGAATCTCTCGCAATAATTCCCATGTACCCGATTAGAAAAATTGATAGTCGTAGATTCGCGGAACCGGACGCGGGACCTTAAGATAGTAGGGTTCGTCTCAACGGTAGCAGCGGCCTGTCAGAGTGGCGATGGGAGAACCATGAAGTCGGCGTTGCAAGTCATGAAGTTCGGAGGGACCTCGGTCGGTGATGCCGCGTGTATGGCGCGTGCCGCCCAGCTCATCGCCGAGGGAGCGCGCGCGGGAAAATGCGTCGCCGTCGTTTCGGCCATGAGCGGCGTGACGAACCGCCTGATCGAAGCGGCAAAGACAGCGCAATCCGGCAATGCCAAAGCCGCCTTAGCCATCCTGGATGAACTCGCTACGAAGCACGAAAGCACGCTCGAAAGCGTTGTAAAAAACCAGGCCGAGCGCGACAGGGTCGGCGAAAAAATGAAACAGGTCTTCGCGGACGGCCGCCGCTTCTGCGAGGGCACCGCCTTGTTGCGCGAGCTTTCTCCGCGCACCCTGGACACGATTTCCAGCCTCGGCGAGCGCCTGTCCGCTCCCCTGGTTGCGGCGGTCGTCAAAGAACTGGGCCTGGCCGTTGAATCCGTGGAATCCAGCGAACTCATCGTCACCGACGACTTTCACGGTGGCGCGGATCCGCTAATGAAGGAAACCCGCGTCAAATCGCAGGCGCGAATTTTCCCGTTACTCGAAAAGGGCATCATCCCTGTAGTGACCGGATTCATCGGCTCGACCGAGGACGGTGAATTAACGACCCTCGGCCGCGGAGGCTCCGACTATTCCGCCACGATTCTCGGCGCGGCGCTCGACGCCGAAGAAGTTATCATCTGGACCGATGTGGACGGCGTGCTGACCGCCGACCCTCGCCTGATCAACGAAGCGCGCACCATCCCGAGCATTTCCTATCGCGAAGCGGCGGAACTGGCATTCTTTGGTGCGAAAGTGTTGCACCCAAAGACACTGAAGCCGGTAGTGGATTCGGCAATCCCGGTCTGGATTCGCAACAGCTTCGCGCCCGAAAAACGCGGCACAAAAATTACCCCCAAGGGCGGAGCCGGCACCGGCGTGAAAGCGCTGACCGCCATCCGCGACGTCACGCTGATCAGCCTGGGCGGCCCCGGTATCGTTGGTCTCACCGACGTCGTCGGCCGAACTTTTTCTACCATCGCCGAGGTGCGCGCCAACGTGCTGCTGATTTCGCAATCCTCTTCGCAGAACGACATCTGCTTCAGCGTTTCTTCCTCCGATGCCGAACGCACCATCGAAGCGTTGCGCAAGGAGTTCGCCCAGGACCTGAAGCACGAAAAAGTCGAGCACATCAACGTGGACCCGAATATCGCGATCGTGGCGGTGGTGGGAGAAAACATGCGCGGCACGCCGGGTGTCGCCGGCCGGACCTTTCAGGCCATGGGCAGGGAAAACGTCAACATCATCGCCATTGCACAGGGTTCCAGCGAAAGCAACATTTCTTTTGTCATCGAGGAAAGCGCGGTGAAGAAAGCCTTGCTGGCCGCCCACCGCGAATTCGGCCTCCACCTGCCGACCAACGGGAATTAGCTCCCCGATTCTTTTGCCATCGCTTCCGCGCGCTTGCGGTGATAACGCTCGAGGCCCAACCACGAAAGTTGCAGTGCGCCATTAAATACGTAGTGGGAAAGCTGCGCCGGCGAAAGAAATTCCGCAGCCTCCGCCGCTACAGCCCGTCCGAATGCGCGAATGGCTTCGCTCTGCTCCTGTCCACGGGAAAGAATCTCCGTCGACAATTTGCCCCAATGCTGAAGCCGCTCCCGGTAGGCGTTCAGATGCCGCTCCGGCTGGTCCGAATATCCAAAGTGAGTCAGAAATAGCCGCCGCGGGCGCAACTGCGCGATGGCGTCCAGCGAAGCACCCCACAACTCTAGGGAAATATCCGGCGGCGGTGTGGCCGGAAGAATGAATGGATGGCCTTCAATGGAGATACCCGCGGTGTCTCCCACGTAAGCCACGCGCTCCGTGGGATCAAAATACGTGACATGGTGTGAGGCATGGCCCGGCGTATAAAGTACGCGGAGTTCCCGCGCTCCAAGTGCCAAAGTTTCGCCGCCGTTCAGAATCCTCAGATTGCTTTCCGGCACCGCAAGGAAATCCCCAAACAGTTTCTGCGTCTCCTGGCCGTAGAGGCGCCTGGCGCTGTCCAGCAATCTCGTGGGATCGATCATGTGCGCTGCGCCGCGAGCGTGAACATAAACCTGAAGCGCAGGGTTTTCCTGAACCAGCGCGCCTGTTGCACCGGCGTGGTCCATGTGAATATGCGTGAGCAAGATGGCATTCAGGTCCGCCACGCGAAGGCGATGAACCTCGAGCCGTTCGCGCAGGGTGGCCAGCGTGGAACCCGGGCCGGGATCGATCAGCGCGGCATAGTTCTCGGAGCGAAGCAGCGCTGTGGCAATGCAGCGGGATTGTCCGGTCCAGTTCAGGTCAAGCAGAGCGGGGGCAACCATAGGGAATAAAGTGTATCGCAAGCTGAAAGCCGCCGACGGGGTACTGGTGCTAGGTCCGGTTCCGCCCCCGGCCCACTTGAGGAAATGCTTGCAGAATGATGAACTTGTGGAATATGCTTTCACCCGCAGTAACGAGTTTCATTTCGCCACTGCTTCCATTTTTAGCAAGACTGGTGTGAAACCGCCCCCATTTTGGAAGAGCAAGTGGTTTGCTGCGTACTGTCCTGCGTCGCCATTCAGCTTTTTTAGCGGAGATCGATGAAGGAAGACGCAAGGAACTTACGGGATTCTTAGCTTCGATTATGGAGGAAACAATGCGCAAATGGTGTGCAATCGTGGCAATGGGCGCTCTGATCGCCCTGCCTCTCTGTGCGCAACAGAAAGACACAAGCAACGCAACCAGCAGCAAACCGACGGAGTCGACGAATGCAGTCCCGGCCAGCGATTTCAGCATCGCGCCCGCTTCTCCGAACCTCTTCGCGATGCCGGCGCCCGCAGCCAAGCCTGCCGATGTCTTCTCGGATTGGTCCAACAACCCCTGGAACCGGCACGCCTGGGGCCAGTTGACGCCGAGATTTGAAGTCGCGGGCATGTTCAGCTACATCAACTTCAACCCCGGCGCGTTCAGGAATTTCAACCAACTGGGAGCAACCGGTTCGTTCGCCTACAACGCCAACCGGTGGCTGGGCATCGTCGGCGAAGTCGGCGGCTACCGCTTCGACCGGCAGATTTTCATTCTCGATCCCACTACCAACACGCTATCGTCCGCGACTATTAGCGGGAACATGCAGACCTACCTCTTCGGTCCCCGCCTGAACCTGCGGCGCTTTGATCATTTTGTGCCGTTCGGCGAGGTTCTCTTCGGCGCGGCGCACAGCAGTAGCCAGCTTACCGGCGACAAGTCCCAGGGTGCGTTTGCGCTCGCAGTCGGCGGCGGCGTGGACGTAGTTCTCACCAAGTATCTTGCCTGGCGCTTTTTCCAGGCCGACTACCTGATGACCAATTTTTCGGGCAGCCTGCTCAGCGCCAACGGCCGACAGAACAACTTCCGCATCGGCACCGGCCTCGTTCTGCGGTGGGCCTATCCTCCCGCTCCCCCGAAGCCGAATCATCCGCCGGTGGCGGCGTGCTCGGCGGCGCAGCCTTCCGTCTACGAAGGCACGACCGATCCCGTGGCGATTCACGTGAACGCAACCGACGCCGACAACGACCCTCTGACTTACAGCTACACCGCGACAGGCGGCACCGTGGATGGCACGGGGCCGGATGTGCGCTGGAACCCCTCGGGCCTAGCGATCGGCAGTTACACAGTCAACGCCAAGGTGGATGACGGCCACGGCGGAAACGCAAGCTGCTCCGTGGATATCGCCGTAGCCAAGCGGCCCAACCGGCCGCCGGTTATCTCCTGCGCGCCGGAACGCAACCCGATTATTGCGGGTGAGCGTGTGAACATTGTTTCCACGGCCAGCGATCCGGACGGCGATCCGTTGACGTACAGCTACACCACAACGGGCGGCCAGATTTCCGGCAACGGCCCGGTCGCGCAATTTGATTCCACCGGCCTCGCTGCTGGAAGTTACTCGATCACCTGTACGGCCGACGACGGCCGCGGTGGCCGCACCAGTGCGCCCACCTCCGTTGACGTCCAGCAACCGGCCCCGCCGCCGCAAGCTTCCAAGGTCGGCGATTGCGGTTACACAAAGCTCGGCGCAGGCCGCTTCGACAACGCCTGCAAGCGCGTGGGAGACGACGTGGCCCTGCGCCTTAAGAGCGAACCCAATGCCAAGCTGGTGATCGTCGGCTACGCCGATCCCAAAGAACCCAACGCCAAGAAACTGGCGCAAACCCGCGCCGACGGCGCAAAGAAATATCTCGCCGAGAAGGAGATCGATCTCTCGCGTGTCTCCACCCGCGTCGGGACAGCTTCTACCGAAAAGGGCATGGAGAAGGAAAACCGCCGCGTGGACTTCATCTTCGTGCCGGAAGGCGCAAACTACTAAATCTCGTTCCGTGGCGCGGACGGGTTGCGTTCTGCGACCAGCGCGAATCAGGGAATCAGCCGCCGGGCTCTCCGAATTTTTTCGGGGAGCCCGGTTCCTTTTTATGGATAGACTTCCTGATCCCATGGGAAAAGGCAGAGGAGTGTTCGCTTGAGAATTGTGATCCTGATTTTGCTCTTGCTGGCCGGGCCCGCTCGCTTGTGCGGCCAGGCCTGGGAACGACTGGGTCCGGAAGGCGGCATGGTGCTTTCGCTCGGTGTGGGCGCCGCCGGAACGATTTATCTCGGTACAAGTGACGGCCACATTTTTGCCAGCGAGGATCGCGGCGCAAGGTGGGAATTGCGCGGCCGCGTGGGAACGCGGAGCGACGCGGTCATTGCCGCATTGACTGCGGATCCACGCCTGGCAGGGCGGGTGTTTGCCGCGGCGTGGTTCCGCGAAGCGGGCACCGGAGGCGGAGTTTTCCGCAGCGACGACGGCGGGAGGACATGGCAGCCATCGGGTTTGCAAGTGGAAGCGGTGCGCGCGCTGGAATTTTCGGCGTCTCAGCCCGAAACGCTGGTGGCGGGAACCCGCAGCGGCGTTTTCCGTTCGCGTGACGCCGGTAAAACCTGGGAACGCATTTCTCCCCCGGACGATCCGGAATTGCGCAACGTGGATTCGGTCGCCGTTGATCCCGCGCAGCCGGACCTGATTTATGCCGGAACGTATCACCTGCCATGGAAGACCGTGGACGGAGGGAAAACGTGGAAGTCCATTGCTGCCGGGCTTATTGACGACTCCGACGTCATGAGTCTGCGCGTGGACGAGAGCAATCCCAAGCGGCTGTATTTAAGCGCCTGCTCCGGCATTTATCGCAGCGATAACCGCGGCGATTTGTGGACCAAGCTGCAGGGCATCCCCTACGCCGCACGCCGGACGCAGGCGATCGAGCAGGATCCGGCCAACCCCCTGACGCTCTATGCGGCGACGACCGAAGGGTTGTGGGTGACGCGGGATGCGGGGGAAAGTTGGGAGCGCACCACGCCAAAGGATTGGGTGGTCAACGGCGTTGCGGCGCTGCCGCAGCGAGGGAACGAAACCGCGCGCATCCTGATCGGCACGGAAGCTCATGGCGTGCTCGCGAGCGAGGACTCCGGGAAAAATTTCACGGGCGCCAACCGCGGCTTCAAGCATCAAGTGGTGAAGCTGCTCATGAGCGACGCGCGCGACCCAATGCACCTGCTGATGCTTCTCGAGCGGAATGGGGTGGAAGTCGAGGAGAGCCGCGATGGTGGAAAAAGCTGGAGCCAACTGCCGTCGGCGCCCGCCACCGGCGCCGGATCTGGAGTGAGCGCCGAACGGATCGAACGCGTCTACAGCAGCCCGTGGGGCTGGCTCGCAAAGCTGGCCGATGGCACACTCTGGAAATACAACGAGCAGGGCAAAATTTGGGAACGTTGGAAAGCGAGTTACCCGCTGCCCGCGAGGCAGGGAGTCAAGCGGGCTGCGGCACAAGGTTTGATAGTGAAGCCGCTGACGGTTCCGAGCGCCGTGCTCGGATTTTCTGCGGAATCAGCATTCTTGCCTGCGGCCGAGGGAGTGCTGCGCTGCGACACGGCAGGAAAGTGCGCGCCGCTTAGCGTATTTCTGCGCGTCTCCCGTCCCTCGGCGCTCTGGGTCTCTTCGGATGGAAACGTCCTGGCTGTCGCGAATGAGGGAAAACTGGGTATTTCACGCGACGGGGGAAAGTCTGCCGTCTGGCGCGACCTTCCCGCCGATGTGCGGCACACCAACTGGCTCTCCGCCGAATCCCCGCAGTTGTCGGGACTCTATCTGGGTACGGACCGC
>Ga0210384_10006734_pt1 | contig 12195 bp, 7 predicted proteins | sample IncBWH2MmetaG_FD_160574 | JGI IMG/M metagenome (GOLD analysis project Ga0210384, IMG submission 160574) | Forest soil microbial communities from Barre Woods Harvard Forest LTER site, Petersham, Massachusetts, United States - Inc-BW-H-2-M | ecosystem: Environmental > Terrestrial > Soil >... | reverse complement strand
GGGTGCAGCCGCAGGTTTAATGTGTGCAAAACGGCTCCGGTGGCGGGAATCCCGAAGTATGCCTCCAGATGCTCGTGCTCATTCCACATCAGAGTGGCGACTCGATCTCCACTGCGGACGCCGGCACTTTGCAGAGCGGAGGAAAGGTGCCGCGAGCGCCGGTACAAATCGCGGTAGGTGTAGCGATGCACTGAATCGTCGGGCCGGGCCGAGACAATTTCCACGTCGGGGAAAAGCCGGTACGCGCGATCCAGCATGCTGTCGACCAGTAGCGGACAGCACATCATTGTGGATTTCATGGAACCTCCAGCGAAGCCGGGAGGACTGTGTGCTGCGCCTGTTGTATGCCGAGCGACACTGCGGCGCAAAACGGCGAGAATTATAGCTGCAAAGGGCTAGGATGGCGGCAAATCTTGCGAGGGACGATGATCCAGCCAGATCCGCCGGTCAAGCTTGATCGCTCTCCTTCCACAGGATCACGCCCATGCGGAACAAGTAATGCCGGGAAATCTCCACGGCGCGAGGGCCGAGATCGCCATTCGAAAGGATCGCGCGCATTTCGTCTGGCGTGTACGCTCGGCGCACGGAGGCAACACCGTCGACGCGTGAAACGTAACTGCGCATGAAAGCGAACCCGACGTAGACCAGCCCCAGATGCAGCGGATGGCGCACCAGATCGTTGATCAGCACCGCGCAGCGGCACACCCGCAACGCTTCGTGGGCAAAGCGGGTGAGTTCGGCCGGTTCCAGGTGATGGGCGAACAAACTGCAACTGACCAAGTCAAAAGCGCGGTCCGGGAAGGGAAGCGCGAGCGCATCCGCAACGATCGAACGATTTCCCGGCAGCAGGTGGGAGTGAACGCGATCGAGAAAAGTCAGATCGAGCGTGATTCCTTTGCCCGCAAGTTGTCCGGCCGCGACCTTGGGCACTTCGCCGAATCCGGCGGCAACCTCGAGCACGGAGAAGTGTTTTTCCCCAGTCGCAGCCGCGACGCGCTCAATCAACTTGCGCGTCGTAGACACGCCGCCGAACCAGCGATTGATGCGCGACAAGTCCCGCAGCGAAACCGCAACCTCCTGCGGCGGGCATTCTTCCGAATCGAGGATTTCGGGTGTATTGACGCGCCGCATGATGAGTCGAGCGGGTGAAAGTGCGCGGCCTGGCTGACAACTGAGAACTGGCAACTGGTCTTCAGACTTCCGCCAGCTCTTCTTCCAGCAGTTGCTTGTTATACAGGTCGCTGTAGTAGCCGTTCAAGGCCAGCAGTTCGTCGTGGGTGCCCAATTCCACGATGCGCCCGCCATGCAGCACGGCGATGCGGTCGGCGTTGCGTACGGTCGAGACACGGTGCGAGATGAAGATGGTCGTCCGCCCCTGCATCGCGTCGCGCAGCTGATTCAGAATCTTGTCTTCAGTCTGGGTGTCCACGCTGGAGAGCGCGTCGTCGAGAATCAGAATCTTCGGATTCCGGATCAGCGCACGCGCAATCGCCGTACGCTGCTTCTGCCCGCCCGAGAGCGTGATGCCGCGCTCCCCCACCAGCGTGTCATAACCTTCGGGGAAGCCTTCGATATCCGCCGCAATGTTCGCCGCCTCAGCCGCGGCATGAATCTCGGCGTCCGTCGCTTGATCCACTCCCAACGCAATATTCTCGCGAATGCGTTCGCTGAACAGAAAAGTTTCCTGCGGCACAAAGCCGATGCTGCGCCGCAGTGAGGCCAGCGAATGCTCGCGAATCGGGCGGCCGTCGATCAGAACCATGCCCGGCTCGGCGTCGTAAATGCGCGGAATCAAATCGACCAGCGTAGTTTTGCCCGAACCCGTCGGCCCGACAATGGCCAGGCTGCTGCCCGCCGGTACTCGCAGATTTACGTCGCGCAGAACCTCTTTGCCCTCATAGCCAAAGGTGAGCCCGCGGAACTCGATTTCGCCTTCGATCTCGCGCACCTGGGCGTTCGCTGCGTCCTTGATTTCCGGCTGCTCCTGCATGATCTCGTTCAGCCGCACCAGCGATGCCGTTCCGCGCTGAAACAGATTGATGACGTAGCCCAGTGCGATCACCGGCCAGGTGAGCTGCAGGATGTACGTGCTGAAGGAGACGAACTGTCCTACGCTCATCGTCCCCGAAAGTTGCAGCGTGGTCGTAATTGCCGGAACCGCCAGGCCAGGGATGATCGTCTTCAGGCTCGTGACCAGGGGCACATGCATCTGTCCGCTTAAAACTTCGCGTCCGCCGAGCCACAACACTAGAACCGCGGCGCAACCCAGCATGAACTCGAGCGTCGGCCAGAGCATGCCCATGAGCCGCACCAGCCGCAGACTGCGACGGATGTATTCCTGGTTCTCGGCTTCAAAGGCACGAATCTCTGCTTCCTCCTGCACGTACGCGCGAATCAGCCGCGCTCCGGAGAAATTCTCCTGCGCCCGAGCCGAAATCTCGGAGAACATCGCCTGAATGCGTTCGAAGCGGTCGTGAATCTTGCGGCCGACGTACTGGATGACGATGCTGGCTACCGGCAGCGGCAGGAAAGTGTAGAAGGTCAGCCTGGGGCTGATTCCGATCATGAATGCCAGCGCTCCGGCCGTCAGGACGATCGTGTTCGCCGTGTACATAATGGCCGGGCCCAGCAGGTTGCGGACCGCGCTCAGGTCATTGGTGGCGCGGGCCATGATGTCGCCGGTGCGATTGCGCTGGTAGTAGGAGTAGGAAAGACTCTCCAGGCGGGCAAACAGGTCGTTGCGCAGATCGAACTCAATGTCCCGCGAAATACCGATGACGACCCAGCGGGTCAGGAACTGGAAAATCCCCTTGCTTACGGCGATCGCCAGCAACATCGCGGCATACAACATCAGCTTGTGGCTGGTCACGCCTTCGTTGAGATCGTCCGCTGCCCGGCCCAGGACCAGTGGAAACAGGATCCAGATGACGTTGGTCAGCAGAACGCATACTGTCCCCAGGATGTAGCCCCAGCGGTAGCGTTTCAAGTACGGCAGCAGTGGGCGTAACGACTTGGGAAGCATGCAGGTTGAGTAGATGAAATTCTAGCAGGCGGGGTGCAGCTTTTCGTGGGACGGGGCAGTCCCGAATCGCCGGTTAGAAAACTGGAATCTGGACGAGCACCGGGCTGGATAGAAACACCCTGGTCGCAGAGATCGCTATCGGACCTGCGCTCCGCGATTTGCGGTGGGTCGAGCCGTAGGCCGTTCTGCTTGCGATTCTGAAACGTCTCTGGAAGGAAATAACTCCGCACGGAAGGCCGCGAAGTTGAGGACCAGCAATACTGCACTCCACACTCCGAAGAAAAGCCAGCCAGGCGCCGAACACGAGTCTCATATGCGACCGCGGATAAAACTGCGGCGCGAGGCGGCTGGAGAGAGATCAGTCCGGCCTCGCGCCGTTTCGACTCGGTACTTTACGTACAGAGTCCCCCTTCCGGCTACTCTTACTCTTGCGGAGCGGCTGGGGCATTCTGCATGTGCTGCTGCATGCGGGTTTCGCGATTGGCCTCGATTTCTTTCATCTTGGCCTGCTGGTCTGCGGTCAGCACCTGGAAGAGCTCGTTGTGGATGCGCGTCTTCTGCACCGTGAGTTCGCTCTCGATCTGCGCCTTCTGCGTGGCTAGAGTGCGAACCTTGGCTTCGTCGAAAGTTCCTTCCGAGAACTGCCGCAGCTGCAACTCAATTTGGTGGCTTTGCTGGAACAGCGGCTTCATCGTTCCCCGCTCTTTCTGCATGATGCCCTTGATCTGCTCGTGCTGCGCGTCGGTCAGGTTGAGCGAGCGGGGGAAAAATCCCATCCTGCCGCCACGGAATTGATGGGCGTGAACGTGCCTTGGCGTGGGCGCATCGGCGGTGCTTTGCGCTCTGCCGAGAGCGGTTCCCAACAACACGGCCAGCGCGGCGACAAACAAGCGAATGCGAATCGATTTCATGGTCACTCCTAGGGTTCCTCCCCGAGGATTTCTTTTCGAAGGTCTCTGGGGATTCTGCGTACCCCCATAGGAACACGGGCGGCAGCCAAAAAGCGGTAAAGAGTCGGTCAACTGAAGTAAAGTTTTGTCAGAGTTTCCGGGTTCGACCCCTCATGCTTTCAGGTGGCTCTGGCGATCGGTTCGGGCCAAACCCGGGAGAGTTTGACAATTCTTTACTACGCACGGTTTTGCCTATGGTGCACAATGATATCCGGGAACCAATGGAACGAATTCTGGTCATCGACGACGATGTTGAGCTGTGCCGGCTGGTCGAAGAGTACCTGCAGGCGGAGGGCTTTACGATCGAGTGCGTCCACGACGGGGAAAGCGGGCTGAAGAAGGCTACCGCCGGTCAATATCTGCTGGTGGTGCTCGACGTCATGCTGCCCGGCATCAACGGATTTGAAGTGCTGCGCCGCATCCGCGCTACTTCGCGCTTGCCCGTATTGTTGCTCACGGCGCGCGGCGAAGACGTCGATCGCATCGTGGGCCTTGAGATCGGCGCTGACGACTATCTCCCCAAGCCGTTCAATCCGCGCGAACTGGTGGCGCGCATCCGGGCGATCCTGCGCCGTACTCACGCCGACGGCGCTTTGCCCGCCGCGCCGGACATTGTGCGTGTCGGCGAAGTCGAGCTCGATCCCGCCACGCGCACCGTGCGACTCGATGGCAAGCCCGTCGACCTGACTTCAGTGGAATTCAACCTGCTCGAAGTTCTGCTGCGCGAGGCCGGCCGCGTCGTGCCGCGCGAGCGCCTGGTTAACGCCGTGCTCAGCCGCAAATTCTCTCCCTTCGACCGCAGTATCGACATGCACGTCAGCAAGGTGCGCAAAAAGCTCGGCGACACTGACAGTGACGAGCACATCAAGACGGTTCGGGGTGTAGGCTATATCTTTGCCCGTCCGCGCGAGAAGTCCAGGGTCGAATAGGCTGGATCAGCATCGCGAGATCAGCATCGCAAGATCAGCATGAAGAGCCTTTTTCTCCGCATCTTTTTGTCGTTTTGGGTGGCGTGGGCGCTGTTCCTGGTGCTCGCCATTCTGGTCACGCTTGCGTTCCGTCCCCGGGGCGCGGTTCTTGAAGGTTTGCACGCCGCTGTGCTCAATGACGCGGTGAATGCCTACGAAGAAGGTAGTGCCTCCCAGCTTCGCGATTACATGGACAATCTGGAAGCCACCCAGCATGTTCGCGCCTATCTCTTTGACGAGCATGGAGTTGAGGTTTCCGGCCGCACCCCACCCGATTGGGCGCTGCGCGTAGCTACTGGAGGACCCCGTGTGCCCCATGGCGGATTCATGATTCCCGCGCCTCCGGTGCAGCGCGACTCGCGCGCCTCATCCGACGGCAAACATCGCTATACAGTTGTCCTCGGCCTTCCGCCCGGGCCCCGGATTTTCATTGGTCCGCGCGGTGTTCCCATCACCGGCTTGATCATTGGCGTGATCACCTCCGGGCTGGTGTGCTATCTGCTTTCCTGGTACTTGACCAAGCCCATCGTGCGTCTCCGTACCGTAACCCGGCAGGTCGCCGCCGGGGATCTTTCGGCCCGCACTGGCGCCTCCGCCACGAGGAAGGGAGATGAGGTCGCCGGGCTCATGCGCGACTTCGATGCCATGGCGGAGCGGATTGAGACTTTGGTCAAGGCGCAGTCGCGCCTGCTGAACGACATCTCGCACGAATTGCGCTCGCCGCTGGCGCGCTTGAACGTCGCGCTCGGACTGGCGCGGCAGCGCGCCGGGGTCGCAAGCGTTGATATGCTGGATCGCATCGAGCTCGAAGCCATCCGGCTGAACGAACTGATCGGCAGAATCCTCACGCTGGCTCGCCTGGAAGACGGCGAACAGCTGGTTCCGGAAACGCCCGTGCCGCTCGATCAACTCGTGGCCAGCGTCGCGGAAGATGCCGAGTTCGAGGCGCAGGCCCGCCATTGCCACGTCCACGCCTCGATTCCTGAGGGAGACTGGTCGGTTCGCGGCAACCCTTCACTGCTGCATAGCGCCGTCGAAAACGTGGTGCGCAACGCCATCCGCTACACCCAGGAGGGGCGATCGGTCGAAATTGAGCTGACCAGCGTTGAGCTGAGCGGCGAGGAAAAACGGGGCGGTTCTGAAGCAGTGATCCGGGTCAACGACTCCGGCCCTGGAGTCCCGCCGGACGCACTCGATAAGCTCTTCCAGCCGTTCTATCGCCTCGACGAAGCCCGCGGCCGCCTGACGGGGGGCGTCGGCCTGGGCTTGGCGATCACTGAGCGCGCCGTCCGCTTTCATGGTGGACGCGTCAGCGCGCGCAATCGCCCCGAGGGCGGTTTGCAGGTGGAAATACGGCTGCCGCTGAATGCCCGCGGCCAGAGAGCAGAAACCGATCCCCGGCCGGTTCCGGCCGGGCAGGAAGCCTAGATTCGAGACAGCGGATCGCAAGCCGGGGCAACTCCCCGTCCCGAACCCGGTTCCAACTACTTTTTGCGGGGTTTGATCTTCCCGCGTATTCCTGATAAACCAATGGGTTGAGATTTCCCAGTGTTCCCTAGAGTGGCAAGGCTCCCGGCCGGGGCGCTGGGATGCGTGTTCGCGTAAACCTCATAAAAACATGGAGATTAAGCGGAGAATGTCGACAAGATTTGCGTGCCTGCTGGGGACCGTCGTGGTGATGGCGGCGATTGGGATGTTGGTAGCTTGCGGCAGTCTCTTCCACCGGGGGTCCGATGGCCTGATGCTGGTTGCCAGCCAGGGTTCGTCGCTGGTCCAGACCTTCAGCTTCACTCTGGCTAACGGCACGATCACGGGCATCAGCAATCCTACGTCCGACACCACCAACCTGACCTGCGTCCTGCCCGGCTTTCCCGGCCCGATGGTGATCGACCCGGCGGGAACATTTGTCTACATGATCATTTCCCAGGTCCAGCCTTGCAACCCCAGCGCTAACGGTATCGTCGCTCTCAAGGTGAACTCCGACGGCACGATCGCGAAGTCGGGGACGGTCACGCCCGATCCAAATCCGATCGCGCTCACCATGGATTCCACGGGTAAGTTTCTGTATGTGGCGGAGGGTTTGAGCACAACCGCAATCCAGAACTCGGTCTCACAACAGACCCCATGCGTTCAGACCCCCACGCAGAACGGAATCTGTGTCTACTCGATCAGCAGCGGCGCACTAACCACAGTTCCGCAAACTTTCAATCTTCCGCCCCAGCTTGGTTTTCAGCCATCGAACTTTGTCGCCCTCGCGCTGACTCCCACGGTTTTTCCTGCCGTCAAGAACGGAACGCAAACCGCAGAATGTTTTCAACAGAGCGCGCCTACGTCGGAGTTTCTCTACGTGGCCGATCAGCCGAATAATGTGGTGTGGGAGTTCGACGTGAATATGTCCACCGGGGCGCTTACGGTATCGCCCAACATGGTTGCTCCCGGCGCGCCATTTGCTACCGACCAGTTGCCCGCGGGAGTTGCCGTCGATCCGTGCAACCGCTTCGTTTACGTGACGGACAGCTTGACCGCAAAACTCAGCGCCTACACGCTATGCAGCACCACGATTAACAGCTTGTGCCCCAACCCCCCCGACGGGCGTCTCCTGCAGGTTACGGGTTCGCCATTTTCACTGACCGGAACCACAGTCAGCCCCGGACCGGTTGCCGTGGATCCGCTGGGCAACAACGTTTATGTGGTCGACACGGGAGGGAACCACGTCTTCAGCTTCCACATTGGTCCAACGACCGGCGCGGTCACGGCGGGGACTCCGGCGTCTGTCGCCACGGGGCAGCGCCCCACGCAGATAGCCTTCCGCTCCGACGGCAACTGGATGTTCGTGAGCAACTTCAACTCCGGCACGGTTTCGCAGTACCAAGTCACGCCCGTAACTGGCGCGTTGGCGCCTCTGCCCGATATCACCACCGATAACCAGCCGACGGGCATTGCCGTGAAATGACCCAGGGGCTAGGGACTAGGGGCTAGAGAATAGGGGCTAGGGATTGGCAAGGCGCGCCCTTTCAATCAACGTGAGTCCGGTCTGCTATCCCCTGGTCCCTAGCCCCTAATTTACGTCGGCACTTTCAGAATCAAATACCCGCCCACCATCAGGAAGATCAAATCCGGCGACCACGCCGCCAGCGCCGGAGGCAGCAGGCTGGCATTGCCCATGGCCTCGAACAGGGGAGACACTACAAGGTAGGCGACCGCCATCACGACGGCGAGAGCGACTCCAGTGATCGCTCCTTTTTTTCCGCTCCACAGCGCGAAGGGAACCGCGAGCACCGCCATGATCAACGTGATCAGGGGATAGGACAGCTTCTTTTGGAGCTGGACGCGCAGGTGGATGACATCAAACCCGCTCTGCTGCAGATCGCGGATGTAGCTGCGCAACTCCTCGTAATTCATCTCGGTGTACTGTCGTACTTCCTTTTTGAAGTACGCCGGGGTCTCCGGGAACTCCGGGAAAGTGGCGACTTCGAACGGACGGTAGTTGGCGATGGCGGAGATGCGCAGCGAGCGATCCCATCCCTGCTCGTAGACCCAGCGCTGCAGATTGTCGGCCCAGTGTGCGCGCGCGGCGTGAATGCGGCGCGTGATGCTGAAGCTGGCTGGGTCGAGTTGAAATACCGTGATGTTGCCAAACTGGTCGCGGTCGGAATCGAAAAACGGATAGTAGTAAATGTCGTTGTTCTGTCCGAAAATCCACTTGCGGTCGGGGCGCAGATAAGTCTGGGGAGGCTTGCCCTTAATCTGATTGTGCAGCGCTTCCTGGCGCTTGTTGGTATGGGGAAGATAGAACTGGTCGGCGAAAAACAGCGCCGCTGCCAATCCCGCCGTCGCTACCAGAACCGGCGCCGCGATCCGATACACGCTGATCCCGGTCGCCTTAATGGCCGTGATCTCGTTTGAGCGTTGCATCAATCCGAATGTGACCAGAACAGTCAGCAGCACCACCAGCGGAGCCACGTTGTAGAGCAGGTACGGCGTTACGTTCAGCAGATATTCCGCAACCACCAGAACCGGAACCTGATTGCGCAGAATGTCTCCCAGCAATTCGAACAGCGTGAACACCAGCACCAGCACCAAAAACGTAGAAAGGATCAATCCCAGGTAAACAAAGAAATCGCGCAGCACGTAGTCGTCGAGCAGAGTGGGGAAGGTTGCGCTGAAGACTCTCCGTCGACGGGCGGCACGCTCGAAGGCATTCTCCCGGCGTCCGCGCACAACCGCCTGCTGCTGGCCTGCGGAACCGTATTTGCGGAACAGCCGGAACGAACTCAAATCAAACGGACGCCGCTCTACTTGCCACAACAGCCATACGCCGAGGACGAGAAACGCGATGTCGGCGAGCCAGGCTCCAAACCAGGGCGCAACCCGGCCTTGACGAGCCAGCGATACCCCAATCAGGGAGATCACGTAGTAGGTAAACACCAGCAGGATCGTCAGCACGAATCCGCCCGACTTGCCGCTCTTCTTCGACGATAGTCCCAGCGGAATGCCGACCAGCGCCAGCACGAGGCACGCCGTGGGCAGAGCGAAGCGGCGGTGGAATTCAATCAGAAACCAACGCGCCGGAATGGGCTCGGCATGCCTGGCTTTTTCCGGAAGCACCCAGGTGTCGACTACCCCGGCGGGCAGAGACTCGTCCGTTTTATTCTCGGCGGCAGGCAGTTCAATCGGAATGTCGGTTTGCTGGAAAGTCGAAACCTGGTAGCGGTCGGGCTGCTGTGGATCGGTCTCGTGAGCTGAACCGTCGGTCAGGTGCAGGTGCAGACGGTCCGGACCTTCGCTGACCACAATGCCTTCCTTGGCCAGGGTGATGCGCGGATTGGCGGCGTCGGTGAGATCGGCCATGAACACGTTCTTCCACACCGCCGCGCCTTGCGCGTTCTGAACGTTTTGCACATACAACACGAGCTTGGGAAATCCCTCGTAAAAGACCCGGGGCTGCACTTCGAACGATACCTGGGAACTCTTGAGGCGGTCCTCCAGGCGCGCCAGCGCGGCTTGCGATCGGGGCGCGACGTACATTCCATTGCCCAGCGCCAGCAGCCATGCGCCCAGCACGAAAATCGAGAGCACGCGGAGAAAGGTCCAAACTCCCATGCCGCTGGCGCGCATGGCGGTGATTTCGCTGTCGGCGGCAAGCCGGCTCAGGCCGATCAGGATTCCCACCAGCACGCTCATGGGCAACGTGTAAGTGAGGGCGAGCGGGATGGTGTAGAAGAAAACTTCGGCGACGCTGGGCAGGGGAGCGCTCGCCCGAACTACCAGCTCGAGGATGCGTCCCAGATCGCGCGTGAACAGGACAAAGGTGAAGATGGCCACGCCGATCAGGGCGTGTGCCGCCACTTCCCGCAGAATGTAGCGGGTGAGAATCCGCATGAGGAACGCTTAAGGCGAGAATAGCACGGAGTCGTTCCGAGGCAGAGTAGGCCGCGAGAGGCCTGGTCTTGTGGAGCCCCGGACGCCCTCGTCCGGGGTGCGCGAAGCGCATAGGTTGGCTGTAATGCTCGCTGCGCTTCGCTGGGCGGACGAGGCGTCCGCCCCTCCACGAGCGTTTCAGCTTGCTTTGAAGAACAGCGCGGCCAGCGGCGGCAATGTCAGCTTCAGCGAGAACGGGCGTCCGTGCTCAGCGATTCCTTCTGCCTGCGCGCCGCCCAGATTTCCCATGCCGCTGCCCGCGTATTCGCGGGCGTCGCTGTTGAGCAGTTCCCGCCAGTAGCCGCCGTGCGGGACGCCCACGCGGTATCCCAGGCGGGGCACGGGCGTGAAGTTGCACACGATCAGCACCGTCTCTTGCGACGACTCACTCTTGCGCAGCAAGGAAATCGTGCTGTTGGCGTTGTCGTTTACGTCAACCCACTCGAATCCCGCGGGATCGTTGTCGAACACGTGCATCGCCGGCTCGCTGCGATAGAGCCGGTTCAACTGCTCCACCCACGCCTGCACGCCGCGATGCACCTGGAACTGGGTCACATCCCATTCCAGACTCGTATCATGCGCCCACTCGCGCACCTGTCCAAACTCGTCGCCCATGAACAGCAGCTTTTTTCCCGGCTGCGCGTACATGTATCCAAACAGCAGGCGCAAGTTGGCGAAGCGCTGCCATTCATCGCCCGGCATTTTGCCGATCAGCGATCCCTTGCCGTGCACGACTTCGTCGTGCGACAGCGGCAGCACGAAATTCTCATGCCAGGAATACAGCATGCGAAATGTGAGCTTGTTGTGATGGTACTTGCGGTGAATGGGATCTTGCTTGAAATAGTCGAGCGTGTCGTGCATCCATCCCATGTCCCACTTCATGCCGAATCCCAGGCCGCCGATATAAACCGGCTTCGACACCATCGGCCACGAAGTCGACTCCTCCGCCGTGGTCTGAATGTCGGGATGCTCCTTGTACGCTTCCTGGTTGAAGCGCCGCAGGAACTCGATCGCCTCGAGATTTTCCCGGCCGCCGTGCTTATTGGGAATCCATTCGCCCTGCTTGCGCGAGTAATCCAGATACAGCATCGACGCGACGGCATCGACCCGAAGGCCGTCCACGTGATACTTGTCGAGCCAGAACATGGCGCTCGACATCAAAAAACTGCGTACCTCGCTGCGTCCGTAATTGAAAATGTGCGTCTTCCAGTCGGGATGGAACCCCTGGCGCGAGTCGGAGTGCTCGTAGAGATGCGTGCCGTCGAAATACGCAAGACCGTGGGCATCGGAAGGGAAGTGCGACGGGACCCAGTCGAGAATCACGCCAATTCCGTGCTGGTGCAGATAGTCGACCAGATACATGAAATCCTGCGGCGTGCCATAGCGAGAAGTCGGGGCGAAGTAGCCGGTGGTTTGATATCCCCATGACCCATAAAAAGGATGCTCCATCACGGGCAAGAATTCGACGTGCGTAAAACCCATGCGGCCCGCGTACTCGGCGAGCCGGGGCGCCGTTTCGCGATAGGTCAACGGACGGTTGTGCTCCTCCGGCACTCGCATCCACGAGCCGAGATGGACTTCATAGATCGCCTGCGGCGCGCGCAGCGCGCTGCGCCCAGCCCGCTTCTGCATCCATTCGCTGTCGCCCCACTGGTAGTCCAGATCCCACACCACCGAGGCCGTCCGCGGCGGCTTTTCATGAAGCAGTCCGATCGGATCGGCTTTCTCGGCGCGGAATCCGTGGCGCTGCGATTCGATGCGGTACTTGTACAGCGCGCCCTTGTCCACGCCCGCGATGAATCCTTCCCAGATTCCCGACGATCCCCGCGGCTCC
>Ga0210384_10006731_pt1 | contig 12198 bp, 11 predicted proteins | sample IncBWH2MmetaG_FD_160574 | JGI IMG/M metagenome (GOLD analysis project Ga0210384, IMG submission 160574) | Forest soil microbial communities from Barre Woods Harvard Forest LTER site, Petersham, Massachusetts, United States - Inc-BW-H-2-M | ecosystem: Environmental > Terrestrial > Soil >... | reverse complement strand
CTCGTTTTACAAGCTGCAATTTCTCGAGATTGTCAACGAGTCGGGTAATGCTGGGTTTGTCTCGAAAAGTTGCTTTACAAAGTTCCTGCTGACTCTGTCCGTCCTGTTTCCATAAATGATAAAGTACACTCCATTGTTCAATAGTAATCCGGAGACTGGCGCTGTTAAATTTTTTTTGCAATCGCCGCGCAATGGCAATTGATGCCTTACCTGTTACAAAGCTATATAGTTCACCTTTTTTAAATTGGTTGTTTGGCATATAGTTAGTTAAACAACTATATAAAAATAATTATTTCTCCCGGATCGTCAAATTTTTAATCTCTTTTTAATTCCTATCCATGATGGACGCCATCAACGTATATTTCCGGTTGAATGAGCTTTAAGTGATTCATCCACTCATCGTTATTATAGGTATCCTCCTGGTGGTCTATGCCATGTTGATATTTTATTATCACCGGATCTGGGACCAGATTCCTTCGCCTGCAGTTCCGTTGGATTTGCCCATCCCTGCCGTACCTGTTATGGTTTCTGTGATCATTCCTGCCAGGAACGAGTTTTTGCGTATAGGGTATTGCCTGGATTCAATTTTCAATCAATCCTACCCAAAAGAATTCACAGAAGTCATAGTTGTAAATGATTATTCAACTGATAGAACCTCAACGCTGGTTCTCGAGCACAAATTGAACTGCAAGCTTTTAAACCTGTCAGATTACATTACTGAAAACCTGAATTCATATAAAAAGAAAGCAATAGAAACCGGCATCGCCCATTCTTCCGGCGAACTGATTGTATGTACTGATGCGGATTGCACTATGGGGCCGGACTGGATAAAAACCCTCGTCTCGGCTTATGAAAAAGAAAAACTTCAATTCATCGCTGCACCAGTAAAAATTATTAATGATAGATCCTTGCTTTCTGTTTTTCAAATCCTCGACTTCATTTCATTACAGGGGATTACCGGAGCCGCGGTGTATAAAAACCTTTATCCCATGTGCAACGGTGCTAACCTTGCATACACAAGGAAAGCTTATAATACCGTGGGAGGTTTTTCAGATATTGATCATATCGCTTCCGGCGACGATATGTTACTAATGAAAAAAATTCAGGCAGGTTTTCCAGGAAAAACAGGTTATATTAAGGACAAGCGCGCAATCGTAAACACCAGATCCGCTGAAAATATCAAGGCATTTATTAGTCAGCGTGTCCGCTGGGCAAGTAAAATTTCCCACTATAAACATGGGGCTACATTCTTCACATTGGGCCTGGTATTCCTGTTGAATTCATTACTCTTACTACTTTTTATTAGTTGTTTTTTTTACGGACACTGGCGTTGGCTCCTTTTCCTTATCGCATTTAAAACAATTTCTGAATTCTTTTTTGTTTCTAAAGTTGCCCTTTTTTTTCAGCAACAATCTCTGATGAAATATTTTCCTTTCTTACAGCCTTTCCATATTCTCTATACTGTGATTGCGGGCAGTTTAGGTAGTTTTGGCAAATACAAATGGAAAAATCGTAAAGTGAATTAACAGATTGAAAAAAAATGATTCCATACAATCCGATACCTGGCGTCGTCTGAAGAAAAACAAAGGCGCTGTATTTGGAATGATAATAATATCAATTGCCTCGTTCATGGCAGTTTTTGCCTATCTGCTTGCGCCTGATCGCAGTCCTTATGCCAACCGGATGGTTTTGGAAATCGGGGGGCAAAAACCAGGTTACCGTCAAAGTTTTTTACTGATCAAAAAAAAACAGGATGTTCCGTCGAATTCATTTATTTCCCGGCTCATTTCAGGTGAATATGACCGTTATGATTATATACCCATCCAGTCCTTGTCACAGCAGGGTGATAGCTTAATAGTCCAGAAATATATTGATGAGGGAATTTCAGAAAGAATTGCTTTTTATCATCCGCCCCTGGATATCAATCTCCAGATCCGGAATAAAATTTTCTGGCTTGGCACAGACCGTTATGGGCGCGATATCCTGAGCAGGCTCATCATTGGTGTAAGGGTGAGTCTCGCGGTCGGGCTCATTACCGTAATCCTTTCCCTGAGCATTGGCATTTTCCTTGGCGCTATTGCAGGATATTATGGAGGAAGGACGGATCAGCTTGTTATGTGGTTCCTTAATGTAATCTGGAGCATTCCAACCTTACTGTTGGTATTCGCCCTTACCCTTCTTCTCGGTAAAGGATTCTGGCAGGTATTTATTGCAATCGGTTTAACCATGTGGGTAAATGTGGCTCGTATCGTTCGGGGCCAGGTACTTGCTGTAAAAGAATTGGAATATATAGAAGCCGCCAATGCATTGGGATTTAAAGACAGCCGGATTATTATCAGACATATACTTCCGAATATCCTGGGCCCTGTGTTGGTAGTAGCCGCATCGAATTTCGCTTCAGCAATCGTGATTGAAGCAGGATTGAGTTTTTTAGGTATTGGAGTCCAGCCACCGCAGCCCAGCTGGGGACTTATGATCAAAGAGAATTATAATTTCATTATTACGCATAATCCCATGCTAGCCCTGGCTCCCGGAATCGCCATTATGCTGCTGGTACTCGCGTTTAATTTATTAGGAAATGGATTAAGGGATGCTTTGAATGTGAAAATTTAATAGTCGGAATTTTCAATGTTAAATTCCACTATAATCTATACCTGTTAATCGCTGATGACAGGAATGGGAGCACTTTTTATATCACTACTCACAGTAATATACAAGTCATTGAAAACTGCCTTTACATATCCGGTGAAAACATTGAGATCAGAATGATAATTAATAATAAAAAATAGGCTTTAAGCTTTGCGCCTCATGCCTTAAGCCTAAGAAGGCTCTTTATAAACCGGCACGTTACGGTTGAAACTTTCGTCGAGTGAAATAAAAGTTTCAGTTCTTTCAATTCCTTTTATCTTTTGCAATTCATCATGCAGCACAAAACGAAGTTGGTTAATATCCTTGCAAACGATTTCAGCAAACATGCTATAATTACCGGTAGTATAATTTAATCGAACGATCTCTGGGATCTTGCGCAGATCTTTTGCAACGGAATCATACAATGAACTCTTCTCCAGATAAATTCCGATGAAGGCGATCACATCGAACCCCAAGTGTTTCAGATTTACATTGAGTTTCGTACCTCTGACGATTCCGAACTCCTGAAGTTTTTTTATTCGAACGTGAATCGTGCCTCCGGAAACAAATAATTTTTTACCGAGATCAGCATATGAAATCTCAGCGTTTTCCATCATTTCATGAATTATTTGCAAATCCAGCTTATCTAAGTTAAATTTACCGCTCATTTTGAATGATTGTTTTAATAATATTTAATAAATATAGTAATTAATTGAATATTATCAAAATTTTCAAAATATACGTTAGTATTTATGCAATGGATTGGCCAATTTGCTTTAATATTGCATAGTCAACGGTTGTAAAACCTCGACAATACTGTGGAGTGATGAAATTTGGCAGACATGCCCTCTTGTCTCGGGGGTGGGGATCACAGGATAAACATCGCATAATGCCGGTCTCGCTGCAAAGCGTGGCCGACTGGGGTTGACCACCACTAACATTGTGCCTTGGCTAACTGCCCCGTGGAGGTTCGAATCCTCCCTCTACAGCAATGAAATCAATGCCCCGCCTAGGCGGGGCATTTTTAATTCCTGGAAGCGTGGAAAGCTATAAGAGTTTTTTGTTTTAGACAAATCAGTAACAGGAAGGACTGTAAATCGATAATCTAAACCATTTTAAAATATTTACGTATTAAACTTATTTAAGTATTCATTTAAATTTTCTAAAACACTGCAAGTTTAATTTTAATTTAAGCATTGATTTTGCGTATTTGCTGGTGATTATTTTTCTTTATTAGGGAGAATAAAGATTCCTTAGAGGAGATATTATTCAACAGTCGGTAATCCGATAGTCTTCCATGTATTTCTACGATTTCATTTATTAATCCCGGGCAGTTTCTGCGGTATAAGTCCAGCGTGAACCAGTTAAAAGGAATCCTGCCCCGAAAGATGAATAAAGGAATAGAATAAGTATCTTTTAAAGGCAAACAAGGCGATGAAAAAAAGTCTGTTGTTAATATGGATGCTTTGGTTAATGGTTAATGCTTATAGTCAGGACACCTGTTTTCTGGTACCTACCAGACTGATTAATGCCATTATTAACCCGACTTTCGAAAATAATGGGGTGCCCTGCACATCGGGGTATAGCCCGGTGCCCGGTTGGACCAGTCCGACAAATGAAGTGCCCTTAGCATTCCTGAATGCCTGCACAGATTTTATCATACCAGATAGCACCATCCTGAATGAATTTCTCATACTTCCCAATACTTGCTTATACCCGTTTGTTCCCCAACCCATACCCAGTGGAAATGGTGTTGCAGCCGTAAGTGATTTTGGATTTGGAGGTCTTTACTATGTTTACCCATTTCATAAATCATATCTGGCTACCTGCTCGAAAACCATTTTACATAAAGATTCCTTATATCGTTTAAATTTTAATGTGGGATTTGGGAAGCAGAGAGATACGGTTATTAAGTCGTCCAATGGAATTTATCTTGGGCCGCAATTATCTTTACCTGAGGAAAAATTTAGTTTGTTCGGTGAATCTGACTGTGGAATTTTAAATTCCACTGCACCAATCATTGGTTGCCCCTCACGCTTGGGATGGAAATTACTGGGATCAGTCAGGGTTAATGGTGCACCTGGTACCTGGGTCAATACTTCCATTATGTTTACCCCGGGTCAGGACATTCAGGCGCTTGTTTTAGGCCCGGGTTGCGATACAATCTTTTCCGGATTAGACTCGTTTGTTTACCAGGGACGAACGTTTTTTGAAATTGACTATTCCTATTTCCTGAATAATATACAACTATTTGCATCCAGTGTTCCACAACCAGTGTTGAGTATCTCCTCCGGGACCCCTTGTTCGCGTTCATTCAATCTTCAAATGCAACCTGCAAATTTTTATGACGGATCTTCTATTCAGTGGTTCAGAAACGATACTTTAATATCCTCCGGACAGAGCTCAACACTTAACGTAACCTCCGGGTTGGAAGGCTATGGAACTGGATGGTACTTCTGCAAAGTGCAAAACGATAGTGTTTGCCTAAACTCAGATTCTGTATTTCTGCATTGGATTCCTGTTCCTTCAGTCTCCCTTCTTGGCGTTGCAGATACGACAGCCTGTAACGGAGGGAACGTCGTATTAAAACCGGAAGCTGATTCGTCCTTTCAATACCTATGGCAAGACGGCTCAACGCAGTCTTATTATGTCGTGAATCATTCCGGTAATTACTATGTAAAAGTGTCGAACGCCTGCGGTAGTGTGCTGGTCAAAAAGACAGTGAATTATGAGAAATGCAATTATAACTTGTCTGTACCCAATGCATTTACGCCCAACGGAGACGGACACAATGATATTTTTAAAATACTATACAATTATCCTCCGGTTCAATTCTCCTTATCGATTTATAATCGTCATGGAATGAAAATATTTTCAAGTTCCGATCCGTCTCAGGGATGGGATGGTACGTTCAAAGGGCTTGCTCAACCCCTGGACGCCTATGTATGGACTATTCATTATTCTGATCAAACCGGAGTCAGCCAATCCCTTAAGGGCACAGTTATGTTGATCAGATGAATATTGTTTCGTTTCTTCTCCAATAAAGATTGCCGCGGACTATCTTCTGGAAGATAAAAATTTGATTTTCACGAATCCACAAATCTTAAAAACGGTCTTTCCCAACACAACCATTGATTTATTAGGGATCAAATCAGGATGAAAAAATATAATACAAAAAATAAGAAAAAGACCCATCGCATAAGCCAGAGAATCCTACCTCTGCAGCCTAAAATAACCTGAAATGCATAATGCCTAACTACTCATACTCCCTGTATGCCCCAAAATTTGCCAGCCTGTCTTCACCGAGAGATTGGGGAATGGGAAGAAAAGGAATATTTAGCTTATCAGTAATTTGTTTCCATAACCCTGTACGTGTATAAGTCTGATGTACTTTTTGAAAAGGAGTTAATAACAATAATTCTTTAGCCTGCTTAATATCACCTTTATCAATCAGCAGTTGTACCCTTCTTTCTGTAAGCCACTCATCCCTTAATGCACCTGTCTTCATCAGCCATTCTTCACGTTCTGCAATAGTTTGCGGCCCCAGACTTCTAAGCAATTTATCACGCTCAATGACCACCTGCGGGTGTAGTTGCAGCCACTGCTCTTTGATTGATTCAATAACTGTTACTGCCTCATTATTATTACCCTTTGCCTTAAGTAATCGTGCCAGCATTACTTTAGCTATGCCCATTTTACATGTTGACAATACGCCGATGGCAGCATCAGCCTCATTTCGACCTGCAAGCCATGTTCCATAATAAAACTTCCACATCTCAGCATTTTCACTTTGTGTAGTACTTATAGCCCACTGAAAGGCCCCATCTAATTTTTCCATACCTGATGGCGCCCAGCAATCCCGCTCAATGGCTGGTGGTTGTGGCAATGCGGTTTTTGCTTCATAGGCTTTCAACAATTTTTGCCATACATCCACTTCTTCTTTTCTTGCCCAACCAAAAAGCGGCACTTCTGTAATAGTCCTTAACTGAACGTAAGGTGTTTTAAGTATATAAATATTCATTTGCTTATCGGTAGGTATCCAGTATTCGGTATGCCATTTTTTTTCATTTGGTTTTAGCTCTGCTTTAATTGATTGGTCTCCGAGCGGGCCACCTTGTATTTCAAGATATGTTTGATGTTTTGCGGTGCTTAACAAAGACCACATACTGTCATCACCCACACCATAGCTCCATAATTTAATGCCCGGTGCTATACGTTCATCAGCAATATGGTATAAGCCTGTGCCTGCAGAGGGAGTGAACGCACCAAACGCGTTTACATTTTTCTTTTCCCAAAAATAACCGGTCATTTCTTTAATATCCGCTTCGGTTTTCGGGCCCTCCTGTTGCCAGTCTATTGTATCAACTATTGAAGAATGCGATAATACTTTTCCTTTGGGGAAATCAAATTTTGTATCAGGCGCAGAAGGTAAAGCAGCATTAGACCATGACATCCATGGGTAGGCCGACTCACCGGGATTATAATATACCACACGCTCGGTTAAAAAATCATCTCTATCCCCCAGAGAATATTCTACTGACCACTGCATTCCAAAACGCAATTCCCTTTCGCCACAGGTTACATATATGCGCTTTGCTGTTCTGTCAATTTTAAATAAAAGTTTTTCGTTTTGAACGGGTGTATGTGACACAGGAAAACTTACTTCTATACCGCCAGCCACAAAATAAAAACGCGGTAAAATTCTTGTATAGCGGATAATGCCAGGCACATATAATACTTCCTTGCCGGAAGGCTTGTGAATCATGGATATAACTTTGCCACCCAAATCAGGGCATACCGTAATTTTTACAAATTCATTCTCAATTACAATGAAGTGATATTTTTTTAATACAGGCCTGTTGGATGTTTCACAATAGCTTGTGTAGGGATATATACCATTGGGGTCAAACGCAGTAGGCACAGGACCAAAGGGCGTTAATACATGCGTAAGAATATAATCATCATACTCTATACAGCTAAAAATGTGCGCGGTTTTATTGGCAAAACATCCCCCTGATAAAAGACTCACCATCAAAAATACCAACAGCCTTTTTTTCATGATGCTAATTTTTAACAGGTGCCCGTTAAGGGTTTAGTTCTTCGCTAATTTGTGCTATTAGCATTCTTCCCCTGTCCAGATCAGACGCAATTTTTTCTGTATTAAAATCATGCTCGGTGACCAATGATTGTAAATGTGCATTCAGTTCACCCATTAATTCTTTTACTTTTTTATTGGATGATTTTGTCGCCAGCTGTTTAAGTATCCTTACTTTCTCATAATCAGTAATCCCTTCTCTTAATTTCTCAAAACGCAGGCTACTGTTACCACCTGGATACACTAAAAAACAATCACCGGCGGGCCAAAGCGTATGTCTTGCATCCCTTGATGGGTCTGCAGGCCAGGCATCATACGCCCAGCGCAAAAAGCCATTATAACCACGCGCAGCAGAATACCAGCTTAACCATCTTCCCTCTGCAGGTGGTGAGAAAAGAAAATCGTTTGGCTTTGCCGGGTTGCAGCAAACATAATAAGTGGAGGTAGCGCCCCTGACAGCCCTTGCCTTTAATTTATCAGCAGAGGGTTCATTGCCATACAGAAAACTATAATCGTTTAACAAGGTATCAAGCTCTTCATGCCAATTGCCAGCATATGTTATTTTCCATTTTCGTGAATGCTCTTTTATCACTTTTATGGTTGCCATTGTTTCTTCAAGAGTGGTTTCATTTATTCCAAGATATGTTTTTTCGAGCCATCCTTTTTTTTGCAGGTGCGTTCTTAAATCACTGAGAAAAACATTCCATACATTTTTAAACTCTGTTGAGCCTGGCGGCCAAACACCATATACATAATTACCTGTTTTTTCATTCATGAACCTGAAGCGGTTGCCCCAGGGCACTGGAGTATAAATGGTAATTGCTTTATCTATACCCGTTTCCATGGCAAGCTGAACATATTGGTCAAAAATATTGTAATCAAATTTCCATGAGCCGTTTCGTTGTTTGATCCATTCAATCATTGTTTCTTCTATACTATATGAATTATCCGACCACGGGGAATGCACCGCATAGGTTGTTATATATTTTCCGCCAGCCTCAGCATATAGTTTAAGGTGTTTTTTCAACAGTGTTTTATGTTCATCCGACCATGGTTCCACATGATTGTACCAGGCTATAATCCAGGGGTTTTGCCACAGGTCAAGCCTGTATTGCCATTCATGTGGTTTGGGCAATAACTGGTTTTGTATTTTAATATTTACCTGCAATACAGCATGACTTTTTTCAGTGTTCACATCAATAGTGCCGTGGTAAACGCCTGCCTCAGTACCCGCAGGCACATTAATGGATAACCAGATCGGCCTTACAGTCTGGCCAGGCAGATCAAAGCGCTCAAAATCCTCAAACCTGTCGGGCATTAAGTAACCATTTTTATTGGGCGATACATCGCAGGTGGTATTGATCGCATTGTAAGGATAATTTGATATGACATATCGCACCAAATTTAACAGCATTGACTTTTTAGAGAGAATACCACCTTTGCTGTTAACAAGGTTATGTAATGTAATCCTTACCTGGCTAAGCGTGTCGGGCGACCATACCAGTATCATAGCGTTTAGGCGCTCGCCTTTCCAGCCTGTTTCCCGCCACTCTGCTGTTTCTTTTACGCCCGGCACTTCGGTCCTGAAATAATGTTGGTTAGATGCCACGAACGATACATGTAACCCTGCTGTTTCAGTAAGCCAGCGCCCGCTGTCGGTAGGGTGGTCGAAAGTATATTCGGGTAAATAGTGGTCTTTTGAAACGGGCAAATTGGCAAAATCAATCTCTCCTTTTTGACGCTGTGCCGAAGCAATAAAGAAAAATGCATCAAAGATACAGAGGATGGCGACCATTTTTGTCATCAAAACAGACCGGAGTATTTTAATTGATGCCATATGCTTGAAAATAAAAAGTTTAGGGCCTTAATCATGTCTTCAATAAAATTTAAAAACCTTTTTATAGATGTAGAAAGTTGGAAATTTACAACTGTTCTTTAACAATTCTCACCAGCAGACTCTTTCCCAGTACTACTTTTGATTTCCTCAGTACCAGGTCCCGCTACTACTAAGTTAATGTTCTTTAAAACAAAGATATTTGGCATGGATTTCGTCTTTCCCTGATCTATATTGTGTATATGAAGAATGAATATAGTGTTAAGGATAAATTGATCCTGTTTCTGCTCGCCACTGGCGCATTCTGTTTTGGAGTGCTCCTGCCTGATTCCTTTTCTGACCATGATAAACTTGTACATTTCTCGGCCCATTTCGGAATGAGTTTTTTACTGGCGCTTAGTTTCTATATGATTTGCTCAGTCAAAATGCGGATTTCTAAATCATTTACATATAAGATTCTCATTACTGCAACACTTTTTATTGGAATCGTTTATAAGTTTTGGGAAATTGCAACCGGGGGGATGATTGGTGATTATTCTTTAAGAACGATTCTGGATACGAAGGGCGTGGCAACTTCCATGTCCCAGAATATTTCAGGATTACTGGGCGCAATTTTTTTGATTGAGGGCCTGGTAGACAGAAACCTTGCCATGTCTGTTCTCAAACATGCCAATGTGCAAAATGAGAAAAGCTTTTCATCATCATCTGAGAACTAATTAGCTTAAGCATTATTTTTGCCGGGACATGGGCAATAAGAAACTTCAACGATTCGAAGCAATCCGCTCTTTTCCAAACGTGCTTCAATATCCGGAAAGAATGCCGGGTAATTGGAAGAATTTTTTCAAAAATGAAAATCCGATAACGCTGGAACTTGCTTGCGGGAAAGGTGAATATACTGTAGGACTATCGGCGCTTCATCCTGAAAGAAATTTTATTGGCGTTGACCTTAAAGGAAACCGGATTTATTCCGGCGCACTTGAATGCCTGAAAAATAATTTACGCAATGCAGCATTCCTCCGCATCCAGATTGACAAAATCGATTCTTATTTTCTTCCTAATGAAGTAAACGAAATATGGATCACTTTCCCCGATCCGCATCTCCGTACTTCACGTGCAAAAAAAAGATTAACACACCCTCGCTTTCTAAGGATTTATCAGTCTGTGCTTCGACCGGGGGGAACCATTCACCTTAAGACGGATTCTCCTGAACTATTCCATTTTACAAAATTAATGGCAGATCTATATGAACTGGATATTCTGGATGCTTCAGAAGATGTTCATGCGCGAATTGAAAACCCTCCCGAGATTAATATAATAACACATTATGAAAAACTGGATATCGCAGATAGTAAACAGGTTTATTATTTGCGTTTTGTTTTACCTGAAAAACAAATTCCGCTTCCGGATACAAAATTACAGGAACTGTTGAAACAAATTGAAAATGTTGAATTGCTTTAATATGCCAGTAAAAAAAAACAAACAAAGTCTCCGGGAAAAATCAGCATCGAATCTCAAAAAGATCAGTCCTTCCGGTAAAAAAGAAGAATCATTTTTTGAACTGGTGTATGAAGTGGCGCGTCAAATTCCTTATGGACGTGTAACATCCTACGGTGCGATCGCAGCTTGCCTTGGTACAAAGCTTTCTGCCCGAATGGTAGGATGGGCCATGAATGGAGCGGATAAAATAAATCCAACCGTACCTGCACATCGTGTCGTAAACAGGGTCGGACTTCTTTCAGGTAAACATCATTTCAATCCGTCGGGGAAAATGGAGAAACTCCTGAAGAAAGAAGGCATCCTGGTAAAAGATGATGTGGTTGTTAATTTCAAAGAAAAATTCTGGGATCCGGCCAGGGAGAATTTGTAAGTGCCCACTCTAATCGATGGCCGTTGACCGTTGACTGTACTCCCATACTCCCATACTCCCATACTCCCATACTTTCTTCAGGCATAATAAGGACTGATCATTACATAAACAATTACACCAGTAACAGCCACATAAAACCACATGGGCCATGTGAACCGTGCAAGCTTTTTATGAGCGGAGAATCTTTCCTGGAAGGCGCGCTGCAGGGTAAATAATATAAACGGAATAATAATGCAGGATAAAATAATATGGCTGCTCAGGACAAAATAATAGACATACCGAAGATTTCCTGCTTGTAGTTTTTCATCCGTACTTAGGATGCCGTCATGATTCAGGTCCCCGTACTTAACTGATGGATTGGTACTATGATAGATCACATAAGAAATTAAGAAAATGGAGCTCAGCACAACTGCTGTCAGGTTCGCTCTTTTATGCGCCTTTCTCCTTCCGTTTTTTATGAAATATAAACTGGCCAGCAATAAAATGGCTGTTGTGGAATTGAGAATCGCGTGAAATAATGGAAGATTGCTCGTATTGAATCCGAGATTGACTTTTGTTTTTAGCCCGAGAATCAAAAATGCGACAGCCATTGGAATGGCAATTGAAATAGTGATGATAGGAAGCGTAAAGCTTTTTTCTTTCATTTTTATATATGTTGGTTCTGAAAAGGAAGAACCTATTATTTGAATAACTATTTTACAATATCACACTATTCATAATTTCGCATTTCCAAACTTTCGTTAATCATTAATCATTAAACATTAATCATTAATC
>Ga0210384_10006730_pt1 | contig 12199 bp, 9 predicted proteins | sample IncBWH2MmetaG_FD_160574 | JGI IMG/M metagenome (GOLD analysis project Ga0210384, IMG submission 160574) | Forest soil microbial communities from Barre Woods Harvard Forest LTER site, Petersham, Massachusetts, United States - Inc-BW-H-2-M | ecosystem: Environmental > Terrestrial > Soil >... | reverse complement strand
TTCCTGCGGACTTCGTCGAAGAAATTGAAGATGAAGCTGACCTTGTTCACCGCAGCATTCTGCTCTGTGCCCGGGGCCTTCAATACGGCGATGCGCTTGCCGTCGGGGTGCAGGTCAAAGGTATAGTTCGCGCCAAGGCTTGTGAACTGGCCGGGCGACCAGGGCTGGGGCTTGTCGGCATGGAAAGAGTCGCCGGAAGCGATATAGGTGACCACCATGATCTTGTTGTCCATCGTCTGATAAAAGAGTTCCTTGCCGTTGCGCGACCACTTGGGATAACCGCCACCCGCGGTGGAGATCTGCCACTTGCCGCCCGGGCCGGGGAACGGCCGCACATACAGTTCGTAGCTACCCGATTCATTGGACATGTACGCCAGCCAGCGGCCATCGGGCGAGAAGGCGGGGGTCATTTCATTGAAAGCGCTGTTCACGAAGGGCTTCGGCTCTCCGGGCTTCCAGCCGGACTTCTCGTCGCCTTCAACGGATATCGTCATGATGTCCAAGCCAGTGCCGGTGTTATCTTGGCGAAACGCCAGTACCTTGCCATCGGGCCGCCAGGAGCCCGCGTATTGCGAGTTCTTACTTTCCACGAGGCGCTGGGCATCCCCGGCACCATCGGCGCGCATCCACCAGAGGCTCGACAACCCGTCTTTCTGTTGGGAGGAATAAACGATCCTCTGCCCATCGGGAGTCCACACGGGAGAGCCGTTTATCTCGCCGGCAAGGGTCAGACGCGTGAGTGTGTCGCGTTCCCACTCATAGACCCAGACATCACTCTTGCTGCCCTCACGGATTTCCAGTGCCAAACGCTTCCCGTCGGGGGAGAACGCAGGATTGGCAAAGCCGCCCGCAGTCTCGCGCAGGGGTAAGAATTTGCCGTCATGATCCATCCAATAGATGGATACGTTCGTGAACCCGCTATGCCCCCCGATGTACACGAGGTTTCCGGTATTGGAAAAAGAAAACTGCACCGAGCCATTGCCCGCATTGGAGGCCACGCCTTCGAGGATCGGTGCGGGCTGGCCGGTGACCTCCAGCCGCTGCAGGTCAAAGGGAACGGCGAACAGCGTTCCCTCGTGCATATAGACTACGTGTCCGCTGGGCAGATAGCGGGCATAGGTCCCGCTGTGCTGCAACGTCTTTCGCTGTCCGGAAACCATCGAGTACACGACGATGTCTGAGTCCTCGTAGTTGCTCTGGCGCGTGTTGGAGGTGAACAACACGGCTTTCCCGCCGGGCAGAACCTGGGGCCAGCGCTGTGTGATTTCGCCCGCTTGATTGTCAAGGGTAGTCAGCGGTTGTGGCGCTCCTCCCGCCGAGGAGACTTTGGATAACGGCGCCGAGGAGTTTTTGGTGAACACAATCGTACCGTCCTCGCCCCAGCTCCCGCCGCGGTCGTCGGCAGCATCGCACAGCGTGACCGCCGCGCCGCCTTGTACGGAAATTTTCTTCAGCTTGCCGTCCGCAAAGAAGCCGATCCATTGGCCATCGGGAGAGAAGAACGGATTGTGAGCATTCTGCGTCCCGGAAAGCGCGGTGGCCTGCAACTGATTGAGCGAGCGAACGTAAATGCGCCTCTTCTGGTCTGCGTCGCTGGCGACAAAAGCCAGCCGGGTGCCGTCGGGCGAGAGGATCGCGGAAGGGAGGGAGGTGTATAAGCTTGCGTCCACGCCGATCTCCGCGATTAGGCGCATCGCTGGCATCGGTTGCGGCGGCTTCGGCGCGCGCAGGACGAAGCCGCTGGCCAACGCGATGGTCGCCAATACAAAAACCGCCGCTGTCGTCCACGCCAATCGCTCGCGCCAGCTTCTGGCCGCCGGGGCAGCGGTCGTTGCCACCGCGGTTGGCGGAGCAGCCAGCGCCTCTTGAATCTCGATGCGTGCATCACCGGCATCTCGAAGCCGCAGCGTTTTGTCTTTTTGAAGGCAGCGGCGCAAGAGCAGCCGGATCGCCGCGGGAGTGGTTTCCGACAGGCAACTCCAATCCGGCTCGGTCTTAATCACCGCCGCAAGAATTTCGGTTATGTCTTCGCCATTGAACGCTTGCCTGCCCGTCAACAACTCATAGAACACGCAGCCGAACGCCCAGAGGTCTGTCCGCTTGTCCACCGTCTTGCCGCGCGCCTGCTCGGGACTCATGTAGGCAGCGGTACCGAGAATCACTCCCTGCATTGTGGCAGCCTGGCTCAATGTCGGTGAATTGCCCATATCTTCGTTCGTCGAGTCGCCCTCGAACGCTTTCGCTAAGCCGAAATCCAACACTTTGACTTTTCCCTCGGGCGTCAACTTCACGTTGGCAGGTTTCAAATCGCGGTGAATGATGTTTTTCTCGTGCGCGGCTTCCAGCGCTTCGGCGATCTGCTTCGCAATGGCGAGGGATTCTTCGACTGGAACAGGCGCGTCGCGTCTGACGCGCTCTTGCAGCGTTTCGCCCAAGACTAACTCCATGACGAGATACTGCACGCCGTCGGAATGTTCCAGGCCGAAGATCGTGGCGATGTTGGGATGATTCAGCGCCGCCAGCATTTTCGCTTCGCGCTGAAAACGAGAGAGTCGTTCGGTATCATGCGCGAAGGCTTCCGGCAGAATTTTGATCGCTACGTCGCGCCCGAGTTTGGTGTCGTGCGCTTGATACACCTCGCCCATCCCGCCAGCACCAATACCAGAGAGGATTTCGTAGGGTCCTAGACGTTTGCCGGGAAGGATCGGCATGGGCTCCTGCTAACTTCGGATCGGGGGGAGTATAGCTCTGTCAGGCACTTACACACCTGCAAATTCTTGAGGGAAGCGACCGGCGGACAGTTGAGAGCTGCTCGAACCATCCCCGAGAGTAAAAATGCGCTTGAAGGGCTCGGTGAAAGGCAAAAGGGTGTATGCTCCCAGATTCCGAGGGGCCAAAATGGAATTTCCAGGGATATCAGAGTGCTTCTATGATTTAAGGAGCAAATTATGCGGCTGAAATTCTCTGTTCTGATCTTGGTCATCGTACTGGCAGGGAGTTCGTGGCTCGCGGCGCAGGTGCACAACTTCCGCCCGGTCACCGAGCCCATGCTGCGCAACCCCGCTCCTGGCGATTGGCTCAACTGGAGGCGCACCGACAACGCGTGGGGGTATAGCCCGCTTGATCAGATCAACACGCGGAACGTCGTGCGACTTCAACTCGCGTGGTCGTGGGCGATGGATAACACGGGCGCTCAGGAAACAACGCCACTCGTCTACGACGGGGTCATGTACCTGCCGAACCCGCACGGCGTCATTCAGGCGTTGGACGCCGCGACGGGAGACTTGCTGTGGGAATATCGTCCGGAGCGGGCAAAGGCTTCCGGAGGCGCCGGCGGCGAGGGCAACGGGGTCCAAAGAAACATCGCGATCTACGGAGACAAGATATTCGGAACGACAGGAGATGCTCATCTCATCGCGGTGGACGCCCGGACCGGGAAGCTAGTGTGGGACACGCAGGTCGCCGATCACAAATTGGGATATGAATACACTTCGGGCCCGATCGTCGTTCGCGGCAAGGTGATCGCGGGTATGACGGGGTGCACCCACTACAAACAGGACGTCTGCTTCATCACCGGGCACGATGCGGTAACCGGAAAGGAGGTCTGGCGAACATCGACTGTTGCCCGTCCCGGTGAGCCCGGCGGCGACACCTGGGGCGACCTGCCACTGGAGTTCCGCGCGGGTGGTGACGCGTGGATCCCCGGCAGCTATGATCCGGAAACGAACACCCTCTATTGGGGCACGGCGCAGGCCAAACCGTGGGCTAGAGCGGCCCGCGGAACCGACGGCGACGCGCTCTATACCAACTCGACGTTGGCGCTCGATCCGGACACTGGAAAAATGAAATGGTTCTACCAGCACCTTCCGGGCGAAACGCAGGATATGGATGAGGTGTTCGAACGCATTCTGATTGACTCCGGCGGCCGCAAGTCAGTGTTCGAGATGGGCAAGCTGGGCATCTTGTGGCAACTCGACCGGACCAGCGGCAAGTTCATCCGCGCCACGGATCTTGGCTACCAGAACATTGTGAGTGTGGATCCAGAGAATGGCAAAGTCACCTACCTGAAGGTCCCGCAGCTCGGTGTGGAGCTCGAAATGTGTCCGAGCACAGCCGGATTCAAGGACTGGCGTGCGATGGCCTACAGCCCGCAAACCAATGCGTTGTATATCCCGATGGCCTTGAACTGCGAGAAAGCCACTTTCGGCCCAGTAGAGAAGGTAATCGGCGAGGGTGGGGTTGGTCCGGTCCAACGCCACGACTCCAAATATCCAAAGTCGGACGGCAACCTCGGTCAATTCCTGGCCATGGATATCCGAACCGGCAAAGTCTTGTGGCAGCATCGTACGCCTTCCCCGTCCAATACCGCCGCGCTCGCCACTGCCGGAGGACTGGTAATCGGGGGCGATTGGGATCGTCACATGTACGCGTACGACGCCGCTACCGGAAAGATTCTCTGGCAGACGCGCCTGATAACTGCTGCGCAAGGGTTCCCGATTACGTATCTGGCGAAGGGAAAGCAGTACATAGCCATGCCCGCTGGGACTGGCGGCGGGAGCTGGTCGACGCTTATTCCATCGGAATTGGCCCCGGAGATTCGACAGCCAAAATCCGGCAACGCGATACTCGTTTTCGCTTTGCCGTAGGTTACAAGAGAATCCGTAGAGAGACGGAGTGCGTTTCTTCTCGCAGCCCAAGTAGAAACGCTACCGTATTTGTACGTTCCTCTGCCATGTGTATTAATAGAGGAGCCGAGTCGACGAACCAAACACCCCAATTTTCACCCCTCCCAACGGGCTCCTCATATTCTTGGGCGGGTCTGCAGACGGAGCGATTTTTCCAGGTTTTATCATTCCAAAACTGTCAACCAGAAGACCAGTCGACTGAAACCACAAAACCTGCTTCACTCAGGCCGGCCCTCTCATGGAAGGACTTGGCCTCTAGAGCTTTCTATTGTGCTACGATCCTGGCATCGGTCTCCTGAATGGACTCGAAGCGAAAATGCCAGCCGAAGAGTGGATCAAAATACTTGAAGACGGCAGAAAGGTGAAGTTCATCTACCAAGAACTGCCGGAAGACGCGGCGTTTATCACCGCGCAGGTTGCTGGCAATGAAGTCGTCTATTCGGTCGTATTGACCAAGGCAAGAAACCCACTTAGTCGCGATGATGTTGAAAGTCGTTTTAAGGGCGAGCTTTCGAAGAAGTAGTCGACGTTAACATTGTTTTTCAGGTCGGACGGAATAATAAATCTCTCATGGAGTTTGGGCCGGCAAGATCCGGGGCCACAATGGCGCCATTGCGGATTTAGTGGTAGCGGGCCAGCCCTTCTCTCCCTGATTCTCTTACAAATGGCCGGTCCAGATTAGAATCAAAATAACCAGTATGACCACGCTTACGCCACTAATGGGAGCGAAGCCCCATTTCTTGCTGTGCGGCCAAATCGGGAGACTCCCCAGCAGCGCCACGAGAACGAATATCTCAAGAACAGCCATCAGAAACATCGTTTCCTCCTTTCTTTGGCCGGGCTGACCTAGGCCGCATGCCCGGAGCGACCGTAAAGTGGCATAGTCTCAATAGGAAGCAACCCTACGAGCGTGTAAATTCCCAGAGTTATGCCCAATGGAATATCGGAGACCGACAAAACCGCCGCAATGAGGGCGAGCTTCCGGCCTGACCGCTGTCCTCCAAGCAGAGCTAGTCCAGCGATCAACCCGATGAGGCCGCAGACAGCCGACAAAGCGATCATCGCTGTGTATAGGAAATGAAAAACACCCATCAGGGCAAACGGGTCAGGCACACGGTTGAGCAGGGCACCAAACATCAAGGTAGCTGTCCGACCATAAATCAGCAGGCAGAGCACCATAATCAAGCGAATAACTCCGTAAGCGGTCCAAAAACTTCCTAAGGTTCGGAAACGACCGTTTGAGTTCTGGACGATGGGATCGTCTGAAGACATAACTGTCTCCTTTGGGCTTGCCTGCAAGCCGGGTACCAACTTCAGCGTATGGACACGCTTTTATAACGCGGAACAAGAGAACAATCTGTTCACATCTGAACACATGGGTTGATGCGTATTTTAGGAAGGATTGCGACTGACCAACGTCTTGGATCGAGTCGCTGAATTCCGCCGGATAAACGATCCTATTGGAATGTGGCATGTTGTGGCAGTCTCGCACCGAGAATAGATTTCTTCGGCCCACATAGGTGTGCACATTTGGACAGACATTCTTGGTTCGCGCATTCAATACTGTATTGTGCAGGCGCAGCGGGAGCAGCGTTTCGAGATTCATCCGGTTCGGATACCCAAAGCGCTTCCGACCCGGAATGAAGTGGCGGAGATTCTCTTCATGCGGATTCGAGAACAAATCGCGTGGTCAATCCTCTTGTTCCTGTCATCGGCAGTGGCATGCGATTCAGCTCAGACTGAGAGTCCAGCCTCAAGCGAAAATATCATTGCCCGCATGACGCAGGCCGGGGAGCACAATCATATCCATTTTCAACCCTATGTCGTCACACGCGACTACAAATTATTTAATAAGGAGGCAATGCTCCCCACCTCCGAGGTAATTGCAGAGTTAACTTTCGTCCCGCCGTACCTCAAGAGCTACGCCATCCGGCACACGCATGGCACCAGCATGGGAGAGAGCATTGTCCGTCGAATGCTGGAAGGCCAGATGGCCTTTGCGAAAGATTCAGGCTCGACCGACATCTCGCAGGGCAATTACGATTTCCGGTTCATTCGCGAGGAGGACCTGAACGGTCACTACTGCTACGTGCTTGAGTTGCTCCCACGGCGCAAAGCCAAGAACCTGCTGCGCGGAAACATTTGGGTTGATGCCGACACTTACCTAATTCACCGCGTCGAGGGCGAACCTGTAAAAAGTTCCTCCTGGTGGCTGAGGGACGTGCGGATTGTCCTTCTCTTCGGCTATGTCGGAGAAATGTGGATGCAGACATCTTCGGAAAGTACAGCCAACGTGCGAATCGCCGGCCAGTACAAAATGACTTCGCAAGATGTGAGCTACAAGATCGACCAACCCTCTCCTGCGCGCTCGACAGCCCAAGCAGCCTTATTCCCCGGCGCAGAGCCCGAAACTTCTATTCCATAGCTGGATCTCTCAGCCACGGCTGGTACTGCGGGGATTCCGCCCGGTAAGCGGCGTTGTCGCAACGTGGCCCACTGAGCAGACGCAGTGGCAGCGAACGCCGCCGAGACTGCGGTGTTTTCGGGATCGTCCTATCGGAATGCGAGGTTAGGCGTGGGGAAATGAATGTTCAGCTTATAGCAAATGAAGAGGACCAGGATCGCGCCCAGTGTGGAAAAAATCAGGCCCGCGGGATGATATTGTTCGTTTGTCGGCCGCGAAAACATGTGGGTAACAGCGCCCCCAAGGATCGATCCGATAATGCCGAGCACGATCGTCCAGAAGATCGTTATGTGCACGTGCATCACCGATTTCGCGATAACTCCCGAAATCAGCCCGATAAGAATATACCAAATTAAGTGAAACACTCTTTTTTCTCCACCGTTTACCTTGAAGACGTCGTCCGACTATAACCCAGGGTATGGCAATGACCCACACTCTCCGATGGCATTGATCGGCTTTCCACATTGAAGCTCCTTTGGCACATCTGCGTCTGTTCCATATTGAACATATTCGAAAGCGCAGGCTAGCTTGTCTCCAGCGATGCAACCCGCCGTACAAGCAAATAAGTAGCGCCGGGACGAATGGGACTTGGATTACGCATGATACGCGGGATTTTCGGAATGTGGCCCCGGAGCCAATGCGGACCAAAAGGCCACATTCCAATAAGCGATTGACTGGCCTCCGCCCAGACAGGGGCGGAAGAAAGTGGCTCTGCCTCTCCTTGGAGAATGAACAACTTAGCGGCCAGTTTCTAAGGAGAGAACCTATCAGAATGTGGGAGCGAAGGAGAATTTGCAGGATTGCAAATGCCTGAAAAGGTTATACTCTGCCAACTCGAAGTTGGTGGGAGCCCATGGCGATCCTCCCCGGTCGGCGTCTAGGGCCTTACGAAATCCTCTCCGCGATCGGTGCGGGCGGAATGGGAGAGGTGTACAAAGCCCGCGATACCCGCCTCGATCGAACGGTTGCGATAAAAGTTCTTCCTACTCATCTCGCCGACCGTGCTGAATTGCGTGAGCGATTCGACCGCGAAGCAAAGACCATCGCTAGCCTGAATCATCCCCACATCTGCACGCTCTACGACACTGGCCATCAAGACGGGATTGATTTCCTGGTGATGGAATATTTGGAAGGCGGGACGCTCGCACAACGCTTATTGAAGGGTCCGCTGCCGCTTGAGCAGGTCTTGCAATACGCCATCGAGATTGCCGACGCACTGGACAAAGCGCACCGCAAAGGCGTGACGCACCGCGATCTGAAGCCCGGCAACATCATGCTGACCAAGTCAGGGACGAAGCTGCTGGACTTCGGTTTGGCGAAGCTGAAACAGGAAGTTGCTCCGGCCAACGTGCCGCTTTCGGAACTTCCCACGGCGAAGGACCCGCTGACGGCGCAGGGGACAATCTTAGGCACATTGCAATACATGGCCCCGGAACAAGTGGAAGGCAAGGAAGTGGATGCGCGCACGGACATCTTTGCCTTCGGCGCAGCGGTATACGAAATGGCGACAGGCAAGCGAGCGTTTGACGGCAAGACTCAGGCCAGCGTGATCGGAGCCATCATGTCTTCCGATCCTCCGCCGATTTCTTCGCTTCAGCCGATGACCCCGCCAGCGTTCGACCGTGTCATTAAAAGATGTCTTGCGAAAGAAACGGACGAGCGTTGGCAGAGCGCGAATGACCTGGCAAATGAGTTGAATTGGATTGCCGAAGGCGGCTCCCAGGGCACGGCGGCGGCACCAGCTCCAGCGAAAAGTATCCGCACTCTCGGGCGGCAAGCGTTAATCCTCAGCGCGGGGACATTGCTGCTGGGTGCATTGATCGCGAGCCTTGCCACCTGGAATCTGAAGCCCGCGCCTACACAGTCACCAAAACCTGTGTCGCGATTTACGATGACGTTGCCACCGGGCCAACAATTGGCAGGTGTGGATATTGGCCCTGCTGTGGCCCTTTCTCCCGACGGCACTCGTGTTGCGTATGTCGCTCGCCAGGGCGGCACTCAACAAATTTATCTGCGCGCAATGGATAGACTGGAGGCCAGCCCCATCCCTGGCACGGAAGGTGCTATCAATCCTTTCTTCTCGCCAGACGGCCAGTGGGTGGGGTTTTTTGCGGATGGAAAGCTGAAGAAGGTCTCGGTAAGCGGAGGAGCTGCGCTCATGCTCGGCGACGCTGTGTTCCCTCGCGGGGCCAATTGGGGCAGCCAGGGCACGATCGCCTTCGCGCCCACAAACGGCTCAGTTCTCAAGCATGTGTCGGACGGAGGAAGCACCCTGCAATCGCTGACTCGTTTCGAGAAAGGGGAGTCCAGCCACCGATGGCCGGAATTCTTGCCTGGCGGCAAGGCAGTGCTTTTTGTTGCCGGTCAGGCTGCCGGTAATTGGATTAACACGCAGGTTGCAGTGCAGTTGGTCGGGACGGGCGAACGGCGGAACCTGATCCCAAGGGGGACAAGCCCGCACTACGCGCTCTCGGGACACCTGGTTTATGTACAAGGCGGGAGCCTGATGGCCGTGCCTTTCGATCCCCAGCGGTTAATGGTCGCGGGCGCGGCGGTCCCCCTGGTAGAGGGCGTCCTGCAATCCCCAGTCAGCGGAGGCGCCCAGTACGGTTTTTCTGCCACGGGATCGCTGGTGTATGTATCGGGTGGTATTCATGCAGCACAAAACAGGCTGGTGTGGGTCAATCGCAATGGGGCGGAGCAGCCCTTGGCCGCCCCGGCGCGCGCCTACCTGAACCCGCGGCTATCTCCTGACGGTCAGCGGGTAGCCGTGGGGATCACGGAGCAGGATGCTCAAGTCTGGCTGTACGATCTTTCCCGAGAGACGTTGACCCGGTTTACGTTTGAGGGGAATTCGAACCAATACCCGGTTTGGGAACCGGATGGCAAGCGCATAGCGTTTCAATCAAATAAGGAAGGGGTGCCGAACCTTTTCTGGCAAATGGCCGACGGCAGTGGTGGGCTGGAGCGGTTGAACACCAGCGGGGATACCCAGACTGCGAATTCCTGGTCCCCGGACGGACAACTGGCCCTCATTGAAATCAATCCCACCACGGGATGGGATATCTGGGTGCTACAAATGGGCGGCCCTTCGGCGGGGACAGGGCAGGCTCGCAAGGCGCTGCCTTTCCTTCGAACAACATTCAACGAAAGTGCGCCACGGTTTTCCCCCAACGGGCGCTGGCTGGCCTACGTCTCGGATGAATCCGGTCGCTTTGAGATTTACGTGCAGCCGTATCCCGGCCCGGGCGGCAAGTGGCAGATCTCGACGGAAGGCGGCACGGAACCAGTCTGGAATCCCAATGGGCGGGAGCTGTTCTACCGTAGCGGGGACAAGATGATGGCCGTGGACATCGCCACTCAGTCCAGTTTCGCAGCGGGCAAGCCGAAGGTGCTCTTTGCGGGACAGTACGTGCCAACCCCGGTGACGTTTCCCAATTACGACGTGTCACCCGACGGCCAGCGCTTTCTGATGCTCAAGCCCAGCGACGCGGCGGAGGCGGCACCGACTCAGATCAACGTGGTGCTGAACTGGTTTGAAGAGTTGAAGCAGAAAGTTCCTACGGGGAAAAAGTGATGGCACTCGCTGCTGGCACCAAACTCGGATCCGATGTTCCGCTGAAAGCGGCGCGTCGCGGATTTGGTAACCTACCGCTCCCATGCCACTGACTCTGCAACCGGAGAAACTGGGCGACGTGGTGGTACTTCGCTGCCAGGGCCGGATCGTGGCCGGCGAAGAAATTCGCTCGCTTCAACTGCAGGTGGAACCATTGTCGCTCCAGACTAGGAAGGTAGTCCTTCATTTGGCGGACGTCAGTTTCATTGACAGCACGGGAGTCGGCGCGTTGGTGCGCCTGCTGGGCTTGCTGCGGTCCCACGGCAGTGAACTCAACCTCTGCCGGTTGTCGCCTTCTGTGGAGCGCGTCCTTCAAATTACGAATTTGCTGGGCGTGCTTCCCTGTTACGCGTCGGAGCAAGAAGCGATCCGGGCCTCCGAGGAAGTCCCGCAATTCTCTAGCGATGCCATTGCGCCCACCAAAACCAGGATCGTCTGCACCGACAGCTCCCACGAAGTGCTCGCGTATCTAAGCGCCCTGCTCAAGCGTTCCGGCTACGACGTCCTCACGACGCGACATCCGTCCGATGCGTTGACGCTTGTAAAGGTTACGCGTCCCCAAATTGTGATTTGCGGTCCGGGGATACAGGCGAACCAACTCGCGATCGAGAAATTGCGGAGCGGCGCTCCGAGCGTGCGGTTGCTGCTCCTTCCATCCGACTTTTCCACGGCGGAAGCGGGCGAGGCTGGAACCCATCTGATTAATCAAATCCGATCGCTGATCGACGCTCGGCAATAGCCCTGCCGTCTCCGACTCCAATTTTGCGCGGCGTTGAGCGGCGCGGCCCCGGATCGCGGAATAATTTCAATCCGCGTCCCAATAGCAGCGTATACTCTTCCGATTCCAAGTTGGCAGGAGCCCATGCCGACCTTTCCCGGCAGACGTCTAGGACCCTACGAAGTCGTCGCGCAGATTGGCGCGGGCCGTATGGGCGAAGCGTATCAAGCGCACGACACCAAACTCGGGCGCGACGTGGCCATCAAAGTCTTGCCGGAAGCGTTTGCACATGATGCCGAACGTCTCTCACGATTTCAGCGCGAAGCGAAGATGCTGGCTTCACTCAATCATCCGAACATCGCAACAATTCACGGACTAGAACAATCTGGCGGCACGAGTTATCTCGTCATGGAGTTGGTTGCCGGCAAAACTCTGCCAGATCGTGTCAAGCGAGACGGAGCCGTTCCAATCGAAGAAGCGCTTCCCATTGCGAAGCAGATAGCCGAGAGGAGACGCTGATGACAGATATGGTTTCTCGAAGGGGTTTGCTGCAAGCGGCCACAGCGCTTGGCATTTCGACCGTGGCGGGCGGACTCGATCCGGCGGATGCTCTAGCGCAAGAAGCACATGGAGGCGGACCTGCCGAATACTACAACAAACAAGGCCAGGTTGTTTCGATCGCTCCCGGACTCCAGTTGGGTTACAGGGACGACTGG
>Ga0210384_10006728_pt1 | contig 12201 bp, 14 predicted proteins | sample IncBWH2MmetaG_FD_160574 | JGI IMG/M metagenome (GOLD analysis project Ga0210384, IMG submission 160574) | Forest soil microbial communities from Barre Woods Harvard Forest LTER site, Petersham, Massachusetts, United States - Inc-BW-H-2-M | ecosystem: Environmental > Terrestrial > Soil >... | reverse complement strand
GGTAGCTGTTTCTGTGTGAAGAGTAGGCGCCGTCCATGGGTGCGGGCTGGTGACATGCAATATGCCTGCTGAAAGTTTAACTTCGACGAGGGTTGCTGAATGCGGATAGCAATATTTGGGTCGCGGGGAATACCACACACGTACGGTGGTGCGGAAGCTTTTCTCGAGGAGTTGGCGCCCCGGCTGGCGGCGCGCGGGCATGAAGTGATCGTTTACTGTCGTCGCAGTTTGTTCAAAGAGCGCCCTCGTACTTACCGCGGCGTCCGGCTTATCTATTTGCCAAGCATCGATACGAAAGTGCTGGGGACGCCCACGCACACGCTGCTGTGCACGCTGGACATGCTGTTCCGCAAGGTAGATGTGGCGCTGGTAGTGAACATCGTGAACGCATTTCACTGCGTGATACCAAGAGCGTTCGGGAAATACATTGCCATCAACGTGGACGGAATGGATTGGAAGCGAGACAAGTGGGGAACAGTAGCGAAGAGGTATTTCTATTGGAGTGCGAAGTGCGTAAAAAGGATCTGCCCGAAAGGCGTGGTGACCGATGCCTACGAAATGCGCCGAATTTACCTGGAAGAGTTCAATACGCCCTCGGCGTGCATCGCGTATGGGGCGAATATTGAGAGCTCGAGGAATCCGGAGTTGGTGCGCGAGTACGGCTTGGAACCATTTCAGTATTACCTAATCGCAAGCCGGCTTGTCCCCGAAAACAACGCGGACATAATCGTTCAAGCGTTTGAGCAGGTAAAGTCACAGCGGATTCTTGCTATTGCGGGCAGCGCGAATTACCGCAGCGCATTTATCGACCGACTGAAGCAAACGGGGGATCCGCGGGTGCGCTTTCTAGGACACGTGGGGAACGCGGAACACGTGAAGGAACTGCACTGCAATGCGTACGCGTATTTGCACGGACACAGTATGGGAGGGACCAATCCTTCTCTGCTGAAGGCCCTGGGCTACGGGAATTGCGTGGTAGCCCTGCGCACGCCATTCAATGAGGAAGTGATGTCGAATCACGGGATCTTTTTCGAGCGCGACGCTGAAGATTTAGCGCGGAAGATCCAAGACTTGGAGAACCGTCCGGAAATGGCAGCGGAGTACCGGCTACGGGCTCCGGAGCGAATACGCGAAGCGTATACCTGGGGAAAAATCACCGACCAATACGAAGAGTTGTTTCTCCAACTGACGGCAGGGGAAGATCCGACTCGGGTGCACTCTAGCGTGAGGAACCTGGGGAGCGAGCAGGTCAAGAATGCCGCTGTGGCTGCGGGGGCAGCAGGGTCGGCGGGGGCTGCGAGCGACTAGCGACTTCCAGACAGGACGACATCAGAGAGGTAAGTCGACGGGTTATCGCCCGAAAGAACCTGGGTGTGCCATGGTGCTGATCGGCAGGGTGATTCCGGGAGTAAGGAAAGCTGTGCCAATGAGGAGGAAGCATGCCAGTGAAGATCGAATCACGCCACTTCGGCGAAGTGGTGGTGCTCGTTCCGGATGTGTTTAAAGACGAGCGGGGCTACTTCATGGAGACCTATCGTGCGGACACGTTTGGTGAATTGGGGCTGCCGAAGAATTTCGTGCAGGAGAATCACTCATACTCGAGAAAAGGGGTGGTGCGAGGACTGCACTTCCAGTGGGAGCCACCGATGGGGAAGCTGATGCGCGTTACGCGAGGGACGGCGTTTCTCGTGGCGGTAGACGCGCGACCAGGCTCAGCTAGCGTCGGGAAATGGGTTGGGGTCGAAGCCTCTGCGGAAAACCGAAAGCAGGTGTGGGCGCCAGCAAGCTTCGCGCGGGGATTCTGCGCCCTCACTGACGATGTTGAGGTGCAATACCTCTGCACTGGCGTCTATAACTCTAGCGCTGAGTCGGCAATTCGCTGGGACGACCCCGATATTGGCATCGCTTGGCCTGTTACTCCTTTGCTCATTTCTGAAAAAGACCGCAAGGCACAAACCCTTAGGGAATGGCTGGGATCGCCTGATGCACGGCACTTTGCCTACGATGTGCGAGCCGTGAGCGCTTGAGGGGTTGGTACAAATAGAGAGAGGAGAATACAAATGCGATTGTTGATCGCTGGTGGGGCTGGATATGTCGGCTCGGCATTAATTCCGCGGCTGCTGGAGCGAGGATATCTTGTGGATGTGGTGGATTTGTTCTGGTTCGGGAACAATCTTCCGCCGGAGACCGGCTTGTTAAATAAGGATTTGTTCGACGTTGCGGTAGAAGATCTGAAGGACTACGACCAGGTGGTCTTCCTTGCGGGACTATCGAACGATCCGATGGCGGAGTATTCGCCTAACAAAAACTTCGTCTATAACGCGGCCGCGCCGGCATACTTGGCCTATACGGCAAAAATGGCAGGAGTCAAGCGCTACATCTATGCAAGCTCGTGTTCTGTTTATGGGTACACGGTAAATGAACTGTACGACGAGACGCGACCTGTTTCCTCCTCCTATCCTTATGGGATCTCGAAGCTGCAGGGCGAACAGGCAGTGATGAACCTCCTCGACGACCATTTCTCCGTCATCGCCCTGCGCAAGGGCACGATTTCTGGTTACAGCCCGCGGATGCGTTACGACTTAATCGTCAACACAATGTTCAAGTGCGCCTTGCGCGACGGCAAGATCACAATCAACAATCCAACAATCTGGCGGCCCATCCTGGCAATCGAGGATGCCGTCAGCGCATATGTGCGGGCCGTTGAGGCTCACGAGAAGATCTCAGGAATCTTTAATATTGCTTCTGGGAACTACACAGTGGGTGAAATCGGCGATTTAGTGAGGAACGAGATCGAGGAACATCTAGGTGAGAAGGTAGGATTAACCATACGACACATCCAGGACGTCCGGAATTATAAGGTGAGTTTCGAAAGTGCGAAGAACGTCCTGAGTTTTCACCCACTTCACGACATTCGGAGCATCGTCGGACAACTAATTAAGCACAAAGACGATATTTCGGACTGGGACAATCCCGCTTACTACAATATTGAGACGTTTCGCCAAATTGAAAACGGAATTCATGGGCCAATCCTCGCCAGGCCAGCCGGAGTTGGCAAATGAAGATCGCTGTGATTGGTGCAAGCGGACAGCTTGGGACTGATGTGGCGGAAGAGTTCAGTCGAAATGGGGGGAGAGTTTCCTCCCTCTCTCATGACGATATCGAAATCTCTTCGCTGGATTCTGTTCGTGGCTTACTTGGTGACGTACAGCCAGATTTGGTCGTGAATACTGCGGCCATGCACGACGTTGAGAAGTGCGAACAAGAACCGGCAAGGGCATATGCTGTCAATGCCATCGGAGCGCGTAATCTCGCGGCAGCAGCGAATGAACTCGGCGCAATATTAGTTCATGTGAGCACGGATTACGTCTTCGATGGGTCAAAGGACCAGCCTTACCTCGAGACAGATGCAGCAGTGCCGCTAAATGTGTACGGAAACACCAAACTGGCTGGGGAATTGTTTATCCGTGCCACCACCGAGAGATATTTCATCCTGCGAACGTCAGCTTTGTACGGAAGAAGCCCGTGCCGTGCAAAAGGTGGCCGGAATTTCGTCGAGCTGATGCTGAAGCTCGCTGGGGAGCGCGATGAGCTGCGGGTGGTAAACGATGAAGTAATAAGCCCCACTTCCACGCTAGAACTGGCCAAACAGATTGTGGTGCTCAGTCGGACCGACAACTTCGGCCTCTTTCACGCAACATCGGAGGGAAGTTGCACTTGGTACCAGTTTGCCAAAAAAATCTTTGAACTGAGCAACACGAAAGCTAATCTAGCAATTGCCACCTCCAATGAATTTCCTTCCAAAGTGCCGCGTCCGAAGTACTCTGTGCTGGAGAATTGCGGGCTCAAAACTCTAGACTTGAACTCGTTTCGGTCCTGGGAAGATGGTCTACGTTCCTACCTCGCATCGACTCGCGACATGTGCCAGGTAAAAGCGAGTTCCGTACCTTAAGGATTCGGAATCGATGCTGGAATAGACGGGTATCGGCTAGGATTCGTCGTATGTCGACAATACAAGCAGAAACACTTGTTGGACAAGATCGCTCACCCAATTGGGACAGGCCATTTTTGGTGGGTTGCAAGCGCTCCCTTGATGTCGGCGTTTCAGCCTTATTCCTCGCAGTGCTTGCCCCCTTTTTCCTGGTTCTGGCGGCGATGGTCAAGCTAACATCGCGTGGAACTGTGTTCTATCGATGGCAAGTTGTTGGTCAAAGAGGCCGTCCGTTCACGGGATATAAGTTTCGCTCCATGTATTCGAATGCTGACGAGTTGAAGGCGAAACTTGAACCCTTAAATGAAATGTCTGGACCCGTGTTCAAACTCACGAACGATCCCCGTGTCACCAAGGTGGGAACGTGGATGCGCCGATATAGCTTGGATGAGCTTCCCCAACTCTACAGCGTGCTCAAGGGCGACATGAGTCTGGTAGGCCCGAGACCCCCGCTTGTTACCGAGTACGCTCGTTTTACTGAATATCAGAAGCAGAAGCTTGCGGTGAAACCGGGCATAACGTGTCTCTGGCAAGTTAACGGCAGAAACGATGTAAAGGATTTCGACGAGTGGGTGAACCTCGACTTGGATTACATTCGCCGTTGGACGCCGATGCTGGACATAAAGATCCTTGTGAAGACCGCGAGTGAAGTGATCGCTGGATCGGGCAAATGATTCTTCATCTGGCAGTACGAAGTTCCATCCAATTTTGCAAAGCAAATCCTTATAGGGGAACTCCGGAATGAGAGTATTGGTAACAGGAGGAGCTGGCTTTATTGGATCGCATCTGGTTGATCGATTCTTGGAGGAGGGTTTTCAGGTTCGCATATTGGATAGTCTCGAACCGAAAGTCCATCCGCACGGCCGACCAAACGATATTCCCTCCAGCGTGGATTTCATTCAAGGACACGTAACGGATCGCTGCGCGCTGCTTGCGGCACTGCAGGACGTGGATATCGTATCTCACCAGGCGGCCTATCAGGACTACATGCCCGACTTTTCGCGATTCTTGCACGTGAACGCGGTTGGAACCGCATTGCTGTACGAATTGATTGTCCAAGAAAAGTTGAAAGTTAAAAAGATCATTGTAGCTTCTTCGCAAGCCGTATACGGGGAAGGTCAGTACGTCTGCTCTGTTCATGGCTTTTTCCAACCAGCGCCGAGGAGCCAAGAGCAGTTGTCACTAGGGCAGTGGAACGTCAGATGTCCTGTCTGTAATCAACCGGCCGAATCATGTCTGTTACAGGAGAGCAACACAAATCCATATAACCAATATGCGGTCTCAAAACTTGCTGAGGAAAAGATAGCGCTCGGCCTCGGCTGGCTCCATGGCATTCCGAGTGTCGCACTTCGTTATTCAATCACGCAGGGCCCGCGGCAATCCCTTTACAACCAATACTCAGGGGTCTGCCGCATATTCGTGGGACGAGCCCTTGAGAGAGCGCCACTAATTATCTATGAAGATGGCCTCCAGACTAGAGACTTCGTTCACATAAAGGATGTGGTGGACGCAAATATGCGCGTCTTGGAAAGCGATAACGCGAACTTTCAAGCGTTTAACGTTGGCAGCGGTAACCCTACGACTGTTCTTGAGTATGCGAATCTTGTCCGTAGAAAGCTTTCAATCGATCTTCGAGTAAGTTTGTCTGGGGAGTATCGGCGCGGAGACAATCGAAATAGTGTATCGAAAGTCGATAAACTCAAAATGCTGGGCTGGAATCCGAAGTACGATCTCTCGGCGATCATGGACGATTTTCTTGCTTGGGTTGAAAGTATTGGCGGAATCCCGCCCCAAATCGAAGATGCGTATGGCGCCATGAAAAGAGCAGGGGTCGTGCTCGCTGCAACGGTGGGGCGTTGAGCTTAACCGCTCCAATCAAGCTGATGAGCTCTGTCTGACGCGGGAGTGCTCTGGCTGTTGATACCGTGGGATTTGCCGCCCGATGTTACGCATTAAGCTCTCTTGGTTTGTGACGCAATGACCCGAACATCGCGGACGGCAAGATAGCCTGCTTCTGAGAGCAATTCCTGATCTGACATCCAAAAAGAGAGTCTGTAGTTCGCGGATTCAAGCATAGCTTCGGAGCGGGTTAGATTGAGAGAGTTCCCGCCCCGAACTTGCTAAGTCACGTTTTGTTTGCTTCCCGGAGGACACTGTATGAATGACGGAATGGAGATTTTGGACGCTAAACAATATTTTGAGGAATTACAACGCGTTATGGCTAGTTTTCCCAAGGAGGGTATAGATCAGATCGCGGAGGCGCTCGTGAAAGCCTATGATGCCAGGCAGACGGTGTACCTATTCGGGAATGGAGGAAGCGCCGCGCTTGCGTCCCATCTTGCTTGTGATCTTGGAAAAGGCACAGCTTACTGTAATGGTGGAAAGAGGTTTCGCGTCCTCTCCCTTGCTGACAATCTGCCAACATTGACAGCTTGGGCAAATGACGCCAGCTATGAAGACGTCTTCTCGGAACAGATCAAAACCTTTGTGCAGCCGGGGGATGTGGCGCTGGCCATAAGTGGCAGTGGCAACTCCAAAAATGTCCTGAATGCGCTGCAAGTGGCGCGAGCGGCGAGAGCGACGACGATCGGCATCTCGGGTTTTCAGGGAGGAGAAATGAAGCCTCTGTGCGACATCTGTGTCGTCGTTCCATCGGAGAACATGCAAATTATCGAAGACTTACATGTTGCGATGGCCCATTCGGTTTTCCGGATTGTCTACAGACGAATCTCTAGTCGTACGATGGCAGCATCTTCCGTCGGATGAGTGGCGAGCAAAGACGCGCAAGGATCAGAAGAACAAACTTACTCCCTATACGAATAACGCTGAATCACCTTCTTCTCTAAAATGAAAATCCGAAACCTTCGATATTGGATCTTGACCGCCGATTTGCTCTGGGTGCTCGGGGCCTTGGGCCTTGCCATCGCTGTGCGATACGCCGAGGCTACAGACGCAATCGATTTCATAACGCGCCTTCAATCATACTCTCTCATGATACTCGCCGCCGTGATTGCTTGGACTTTTCTCTACTACGAGATGGTCCTTGACGGCTTCAAAGGTGGCTGGCATTTTCCAGCGATGCTTTCGAAACTCATAGTGGCCGTCTTGCTCTTGATGGTCGTTGTGCTGGCTTCGGCTTTCCTTACAAGATATTATTATTCCCGGCTTGTTTTATTTTATTTCGCGCTTTTCTTCAGCTTGGGTTTAATCGCTGTGCGTTGTTTTGCGCGTTTTCTGCTCACTCGCGAGATGAGGAATCTGGCGGATCATCGCTGCGTCATTCTTGGACAGGGGCCTATAGCCCGCGAGCTCGCTAGTAAGATTGGTTCACACCCCGAGGTTCCTTTTCAAGTTGTTGGATATCTATTTCCAAGCGAATCGGAGGCATCCAACGGGTTTGCTGGCTCACTTGCGGCACCTCTCACATCCGTTAAAACTCTGCAGGTCTTGGAACTCTTGATGCAGCAGAAGGTACATAAGCTCATTGTCGCGATGCCGCATTCGAACGGCGCTGAAATCCGGAAACTGATTGCCGGATGCCGAGGAGCATCGATCCAAGTCTATCTGGTTCCTCAGTGGTACGACCTGTATTTATCAAAGGCGGAATTGGTAGAGATCGATGGCCTTCCACTACTTTCCCTGCAGGAGCGAAGTCCCCGCGCCACAAGCTTTGCGCTTAAGCGAACTATAGACTTTATACTGAGCTCGGTCATTTTGCTTGCGGTATCGCCGATACTGGCGGTCGCTGCGTTTGTTGTTCGCAGCAAAAAGGGTCGGGCATTCCGGACTGAACTCCGATGCGGTAAGGACGGAATTCCCTTCGGGATGTACCGTCTAAACGTGGAGCGGCATGCAACCAGTCCCCAGCTCTATGAAAGGCTATTCGTCAGATGGAGCCTAACGGAACTGCCACAAATGTGGAACGTGCTGAGCGGCGATATGTCCCTGGTTGGTCCGCGACCTGAGTCGCCCGGGAGGGTCAAATATTACTCCGAGTGGCAGCGGCAGCGGTTGAAGGTTCAAGCGGGCGTCACGGGGCTCGCTCAAGTCCACGGACTTCGGGATCAACATTCCTCAGAGGATAAGGCACGTTTTGATTTGGAGTACATCTTCAACTGGTCGCCACTTCTGGACCTCAGCCTTATCTTGCAGACGGTATGGACTTTGACCATCAGAGGTTTGAGACAAGAACCAGTCCCATTTCAAGCCACCAGTTTTGTCAGAATGCCGAACGATTTCGAAGGCAGAGAGGTTGCCGATGCTAATCGTTCGTAGCCCTGTACGGATCAGCTTCGGAGGCGGCGGCACCGACCTCCCCTCTTATTACGAAAGATTCGGAGGTGCTGTACTCAGCGCGGCCATTAACAAACACTTCTATACCGTACTCGAGAAGAGAGGCAACGGGAAAGTTCAAATCATCTCTGCAGACCTACGGACCGTCGAAACCTGGCAAGACATTGCGCGAATGGACATCCGTGGCAATGCGTTGGAAATTCCCCTCGCAGTTCTAAAAGAGTTCGGGTGCGATGTCTCGGTGAATCTTTTTCTTGCTTCTGAGATTCCACCAGGGACGGGCCTTGGTTCTTCCGCCAGTGTTTGCGTCAATCTGACAAAGATGCTTGCAGCTTACAATCACATCTCTCTTTCGAAATATGAGCTTGCCGAGCGAGCTTTCCACATTGCCCGCAATGTGTTGGGCCGGCCGGTTGGCAAGCAGGATGAATACGCATCTGCATTTGGCGGATTGAATTTCATTTCGTTTCATCAGGATGGAACGGCTCACGTCGAGCCTCTCTTCCTTGATCCCGATCTTGTTCGCGAGCTGCAATCTAGCTTGCTGCTGTTTTTCACTGGTGCATCCCACCACTCTTGGACAATTCTTGAGGAACAAGAAGAGTCCACGCGAAAGACTGGTAGTGGGACAGTCGAATACCTGCACGAAATTCGAAAACTGGCGGAACCAATGAAGGCCGCTCTGCTGGCCGGGGAACTTAGGCAGTTTGGTCTCTTGCTTCACGAAGGCTGGGAGATCAAGAAGCGACTCTCCTCAAAAATCTCCAACGGACACATCAATGAGATGTATGAAGCCGCACTCCGGAACGGCGCCGTGGGGGGCAAGATCACGGGGGCTGGAGGAGGCGGATTCCTACTTCTGTTTTGCCAGCCCGGATACCAGCATGTCGTGCGTGAGTCCTTAGTCGCTCTGGGCGCTCGTGAGATGGGTTTCGAGTTTGACTTCCAGGGCGCCCAAGTTGTCGCCGACGACCCGTTCATAGATGGGGATGGAAACGGCGGGATGCGGTGGACTTTCACTCCAGTTGGCAGTCAGGCTCTGACCAGTATGCATGCGTCAGCAAAGAGATCTTCGTGAATCTTGGTTGGGCATATCCACTTACAGAGTTCAGCGAATGAAAGCCTTTCTTTTGGCGGGCGGTCTTGGGACTCGACTGCGACCGCTGACCGATCGCACGCCGAAGTGTCTACTACCGATTCAGGGCACACCCCTGTTGCAGATTTGGTTCGATATATTTCGCCAATATCATATTGACGAAGTATTGATCAATGTTCACTCACACGGCGATATCGTCCGCAGCTTCATTAACGAGCACAAAGATAGCCTTAAAGTTTGCCTTTTCGAGGAGTCCACGCAACTTGGAAGCGCAGGAACAATTCTGGCAAATCGAGAATGGGTCAAGAATGAGGAATGCTTTTGGATATTTTATGCGGATGTCCTAACAACCGCCAATTTAGACCAAATGCTGGCTTTTCATAAGAACCGCCGTCAAATCGCCACGATAGGGGTCTATGAGGTTCCGGACCCTTCGCGATGCGGTATAGTCCAGGTGAATGAACGAGGTGTCGTTCTTGATTTTGTCGAAAAGCCTAGAGCACCAGTCGGTAATTTAGCCTTCTCTGGATTGATGTTGGCCACGCCTGCTCTATTGAATTTTATTCCTGGCGACTGTCCGGTCGATCTGGGATTTCACGTCTTGCCTCAAATTGTGGGTCGGATGGCTGCATATCCAATCCCAGATTTTATCATTGATATCGGAACGCTCGAAACATACCGTGCCGCCCAGGAGAACTGGCCACGCCGTTCTCAATCACAAAAACAAGGTGAGTTTCGTGTTTAGAGGCCTCATCTTCGACTTTGATGGAGTGATCGTGGACAGCCATCCTGTGCACACGCGCGCATGGAGGAAGTTTCTTCACTCTGTAGGAAGAACCGTCTCCGAAGAGCAGCTGCAATTCGTCTTGGACGGGAGAAAGCGCGACGACATCCTGCGGCATTTTATGGGTGAACTGGACGCAGATCAGATTGTCGAATACGGTCGCCGAAAAGAGCAATTCTTTCGAGATGAAGCGGCACAAGTGCGGACGATACACGGTTTGCGGGGTTTCCTGAGGGACCTCGATTTCGAGCAGCAGGCCATGGCCATTGCGAGCTCAGGAAGCAGAAGTCGGGTTCACTTTCTTCTCGATTTGCTCGACTTGAAGAAGCTCTTTCGAGTGGTCATCACAGGGGATGAAGTGGAACAGGGCAAGCCCCACCCGGCCGTTTTTCTCAGAGCCGCTCAACAATTGGGAATGGATCCTTCCGAGCTGATGGCATTCGAAGATGCTGTCTCAGGCGTGAGAGCCGCGAGATCAGCCGGAATGATGTGCGTCGGAATTGCCCAGTCTGAGCGCGCCTCCCTTCTGGTTGATGCAGGCGCGAACTACGTGGTCCCGAATTTTCAGTCCCTTTCGTATTCGAAACTCGCGCAAATGTTTTTTCAATGATTTAGAAATCTTGGCGCCTGACAATAGGAGCCACCACTTCTGACCCGAAACACCTCGAAAGACGCCCCTCCTAGCCGTAATTTCCGCGCACATTCCGGGTAGCATGCATCGCCATTTCCATCTCCGCGCAAGCCATGCAGTGCAATGACCTGGCGCCCAAAAAAAAACCGCGCGCACTTTCTTCAAGCACGCGCGGCTTCTTTGCTTGTCTCTGCTCCTTAGTCGATCGTCAGTGCCACCGTAGCCGAGTGGCTTACAGATCCTGCGGTGCCGGTCGAGGCTCCGGTAATCGTCAAGGTGGCATTTACTGGTGGCTTGCCCCCTCCTCCACATCCCGCGAGTACGACGAGTATGAGCATGGCCGTCACCAGCCCAAGCCGTACCCGAAGCCGTTTGGTTCGCGGCAGCATAAAGAGCAGCATCAGCGCCAGAATCAGTGGCACGATCTGGCGGATCGAAAGTGGCAGATTCGGCATCGAACGCGGCGGAATCATCATGGCCGTGGTCGTTACCGTTACCTGCGCGGTCTGCGCGGTCGTTCCGTCAGCCGCGGTGACCGGTGAAACCACCACGCAGGTTGTTCCGGCCGGGGCGCCCGTGCAGGTAAGCGCTACGGCCTGGTTGAACCCGCCCAGCGGCGTCATCGTCGCGTTGAACTTCAGCGGCGCGGCAGGCGTGACCGTCCCTGACGGTGGCGCGGTCAGTGTGAAGTCCCATCCGCTTCCTTTTAGCGGAACCGAGTGAGGGCTCCCGTTGGCGTTGTCGGTGATCGTGAGTGTTCCCGTGCGCGCGCCCACCACCGTCGGCGCAAATGTCACGTTGATGATGCAAGTATTCGATCCCGCCGTCGCTGGCAAGGTAGCCGGGCTGATTGGGCAGGCAGTGGCGCCCGTGCTCGTCTCGGCAAAATCGCCCGACGCGGCAATCGAGGTGATCGTCAACGGACCCAATCCGGTATTAGTGAGGGTCACAGTTTTCGCAGCGCTTGTCGTCGTCAGCATCTGCCCGCCAAAGTCCAGGCTCGTCGGCGCCAATCCAACTCCCGGGGCTGTCGCCGAGCCCGTCCCCTTCAGGCTCACATCAAACGCTTGGGAGCTGGATAGCCCGCCATTCGTAATCGTCACCGTGATCACCATCGTGGCGGTCTCCGCGGCTGAAACCGAAGGAGTAAAGGTTACACTGACCGTGCACGAAGCTCCGGCTGCAATGCTCCCGCCACATGTGTTGGATGGGGAAGCGAAATCGGCTTTATTAGTTCCGCTGAAGGTAACGGCGGTTCCCGGGAAAGGTATCGCGTCAGAGGTGTTGTTTGTCAGTGAAACGGTTTTCGCCGCACTCGTGACTGCAATCGGCTGAGTCCCAAAATCCAGACTCGTCGGCACGACCGCCAGCGTCGGAATGAGTGTCAGCTTCGCGATGAACGCATC
>Ga0210384_10006727_pt1 | contig 12202 bp, 8 predicted proteins | sample IncBWH2MmetaG_FD_160574 | JGI IMG/M metagenome (GOLD analysis project Ga0210384, IMG submission 160574) | Forest soil microbial communities from Barre Woods Harvard Forest LTER site, Petersham, Massachusetts, United States - Inc-BW-H-2-M | ecosystem: Environmental > Terrestrial > Soil >... | reverse complement strand
GCGAATTCGCTATCACCCTCGCCATCACCATTCTTATCTCTGCCTTCGTCTCTCTCACCCTGACTCCCATGATGTGCGCGAAACTTCTTCGTCATCAGAAAGAAGAAGACCAGGGCTGGTTTTTTCGCAAATCCGAACATGCCTTTAATTCCGTCATCGCCTTCTACGGACGCACACTGAAATTTGTCCTGCAGTACCGCAAAATCACGCTTCTCGTTACCATTGGCACCCTGGTCGGCACGATCCTGCTGTATATTTACGTTCCCAAAGGCTTTTTCCCCGTCCAAGACACCGGCATCATTTTGGGCGTTTCCGAAGGCGCGCAGAACACTTCTTTCGCTGCCATGGCCCAGCATCAGCAAGCGCTCGCCGACGTCATTCTCAAAGACCCTGCCGTCGAGAGCCTCTCCTCCTTCATCGGCATCGATGGCACCAACACCACGCTCAACAGCGGCCGCATTCAAATCAATCTAAAGCCGCTGGCGCAACGCGACGCCAACGCTTCCGATGTCATCCGTCGCCTCCAGCCCGAACTCGCCAAGGTCGACGGCATCTCGCTCTTCATGCAGCCGGTTCAAGATCTCACCGTGGAAGACCGCGTCAGCCGTACCCAATTTCAATACAGCCTGGAGGACGTTGACGCCAAAGAGCTGGCCTACTGGACGCCCCGTTTCATCGACAAACTCAGCTCTCTCCCCGACGTTCGCGACGTCGCCAGCGACCAGTTGAACCAAGGCCTCCTCGCCACCCTGACCATTGACCGCGACACCGCCTCCCGCCTCGGCGTTCTTCCCGCCGACATTGACAACACGCTGTACGACGCCTTTGGCCAGCGCCAAGTCTCTACTATCTTTACCCAGCTCAACCAATATCACGTGGTCATGGAAGTCGACCCTCAGTTCCAGCAGGATCCGGACTCTCTGAAAAACATTTACGTCAGATCTTCCAGCCCTCAGCAGGCGGCTTCCGGATCCACTGTGAACATTTCCTCTGCCGCGCAAGCGAACATTACCTCGGCTCCCAATGCGCAAGTTCCTCTCAGTTCCTTCACGCGCTTCGAGCCCGGTGCCACCGCACTGGTCATCAACCATCAAGGACAATTTCCCGTCGTCACCATCTCCTTCAACTTGGCCCCCGGCGCGGCTCTCGGTGATGCCGTCAACGCCATCAACAAAGCCAAAGCTGATTTGAATATGCCCGCCAGCATCCAGGCGACCTTTCAAGGCACTGCAGCGGCCTTTCTCAATTCGCTGGCCAACGAGCCGATACTTATTCTTGCCGCCCTGGTCACCGTCTACATCGTTCTTGGCGTCCTGTACGAGAGCTATATCCACCCCGTCACCATTCTCTCCACGCTTCCTTCCGCCGGCGTCGGCGCCATCCTTGCCTTGCTCCTCTTCCGCATGGAGTTCAGCGTCATTGCCCTGATCGGCATCATTCTTCTGATCGGTATCGTCAAAAAAAACGCCATCATGATGATTGACTTCGCTCTCGAAGCCGAGCGCAAGGAAGGGAAGGCCCCGCTCGACGCTATTTACGAAGCGTGCCTCCTGCGCTTCCGTCCCATCATGATGACCACCATGGCCGCACTCTTGGGTGCGTTGCCGCTGGCCATCGGCAGCGGCGTGGGCTCCGAACTGCGCCGCCCTCTCGGCATCACCATCGTCGGCGGGCTCATCCTCAGCCAATTGCTCACGCTTTACACCACGCCAGTCGTCTATCTCGCGTTCGATTGGCTCGCCCACCGTTTCGAAGCTCGCGTCGGCAATCCCGTCGAGCAGCCTGCCCACGGAGACTAAGCTATGACCTCCTCCGCCAATTTCTCCGCTCCGTTCATCCGTCGTCCCGTCGCCACTTCGCTTATCACTATCGCGATCTTTCTCTCCGGGGTCGTGGCCTTTCGTTTTCTTCCAGTATCTCCTCTTCCCCAGGTAGATTTCCCCACGATCTCCGTGGGGGCCAACCTGCCCGGCGCCAGTCCGGAAACGATGGCCTCCGCCGTCGCCACTCCGCTCGAACGCCAGTTCGGCCGCATTGCAGGTGTCACCCAAATGACCTCCTCGAGCGGCCTGGGGTCCACCAACGTCACCCTGCAGTTCGATCTCAATCGCGACATCAACGCCGCCGCTCGTGACGTGCAAGCCAGCATCAATGCCGCGCGCAGCCAGCTGCCGGCCGACCTTCCCGGCCAGCCGACCTATCGGAAGGTCAATCCGGCGGACGCACCGATCCTCATCCTTGCTCTGACTTCGGATAATATTCCGCCTGCTCAAATCTACGACGCGGCCGATTCCATCCTCGCCCAAAAACTCGCTCAGGTAGAAGGCGTAGGCCAGGTTTTTACCTGGGGAAGTGCGAGCCCCGCTGTTCGCGTCGAAGCCAATCCTTACCAACTCAATAGCTATGGCATCAGTTTGGAAACCGTTCGCGCGTCGCTCCAATCGGCCAACGCCAATCTTGCTAAAGGTGCCCTTTCCGATAGGCAAAAGTCCTGGAGTGTCGGCGACACCGACCAGCTCTTCAAAGCCTACGAATACCAGCCTCTAATTGTTGCAGGCCACAAAGGCGCTCCCGTCCGCCTCCAGGACATCGCAGAAGTCATTGATTCCGTCGCCGACACTCGCAATTTGGGACTCTCTGGCGGAAAGCGTTCCGTGCTCCTGGCGATCTTCCGCCAGCCCGCCGCCAATATGATCGAGACGGTCGACCGTATTAACGCCATCCTTCCTGTGCTCCGCGCTTCCATCTCGCCCTCTCTCCATTTGAGCATCGCCGTCGATCGCAGCACCACCATCCGCGCTTCCGTGCACGACGTCGAAATCACCCTCATCATTTCCATCGCCCTGGTGATCCTCGTGGTATTCGCTTTCCTCCGGAATACCTGGGCAACCATCATCCCCAGCGTCGCCGTTCCGCTCTCTCTCATAGGCACTTTCGGAATCATGTATCTCTGCAACTACAGCCTGGACAATCTCTCCCTCATGGCTCTGACGATCTGCACAGGCTTCGTCGTGGATGACGCCATCGTCGTCATTGAAAACATCACGCGTCATATCGAAAACGGCATGAAGCCTTTCGACGCCGCCTTGAAGGGCTCCAGCGAAATCGGGTTCACCGTGCTCTCCATGAGCACTTCGCTCGTCGCCGTTTTTATCCCGATTCTCATGATGGCCGGCATCGTCGGCCGCCTTTTCCGCGAATTTGCCGTAGTCCTCAGTGTTGCTATCGCCGTCTCCCTCTTCGTTTCTCTCACCACCACGCCCATGATGTGCGCGCGTTTCCTGAAGCATGAGTCCGGGCGCCACAACTGGATCTACAATTTCTTTGAAAACGCCTTTAACTGGTTTCTTCGCCTCTACGATACTTCCCTAAAGTGGGTTCTCCGCCGTCAGTTGCTGATCCTTGGCATGACCTTTCTCACGGCGGTCCTCTGCGCTTACCTGTTTTTTCACGTGAACTCCGGCTTTTTCCCCCAACAGGATACCGGTCGCATCAACGGCAGCATCCAAGGCGATCAGGACTTGTCCTTTGCAGCCATGTCGGAGAAGATGCGCGCTTTTACGGACATCGTGATGAAGGACCCCGCCTTTGACACCGTAACTTCCTTCACCGGCGGCGGCAGCGGCGGCAGTACCGCCCGCATGTTCGGCCAGCTCAAGCCTTTAAATGAACGCAAAGTCAGCGCCGATGAAGTCATCGCCCGCATCCGCAAAGCCACCTCGAAGGTTCCAGGCGCGGTTCTCTATCTCCAGGCCGTGCAGGATCTCACCGTCGGCGGTCGCGGCAGTGCCGCTCAATACCAATACACTTTGCAGGCGGACAATCTAAACGATCTCACTCACTGGGCTCCGATTCTTCAGGCAAGACTGGCCAAGATTCCCGAACTCCGCGACGTCAATTCCGACCAACAGATGCACGGCCTCCAAACTTCTCTCGTCATTGATCGCGATACCGCTGGCCGCCTCGGTGTCTCCATGTCCACGATTGACAACACCCTCAGCGACGCTTTTGGCCAGCGCCAGGTATCCACTATCTATAAGGGCCTCAACCAGTACCACGTCGTGCTGGAAGTCATGCCCAGCGCTCAGCAGGATCCCGCCGCCCTTAACTCCATCTATATGCCTGCCGTCACGGGCAAGCTTGTCCCACTGAGTGCCTTTGCCCACTACGAGCCCTCCAACACCGCTTTATCCGTCAATCACCAGGGCATTTTTCCCGCGATCACGCTGTCCTTCAATCTTGCCCCGGGAGCCTCCCTGGGCCCCGCGGTTCAACATATTGAAGCAGCCACCCATGAAATCGGCGTTCCCGCCACTGTCCACGCCAGTTTCCAGGGCACCGCGCAGGCATTTCAAGACTCGCGCGCTTCGCAACTTTTTCTTGTCATCACCGCTCTGGTTGCCGTTTACATCGTTCTCGGCATCCTCTACGAAAGTTTCATCCACCCCATAACCATTCTTTCCACCATCCCGTCCGCTGGCATTGGCGCCATACTCGCTATTAGAGTTGCCGGGTCCGATCTGAACATGATTGCCCTGATCGGCATCATTCTGCTGATCGGTATCGTCAAGAAAAATGCCATTCTCATGATTGATTTTGCCGTTCAGCTCGAGCGCGAGGAAAAAATCGCGCCTTTGGATGCCATCTACAAGGCCTGTCTGTTGCGCTTCCGGCCCATCCTCATGACCACTATGGCCGCGCTGTTCGGTGCTCTGCCTCTGGCTCTCGGCACCGGCGTAGGCTCCGAGCTGCGCCGTCCGCTGGGCATCACCATCATCGGCGGCCTCATCGTCAGCCAAATGCTCACGCTCTTCACCACGCCGATCGTCTATATCTACATGGACCGCCTGCAGACATGGCTTCAGGGCGCCCGCAAGCACGGCCAAGCACCTGCTCCCGCTGCGGCCCAAGCCGATTAGTTCCGCCTGCCGCCGCTGCCTAGAAAGCTCGTCGCCTATAAGGGCGAAATGCGCGCATAGACACAAAAGGGCCCCGCCGTTGAAAGACCAACGGCAGGGCCGCTTGACACTGCGTTTCTCGTTAAGCTCCCGCCACCGCCATCACTTCACGCCGGCGGAACGGCGCTTCGGTTCCTCGTACAGTTTGGCTCTCGCCTGTGAAATAACGTCCAGGCTCGCTCGTTTGGCCTTGCAATGCGCCATCAACTCCTCATTCGGGGCGTGCCTATTGGCGCGGACTGTCGTTTTTCCCGCGGACTCTGCCATATAGTTGTCCACCCATTCGCGCAGACTGGCGCCTGACGCCGCTCCCAGGTTGACAATTTTCGGTGCCTTGGTGGGATCCACCCAAAGCAGTTGCTGCAGCTCGTTGCTCTGCTGGTTCACCCACGAAATATATCCGCCTGGCAGGATCTGCCGAGGTGCCTTGATGGCCCCGGTAAAGCTGTAGCGCGTCCCCGGCGTGACCACCGGCTCATAAAAATGCGGCGTCAGAAAATCCGACACCGCGACCCCCTGGATCGGATACGCGAAACTGTCCGCTTCGCACGGGTCGCACGCCTCCACCAAATAGGCAAACTGTCCCGTGCCATCCACGATCTTCCCATGCTCAATCTGGATGGAAGTCGAAGGCTGCAGCCTGTTCCCGTTCGGGTCTACCAGCATTTCGAGCGTCTCGTGGCTCGCATCTATCGTCCACTCATCGCTCGTCGGCGAAGCAATCACCTTCGCGTACGGCTGGTTGTTCTGATCTAAATGGAAACCGCCTTCGCCGGGCGGCAGCGTGTCTACCAGAAACACGGGCCAAACGCCAGCCGGTATTTTGCTCGCATTCGGTTGATGCGTTACGGTCGCGTGCACGTTCCAGAACTGCGGGAGGTCTCTGGTCACCTGAATCGTCAGCGCGGCTGCAACCGCCTGCATCAATTCGGGATCTATGGCCTTCGTCTTGTCTACCAAACCTACTTGAATCAATGACATGTTTGCCTCCTCCTATCTTTCCTATTCAAGCGTTTCAGTTAGCCGTGGTTCACACGGCAGCCCGCACAACTCCGCCGAGCAGACAGAGTGTTGCCCTGCCTGACCGCTGGGGATCGCTCCTGGAGAGTTTCAGCGTCGCGACCGAGAAAGGAAATTTCCACATCGGCTTGCTCTATGACGGAGACGTCTCATCTCTTGCCCCATTCTTGCTGGACCAAGAGCCGGGCGGGAAATGTTCGGAGGATAAGAAAGGGGGCGATATATGTCAACACTTTTATACAACAACTTGCTACCTATCTGAGTTAATAAAGTCTCGGATTTTTCTCGACTTCTCTGCCGTCTCTCCCTCCTCACGGGCTGATTGCCAGATGCTTCTACGAACTGCCGATCAGGTATCCCGTGAAGAAAACCAGCACTCCGCCGACAATCACCTGAAACGCCGCCTGCAAAAACGGCGTGTCCATGTACCGGTGCCGGATGTAGCTGATGATCGCCAGCTCAATGCACACGACAACCACCGCAATAATCGTCGCGATGTGAAAATTGGCGATCAGAAACGGAAGGGTGTGTCCGATTCCGCCGGCTGTGGTCATCAGGCCCGTCACTGTCCCGCGCAACCACGGCGACCCTCGCCCCGTTAACGATCCATCGTCGGAGAGCCCCTCCGAAAAGGCCATTGAGATACCCGCGCCGATCGAAGCCGCCAGCCCCACGCGAAATGCGTCCCAGCTCTGGTGCGTGGCGAATGCCGCCGCAAACAGCGGCGCCAGCGTCGACACCGATCCATCCATCAACCCTGCAAGCCCCGGCTGCACGATTTGCAGGAGGATCAGCTTGCGATGCGATTCGGCTTCTTCGGCGCGCGCAGGCTCCGTCAAATGTTTCTCTTCTAGGCCGTCTGCCGTAGCGGAGTGCTTGCGCTCTTCATCCGCCAGCTTATTCAGCAGTTCCCGCGTAGGAGCGTCTGTGATGCGGCTGACGGCCCGCGAGTAGAAACGAGCCGCCTCCATCTCCATGACCTTCGCTTGCTTCCTGGCCACGTTCACGCCCAGTGGCCGCACCAGCCACGTCGGCCTCCGCTGCAAGAAACCCTTCACGTTTTCGCGCCGGATTAAAGGTATGTGGTCCCCAAACCGCTGCCGGAACATGGCCAGCAGCCGGTCCCGATGCACCACTTCTTCCTCGCGCATCTCTTCAAACATTTTTGCCGTCGCCGGATAAGTCTCCCGCAAGGCGTCCGCAAATTCTCCGTAAATACGCCCGTCTTCTTCTTCCGAGGCAATCGCCAGCGCCAGGATCTCTCTTTCGGTTAATTCTTTGAATTTTTTGAGCATGGGCACTTCCTCGCGTTTTGTCGAGGAAGAGAATCGCACAAACGGCAGAAAGAAGTCACCTATAGGCAGGAACCGCAGGCTGCTGGCAGCGCACCCATTCTTGGCGGCGCGCTTACATGAGCATCGCAAGAGACGACAGGCACGGTCGTCTGTCCAAGAAAAGCAATCAGAAATACCAAGGCGATCCGCTAAACCAAGAATCCTTGCGTGCGGCAAAGATGCACAATCCCAAACCGGTCGCCCGCCCCGACTTTTCGCTTCATTCGGTAAAGATGGTTTTTCACCGTCTGTTCCGACAAGCAGAACTGGTTCGCAATTTCCTTGTTCGTCAGTCCCTGTGCGATCAGGGGAACGATTTGCTGTTCCCGACGCGTCAAACCCAGCCTCGGGTAGATGCTCGCTGAGTGTACCGACGTAGCCTCGCGCTCAAAGAAGCGGAACAACAATGCGCACAGCGACCCCGGGCACACCGCGCCGCCCGCATGCACCGCTTTCATGGCTTCCAGGACGTCCTCCGCCGAGGCGTCTCTTGGTAGGTACCCTCTGATTCCCGCCCGCACGTACTGAAGAAATTCTGTCTCGTCTTCCGTCATTCCCACGAGCAAAATTCGCACTGTGGGCGCCGTCAATCGCGCTTGCCGAATCACGAAAACATCTTCTGCCAGGCTCCCGCGCGACGTCAGCAGCAAAATATCAACTTTCTCCTCGATCAATCCTTCCACTCGAAACGGCCCCGGGCAGTTCAAACCCACGACATCGAGGTCGTCTTGCCTCGTCAACATCCGCGACAGGGCTTCACGCAACAGCCGGTTTTCCGCGGCAATGTACACGCGCGCCCTGGGCTCCGCTCCTCCATTGGTCTTATCGTGCACCTCCTCTTCTGCCCGTGCCAGACTCCCGCGCCGTTCACTGCGCTCGAGTTCATGGCGCTGACCCATCCCGGGCGATACCGCACTTCGGCGCACCGCTGTATTCATGGTGGAATTTCCTCCCCGCGACCTGTGCTTCACCCCCCGGCGAACGTCTCCCCATCAGGGAATTCCTAATCGCGGCTGGCACACAACGTTTGCAATTCTGCAGCCGCATTCCTTTCTATCCTTGCTCCTGCGGTCCCGAAATATCTCCTGTCGTACCTATCTCTTAGACCCGGGACTCGTGGGGACCGTATTCCTCGAGAGTCCCAAAATGGTACTAATCCCAGCTGCCTTTTCACTTTCGGAACTCCCCATTAAATCCTTCTTATTCCTTTGCTCAGGAACGGAACTCTCCCCTCTCCCTTCCTTTTGCAGTACTTCCGTACTATCATTCGTTAAGCGCGCGTCCTACTCTTCGGCAGGTACGTCTCAGCTATAGGTTTTGTTTTTCGCAAGCCTTACACTCTCCGTTGAAGCGTCCCTTCAGTGAGAGGCGAGGCATTCATGGAGACCCAGCAAGGCATCATGGGAAAGACACCCACCTCAGGTGGCACTACAACTTCGAAACCCGCAACTCAGGAACGCCGCGGCACCCGCCGCTGCAAAATTACCCAGCTCATGCGCATTCGTCCTTCCGATCCAGAGAAGGAGCACTTCGACGATATGCGCGGAACCCTCAGCGTTTCTCGCAGCGGCGTTTACTTCCAGACCAGCGAGCCAGGCTACGAAATCGGCATGCGCCTTTTTGTGACTTTGCCTTATTCCCAGGCTCCTATGTCGCTGAACCGCGAATACCTCGCCGAAGTCGTTCGCAGAGATCCTCTGTCCACCGGCATGTTCGGCATCGGTCTGAAAATCCTCATGGAAATGGGTGTGCAGCAACCTTCCGATCCGGGCTTTTCCAACTCGGCCTGGTAGCCCCGGCGTCAGCCCGCAGCAAGTGGAGTTTAAAGGCAAAAAAGGGCGGACGGCGATAAGCCGTCCGCCTCTTTTTGTTTGGGGGGTAGAGAAAACTCGAGATTATTCTTGTCCGAACATTGACAGCGTCTTGTGCCGCAAGATTCCTAGTTGCCGGTTCAGGGGGTTCTGTCGCGTCAGGAAAGTAAGTACCGGAGGCCGGCGCTCGACAAGCCGGTTCATGGCGATGGTCAACCGCACGTCTCGCCGCGCAAATTTCAGCCCGGACTGCAAGGCTTCCACAGCTTCGTCGCGCCGCCCCGCTGTCGCATACACTTCCGCCAGATTCAAATACAGCTGCGCCTGGTTCCTCTTCATTCGCACGGCCGTATCGCACAGCCGCTCTGCCTCGCCCCACTTCTGTTCCGAACGCGCCAGCACCACTCCCAAATAAGACATGTAGTACGGATTGTTTTTATCAAGGTCTGCCGCGCGCTTCATATGCGGCAACGCCTTCATCGCATAGTTGTCTCGCAGCAGCGTTAACCCGGTCTTGAATTCGCGGAAGGCTTCTGTGTCCATCATGGTTGTTTCACCTCGTTGCCCGCAACCTCTTCAGGATGAGTGCGAGATAGGACTCCCCGGGATGCAGGAAACTCGCCAAGCGCTGCATAAACGAGGAGACTGTCCGGGTGCCGGGTTTGCCTGGGTCAACCGCTCCGCGATCACCCGAGATTGGCCTCCTTGAGGTCAACCATAAGAAAGTTGCATTCACCCAGTTGGTGTTCAGTACAGCGAAGCGCAGCGTCGCGTTTTCGGTGCCCATCCCAGTCCTTCTTGAACCTACGCGCTCTCCACGTGAGAATCTACTGACCCCTGGGACAGTCTTAGGTCAGCCGCACTGAGGTAGGAGTGACAGAGTCAAGTACAGTACGCCATATCCCGCCAATACGGCCCGTTTTCATTTTCGGAAATAGTCGGCTCAACGAGTCTGCCAACGCAGCGGGAAATCTTGCGCGGCGCGCTATTTCGTCAGCTTCTTCCAGCCCTTACGCCAATCTTCCCAATCGCTTAGCGTGGCCCTGCACATCGCTTTCGCCGCTTTATGCAGCCACCGATTCTTCCTTTGCGAGAGGTCGCGCTTGATCAGCGGTATTGCCTGCCGTGAGCCAAAGTGCATGTTGGCGGTTTCCCATCCCATCGAATACAGCAGTCGCGCTTCATCCCGTTCTGCCGTCAGCGAAACCAGTTCGATTCGCGAACAGTCTGGCGCCAACCGCCGTACCACCCACCTGTTGTGAAAGCGAACGAATGGATCCGGTACGCGCAAACAGCTCGCCACAAGCTTTGGTCCATATACCACTGCCGACGACGCTTTGTTGTGCCATACCGACGCCGAAGGCCGGATGGCTTTCGCTTCACGCGCAATAAACGCCCCTCCAGCTGAAGAAATCGCCAGTATCCGCGGATGCCCCAAACTGCCGAGCCCCGCGATTCGCTTTTTCAGTTGATACACGCTCTTGGGCGGCAGCGATTCCTCCAGCAATTGCCGCACTTCGTCAGGCGCCTTAGCCGTGAAAGGCGGCAGGTGCGTCAGCTTCTGCCAGAAATGAACGGGATCGCGCAACTTGCTCAGGGCCATCAGCCGCAGCCACTGGTTGTCCTCCGCGAGAATGAATGGCTTCCCACCCGCGGTTAGTGAATCCCGGTATCCTTCTTCGATGGCTTCAGACGCTTCGCGCCGCGGCATGCTCAAGTGCTCTCCGAGGATCGCCAAATAGGCGCTCGTCGTGACCCGCACCAGGTCCATGGCATAAGACGCCGGATAGACTTCATCAAGATCGTTCACGCCCCAGATGAGCCGCCCCTCCGGGTCCCGCCAAGTCCCGAAATTTTCGATGTGCAAATCGCCCACAGCAAGAACTTTGGGGGCTTTCGAGAGTTCGCCGCACACTTCCGGCCACAGCTCGAGCCATCGGTAGAAAGTCGCCCGGAAAAACGGGAACGCAGCTTCCGCCATGAATTGATGTTTAAGTCGAAGATCTTGCCTGATGATCGGAAGCTGCGCACCCAGCCACTTCTCGAATTCGAAGGTTGCTTCGATGATTCCTTGCTTCATTGGGGAGGTCACACACGCGCGTGTTCTGCGCGTGAAGTTCCTCGCACACGCGACTCGTAGATCGGGAAGCGCGACGCCAAATCCGCAACCCGCTTTCGCACTCTCTGTTCGGTTTCCGCATCTCCCAGGTGCGAGAGAATCTCGCCAATCCACTCGCCAATCTGCTCCATCTCCGCTTCCCGCATGCCACGCGTGGTCACCGACGGGCTTCCCAACCGGATGCCGCCTCCCTTCATCGGGGGCAGGGGATCGAACGGTATCGAGTTCTTGTTCACGGTGATCCCCGCGCGGTCCAGCGCCTTTTCCGCATCGCTTCCGGTTATCCCGCGTGAATGCACTTCGATCAAAAACACGTGATTGTCCGTCCCGCCGGTCACAATCCGGAATCCGCGCTTGGCAATTGCCGCCGCCAGCGCCCGCGCATTGGCCACGACTTGCTTCTGGTATACCGCAAAGCTTGGCTCCATCGCTTCCTTCAAACACACGGCCTTCGCCGCAATCGTGTGTACCAGAGGCCCGCCTTGCGTCCCCGGAAACGTCAGCTTGTCCAGCTCCTTTGCGAACGCCGCCTTGCACAAAACCAGTCCCCCACGCGGCCCGCGCAAAGTCTTGTGCGTGGTCGTCGATACGATATCCGCATGCGGCACCGGACTTGGATGCACCCCCGCCGCGACAAGCCCCGCGATGTGGGCCATATCCACAAAAAACAAAGCCCCCGCCGACTTCGCGGCCTTGGCAATCCGCTCAAAATCGATAATCCTCGAGTACGCGCTCGCCCCCGCCACAACCATCTTGGGCTTGTGCTCGAACGCCAGCCGCTCGATCTCCTCGTAATCAATCCGCTCGTCCTCTTTTCGCACTCCATACGCAATGAACTTGTACATCCGCCCCGAAAAATTCAAAGGATGCCCATGCGTCAAATGCCCGCCATGCGAAAGATTCATCCCCAGCACCACGTCATCCTTCTGCAAAGTGGCCATGTAGACCGCGATGTTGGCC
>Ga0210384_10006726_pt1 | contig 12207 bp, 10 predicted proteins | sample IncBWH2MmetaG_FD_160574 | JGI IMG/M metagenome (GOLD analysis project Ga0210384, IMG submission 160574) | Forest soil microbial communities from Barre Woods Harvard Forest LTER site, Petersham, Massachusetts, United States - Inc-BW-H-2-M | ecosystem: Environmental > Terrestrial > Soil >... | reverse complement strand
AGATCTTGAAAGAGCTGCCCACCTGCCGGACGGCCTGCGTGGCGCGATTGAATTTCGAATCTTCAAAGCTGTAGCCTCCGACCATGGCTTTGATCTCGCCGGTGGAATTGTCGATGGCCAGAATGGCGGCTTGCGGAGCGGGTTGCTGTTCGAGTTGCACGCGCGCCGTGGCTTCGTGCAATTCCTCGATCGAGAACTGGGCGAGATCGCCGACTTTGAGAAGCTCGGAAGGCTTCTTGCGGCCGGTCCAGGCGAAATCCGGCGGCGAAAGGATTGCGCGGTAGGAGCCGATCTTGATGGTGGCGTATTTCTCATCGACCGATAGCACCAGACCGGTGACGTACGAGCCTTTTTCGATGGGATGCCGCCAGTCATCGTCCTCGTAGCTATCGAGCTTGCCGAGATTGTCGCGCAGAATGTTGGCGGGCTCGCCGCGCCAGCCGTGGCGCCGGTCATAGCTGTGCAGGCCGTCGCGGAGGGCCTGATTGGCCGCGCGCTGCATCTTGATGTTCAACGTGGTGTAGACCCGCAGGCCGCGCTCATGGACGGCTTCCGTGCCGTAGGTCGATTCCAGATACTTGCGAATATCCTCGAAGAAATAAGGCGCCAGGTCGTTGCGCGGATATTGCAGGTGCAGGCCAAGCGGCGTTTTCTTTGCGGTTTCTTCTTCGCTCGGAGAAATCTTCCCTTCTTCCTCCATGCGATGAATGACCAGATTGCGGCGTGACAGAGCGCGCGAGGGATCGGACAAAGGCGAATAAATCGGCCCGCGGATCATGCCGGCGAGCAGTGCGGCTTCCTGCAGCTTCAGGTCGGTGACGGACTTTCCGAAATAAAATTGCGAAGCCGCCGCGAAGCCGTAGTTGCCATGCGCCAGATAAACCTGATTGGCGTACATGGTGAAGATTTGCGGCTTTGTGTAGCGGCGCTCGATCTGCAGCGCCAGCAAAATCTCCTGCATTTTGCGCCGGAAGCTGATTTCGCTGCGGTCGAGAAAGAGGTTGCCGGCAAGCTGCATGCTGATGGTGCTGGCGCCTTGCGCCCGGCCACCGTGCAGGATCTTTCGCCACGCGGCTCCGGCGATGCGCGGGAAGTCAATGCCCCAATGCTCTTCAAAATGCTGATCCTCGATGGCCGTCGCCGCGTTGTAGAGAACTTTGGGGCACTGCTCGTAGGTCATCAAAATGCGCCGCTGCAGCGCAAAGCTCCCGACGAGCTGCCCGTCATCGGCATAGACCTCGGTGACCACGGTAGGACGATAGGTCTCCAGCGCGCGAATTTCCGGCAAGTCGCTGGCATACACAAACAGCAACCCGCAGGCAGCCCCGAGCGCAATGGCACAAAACAGCAGGAATGCCAGAGCCACGCGGTCAATCAGCTTCCAGCCGCGCAGTCGCAAGGTGATCGGGGGCAGGCTCAGCATCGAAATTCAATTCTAACGCAGATGAGAACACGGCGCTGGGAGGTAGGCTTTGTCAGCACGTTCATGATTGCCGTGGTACTGCTCGGCGTGGGCGAGGGATGAGAGCCCCAGCAACACGAAGGCGAGCACGACGCGGGATACCGGAATATAGTATTTTTCACCGGCGCACGAACGGCAAACCGTCCGATCGCCCAGGACGACTTCGCGCTTAAAATTGATGCCTTCGCCGCATTCGGCGCACACCACGCGAGGACCTTTGAACCCCGGCAGATCTTCGGGTGGCACTTCGACTTTTACCCATTGCTTGTCAAAGAGCACTTCGTCGGAAAGCGCAGCGTAGGCTTTTTGCTGCCCCGCTTCTTTGCCGAGTTCCGGAAACATTTCCCGGGCAGCTTGCTTTGAAGTTTCCCTGGCGGCGATGCGCACGGCGCGACCGGTCTGGAGATCAACGAAGGTGGCCGCCACCTTGCCCCAGTCGCGGAATTTCAGGGCGCGCTTGCCGAGCCGGCAATTAGCGACCAGCGCCACGGCGTCCGTCACGCAGCGGTCGATCTCCACATACGTAACGATGCGCTTGCGCTCGGCGACAGGGTCGTCGATGCCCAGCTCGAGGAGACCCAGCATCGCCAGCCGCACCCCAAGCACTTGCCCCGCGCACAGATGCCCGTGCGCGACGGCGGCGAGTTCCAGGTATTCGGACAGCGTCTTCATGACAGGGTGTAAGAATCCAGTGTACGCAGTCCTCGCGCGGGAAGCGAGCCTAAGCCTTTTGCGGAACCGACCACGGATGCGGCTCGCGTGCTTCCACAAACGAGAAGATGGTCATGAGCACGGCAAGTCCCGAGAGCGCGGCGTCTTCCAGTATCTTCCGGAGACCGATTGGTTCGGGAGTCGCAAAACAGCCGCAATTGATGTTCATGTGCAGGAGATAGGCGCGCAAAACCACAACGAAGAATCCGATCATGATGAAGGTGAGCAGCGAAGCCCAGATGCGCAGGCGCCAGCCAATCAGAACCAGGAATCCGAGGATGATTTCCGTGAAAGGCAGTGTGTGGGCCACGAATTGGACTCCCCAGGGCGGCAGCATCTTGAAGGCTTCGACCTGGTCCCGGAAGTTCCCGAGGTTCAAGGATATGGAAAACTTCAGTATGAAAAAAGGCCAGAGATTCGTGTTCGGGAGAAAAATCTTCGAATAGCCCGCGTAAATGAAGATGCCGCCGAGAACGAGTCGGGCGATCCACAGGACCACGCGGCGAAGATTCCAGGGGCTCGATTGCATCATGCCTTGCTTTCCCTCGAATTCCGCCGGCAAGGGCTACTTCTGGCTCAGCAACTGATCCAGAAACTGGTGCAATATTTCGTAGCTCATGGCGCTCGAGTAGGGATAGGTCTGCCCTTTGGAATGGAAGACCGTCGTGGGCGTCTGGTTCACACGGTACATCTGCCCGAGTTGGACATCCTTATTGATCAGTGGCTCGAGCGTACCGCCCTTCACGAGCGCGCGGACCTTGGTCATGTCGGCAGAGGAAAGCACGGCAGCCACCGTTCCATCGACGTCCCCGCTCTGCTCCCATTTTTCCTGATTCTCAAACAACACCTTCTCGACGGGCTCAATCTTCCCGATCTCGGCAGCGGCCCGCGCATACCGCGCCGCCACGCGCGAATAGGCGTGCATGGGCAGCGGAAAATCCCGATGGATTAGATAAACCTTCCCGGTGGTGACATAGTTGTCCATCAGCTGCCGGTTGGTGGTCAGGAACAGCGTCTTGCATGCAGGGCACTGGAAGTCGCTGAACACTTCCATGATGATCGGTGCGCTCTTTGAGCCGAAGGCTTTGTGGGGATCGACGTCGGTAACGCTGGCTTCGACCTGAGCGGCGGCCGGCGGTGGCGCAGAGGTCATTTCGCGGCCGGGAGAAACGGAACGATCTGTTGTCTCATTCCCCGAGGCAGCGAGTTTTGGCTCCGACACGGGGACGGCAACTATCTCTGCCCGGTAACGCGCAGCGGCAACGGGGTGGATCGCCCGGCTAACCAGCAGACGCCCACCGATCAAGGCCACAACGACAGCTACAGCGATCATAGCGCGACGACTCACGCGACCCTCCAGCAAACGCCTTCGAGATTAGTGAGATGCCGTAGGATGCAATCTCGCGGTCAGATTATCACAGGTTTCCGCCCGCGAATCCTCGGATGGCCGGTGGCGTTTTCAAGGTAACCAAACCCCTTCATCCAGGCATTCCATAGGCTCTCTAAGGAGAGACCCACGATGGCAGCTAAGATGCTCAAATATATACGTTTACACGAGCAAGAAGAAAACTTGACAAAGACACACTCAAGTTATATACTGGCCCCCGATTTGATGAAGGAGCACGCCATTGACCTCGGCACGCCCAGCCATTTTCGATCGTTGGGCGGCCAGTGCTGTAGACGGGCTCCGAAACGAACAGCTTCGGAAGAATAGCCCGAAAGGATTAACAAGATGAGCAAGATTATAGGAATCGACCTGGGCACCACCAACTCGGTTGTGGCCGTCATGCAAGGCGGCGAACCAGTGGTGATCCCCAACCAGGAAGGCGCACGCACCACACCCTCGGTTGTCGCCATCACCAAGGGCGGAGAGCGCCTCGTTGGACAAGTGGCGAAACGCCAGGCCGTGACGAATCCCGAGAATACCGTGTATTCGATCAAACGCTTTATGGGCCGGCGCTACGATGAAGTGAGCGATGAAATGAAGCGCATCCCCTACAAAGTCGTCAAGGGCGAGCACGACGATGCGCGCGTGGACATCTTCGGCAAGATTTACAGCCCGCCGCAGATTTCCGCGATGATCCTCGGCAAACTGAAAGCCGCCGCGGAAGATTTTCTCGGCGAAAAGGTCGCGAAAGCGGTGATCACCGTGCCCGCGTATTTCAATGACGCACAGCGCCAGGCGACCAAGCAGGCCGGCGAAATCGCCGGGCTCGAAGTCGTGCGCATCATCAACGAGCCCACGGCCGCGGCACTGGCCTACGGCCTGGACAAGAAGAGCGACGAAACCATCGCCGTGTATGACCTCGGCGGCGGCACGTTCGACATTTCCGTCCTCGAAGTCGGCAGCGGCGTCGTCGAAGTGAAATCTACGAACGGCGACACGCACCTGGGCGGCGATGACATCGACCAGCGCATCGTGGACTGGCTGATTGAAGAATTCAAGAAAGAGAACAGCATCGACCTCGGTAAAGACCGCATGGCCCTGCAGCGCCTGAAGGAAGCCGCGGAAAAGGCCAAGATCGAGCTCTCGCAGATGATGGAGACGGAGATCAACCTGCCGTTCATCACCGCGGGCGCCAGCGGCCCCATCCACATGCAGCAGAAGCTGACGCGCACGCGCCTCGAGCAATTGATGAACGATCTGCTCGAACGTTCGATGAAGCCGGTCAAGCAGGCTCTGGAAGACGCGAAAATGTCGCCGAACGATATTCAGGAAATCGTGATGGTTGGCGGCTCGACGCGTATTCCCAAGGTGCAATCGCTGGTACGCACCTTCTTCGGCGAAAAAGAGCTGCACAAGGGCGTGAACCCGGACGAAGTCGTGGCCGTCGGAGCGGCCATCCAGGGCGCGGTACTTGCCGGTGAAGTGAAGGACATCCTGCTGCTGGACGTGACGCCGCTTTCTCTGGGCGTCGAGACCCTCGGCGGCGTGATGACCGTGCAGATCCCGCGCAACACCACGATTCCCACGCGCAAGGTCGAGACCTACTCGACGGCCGCGGACAATCAGCCCGGCGTAGAAATCCAGGTTCTGCAGGGCGAGCGCAAATTCGCTTCCGACAACCGTTCGCTCGGCAAGTTCAAGCTGGACGGGATTCCGCCAGCGCCGCGCGGCACGCCGCAAATCGAAGTGACCTTCGATATCGACGCCAACGGCATCCTGAACGTCAGCGCCAAGGACAAGGCCACCAACAAAGAGCAGAAGATCACCATTACTGCTTCGAGCGGTCTGACGAAAGAAGAAGCCGAAAAGATGCGCGCCGAGGCCGAATCCCACTCGGAAGACGATCGCCGCCGCATGGAGGAAGTCGAATCGCGCAACCGGCTCGACGGCATCCTCTATCAAGCGCAGAAGATGATCCGCGAGAATCGCGAGAAGATTGCCGAATCGGACGTCAAGACGGCCGAAGACGCGATCGAAGAAGCCAAGAAAGCCATTGCCGAAGGCGGCACGGCTCGCTTGCGCTCGGCCACCGAGAGCCTCGAGAAGTCTTTGCACAAGATCGCCGAGGTGCTCTACAAAGCTAACGAAGCCGCCACCCAGCAGGCCGGCGCTGCCAGCGCAGGCGCTGGAACGGGCGGCGGGGCAGGCTCAGGTTCCGGCGGCGCCCCCCAAGACAAAAAGCCCGGCGACGTAATCGACGCCGAATACGTAGACGTAGACGAAAGCAAGCGGCCTAACTAACCGCATAAGCGGCGGGGCGCTACCGGCGCCCCGCTCGATTTTCTCTTTATCTCGACCATGCCAACCACTTCGAAACAAGACTATTACGAACTATTAGGGGTCGCGAAAAAAGCGAGCGCGAAAGACATTCGCACGGCTTTCCGCAAACTCGCGCGCAAGTATCATCCCGACCTCAATCCCGGCGACAAATCCTCGGAGGAAAAATTCAAGCAGTTGCAGGAAGCCTACGACGTTCTGTCTGACACGAAAAAACGCCAGATGTACGACCAGTACGGCTTTTACAGCGACAACATTCCACCCGGCGGTCCGGGGGGCGGGCACGCGCAGGACAGCGAAGGCGTCAATTTCGATTTTAACGGCTTTGATTTTGGCGGCGGCTCGGGTGCGCAGGGCGGCAGTGCGAGTTTCCGCGATCTCTTCAGCCAGTTTTTTCGCGGCGGCCGCGGCGGCGGCGAAGAACCGGCGCAGGAGCCCGGCGGCGACCTCGAATATCAGATCGAGATCGACTTTTGGGATGCCGTCCGCGGTGCGGTCAAGAAGCTGACCATCACGCGCCTGGACACCTGCGACACGTGCCATGGCACGGGCGCGGTGGGCTCCGCCGAAACCTGCCCGACCTGCCACGGCTCGGGCACCATCCAGCAAGCCGCGGGCAAGATGAAGTTCAATGTGCCCTGCACGCGCTGCGGCGGCACCGGCAAGATTCGCAAAGTCTGCCCGACGTGCAGCGGCGAAGGACGGCTGCGCCGCACGGAAACCATTGACGTGCGCATTCCCGCAGGCGTGGCCAGCGGCTCGCGCGTCCGCGTGCCGGGCAAAGGCAACGCGGGAGGCTTGGGCGCCCCTCCGGGTGATCTGTATTTGCGCGTGGACGTTAAGCCGCATGCCTTCTTCGAGCGCCGCGGCGATGATCTGTATACCAAGGTTCCGATAACCGTGACGGAAGCGACCCTTGGCGCGAAAGTCGAAGTACCCACGATGGACGGCCGCTCGCTGGTGCGCATCCCTCCGGCAACGAATAGCGGCAAAACGCTGCGCCTGAAGGAAAAAGGCGTACCCAGCCGCAACGGCGCGCGCGGCGACCAGTACGTCGAAATCCAGGTGGTCGTTCCCAAGCCAACGGACGAGCGCGTGCGAACGCTCATGAAGGAACTAGAGTCGATCGCGCCTGAAGATCCGCGCAAGGATTTGTTCACCAAAGCAGGAGTATAGGGGCACGGCGCGGCGTGCCCGTCTGGTAGAGAGTCGAACCCTATGCCACAGAGAACAAGAAAACGGGCTAAAGCCGGGTACATGATCAGCGCGGTAGCCGAGCTCTACAAGCTGCATCCGCAAACGCTGCGCCTGTACGAGCGCGTCGGTCTGTTGAAGCCGTCCCGCTCAGAGGGTAATACCCGGCTCTACACCGACTCCGATCTCGAACGCCTCGACGTGATCCTGACGCTGGCGCGCGACATGGGAGTAAACCTTGCGGGCATTGAAATCATTTTGAACATGCGCGAAAAAATGGTGGAGATGGAACGCCAAATGACGGAGTTCGCCACCGTCGTGCAGCAGGAGCTCTCGCGCGTGGCGTCCGCACGCTTGCAAGACAAAGAGCCGCGCCATGCGATTGTGCGCGCCACACCGCGCGCGTTCCGCACCTAGTAGAAAAAACTGTCTTCTCTCCGTGTTGAAGCACCGGCAGAACCAGCAAGCGTGCGTGAGTCCCCAAAGGTCGCGTCCCCTTGCCCTTCCACAGTCCTCCCTTAGCGGACAGCTTGCCGTGAACCCTCCCTGAACGTATGCTGTCCGCATGGCGCTTGAGAATTGCTCGCTCTGCAGAGGAACAGGCTGGAAGCTTCTGCCGCGGCCCGATGGAGCCGCGGGAAAAATTGCCGTGGCCTGCGATTGCGGGATGGAGGAGCGTTCCGAGCGCGTCGTCGAGCGCGCGCACATCCCCAAACGCTACGAGCACTGTGATTTTGAAAGCTACAGCACGGATGTCGGCGCAACGCCGCAGCAAACGGATTCGCTGAAAAAAACAAAGCTCCTGACGCAGGGATTTGTTCGTGACTACCCGGGCGCCGCAGAGAAGGGCCTGCTGCTCATGGGCCCCTCAGGCGTTGGCAAGACGCATCTCGCCGTCGCTGCTCTAAAAGAGCTGATTCGCCGCGGACACGTCGGCCTGTTCTGCGATTACCGCGAGCTTCTGAAGGAGATTCAGGCCAGCTACAACCACGCCAGCGAATCGACCGAAATGGGCATCCTCGAACCCATCCGCACCGTGGAAATTCTCGTGCTGGATGATCTGGGCGCCAGCAAGCCTTCAGACTGGGTGCGCGACATCGTCGGCATCGTTCTGAACGCCCGCTACAACGAACGCCGCACCACGATCATCACGACGAACTACTATGACCATCCGGCGCAGGAAGGCGAGGCCACGCGCCTTCCCAGCGGAAAACTCGTCATGCCCGCGCGCGAAGATTCTCTTGAACAAAGAATCGGCAGCCGCATGCGCTCGCGCCTCTTTGAAATGTGCCGCACCGTGGAAGTCATCGCCCCGGATTTCCGCCGCGAAAGCACGCAAGCCGGCCGCGCCAGAGCGTAAAAGGACTGCGGCCGTTGAACCTGACGGAAGCTGGCGAAATTTTTGTTCGTTGGTTCCATTCTTAGAGCCTTCGATGGCGTTGTCCGAAACATTGGCCGCCATGCTAAGTGGCGGGGACCTGAGATCGATTGGCCGGTCTGACGCTGCCGTGAAACTTGTCTTGCGGCAGCCGCGCAGGTTCGGCGAACTCATGGAGTGCCTCTCGAGCGGAGATCCCGTTTTGCGAATGCGCGCGGCCGACGCAGCCGAAAAAATTTCAGCAGAAAAACCCCGGCTCCTGGACCGCCACAAAGCAGAACTCCTTGGTCTGCTCGCTCGGGCGGAACAGATCGAGCTGCGCTGGCATCTAGCGCTCATGATCCCGCGCCTTCGCCTCACCGCTCCCGAGCGCCGGCGCGCCAGAGTAGCGCTAGAGGGCTACCTCGACGATGGCAGTTCGATCGTCAAGACCTTTGCTCTGGAAGGACTAGCGGATCTTGCGCGAAGCGACGTGGCTCTCCTCCCGGACGTGAAGCAACTCCTTGAAAATGCCGTGCACCGAGGAACTCCTGCCATGAGGGCCAGGGCCAGAAAGCTCCTCGCAAAGCTCCTGGACTAGAACTCCGATGAGACCGCGTCTCGTCCGGCTCGCCCGGAAGCAATGGAACGCCCATCACGCGCCGTCCCGTCTCTACGCATCCCTACAATCCCTCGTGTATGCCGTTTGCGGTCTACCGTTTCATTGACACAAAGCGGACGCGGCGAGTATCCTTTGGACTTGAGGATGCAGCGCGCCTCGAAACGCCCGCAGCACCTTTGTCCCGAAAGACCGCTCGGCGGTTAACCTCCTTGTAGGAACCCTGTCAGGGAATTCGCAAGGAATCTTATCGACGTTTGCGTGACCTCGGCTTGCCGGGGTGGACAGAATAGAAGTTATCCTCCGGAGGCCAACAACCATGTTACCTGACCACGACAACCAATCCTCAGCAGCCGCAGCCGCACCCACAGCTGATTCAGAACCAACGCAGAACAGCACTCCCGAGGAAGTGAACACGGCAGAGGCAAGTGCGCCCGCTCCTGTAGGGCATTCGAGCGACGCCGGCGCGGAGTCGCACCATCCCTCAGCTGCTGAAGCCCCGCAGGAACATGCGAAAGCCGCGGAAGCTCCAGCCGCCGCGGAAGCGCACGCAGCGACAACTGCACCTCCAGCCGATGCCGAAGCCACGGCTGCCGCCGAAGAAGCAGCCGGCTCAGAAGAGATGAGCAAGCTGATGGAGCAGTACGACGAGCAGCACGAAGCTGCCTCGCAAAACGAAATCATCGAAGTAAAGGTTGTCGCCTATACGGAACACGGCGTGGTTGTGGACCTCGGCGGAAAAACCGAAGGTCTCATTCCCGCGGCGGAATTTTCCGAGACCGACATTCCGCGCCCCGAGCCCAACGCCGTCATCGAAGTCCAGCGCACCGGCGACCACAAAGACGGTTTCACGATTCTCTCCTATCAAAAGGTTCTGCGCCGCCGCACCTGGGAAAAGATAGAAGCCGCTTACAAGGCCAAGGAAACCATCACCGGCAAAGTGGTGGACCGCATCAAGGGCGGCCTGGTCGTCGACATTGGTGTCCGCGCGTTCCTGCCCGGCTCGCAGTTTGATCTGCGCCCGACGCAGAACCTCGATGATCTGACCGGCACCGATGTGCAAGTCCGGGTGACCAAGCTGAACCGCCGCCGCGGCAACGTGGTCGTCAGCCGCCGCGCGATCCTTGAAGAAGAGCTGCACGCCAAGCGCGCCCAGTTGATGGAGACGCTCACCGAGGGCCAGGTCGTACACGGCCATGTGAAAAACGTCACCGAATACGGCGCCTTCGTCGATCTCGGCGGCATCGACGGCTTGCTCCATCTCACGGACCTCAGCTGGGGCCGCGTGAAGCATCCTTCCGATGTGGTGAAGCCGGAGCAAGAGCTGGACGTCATCATTTTGAAATTCGACAAGGACAAGCAGCGCGTCTCGCTCGGCCTCAAGCAGCTCATGCCCGATCCGTGGGTGCACGCCGCGGAAAAGTATCCCGCCGGCGGCAAAGTAAAAGGCAAAGTTGTCGGCGTTGTCGACTACGGCGTTTTCGTCGAGCTCGAACAAGGGATCGAGGGCCTGGTTCATGTCACCGAAATGAGCTGGTCGAAAAAGGCCCAGCATCCCTCGAAGGTCGCCAAGGTCGGCGAAGAAGTCGACGTGGTGGTCTTGGACATCAAGCCCAGCGACCGCCGCGTCTCTCTCGGCATCAAGCAAGCCCTGCCCGATCCGTGGCTGCTGATTGCGGATAAGTATCCGGTGGGCACCATCGTCACCGGAAAAGTCCGCAACATCGCGGAGTTCGGGGCTTTCGTGGAAATCGAAGAAGGCTTTGACGGCCTGGTGCACGTCGGAGACGTAAGCTGGACGGAGCGCATCAAGAATCCGCATGAAGTTTTCAAAAAGGGCGAACCGGTCACCGCAAAAGTCTTAAAGATCGATCCGGAAAATCGCCGCGTCTCTCTCGGCATCAAGCAGGTGAACGACATCTGGGGCGAGTGGTTCAAGCAGCACAAGGTCGGCCAAATCGTGAAGGGCAAAGTTTCGCGCATCGCCACCTTCGGCGCGTTCGTCGAGCTGGGCGACAACATCGAAGCTCTCTGCCACAACACGGAGATCGAGGAGCGCAAGCGTCGCGACGACGGCAACTCACCGATGCACCGCACCAGCACCGGCCCGCTGAAGAGCGCTGGTCCGCTCGAGCCGGGCAAGGAGTATGATTTCAAGATCATCAAGATCAGCCCGGAGACGCGCCGCATCGGATTGAGCTATCGCGCCGCCGCCAAGCAAATCGAGCGCAAGGAAATCGAGCAGTATCGCTCCACGTCAAAGACTTCCTCGACTGCGACGATTGGTGACGCGCTCAAGTCCAAGTTGTCCGCCCGGTAAGCTCGGTAGACGGCAGGGAGCGGACGGGAATCTTTTCTCGAACCAGGTGGCGCCTCCCAGGGCGCCAAGGCTTCAAGACATAGGGGCAGCACAATTTCATTTACCTGCGGGTCAATTTAATGATAGGAAGAGGGGCACCCGGGCACCGTACGCCCCTCTAAGCCGTTTCGCACCATAAACCTGCGGGCCCTGATACTCTGGCTCTGCAACGAGGCATAGGCACGATGACCAAGCAACTGACGCTGACGAAGGCCGACCTCATCGAAGAGGTTCTGCGCATTACGGAGCTCCCCCGCAAAGAGTCCGAGACTATCGTCGAGACGATCTTCGACAGCATCATCGAGTCCCTGCAGAATGGCGACAAAATCGAAATCCGCGGCTTCGGCAGCTTCCGCACACGCCAGCGCCGCGGCCGCGTGGGCCGCAATCCCAAAACGGGTGAAAAAGTCGAAGTACCGCCAAAGAAAATTCCCTTCTTCAAGCCCAGCAAAGAACTCAAGGATTTTGTGAACAGCACGGAAGCGGCCGCATCGGCGGGGGCAACCTCCGCCGCGCCGGCTGCGGGCGACGTGAAACATCCCTAAACCACTGTAGAGCCCTCTACGAATTCTGCCGGATCGATGAACTTCTCTCCTGCGCGCGCCCCTGCCCGTGCGACGGGCTCAGCATTTTGCGCTATGCTGTCCGCGCTAGTTTTGCGTTTGAGGACGCTTGCCGATGGACTATCTGTGGACCCCGTGGCGCTACCAGTACATGGAGCAAGTGACGGCCGGAAAGCAGCCCGAGTGCATTTTTTGCGAAGCCGTCGCGCGCAACAGGG
>Ga0210384_10006725_pt1 | contig 12208 bp, 9 predicted proteins | sample IncBWH2MmetaG_FD_160574 | JGI IMG/M metagenome (GOLD analysis project Ga0210384, IMG submission 160574) | Forest soil microbial communities from Barre Woods Harvard Forest LTER site, Petersham, Massachusetts, United States - Inc-BW-H-2-M | ecosystem: Environmental > Terrestrial > Soil >... | reverse complement strand
GAGTTTGGTCGGGCCGCGCCCAGTCCCACCTTACGAAGTGGCCTGCTACCGCCCTGGCGACCACAAGCGTTTGACAGCGACTCCCGGAATCACCGGGCTATGGCAAGTAAATGGGAGATGCCAAGTTTCCTTCGAGGAAATGATTCACATGGACCTCGAATACATACAAAGGGCGTCCTTTTCGCTTGATCTTCAGATTCTTTTTCTAACGATTCCCGCGGTGCTTTGTGGAAGAGGTGCTGAATGAGCTCTACTATTCAATCGATCTCTCTGAGCGCAATACCCCCCGTTGCTAATCCCTTGCGAATCGCCGTGGTCGGTTGCGGCTACTGGGGAATGAACTACGTGCGAATTTTCAATGAACTTCTGGACGCGCGCTTGGTCGCTATCTGCGATGAGCGCTCCGACCGATTACGCGAAGTCGGACCGCGTTTCCCCGGCGTTGACCTGACAACAGATATCGAAGATGTAGCTTCGAATCCTGAAGTTGACGCCGTTGTCGTCTGTACCGAAGCTACGACACACTACAATGTAACGCGCCGCCTCCTCTCCGCTGGAAAGCATGTCCTTGTGGAGAAGCCCCTGACGACAACCACTGCAGATGCACAGGAGCTGATTGCTTTAGCCGAGTCACAATCGGCCGTTCTCATGGTCGGTCACACATTCGTATTCAATGCCGGCATACAGAAGGTAAAAGAGTACGTTCAAATGGGCCAGGGCCGAGTCTATTACCTCTACGCCCGCAGGACAAATCTCGGTCCCATCCGCCGCGATGTGAATGCGCTCTGGGATCTGGCCCCCCACGATATTGCCATCTTCAACTACCTCCTCGACAGTGTGCCGGAGTGGGTAAGCGCAGTGGGCGGCAAGGTACTGCGGAATTGCCGTCACGATGTGGGATTTATTTCCCTCGGTTATCCAGGAAACATTATTGGTCACATTCACGTGAGCTGGGCAGACCCCGATAAGGCTCGCGAGGTCGTCATCGTCCGGAGTGACAAGCGTATCGTTTTCAACGACCTCAACGGGATTGAACAGGTCCGGGTTTTTGAAAAAGGGGTAAGTACTTTGGAGGAGGAGCCTCTGAACTATGGCGAGTCTCGTTTCGAGATCCGAGATGGCGACATTATCAGCCCCCGAATCAAGCCCACAGAACCTCTCAAGAATCAGTGCCGCCATTTCCTGGAGTGCGTGAGGCTAGGGCAGCGCCCTGTTAGCGGCGGCGTCGAGGGACGAGAGGTCGTACGGGTTCTTGAAGCAGTGAATCGCTCAATAGAATGCAAAGGCCAACAAATAGAGGTGGAAAGAAACGACCATTATGCACACACAGCAATCGCAAGTACCGTTCGTTGATCTCGCCGGTCAGTATCGCACCATATCCGGAGAGATCACGGAGGCGGTTTCAAAAGTACTTCGGGAGAGCGACTTCATTCTGGGCCGCGAGGTAAGCCTATTCGAAGAGGAATTCGCCTCTTTCTGCGAGGCGAGACACGCGATCGGCGTGGACTCAGGCACATCAGCTCTGGAGTTGGCGCTTCGCGCATATGAAATCGGGCCCGGCGATGAGGTCATTACCGCGGCGAACAGTTTTATTGCTTCGGCCCTGGCGATTTCCCATGCTGGAGCGACACCAGTCCTCGTGGACGTCGATGCTGACACATACACGATCGATATCGCCGCACTCGAGAAAGCCATTACCCCGCGTACGAGAGCCATCATCCCTGTACATCTTTATGGTCATCCAGCTGATATGGATCCGATTCTGCAATTGGCTGAACGACACGGGTTGGTTGTCATTGAAGACGCTTGTCAGGCTCATGGCGCTCGCTACAAAGGCAAAAGGACCGGTTCCCTGGGACACGCTGCCGCGTTCAGCTTTTATCCGGGAAAGAATTTGGGCGCCTACGGTGACGGTGGTGCAGTCGTGACCAGCGACCGTGCTGTCGCGCAGCGCCTTGAGATGCTGCGTAATTACGGCCAAAAGGAAAAATACCAACACATGTTCCGAGGCTACAACCGACGCCTCGACACAGTGCAAGCCGCCGTTCTCCGAATTAAATTGAAGCATTTGCAGGAATGGAATGAGGCGCGTCGACAGCACGCCAAGACCTACTGCCGGCTGTTGGCGCAAACTGGAATTGTGGTTCCTCGCGCCTCCGCGGTGTCCGAATCAGTCTGGCACCTTTACGTCATCCGGACCGATCAACGCGATACCCTGAAGGAACATTTCGCAAACAGCGGCATTAGTGTAGGCATTCACTATCCGATTCCGATTCATTTGCAGCCCGCTTACCGCGATTTGGGTTACCAACCGGGAGAGTTCCCGGTCACTGAAGAATATGCGCGGCAAATTCTCTCCTTGCCAATGTATGCAGAACTTACACCCGAAATCATCGGCAGAGTTGCCGAAACGGCTAGCGAGTTTGCTCTCACTAGGCAGGCGTCAGCGACATGGTCGATGTCTCAGCCGTCCGCGCATCCCGCAGGTTAATCTGGAAATTGCCTCATTTGCCTTCGAAATCGCCTACCTGAATCGAACGAGCGGTCAAAATGTTGGATGGCATAGGGACCTTCTCTCTCGCTGTTGCTAATCATTTCAAAACCGGCGGTATCATTGCCAATGAACACACACTCGACCGCGAAGAAACGCGCCGCCATGTCGAAGTCCTTGGGCGCTGGTTCGATTTCATTGAACTGAATGAGCTGCCCGAGCGGTTAAATAACCCACGCAGGCGGCCGTTTTGCTTGCTTACATTTGATGATGGCAAACGGAGCAACGCAACCGCGGTGGCGCCGGAGCTAGAGAAGCTAGGAGTACCTGCAGCATTCTTTGTTGTCTCAAGCTCTATCGATTCCAAAAGCCCCCTATGGTTTGATCGCCAGAGAGCTCTGCGGGAAAAACTGGGCACTCTTCCGCTGAGTTTGCGCCTGAATACTTTAAAACAGCTTCCTTACGCTCTGTTGGTAGACAGGGTAGAGCGCGCATGCTTGCAATACGGCGTTGAAGCAGATGTGGACAATGATCATGTTGGTCTTATGACTTGGGAGCAAGTCCGCGGTCTTCATCAACGGGGTTTCAGCATCGGGGCCCACGGCTTTACACATGCGATTTTGACTCGCGAACCGAAACTTGCCGCATTGGAGAGTATAGAAAAGAGCATTGCAAGAATCCGGGAAGTGATCGGCGCACCCTGCTCCAGTTTCGCCTTCCCGAATGGGAATTACACACCGGAGCTCGCACAACATGCCGTTCGTTGCGGTGCCAAAATGGTGATGACGACCGAGCCGACCTGGGCGGACGAAAGCTCCGCGCTGTGGCGGCTGCCCCGATTGCAATTCTTTGGAATGGACAGCCCGGGAAAAATCAAGCTCAAGATTGCCATCGCCGCGTCGGGCCTGATCCTCAACAATCCCGACGGTTCAGGCAAGGCCTACCGTGCGATTAACCGTCTCGCCAGACAGAAATGTGGTCCCACTTCGACAACCATGAAAATCGAGAGCCTGTCCTCGAAGCCTCGTCCTCGTGTCGAAATTTGAATGAATGCCCAAAGGATTGAAGATTTGCGCTGCCAACAGAGCGGTTCCGTGGACATCCTCTATCGAACTCTCGGAGAGTTGCCGATTGTCAGTGGGCGCCCGTCCAAATTCCGTTTCTCTTCGATGGTTTTGGTCCTCCTCAGCCCTTACCTTGTTTTGAGGCTCGGATATGTTCAGAAAATTCTCCTCGCCATCGTAATTCTCGATATTCCATTTCAATTGGGCACTCACCTTCTCTACCGAGACGCTGACGCGGTATCCGGGGCCTTAGCGGGATTGAGCATCTCGGCGACTACGATAGCCTTGCTCGGGCTGTATGCCTCTTGGTTCATTCGAACCCTCGAAAAAAGGACTCCTAGGTCCGGCAAGTCCACCAAAGTCAATTGGTCTCTCCTGTGCTATTTGGGATTCACCGCGCTGAGCCTGGTTGTCGCCCGGGACATTAGACTCTCCGGCTTCGAGTTATTCCTGCTGTTGCAAATGTACTTGGTGTTCCTTTACGTCGCCAACTTCGTTCGCACCCGAGAAGAAGTGCTCTTTGTAATCTCTTTTCTTTTAATAGGGTGCTTGATCGAGAGCGCACTGATGGTTGCGCTTGCATTCTCCAACCTAGCGTCAGGACTCTGGGGGCCGGTCCATTTTCGCGTTGATCCCCAAGCGCACGGAGTGCTCTCGCGAATTGGAGGAACTGTTGGATCGCCGAACGAGGCAGGGGCTTACCTAAGTCTGGTGCTTTCGCTGGCGGTCAGCATCCTATTTTCCGATTCCTCACGCAAATACAAATGGCTGGCGGCAGGAGTTATTGGGTTCGGCAGCGCAGCATTGATTCTTACGTTTTCCCGAGGAGCATGGATATCCTTTGTCGCAGCGATCGTTTTGTTCTACTTGTCGCTATGGCGTCGAAACCGAGTGTCCTTAAAGACCCCGATTGTGACCGTGGCGATTCTTTTGATCTCATATTTGCCGTTTCACAATGCGGTTGAAGGTCGGCTGCTCGCCGATGACAACGGTTCCGCAGAATCTCGCATCCCCTTGATGAATCTTGCGTTTCGCATCATAGCGGACCATCCGTTGCTTGGAGTGGGTAGCAATAACTTCTCAACTGCCATGGACAGCTATGTGACGCGCGAATTTCAAACGGGTTTTCTATATACGGTACATAACAAATACCTTTTGATCTGGACTGAGGTTGGCGTCTTGGGACTGCTCGCCTATCTTGCGTTTCTCTTCGGTGTATTGCGAAAAGGGTGGATGTGCTGGAGATTCAACGATCCACTTCTATCGCCCCTGGCTCTTGGTTTCACGGCCGCTAGCGTTGGATACATGGTGCATCAGACTGTGGATATCTTTCATGATCGAGCAGTAACGCAGTTGCTTTGGTTGGTTGCCGGTCTGCTTGTTGCGATGCACGGTATTCTGCGTGCGCAGCCCGCCGATTTCGATCCATTTTCGTCAATTACTTAAAGTCCTTTCCCCCTGCAGGAATATCCGATGAAGGTACTCATCCTGACGGCGATTTACCCCACAGCCGAAAATCCGGCATTTGGGTCATACGTCCGCACGCAAGCTGAATCGCTCGAGCGCGCGGGCATCGCCATAGAGATGATGGTTCTGAAAGATCGTCATCGTAAACTGATTTACCCGAAAGCGGTCTTTCAGTTGCGCCAACGCCTTGCCAGTGGTTCGGTTGATCTCGTGCACGCCCACTACGGGCTCGTTGGCATGGTGGCGCGAACGCAATGGAAAGTGCCCGTGGTGGTCACCTATCACGGAAGCGACATACTCGGATGGATCAACAGTAGGGGCGAGAGGGAGCTCTTAGGTACGTTGATTGCCGGCGCGGGTCGCATGCTGGCTCGACGCGTCGATGCGGCCATCGTTCAGAGTGATGAAATGGCCTGCAAGCTGAAGGGATCCAATGTTTACATTATTCCCCATGAAGTGGACTTCAACGTCTTCTGTCCGACGGAGCGAAACCAAGCCAGAACAGTGTTGGGTTTAAAACCAGACAAGAAGTACTTACTTTTCGCCGCCAACCCACAAGTCGGCGTCAAACGGTTTCCGCTGGCCAAGGCCGTGGCAGAAAGTCTGGCCCGTCAAGATACCTCCGTGGAACTGCTAGTGGTTTCCAAAGAAACACAGCAACGCCTAGCCCTTTATATGAGCGCTTGTGACGCCTTGATTTTCCCGTCCTATCAGGAGGGCTCCCCAAACATTGTCAAGCAGGCGTTGGCGTGCAACCTTCCCATCGTTTCCACCGACGTCGGAGATGTTCGCCGCCTCATAAGCTCCACGAAGGATTGCTATATCTGTGATCCCAGCGTTCCGCAATTCACAGCTCGAATCAGAGAGATTCTAGCGCACCGAAGAAGAACCGACGGACGTAAGCATATTGCGTACTTGGAATCGCCCGCCGTGGCGCAGAAGGTCATCGAGGTCTACGACCACGTCCTAAGAAAGTGCGAAGAAGAGGCCATGGCGAAGACGTCGCCCTTGGGGGACCTGCTAAATTTATCCCCTCACCGCGAAAACACTGAGGCACCTCAAGCAGTAGAGGTCGAAAATGAGAGTTAGCGTATTTGGACTTGGTTATGTCGGTCTGCTGTCTGCTGCGTGCTTGACCCGCGCTGGTCACACAGTCATAGGCACCGATCCGGAACCCCGAAGAACGGCTCTCACTGATATGGGCCGCTTTCTGATTCTGGACCCTGGCCTGAAGCTTTTAATTGCCGAAGCCGCGAGCTCGGGGAGGTTCCGAACGACGCTTGATGCGCGTTCGGCTGTTCTGGAGAGCGATGCCACTCTAATCTGCGTCGCTACGCCAAGCAATGCCAATGGGAGTCTCAACCTCCGCGATCTTGATGCCGTTTGCATTGAAATAGGAACAGCCCTAGCCGTTAAGAACGACTACCACCTCGTCGTCGTGCGTAGTGCTGTGCTTCCCGGAACCGTCGAAGGTCGTCTCACCCTACTCATCGAACAGCACTCCGACCGTCAACCAGGAAACCACTTTGGTGTTTGCATGAATCCGGTGCTCCCCGGCGACGGGAGCGAAGGGCAATCCTTTGATAACTCCGGCCCGATCGTGATTGGCGAGCTAGACACGAGGAGTGGCGACACCGCTCAGCAACTTTATAAAACGACCAATGCTACTCTCGTTCGCACCTCAATTCAGACTGCCGAGATGCTCAACTATGTGAGCAAGGCATTCCATGCCGTGCGAGTCACCTTTGCGAACGAGATCGGAAACTTGTGCGCCGCGCATGGAATCGACGGCCATAAAGTGATGAAGCATTCTTGCCTGGATCAGCGTTCTGACCTCTCCGCAGCCTATCTCAGACCAGGGTTCGCGTTCGATGGACCCTGTTTCCCGAAAGATCTCCGCGCCCTTGTTTATCGCGCTAAAGAGCAGGACGTCGACTGCCCGCTGCTCGGCGCGGCATTGCTCAGTAATCAAAAGCAGATCGCTCATGCCATTGAACTGGTCGAACAAACCCGTAGGTCGCGAATCGGTATTTTGGGCTTCGGCTTCAAAGCAGGCACGGCCGATATTCGTGAGAATCCAATCGTGCGTCTTGCAGAAATCCTCGTGGGAAAAGGGTATGCGGTACGAATCTTTCACGAAAACGTGGATCAGGCTCGACCCGACGACACTACTACGTTCTTTCTCGATTGCGGCCTCCCACACATCGCCAAGCTTCTTAGTTCTTCCCTCCAGGAAGTTCTCGGGGACTCCGAGGTCGTGCTAATCGCCAACAGCGAGAGCGCGATCCGCAATGTCCCTGATCTGCTAATGAGCGATCAAATCTTGATCGACCTCGCCGGGGTCAGTCGGGAATTCGCGGCATCTCTACCCAAGCATCTCTGAGTCTCAATCACAGGACATCTCATGGCCATACCTGCAAACAATCGCATATTAATGCTGCTCGAGAATCAACCTTATCCCCAAGACCATCGTGTTCGCCGGGAGGCTACCGCCCTGGCCGCTGCCGGGTATCGTGTTTCTGTAATCTGCCCTTCATCCCCAGGCCAGTCTTGGCGTGAGACGGTAGACAACGTTCATGTATACCGTTTCAAGGCGACATCGTCGGTCAACAGCTTCTTCGGCTATTTCTGGGAGTACGGCTATTCCACCGCGGCGGCATTCGTTATCTCTCTGCTTGTGTTCATCGGCGAGGGCTTCGACGTCGTTCATGCTCACAATCCCCCCGAGACTTTCGTCTTTGTCGCCGCTCTCTACAAATTGTTTGGTAAGCGCTTTGTGTTCGACCATCACGATTTGTCCCCAGAGATGTATCGTGCTCGTTTCTCGTGCGGCGGCTCTACGATCGTTTATCACGCCCTACGCATATTGGAGAGACTCACTTGCTTGCTCGCCGATCACGTCATCGCCACCAACGAGTCCTACAAAGCACTCGAGATTGAACGCGACCACGTGCCTCCACATCGCATTACCGTCGTGCGCAATGGCGTCGAGGTTCCTCGTCCGATTCAGCCCGATCCGGCTGTCCGAAAGAAAGCAAAAACAATTATTGGCTTCGTGGGTGTCATGGGATTTCAGGATGGCGTCGACTATCTTCTACGGGCTCTTAATCATTTGCGGAATGATTTAGGCAGAAACGATTTTCACTGTGTTCTCATGGGCGACGGTGACGCGTGGGCCAGTTTGCGGGCATTAGCTAAACAATTATGCCTGGACAACCACGTATCCTTCACCGGGATCGTGCGCGGCGACGAACTGTTTCGTTATTTGTCCTCGGTGGACATTTGCGTGGATCCCGACCCGGCCAATGCCTACAACAATCGTTCCACCATGATAAAGATGATGGAATACATGGCCTTCGAAAAACCGATTGTTGCATTCGATTTGCCCGAACACCGTGTGACTGCCCAGCAAGCCGCAATTTACGTCACTCCCAACGATGAGCATGCATTCGCTACGGCGCTGGCTCAGCTCATGGATGATCCGCCAAAGCGGAGGGTCATGGGAGCGTGTGGACGACATCGCATTGAAACGACCTTGGCGTGGCGCTACTCCGTCTGTAATCTGCTTGACGTTTACCGGAAGGTTCTTCCCAAGGCAATCCTCGCTCACCAGCCTGCTATTTCAGAAGCCAACCAACTCCGTCCGCAAGCGGTAAGCTGCGGACGCGCCAACTGAAGAGCCTAGCGAGCCCTTTGACGAAAGGTTAAGCAAGATGAACATTGTCAGCATAGATCCTCGAACCGACGCGATCTGGCAGACGCTCGTACAACAAAGCTCAAGTAGTGTCTTTCATTCCCCCGCTTGGATCCAAGTGCTGACGGATACGTATGGCTGGGACGCGCATGCGTACGTTGTCCTCGATAGTAGCGGAGCGCCCCGGGCTGGAATTCCCTTCTGCCGCGTCGCCGACATGATGGGAGAACGCATTTTGGCTTTGCCTTTCTCCGACTATTGCGATCCCCTCGCCGATGATCAGCAATGCTGGCATTTCTTGATTGATTCCCTTTTGTCCGAGCGGTGCCCGGTCAATTTGCGCTGCTTGCATAACAGTCTTCCTCTCGCTGATGAGCGCTTCACAGTCGCAAAACAAGCGAAATGGCACGGCCTCTCTCTGGCGCCTGGGCTCGACGACTTGTGGCGAGGAATGCAGGAATCTACGCAAAGGGCGATCAGAAAGTCCCAGCGTGAGGGCCTCGTTGTTCGAGTGGCCGATTCAGAACACGAACTCCGCGCATTTTTTGAAATGCACCTAAAAATCCGAAAGTACAAACTTGGCCTCCTGGCCCAACCCTTTCAATTTTTCCAGAACATCTGGCGTCATTTCGTTGACACCCATCATGGATTTCTTCTTTTGGCTCTCTATCAGGGCAAAATCGTGGCGGGCGATTTCTTCTTAGAGTGGAAAGACACCTTGTATTACAAATTTAACGCCTCCCTTCCCGCGGATCTTTCTCATCGGCCGAACGACCTGCTGATTTGGGAAGGAATCCAGCGCGGTAAGGCGCGAGGATTTAACAGCCTGGATTTTGGGTTGAGCGACATCGATCAGGAAGGCTTGGTGCGGTACAAAAGAAAGTTCGGTACGGAGGAGAAGATCATTTCCTTTCTTCGCCACGCGCCCGAGGGCGTGCCGACTTTGGCCGAGAAACAAATCCGTAATCTGCTGGCCCAGTTGACGCACCGGTTTACAGACCAAATGGTCCCCGATCTCGTAACCGAAGGCGCCGGCGAAGATCTATACAGATTGTTCGCCTAACTCGATGCCGATTCCTGGGGAAACGGAAGTTCCGTCGATAATCGTTACTGCACGGCGCTGCGCTCATAGGCCCCAAGGTCCGGAGTTCCTCCCCGCGGCCGCGCCCTTCCCTTGATATCCGTATTCACGTACTTCTTCAAATCTCTAATGATCGTTTCCGATAAATTCGGCATGCTAGCAGGGTCAATACCTTTGCCAAGGGCGGGACTGTCGCCCTGGAGCATCAGGCTGTCGCCAAGTATAGAGGGGTCCAAAGGCTCACCCACTTTAGCGCTGCCTTTCGCTTTAAAATAAGGCGGACTCAGGAACAAGGGATCTGCTCGCAACACTTGCCCGGGCTCGGACAGACGCAACTGGTCTAACCCTCCAAAACACAGATCCCGATGGTAATGAATATTTTTCGTTACATTTTCCTCGTCATAGCACCGGCCCGAGGTGCTCCCGACAACCACAATGTTGTTCACAATATATCCGTCGCGCGCGTTATGCACCTCAATCGATCCGTCGCGCTCCATGGACGCGTCCAAATTATTCTTATAGCAGGTGTTGTTCACAATCCAGAAATTCGTCACTACATACGCCTCAATGCAGCGGCCGCCGTTTCCATACACCACGTTGTTAACGATCAACGCTGGCGGAGTGTTCGCCGACCTGTAATTGTAAGTTCGGTCGCTAAGATCGAGGATGATGCCATTTCCGTCCGAGTGTTTGGCGCTCTGGTCCACTTCGCCTGTCACGATGTTATTGGAAATGATGTTGTGGAAGCCGGAGTAAGAGTCATACCACTGGCTGCTATTCAAAGAGATTCCGCTAGTCCAACTGTAATGGCTGGCATTGCTTCCCGCGACGGCTGGGATATGCCCGTTGTGACTAATTGTGTTGTGATCGACCATCAAGTAGTCGCACTGGATCGCCCCTATTCCAGAACCGCCCGTATTGCTGACGCTGTTCGCAATGAACCGCAAGTGGTGGGAGCCGCGACAAAAAAAGCCGTCGCCGGCCCTGCCTTCACCGTCCAAGTGAAGCCCGCGGAATTCAAGATACGCGGGACCCGAAGGGAACCTGCCGCCGTTCATATCGAACATCGGGGACGCATCTGCCGCACCAGCCCAGACGAATTTCACTGGCGTGTCACCGTAGCCCCTATAAATGATCCAGGAAGAAGGCGTGCCGCTGGTCGGAGGCTTAAAGGTGGACCTTAATACGTATGTTCCGCCCGCCAAACAGACTACCCATCCTGGGCGGGTGGTGGCCGCCGCGCCCGCGAAAGTCTTGGGAGATTCAGCACTACTGCCGGAATTTGCGTCCTTACCGGAAGGGGAAGCATAAATCGAGCATGGCTCCGTAGCCGGCGAAGCCGCAGCGTTGCGCGCTGCAGTTAGCGAAACCCTAGTCGCTCCAGTCACCAGCAAACCAAAGATCAGCAAACTCCCTATGCGGTGGAGGCGTCTGATGGGCCGCAATCCGGTCAATCTCGCTATCAAAATGTTTTCCTTACTCTCAGCTAACAATTAGAACCACCCCCGGAATTTCTCGATGATCATAAACTTGCGCACCGCAGGCGGCAACGCGCTCTCGATACTCACGAGCGATGTGATGAACCGCGCGACCAGTTTTGTCATGTACGCCTTGGTCGCAAGACACCTTGGCGCGCAGGAGTTCGGTCAGCTTTCTTTAGCGTTTTCCCTTTTCTACATGTTCCAAGTCTTTGCGATTGCCGGCTTGAAGGTGCTTGTCATTCGGCAGGTGGCCAAAGACCGGTCACAAACTAGCTTATATTTCGTGAATGCGTGCACGATTGTGACGGCAGCCTCGTTTGCTTCCGTGGCCGCACTGTTTGCATTCGTTCACTTAATGCACTATCCCGTGGGCACGACTCGCGTCGCCTTACTTCTCTCGCTTGGTCTGCTTCCCACTGCAATTTCAGCCGTTTGCGAGGGCATCTTTCAAGCCTGGGAAAAAATGCACTTCATCGCTTGGGTCAATGTTCCTGTAAATGTCGCGAAAATTATCGGCACCTTCATCCTCCTCACAGGAAGGCAGGGGCTTTACGGAGTCATCCTTATTCTCTTGGGTGCTTTCTTCACCGTCGCGGGAATAGAGACTTGGATGGTGCTGCGGCGATTCCCTTCCCCCCAGGCGTCGATTGACATTGCGTTTTCAATCAAGACGCTGCGTTCTGCGATTACATTCCTGGGCATTGACGGCACGCTTGCCATCGAAGGCAGTGTGAACGTCCTTTTTCTCTCCAAGCTCGCCACAGTAAGTGAAGTAGGATTCTACAGCGCGGCAACCCAAGTCATGGTCCCGCTGTTTCTGGTCTATCAAAGCATTGCTCAAAGCATTTTCCCGCTGATGTGCCGGAACATCGAGCACGGTCTTCAGAGTCTCAAACGCATCGCGGTTCACGCTCTGGAGATGCTGCTGAT
>Ga0210384_10006724_pt1 | contig 12209 bp, 8 predicted proteins | sample IncBWH2MmetaG_FD_160574 | JGI IMG/M metagenome (GOLD analysis project Ga0210384, IMG submission 160574) | Forest soil microbial communities from Barre Woods Harvard Forest LTER site, Petersham, Massachusetts, United States - Inc-BW-H-2-M | ecosystem: Environmental > Terrestrial > Soil >... | reverse complement strand
GGATCAAATTGCCGGAGAGGGATTTGCGACCGCCGCTTAGTGCTGAAAATCAGGGACGCACACCGCACCTCGTCCCGCTGCGATTGCCATCGTGGTGGAATGGTTGGTTGGCGAGATCCCGCCGACACTTCCGAGCTGCAATGCAACCATCCACTCGCTGTAGCACGATTAAACTACATGGCCTCTTTGTTCGCAATGACCAGCCCGAGGTATTAGTCCGGGACTTGTGAGAGTGCCTCATATCTCTGAGCAAGGCTCCACATATTAGGTGAAAGCTGTCCATCGTCCTCTTAATCTCCCACAACGCCGTTTCCGGATCGTTTCCGAGTAGCCGACATAACCGGTCAATCTCTGCCCATGTTCAGGGTGACGCGAGCTTGCGAGCTTCGCTGAGGATTTTGGTGAGACGGTTGGAGAACCCGTCCAAGCGACGGCGAGAAGTTCCAGCACATATATTCATATATTAAAGATGCCGGGAGTCTCCCCTAGCAAAAGACCTCCCTTGACCTGATTTATCATCAACACTTGCAGAGCAATGATTCCTGGCCCAGGGCAGCGACCAGGACGAGCGTTTTGACGACACGGGGTCCCCCAAAGCGTTCAGGGACATCCGGGCCGAATGAAACTCACAGCTTGGCGAACTGCCAAGATCACCGATCCCTAAAACGCTGGGTCCTCCGCCTCTCGAAAACCTCAAAACATCTGAGCGTTGACAAAGTTTCTGACTCGAACAACGACCCCAACGGGGTGGCCAAGTGCTCTCTTGAATCAAGCAGTTGCAGCCATTTCCAAAACAATTTCGTTTTCTATTTCCGCTTCCATTCGGTCCAGCAACGAGTTTTTTAGACCGAAGCTCCAGTCAACGTGATCATCTGGAAGAACACTGGATGCGTATCCGCAATAACCTCTTCGAGGACCGCAATTAGCAATCGTTCAAAAAATCATCCTTAAAATGTATACCTTCCATCGGAACCCTGGGCCGACAGGAATGCTTGCTGTCGGTGCCACCCGGTCCGTCGTACAGGTGACTGTTAAGAGGCCGTCTTGCATTCCAGGCGTAAGCCTGGGCCTCCTCTCACCCTAGACTAGGAATCAAGCCTTCTACAAGCATCAGAAACTCCCAGATCCGGTCCCGCATATTCGCGGGGACCATTCAGAATCTCGCACCGCCTAGTGCGATTCGAAACGCGTCAGTTAACTGGAGGCTACAATTGAAATTCAATGATGGATCAGCTCAGGGCGGTCTGAAATCGCGAATCCAGTGGTTACGCCGCGCAGGCTTTTTCTGCGCGATAGTGCTTCTTTCTTCCTACTCTCCTCTGTTTGCGCAATCGCCGAGTCCCGCCGCTAACGGGCCGACAAAAGACAAACCCGGAGGCTTCACTCCTGGAATGACGCTGGGAGCCAAGATCGAAGGAACCAACAGCAGCGATGGGTTTGTCTATGATCTGGGGTCCGCTGTCGGCTATAACCTTTCTCGTCACTTTGGCGTTGATGCGGGCGTGCCGTTTTATTTTGTGAGCGCCGCTTCTTCCATCAAGAAAAACAATCCTGGTGCAGTCTCCGGCATTGGCCTTGGTACTCTCTTCGCGGACTTCCGATTAAACTACCCTAACCCGTCCCTGAACTACAGTTCGGCCTTACATCTTACTGCGCCCACGGGCGACACGAAGAAGGGCCTCAGCACCGGTCATGCAACTTGGAATGCTACGAACCATTTCGACCACGCCTTCGGAGATTTCTCCCCGTTCATCGACCTCGGCGTGGGTAATACAGTCATGGACACGCGATTTTTCCATCGTCCATTCATCACCTTCGGTTATAACGCGCAATCCGAAGGCGGCATCGAGTACGATCCAGGCAAGTTCAGCTTCTCGGCCTCGGCCTACGATGTCGCGCCCTGGGGGAGCCAGACTGTGATAAGCCGAGTCTTCCGTTGTAGTTCCGCAGCAAAGTGCAGCGCCTCAGGGCCGACCAAAGACCGCAAGAGCTTCACCACGGCCAGCGTTTCAACCGGCGCGGCGGATCTCGTCCGTGACAACGGCTTCAACGGTAGTATTGACTACAAACCGGTCGGTTATTTGGATCTCGAGTTTGATTTTAATCGCAGTATTCCGCTCCAACTCAATAGCTATTCGTTTGGTATCGGCGTGGACCTTAGTTGGCTCTTGCGACCACACGTTCACTGATTTTCCGCCAACCATCTCAAAATGTTGCAGGAGACCGCTTAGTCGAATAATCGGGTGCGGCGTGAAAAGGTGGTGGTCCACAGCGGGAGTTAAACCCTGTGCCTCGCCAAAACGTCGTACACCTACAAAATGAATGACTTGGCGCAAGGCTTGATTCGGTCTTTTCCGCTAAAATTCTTGCCATGATCGTGTCGCTCCGGCATTTCCTCGGCTGGTTGGTCAGTTGTTTCAACTGCCGGGCAGAGCTCGTCCTCGAGAACCTGGCTCTCCGTCGGCAATTGCTGGCTCTGCACGCGCACGATTTCCTGTGTAGTAGTGGATGGTTTGCGGGAATTGGGAAGAGGGGGTTGGGGAAGAATTCGTTGGTTCCTTTCTGTACCAAGTTCATCTCTACCGCTGTCTCGAGTCCAACGATTACGGGCCCTCCTCTCAGGCAACAATGCACATATACACATATAAAGGATGAACGGTTGGTTTGCCGGTTTGCCCATCGTATCGGTCAACTTCGAAGCTAAGCGGAATTTTTGCGCAGCACAGTGTCTCTGGCGAATTGATACCTCCCGTGACCAACGCGGTTCGCTCCTCGAGCTTCAGGATTGCCTCTTTTTTCTGAAACTGCTTTGGCCGGAGAGTATACTTTCATTCGTTCAAAACACACATGAAAAAACGGGAACCTGTGGATGTCCATCGAAGCAGCAATCTGGAGCGGGCGATGGGACTGGAACATTTCGATGTATTGATCATGGGCGCGGGCCTGTCCGGCATAGATGCCGCCTATCACCTGCAAAAATTCTGCCCCAACAAAAGCTACGTCATTTTAGAACAGCGAGAGCGCATTGGCGGGACCTGGGACCTGTTCGGTTATCCGGGTGTTCGTTCCGACTCAGACATGTTCACCATGGGCTTTTCGTTCCGGCCGTGGATGAATTCCAAGGCCATTGCCCCTGGCGAAGACATCCGCAACTACATCACGGCCACCGCGCGCGACGAAGGCATTGACCGCCATATCCGCTTCCGCCATCGGATGCGGCTCGCATCGTGGTCCTCCGAAGACGCAGTATGGACAGTGAAGGCGGTGCGCCAAGCCCGCGATGGGCGCGAGGAAGCCGTGACGGTAACCTGCAACTTTCTGTTTTCGTGCGCCGGCTATTACCGCTATGACGCAGGTTACACGCCCGAGTTCCCGGACATCCACCGCTTCACAGGCCGAATCGTTCACCCGCAAGCTTGGCCCGAGGATTTGGAGTACTCCGGCAAGCGGGTGATCATTATCGGCAGCGGCGCAACCGCCGTAACGCTCCTGCCCGCCTTGGCCAGGACCGCGGGCCATGTGACCATGCTACAACGCTCCCCCACCTACATCGTGTCCATGCCGGAACAGGACGCAATCGCAAATTCCCTGCGCCGTGTGCTGCCCGCAATGTGGGCGTACAGGTTTAGCCGTTGGAAGAACGTCGTCTACATGATTTACGTCTACCAATTAGCGCAGCGCTTTCCGAATTTCGTAAAGAACGGGCTCATCAAAAAGATCCGCGCGGAATTAGGTCCGACGTATGACGTGGCCACTCATTTCACGCCGCGCTACAACCCGTGGGAACAGCGGCTCTGCTTGGTGCCGGACGGAGACTTGTTCCAGGTGATCAAGACCGGTGACGCCAGTGTGGTCACGGGCCAGATCGAACGCTTCACGGAAAAAGGCATCCGGTTGCAATCGGGAGACGAATTGGAAGCCGACATCGTCGTGACCGCCACCGGACTTTCGCTGCAGGCGTTCGGCGGAGCGGACATGGAAGTCGACAGATGCCGCGTGGATCTTAGCGAAAGGCTGGCTTACAAAGGCGTGATGTTGTCCGGCGTACCCAATCTAGCCGCGGTTTTCGGCTACGTCAACGCGTCATGGACACTTAAGGCCGACTTAATCTGCAGCTATGTATGCCGGCTATTGAACTATATGGAGAGGAAAGGTGTGCGCCAGGTCACGCCCATGAACCGCTATGAAACGGCCGTCGCGCCCTTCGTGGAGAAATTCACGCCGGGATACATCCAGCGAGCCGTCGCTAGTTGGCCGAAGCAAGGCTCGAAGGCGCCCTGGCGGGTGTATCAGAACTATATCCGCGACATTTTGAGCCTGAAGTGGAGCCCTATAAAGGATGAGGTTTTGGAGTTCTCGAACCCTGCTGAAGATTCGTCCAAATCCGCTGTTGAAACAGCTCCCCAACAACCTGCTTGACCGGCACGATGCGCGTTTAGCTGAGAATTGCAGCGCACTCGATTGGGAGCGCGGTGACTGGTCAAGCGCGAGCCGTATTGAGTGAGGAGTTGGCGCCAGTCTTGACGTCTGAGGTCGGAATGAAACGAGTTAGGGGATAGAGCCTTGCGGTTTCTCACAAGCAGGCAACTCGTAGATTTGAACCATTCCTCTGAGGTTTTGGTCGTAGGCAACCGCCTCTGCCTCACGAAACACCGCGCAGGCATCCGCGTTTGGTTGGTGGACGGAGGACATTGCTCGCGCCAGGACGAACAGGCTTTTGGCGAGATCGTCACCGACGACTTCCCGGTTGACTTTCCACAGGTCTCTTCGGATGCCGACGGCTTCTTCGATTTCGGCTCGGGCTTGTGCCGGGTTGCCCGTGTCGAGATCCAGACTGGCCAAGTTGCTCAGGGCGGCAGCGATATACGGACGGTAGGCGGCTGAATTCGTGGTGGCCAAGTCGCGGTAGATGTTCAGCGCCTCGAGGTAATATTGCCGGGCCTCTTTGGGTCGTTTGGTAAAATAGTAGAGGTTTGCCAGGTTGGTCAGCGTATTGGCAACGTACGGCCGGTAGGCGTCCGGATTGGCATTGGCCAATTCGCGCCGGATATCCAGGGCCTGGACGAATGCGGCCTCTGCCTCCTTCATCTTTTCTTCGGCGCGATAGAGGTTCCCTAGATTGTTGAGGGTAGTCGCGAGATGTGGCAGATAGGTGCCTGGATTTGTTTTTGCCGGTTGACGGAAGATGTCCAGCGCCTGCTGATAAGCTGCCTGGGCCTCTTCGAGGCGCCGCGCGCGCTTGTAGAGTATCGCCAGATTGTTGAGGGTATCCCCGAGATGAACCGAGTAGGCGGGATCCTCTTTAACCACCTGACGCCCGACATCCAGCGCTTCCAAATATGCCGCCTCCGCCTCATTCACGCGCTGCGTATCTCTGTAAAGGCTTGCCAGATTGTCGAGTGACTGCGCGAGGTCGGGCCGGAACGCGGGATCAATCTTGACGAGCTGACGCCTGATGCTGAGTGCTTCGAGGGATTGCGTTTCGGCAGGCTTAAGCTGCTGTGTCTCGATGTACAGGACAGCCAAATTGTTCAGAAGGCTGGCAACCTGAGACAAGTAAGCGGCCGGATCGGATTTTGCGAGTTCGCGGGCGCGATCCAGAGTCGCCAAGAAAACGGGTTCGGCTCGCTGGAAGTCCCTTTGATTATCCAAGAGAGTTGCATAGCTCAATCCGTACGGCACCTCGTCGGGACGATACCGGTAGGCTTTCTCGAAGTGCGGCAAGGCTTGCAAAGGTTCGAACTGCAGCTCATAAACTAGCCCGCGATTATAGTGATTCGCCGCAGTCTGATCGATCTGTTTTTCCTGCTTTGCCAATATTTGATCCAGGATCTTCCCTGCTTTCTCCAGCTCACCCTCGTGGAGATATTCCTCGGCCTGACGCGAAAGAGCCGGATCATCCGTCGCATCGTTGAGGCGTTTCTCGAGTTCCTTGTATTTCTGCGTCCATTCATTGGCCTCGCGAATCGTATCTGCCAGCTCGAGGTTTTTCCGGTTCAGCTCTGCGTTCAAACGCTTCAGTGCCCTCGGATCGACACCTATGCACGTTACTGTGACGTTGCCGACCACATTAGCGATTGCCGGACTGCACCACCCGCTCGTTTTTTGCACAATCGTCTGCGGAGCCGGTGGGACAGCCAGCATGACGAGCGAAGCGAATAGCACCAGCAGCATCAGGCCTACCGTTGATTGGGTTTGTTTTTTGGAGCCTTTGCCGGAGCAGGATTTTGGGGTTTGCCCGAACTCGAACTCTGATCCACGGTGATGTTGACGTCCCCTTGGACCCCTTGCACAGCGGGACTGCCCGGACCAGACGTAGTCTGCTCAATCTTCTGGTTCGTCTGCTGCTTGGCGGGAGCCGGCGGCGGGCCAGGTTGGGTTTGGGCTGGCGAGGGAGAGGACCCCTGCCTGTAGGCAAGCGCGAGGCCACCGACCAGTGCAACCACCGCCATGGTTACGGCGACGAGCGCCGGCCATCGCGGGCTGTTCTTTCCCTTCACTTTCGCGAGGAAGGCAAAGACCAAAAACAGGGCGAATCCAGCGAGTCCGAGTGGATTTGTGACGACCTTAACCCATTCGCTCATTGCTGCTCCCGGAAACGGGTCGTATGGAGACACCGCGAGCTTCGGTCGAGACATTTAACGCTCTAGAATGAATGGTGTCAAGACAGCAAACATCCGGCCATCAGAGGCACGGCCTTTGGCAGTGCCTCACAGAACGGTGTTGCTGAGCGCAGGGTGGGAAGTTGCCGACGCGACTTGCTGGACCAAGTGATGATCCTGAATGAGCAGCATCTCAAACGGCTGATGTGTTCCTACCGAGCGTGGTGTTTGGTTCGGTGTGTCCAAAAACGCTTGAAGGCCAAACCTCTAGCGTTGCTCGCGCGATCCCGCGTTGAGACACAAGTATTTCCGATAAGAGCAAAGCTCGTTCAGGAGATCCCGTGAATCCGCGACTATTTTTGCTTTCTCAGTTTCCCCTACGAGCAGGATGATAACGTCATGAAGACCGGGGCCCTGAGGCAGAATAAATGGATACTGGCTCGAAGGCTTCCCGCCGATATCGGCGTCTTTCACGTTCGGCGCATAAAACATATAGTGCGGCGCGCTCATCGTCATGACTTCCGTCGCACCAGGGGCTGGATAGGACCGCATGAGCGGAGCCGTCATGTAGGAAATACCTGTGCGCGCGGGTTTCTGATAGGCACCTCGGCTAAATTTATTCATGATCTCTTCATAGACGTGCTTGGGAGTAAAGCCGCGCGCTCTCATGAGCGCGGCATCCATCCAGACGGGCAGCATCTTCTTTGAGCCTTCTTCGTCGAAACAGATGGGAACATAAATATCGTCTCGGAAAGTCAGCTGTGGCCATGCCCATTCCGTTCGCATGACGATGCAACTGAAGCCGTTGCTCCCTTTCTTGCCCAAAATGTAACCGTTGGCCGGGTCGAGAACGTAGGTTGTGGCGCCTTCCCGCAAGTGCGGAGGAAGAGCGCTCAGGGCAAAATTGCCCTCAAGAACCTGCGGCATCTTTTCCAGCGGTGGGCTTAACGAATCCACATTTCCGCTGCTCTTACCCGCCTGAGCCAGACAACTCATGCACACAAGCAAAAGTGAAACGGCGACGCGAAGTGCAAGGTTCACAGTAGTTTCCTCCCGCTCGGACTTCCGTGGCGACCCAGCCAACTCATCAAGCGAAGGAGATTATGCAGAGTTCTGGAAGTGATTCAAGTAGGGATAAAAAGGATACTATCGGCGCGAGAGGAGCCAGTGTGCTAACGTCTGCACGATTGGAGGGCTGCGGCATGGGTTCAACGGGTCGTTCGACACAGACTCTCAAAAGATTTGATTGCCCCGTTCACGGAATTCAGCGGATCATCAGCGGAAAGTACAAGCTCAGAATTCTGTGGGATCTTAAGGAAGGACCTCGACGATACGGCGAGATCAGAAAGAAGCTACTCATAGGAATCCCCGGGACAAAGCCCGTGACGCCAAGGGTGCTCAGCGGAGAGCTGAAAAATTTGGTTTCTCTCGGCCTATTAAGGCGAACTGACCGCGGGGAGATTCCCAAAAGAGTGGAATACAAACTGAGCCCCTTAGGAGAGACTCTGGTGCCCGTAATTTCCGTCATGCATAAATGGGGAGTTAAGCACCTCGTCCGGAACTCCGTCCTTCGCAAGCTGGGTCTCATGCCGGAGTAAGCGCGAGAAGTCGCGACCCCTTTGCATTGACGTATTGCATTCACCAGCACTTGAACGCGACCATTACGAGCATTCTGTTTTGTTGAGAAGCAGCGAGGATGCTTGGCTGTGCCCCTTCGAACTCTCGTCTCGGGCGCGAGGATGTGTTCGTACTCACCTAAGACAAGCGAGATAAATGGCGTTCCTCTGTAAGCGACACCAGATGCGGCACTTAGAGTTTTGTGATAGTTCAGCAGACCCGATGCCTTCCTCATAGTGCGCTAGTGGGCTGACCGTCGGCGTCTCCGAAAAAACCGTGTTTTGTCAGCCAGGCAATACGCTGTTGCCATGCATGACGGCTTGCATGTTCTCCGTTGCCCTTTTCACGCTGGCAAGCCAGAACTGCAAACATTTTTTAGGAGCTCTGAGGATGAGCTGCACTTCCTGCCAAAAACTGATCCAGCCATCCCAAAATCAGTGTTCTCATCTCGGGCAGTTCTACGTGCGCGCAATCGAACAATTCTATGCGGCAATCCGATTCCTTGCCGTACTTGCGATAAAGAGGGAGCAGGTAATCACGAACTTTCTCGACTCCCGCCGGCGGAGTCAAGGAATCCTGGCGCCCATTCACGCTCAGATGAGCACGGGGCACGATCAATGCATTAATTTCTGCGGTCTGGAAGCTTTTGAGCAGGGAAGGCACATAGTAATAAATACCGTGTCCCTTGAGCCCATTCGCCTTGATCAGTTCTTCGTAGTCGGTGAGGCAACAGACGTCCATGCACAGCTTGACACGCGGATCGAGCGCCGACAGCCACCAGGCTTTGGTAGAGCCCATGGACATGCCCAGGACGCCCAGTCGCCCGGCGTCGACTTCGGAACGGCTGGCTAGATAGTCCAGCGCGCGGAATTCGTCGAACATCATCATGCCGAACAAAACCTGTCCCTTCCACAGCATCAGTTTGAAGGCATCTTCTTCCCCCGTTCTTCCGTCGGCCTCGCGTTTTCGCTCCCCAAAGCACCAGCTATCGATCGCCAGTGTGACTAACCCTTTTTCGGCGCACACGGACGCGTACGCGGGTTGCGCCTTGGCACCCCGCAAAAGCTGCTCCTTGCCGAGGTCGTACATGCCGCCATGCCAATGGATATAGAGCAACCCTGGGGCGGGTGTTTGCCGCCTGTGCGGAATCAACAAGAGAGCGGGAACAGGCTCGATGCCATTCAGATCGAGCACCAGCCTTTCTACTGTGTAGTCCTCGTGTTCTTCGGTGCCCATCAGTTTCGGCGGGCCTGGGCGATGCTGCCAGGGAAGATCGCCTAGCAAACCCCAGAGTTCTTTTCGGCGTATCTCCTGATGAGAAGAAAACGATGAGTCTGACTGTCCCAACGCCTCGGTATCAGCAAAATGTCCTGCGAGCGTGGTCGCTCCCGTGGTGAAGAGCGCCGCGGAACTCTGCAGGAACTGTCGTCTGCCGGGAAGCACGAATGGCGGTCTCATGATTTCCTCCGCATGTGGTCAAGAACCTGTACCCTGTGTCGCTGTCGCTTCTCCAAATCTCCATGTGTGCCAGGAACGAGGCGTTTGCCCAGTCAACCGTTGTTTAACGCACTCAGTTAGCAGATCTTTCGTAATGAAGAGAGGAATTGATGGCTGGAGGTTATCGCGAGTTGTCTGCGAATGGCAAGGTTATATGCAGTTGAATTCAAAGGCGGACAGAGTGTTAGCGGACGACAGGTCAAACGACGCGGCGCAATGTGGGCATTTTGGGCCAGTTTTGGGTTACTAAACTGGGGTGGCAACATTCAGAGCAAAACGTGAAACGTTCCGGCTACTCTCTCGTCTTACAATGTATCTCGCTGCGTTATATAGTGGCGCGGGCCGATCGAGCACGGAGCCGACAAGGCCGGGAATCGAGAAGGTCCCGAAGCGAGCGCGGACGTGGCGAGCAAAACCGAAAGGAGAAATCGATGAAGAAGACAGCTATGGTTTTCGCCCTCGTGAGTTTACTAGTGGTAGCTCACCTTGCCCTGGCGTCGAGCCCCAGGCAGCAGAGCGCTCCGGCTGCAGGTTTCAATGGTGTTCGCGCAGAGATGCTGGTCAGTACCAATTGGCTGGCGGACCATTTGAAAGATCCGGATGTCGTTGTCCTGCATCTTGCCGACAACGTCAGCGACTACAAGCGTGGACACGTCCCCGGCGCGCGTTACCTGGCGATGAAGAAGATCATCGCGGACAACGGCCCCATTAGTGCCGAATTGCCCACCGTGGATCAGTTGCAAAAGACCTTCAGCGAGCTGGGCGTGGGCGACAACACTCGTGTGGTGATCTATGCCACCAACTGGTTTCCCAACGCCGCCCGTGCTTACTTCACGCTGGACTACCTGGGCCATGGGGACAAGGCGGCGCTGCTGGATGGTGGCATCGAACAGTGGCTGGCCGAGGATCGTCCGGTTTCGGGCGAGACGCCTAGGTTTTCCACGGCGACCTTTACCCCGCACGTACACGAAAACTTCCGCGCGCTGCTCGACGAGGTGAAAAACGACGTTGAAGCAAAGGCCGGCGAAGAGCCAGAGCAAATAATCGATGCGCGTCCCGCGCGCCGCTATAACGCCGGCCATCTGGGCGGCGCAAGCAATGTCTATTGGCAGGATACGCTGCTGAGTGAAGAGAATCCGGTCTTTCAGTCGCCTGAAAAGCTGCGCGCGATCTACGCTTCGCGCGGCATTGTTCCGGGAAAGAAGATCGTGACCTACTGCGAAGTGGGCCTGCAAGCATCGCATGGGTATTTCCTCGCCAAGTATCTCGGCTATGACGCCGCTATGTATGACGGTTCTTACCAGGAGTGGAGCTCCAAGAACATGCCCGTGGTGAAGGGCGAAGCGAAGAGATAGTCGCTCACGTCAAGTTCTCTCGCTGAACGATTGTCACCGGAACGCTGGCACATGAACGTAAGTGCTTACAATATCTCCGCAGTCTCTACCAATAATCCCATTTGAGTCTTCAAAGGCTGCTGCGAGAGGGAAGCGCAGAATTCAGCTCGACCTGTATGTGCTGATGTTGTTTGATAGCGGTGCGAGGACCTCGGTCACGGCACCAGAAAGCGGAGTTCTCCGCCAAGTTTAAGTGTAGGAGAAAACAGGCAGCATAACCGAAAACGCGGTCTCAACGCCTTAACCCACCTTAATCCCGTTCACACGCGTAGCGGTCGAGGGATCGTTTCGATCGGCGCGCCAAGTGGGATGATTGAAGTGAAGTACAAAATCGCCGTTATAAGAGATGACTGCATTGTCAAAAGTCAATTTGCCGATGCGACGCCAATTGCTGAAGGTGCGCCGTTGCAAAACTGGCGTACCTCGAGTCAAACCTTCATCGGTTACCTCGATGCAGAAGGTGAGCGTGCGTTTCGGTGTGGGATCGCCCCTGTCAAAAATCTGTGCCATGATTTCATCACGAAAGTCCAACGCGTCCCCTTCAATTCTGGCCTGCCCCGGCACGACCACGAGGCGCATAAACTCTGGACTTCTCGTGGGTTCACTAGCCGCCTTTCCAAGCTCAGCGATTTGGTAAAGTTGCCGGTTCGAAGGTTCCCTGTCAACGCTCTGAAAGAGCGCACCTGTAATGAGCAAAATCGGCAGCCCACTCCCACGACGCCAAGCATGAACATCGGGAGCGTTACGCAGCTCTGCGTCGTTTATATAGTCGGTATGATCACCCGCGATGTCTTGCTGGGTGATGAAGCTGGCGCTACGAAGCGGCTGTCTGTGGTTTGCGTCCGCGGTTGGAAACAGCTTGCCCGCCAATGCCAACGACCGAATATGCCCACGCCGAGTTTCGGTACAGCAGGTGGAATACCGTCCCACCACGAGGGCCTGGCTGCCGTTACAAAAATAGCCCGAATATCCAGTCTCCTCCGTGATTTCCCAGAGGCCCGTAAGACACACGCCGTTCGGATGAAGTAAGCGACGAAAACCCTTCCGGTCCGGGCCCCAGCGCAAATCCGCATGAGAATCGACGGCTCGCTCAGTGGCC
>Ga0210384_10006723_pt1 | contig 12210 bp, 10 predicted proteins | sample IncBWH2MmetaG_FD_160574 | JGI IMG/M metagenome (GOLD analysis project Ga0210384, IMG submission 160574) | Forest soil microbial communities from Barre Woods Harvard Forest LTER site, Petersham, Massachusetts, United States - Inc-BW-H-2-M | ecosystem: Environmental > Terrestrial > Soil >... | reverse complement strand
GCGTCCATTCATTGATTTTCTGGTCGCCTTCAACGGCGATGATGTCTTCCACCTTGATGCCCCTGGCCCAGGGGAACGTGAGGCGCTTGTTGGGCGGCTGGAAATAATAAGTGACGTGGCACTGTCCGCAGACGTAGGAACGCATTTCCTGCCGGGTTGCCTGGGTGTTGACGTCGTAGTTCGCGACGCCCTGTGAGGCTTTCAGTGCGCGGATGCCTTCGATGAAGGCAGGCCGCGTGATACGTAGTTGCATGGTTGACGGATCATGGCAGTCGATGCAGGCCACCGGGTGCTTCACCGTCTGGCGGATCTGCGGATAGGTCATGTGGTTGTCGCTGACCGAATTGAATCCCTTCATCAGGTTGCCATTTCCCAATTTCAGGTAGGTAGTGACGATGGAGGCGTGGCAGTTGATGCACATCGCCGGAGGAGCGAATTTCTGGCGCTCGGTAAAGGTCTGGTCGTCGAGCATATAAGCGTGACCACGGCGCTCGCGGTAGTCGGCGGAGAAGGAATATCCGGCCCAGATGGTTTTCAGGCGGGGGTCCTGTTCGAGCTTGGAGCGGGCGACGACGGAGCGCGGACCAGCCTGCGTCGGGGAATGCGGCATGGCTTCGCTTCCGCCGTACTTGGTGCGCTGCATGTCGACAGTGCGCAGGTAGAGATCGTATTGCATGGGGAAGTTCTTCCCCCACACCGCGGGGTCGTCGATGGTGTCGTTCAACTCGACTACGCGATAGAAGGGATTCCTGGCTTCCTGTTTGCGCTCGAAGATGTTGACCAGCAGGGCGGCGATCGCGACGGTCGACAAGGCGGCGAGTGCCACGACCAGCGCGAGCATTCGGCGCGAGGGAGCGGTTCCGGAATCAGGTTTGTCAGTCTCAGGTTTGTCAGTCATGGTTGCTTCCTACAAGCACGGGTTGTGGAATGGAGGCGGCCGCTTCGGAGTGCCCGACGGAGGCATGACAGCGGGTGCATTCGAGACCGGCAGCTTTCCCGTGCACGACGTTGCCGTCGATCGCGGCGGTGATGTTTTCATGACAACGGCGGCAGGCGTTCTCGGTGACGCGATGGTCGAACCTGGTGATCTCGATGGTGTCGGGATACCAGCCGGTGGTGAAGTAGAACGAATGCCAGAATCCGTTGTTAGCCTTTACGGCGTATTTGCCGACGATGTTGTGTGGCGTGTGGCAGTCGTTGCAGGTGGCGGCCGAGTGGTGGCTGGATTTCATCCACGCCTCGTATTGCGCGCGCATGACGTGACAGTTCGCGCAGGCCGCCGGGTTGTTGGTGAGGTAGGAGTATCCCTTGGAGTAGATGAAAGTAAAAAAGCCGACGCCAAGGAACAGGCCGAGGGCCACGCCCAGCAGCAGGGTGTTGCGCAGGGAAGCGTTCATCGTGCTTTTCTTGCTCACCAGCACGCAGCAGGGTCATGGATACGCGGCAAGCGGGTGGAAGATGAAAATATACTCTTGCGAGGATTGGCGATGTGATTTATGTCACAGCGGAAATTCTTTACCACAGAGGACACGGAGGGCACAGGGGTGCTCGCCCTGTGATCCTCTGGGAACTCTGTGGTTATTGGTTTTTCGTTAAGTTACTGCGGCGTTTCGCGCCAGGCGTTTTCCGGGGCAACGACTCCCACGCCTCGCCCCGATCGCGACGCGCATGGTATGTTCATTTACTTCGACGTGGCGCGTGGAACGCGCTGTGCCGCTGCCATCATCATGATTCGATCGTTCAAGGGAAAGCATCCAACGATTCCGGCGTCCTGCTACGTGGACGGCTCGGCGCAAATTATCGGTGACGTTGTGCTGGGCGAAAACGCAAGCGTGTGGATGAACGCGGTGCTGCGCGGCGACGTGCATGAGATCCGCATCGGTGCACATTCGAATGTGCAGGATTGTTCGGTGCTGCACGGGATGAAGCAGCAGTACGGCGTCTACCTGGGCGAGTACGTGACGGTCGGCCACTCGGTCACATTGCATGGCTGCGTGATTGAAGACCGCTGCCTGATTGGCATGGGATCGATCATTCTGAACGGGGCGCGGATTGGGGCTGGTTCCATCATCGCGGCGGGGACTTTGATTCCAGAGAAGACGGTGGTTGAGCCCGAGTCGCTGTGGATGGGGTCGCCGGCGAAGTTCCGGCGCAAACTGGGCGCGGAGGATCAGGAGACGATCCTGCGCTATGCGCGGAATTATTTGGGGTATCGGGAGGAGTATTTGAAGGAGAGCAGCTGTTAGCCATTAGCTGTTAGCTCTTAGCTTCCTGCTTTTGACGAACGGCGGCCATGGAAAGGGCTAAGAGCTAAGAGCTAAAGGCTAAGAGCTAAGAGCTAAGAGCTGAATTTCATGATCAAAGCTGTACGCGGAACTCGGGACTTATTGCCACCGGAGACGGCGCTGTGGAACTTTGTGGAGACCAAGGTGCGTGAAGTCATGCGCGCTTACAACTTCCAGGAGATTCGCACGCCCATCTTTGAGGCCACGGAGTTGTTTGCCCGCGGAGTGGGCGAAGAGACCGACATTGTCTCGAAAGAGATGTACACCTGGGAGGATCGCGGTCGAGCGGAATCCGATCGAGGACAATCCTTAACCCTGCGTCCCGAGAACACCGCCGGCGTGGTGCGCGCCTACATCGAGCACAAGCTGTGGGATCGCGGGCTCAACAAGCTCTACTACATCGGACCGCAGTTCCGGCGGGAGCGCCCGCAGAAGGGACGCTACCGGCAGTTTTATCAGATTGGAGCGGAAGTCATCGGGCCTTCGACGGCGGGCAGCGAGTCGCCGGGGCGCGATGCCGAGATTCTCGAGATGCTGGCGACGCTGCTCGACCGGCTCGGAATCCAGGGCTGGACTTTGGAGTTGAATTCCGTTGGGTGTCCAGCGGACCGAGAGAGGTTCAATGCGGCGCTGAAGAAAGCCCTGGAGCCAGTGGTTGGACAGATGTGTGCCGATTGCCAACGGCGTGCGGTGACCAATCCGCTGCGCGTGTTCGACTGCAAGGTGCCTGGGGATCAGCCGATTATCGAGAAGCTGCCGCGCATCAGCCAGTTCCTCGACGAACCTTGCCGGAACCACTTTGAAGAAGTCCAGGCGATTTTGCAGGCCGTGGGTGTGCCGTTCATGTTGAACGACCGGTTGGTGCGCGGGCTCGATTACTACACGCGCACCGCGTTCGAGTTCACGCACGGCGCGTTGGGCGCGCAGAACGCGATCCTTGGTGGCGGGCGGTACGACGGTTTGTCCGAAGCGCTGGGCGGTCCGGCGGCCCCGGGAATCGGGTTCGCGATCGGGGAGGACCGGCTGGTGATGTCGCTGGCCGCGTCGGCGCCGGCGGTGGCGCAGAAGCCCGACGTCTACATTGCTCCGCTGGGCGAGGGCGTGAACCGGGAAGCGGGAGGGCTCGCGCGGGAACTGCGGCGCGAGGATTTGATCGTCGAGTTGGGGGATGGGAGCTTTAAGCTGACAAAGTCGTTTGCCGCGGCGGCCAAGCTGGGTGCGCGCTACGTGCTGATCGTCGGGGAGAACGAAGTCAAGTCGGGAATGTTTACGCTGAAGAACCAGGAAACGGGCGAGCAGGTGTCGGTGCCGCGTGGCGAACTTGCGGCGCGGGTGAAAAAAAGCTTTTAACCGCAAAGGGCGCGAAGAGAATCCGCAAAGGTCGCGAAGAAGAACGCTGCTATTCGCTTGCCAACGCCGGCACCGCTTGCTTTGCGCGTGGAGTGGGCGCAGCGACCTCGCGCAGCATGTAGGCGTTAGCCAGGTACTGCTGGACCATGCGCTGGGTGTTGAAGAACGAGCCGTTTAGCGCGATGGCGGAGCGCATGACTTCGGTATAGCGGTTGGGTGTGCCGTAGAACATGGGCAGGATCTGGCGTTCGAGCTTGTCGTAAAGCGCGGCGACTTCGGCGGCCGGGTCTTCGACGATGTCGGTATTGCCGATGGCCCAGCCGGTGATGCCCTCGATCCAGCCTTCGGCCCACCATCCGTCGATCACGCTGAAACTGGGCACGCCGTTGAGCGCGGCTTTCATGCCGCTGGTCCCGGACGCTTCCTGCGGTCGCATGGGCGTGTTCAGCCACACGTCGACGCCGCTGGTGATCAGGCGGCCCCAGTTCATATCGTAGTTCTCGACGTAGACGGAGCGGATCGCGTCGGAAATGGAAGACGCGCCTTGAAAGACCTGGCGAATGATGTCTTTGCCACCGTTATCGCGGGGATGTGCTTTGCCCGCATAGACAAGCTGAATGGGACCGACCTCGCGCGCGATGCGCTTCAGGCGATCGCGATTCTGAAACAACAGGTCGGCGCGCTTGTAGGTACTGGCGCGGCGGGCGAAGCCAATCGTAAAAGCTTTCGGGTCTAGATTGACCGAGGTGCGGTGGCGGATCTCGGCAAACAGCGCTTCCTTGGCCGTGGCGTGGGCTACGCGGATATCCTCGAGAGGAATGCTGATCGCGTAACGAAGATAATTGTTGTCAGTGCGCCAGCCGGGAACGTAGTGATCGAAAAGCTCGCGAAAAGCCGGTGACGTCCAGGTGAGCGCATGCACGCCGTTGGTGATGGCGCTGATGGCGTAATTGGGGAACATGCCGCGCGAAACTTCGCCATGGCGCATGGCGACTCCGTTGACAAATCCGGAGAAGCGCAGCGCCAGATAGGTCATGTTCAGCGCGTCATGATGCAGAGCCTGTGTCTGCTCGAGCAGCGTCACGCGCTCGTCGCCCAGCAACTGGCGCACCAGCGGCTTGGGGAACTGGTCGTGCCCGGCGGGAACCGGGGTGTGCGTGGTGAAGATGCACATGCGGCGGATGCCGTCGATGTCGAGCTGCTTGACCCGCCCGGCGAAACTCTGATCGAGGCGACGTTCTAAAAGGCCAAGCGCCAGCAAGGCGGAATGGCCTTCGTTCATGTGGAAGGCCTCAATTTTGTCGAAGCCGAGCTTCTGCAGAAGCTTCAGGCCGCCGAGACCGAGAATGATTTCTTGGGCGAGCCGGTAGTTTTCGTCGCCTCCGTAGAGTGATTCCGTCAAGTGGCGGTCGCCTTCAGCGTTTTCCGTAAGATTCGTGTCCAGCAAAAACACCGGAACCGTATCGCCATCGACGCCTAGCACGTCATATTCCCAGGCTCGAATCCAGACCTGGCGGCCTTCGAGTTCGACGCTGACCCGTCCCTCAACCGCTTTCAGAAGGCGCTCAGGTTCCCACTGTTGCGGTTGCTCGCTCTGGTTGCCGGAAGGATCCAGATGCTGGCGGAAATATCCGTTGCGGTAGACGAGTGTGACCGCCACCACTGCAGCCCCGAGGTCGGCGGCGGAGCGCAAGGTGTCGCCGGCCAGCATGCCAAGGCCACCGCTGTAGGTGGGCATGTTGGGATCGAGGGCGATCTCCATGGAAAAGTAAGCGATGGTCGGGGCCTTGGCGCGTGGCTTCATAAGAAAGACAGCTGCCTCGAGCTGAGCACGATGCAGTGAATTCGTAGGCTGTCGGAAAATCGATTCTTCACGGGGTCCTGGCACGCGAAGCGGTTGGGGCCCCGGGCGGTGGCTTTCCGGCGGTAACTGCGAATCGACTGCACGGTGAAGGCTCATTATAGACGACGGCTTTGCGCAACCCGTTATGCCTTTTGGTCGTCTCCCAATGAGCCGTGCGTTTTCAGTGGATTAGGATGGAATGCGTGGCTGCGAGCGGAACAATTCGGCGGGTGGGACTGGCGCGCGCGCTTTCGAAGCTGGGGCATTGTTCGCGAAGCCAAGGGTTCGAACTCATCCGGAGCGGGCGGGTGCGACTGAATGGGAACATCGTGCGGAATCCCGAGTCGCCGGTTCATGTCGGGAAAGATCGGATTGAGGTGGATGGCAATCGGGTCAAAGCGAGCGCCCGTGTTCACCTGATGATGAATAAGCCTCGCGGGGTGGTGACGACGGCCTCCGACGAAAAAGGACGGGAGACGGTATACGCCTACCTGGAAGAGTGCCTGCCATGGGTTGGGCCCGTGGGCCGCCTCGACAAAGCCAGCGAGGGCTTGCTGCTTCTCACCAGCGATTCGGAGTGGGCGGCAAAAGTCCTCGCGCCTGAGACGCACCTGGAAAAGACCTATCACGTGCAAGTCGCGACGGTGGCCGGTGTGGAATTAGTAGAGTCGATGACACACGGCACGAGAATCGAGCAGGGTCTGTTGCGAGTGAAGCGGGCGCGAGTGCTTCGCAGCGGGGAAAAGAACACGTGGCTCGAGGTGGTTTTGGATGAAGGGAAGAACCGGCAAATCCGGCGCATTCTTGAGGCGCTGGATGTCGAGGTGTTGCGGTTGATACGGGTGGCGGTTGGTCCGCTGCAGTTGGGGAATCTGGCGAAGGGGGAAGTCCGAGCCTTGAGCCAGGCGGAGAAAGTAGCGGTCGACCGGGCGATGGAGCGACACCAGTCCTGATGGTGCCCTAAATTCCGATATTGCTAGGCCGGAGCCGTCGCGGTGCCTTTCGATCTTGGCGCAGTAGGCGGCACGGACGGCGGAGCGGGTGTCTCGCTGGAACGGGAAGCCAGGAGTTCGGGGAGCAGTCCACCGTTTTCCGGAATCAAGGTGATGCGCGCCTTGCTGTCGAGAATCTTCTGGATCTCGAGAATCTCGAACACCGCAGCTTGCACCTCCGGGTCAGAAGCAACTTTGTTGAGCGCTTCTCCGACGATGCGCGGACGCATGGCGGCAGCCTTGGCGAATTCCACGGCAGCCTGGCGTTCGGCGGTGCTGGTGATGATGCTGACCTGATTGGCGCCGTCCTGCTTAATCGAAGAAGTGACTTGCCGCAACCGGTTCACGACTTTTTCTTCGATCTGCTCGATCATCTGGGCATCGCGAAAGTGCACTTTGCGGATGTAGACCGAGCCCAGCTTGTATCCCCACTCGTGCGACTGCGGGGAGACCTCGGCGCGCACGGTCTGGCTCATGGCGTGGCGGTTCTGCAGCAGGTCGGCAAGCTTCAGATTGCTGAGGCAGCGGACGGTGGAATTGCTGACGTTCGTAGCCAGCGAGCCGCGCGGATCGGCATTCTTGAAGAGGAAGGCGATGGGATCGCTGATGAACATTTCGTACCAGATGCCGATGCCCATGGGCGCGCCTTCTTCGGAATTGACGGGCTGGCTGCGCAGATATTGCTGGTCGATGCGCATGTCGAGGACGTAAAGACGTCCGAGCCAGCGGACAATAGGTGCCTTCAAACCCACCTTGAAGAGAAGAATGTGCAGCCCGGGTTCATCGATGACTGCGACCACCTTGCCAAACAGGACGTAGACGTAGCAGGTCCGTTCCTCCACCACCGCGTAGAAACCGAAGAACCGCAGCAGCCAGAAGACGACAGGCACGAGGAAGAAGCAAGCCAGGAACGTAACCACGGCGGCGATAAGCAGACTCATCGCTTTGTCTCCATGACCACCTGCTGGGCGTTTCCAAAAAGACCGAGCCGGACATTGCGTACGTAGGCGCGCAACGCACCCTCGCCGGTGGTTTTTAATTCGGATAGTTGGCTGGCCAAAGAGATGAGGGGCTGGACTTCGGCCTGGGCCTTGAGGGTTTCGATCTCGGCGGCCCGCTTGGATTGCTCGATCCGCTGGTCTGCGGTGGCCTGGGCGAGACTGATATCGGAAGAAACCATGTTGTGCGCGGTGTTGATGGCGGCGAGTGCAGATTCGACTTCCGGCGGCGGGTCGATGCCGGTAATCAGAGAGGCGTCCAGAACAATGCCGTAACGCGCTTCGGAGGAACTGCACTCGCGGTCCATGTGTTCGTTGAGGTCGCGCAGATTCTTGCGCAGGTCATTGATGGAAATGCCGCTGCCGCTGGGGTCGGTGGCGCCGGGAGCGGCGGGCGCCTCAAAAGTAGCGATGCGCTCGCGCAAGACCGAGACGAAGTAGCCCATCACGTGGGCGATAGGGCGCTTGACCGCGAAAATATTGGCATACAAATTTCGCTCGGAGATGTGGTAGCGGATTTGGCCAGTGAGTCCGGTATTGAGCTGGTCCTTGGTGACGGCCTCGACGACGGTTCCAGATTGATTGGCGCCCGGCACTTCGGGATCGAAAGCCATGTTCACGGTTTGGGTGGCGATCGAGACCTTATAGATTTTTTGCCAGGGCCACTTGAAATAGGGACCGCCCGGGAGAATCACGCGCACCTGCGGATACTGGTAGCGCTGCTTCTCCTCGGCGTCGAGAGAAGCGGAAATAGGATCGGTGAGGGTAGTGGCGCCAGGGATGCGTTCGGCACGGCCGAAGTTGGTTTTAACGGCGCGCTCGTTCTGGTCGACGGTGTAGATGCCGCCGGCCAGATAACGCAATAGAAACCACGCAATGAAACCGAGGAAGATACCGGCAGGAATGTTCGGGTCCATCGGGGTTGCTCCTCAGCGCCAACCTTACACGATGGCTCAGCGCTGACTTTCAAATTCGTCCCGAGCGCCATTGAAAGAGCAGATTCCCCCTGCGGTTTGCAGGTGGAGTGACGGAAGACGCGTCACATTTTCAGCTTAAATGAAGATGGGAATTCGGGGGTTACAACGAAGTTAAAAGAGTGACCACGCGGTTGTCCCCAGCCGGTTAGGTCTTGGTGAAGGGATAGCCCTTTTCGCGCCAGCCGCGGACGCCGCCGTCCATGGAAATCACATTGGTGTATCCCATCTTCTGCAAGTTGTCGGCGGCGAGGGCCGAGCGAAAGCCACCACCGCAGTAGAGCACCAGCGGCGTGTTGACGTCGGGCACCTTGTGTTCGATGTCGCGCTCGATCACTCCTTTGCCCAGGTGGATCGCGCCGGGGAGGTGGTCTTTCTGATACTCGCTCTCTTCGCGGACATCGACCAGAACGAACTTGTCGCCGCGGTCCAGCCGCTGTTTGACGTCGTCCACCGTAGTTTCGCGCACGCGGGCCTTGGCGTCGTCGACTATTTTCAGAAAGCGGGGAGGATGTTGCACGGCCATGAATCTCTCCTGGAAGAATTCGTACAATTTTACCCAAAACTCGAGGACTTTTTGATTTTCGGAACAACTGTGAAGACATAAGCCAGTTGGGTGATCGATGAGAAATCGTTTTCGCCACCAAGGACACGAAGTCTCCCGAGGCAGCGATGCACGGGGGCCTTCCTCTGTGAATCTTCGTGCCCTCAGTGGTGCAAGCCTTTGATCTTCCTCGGGACGATCTGCCGGGCAATCCGGATAAAACACACGCCCTGACATAGACATCCGAATCCAAAACCCGGTTCGCGTCGTCTAAGTCAGCGAGTGTAGTCTTATTGTGCTCCGGTCCAGTAGAAGCGACCAAACCCTGGGTGGAATCCAAAGGATCTTGTTGACATGCCAGCACCGGCCATTCTCACTGTCGACGATGAGCCTGAAGTCTTGCGGGCGGTGGAACGCGATTTGCGCCGCAAATACGGAAAAGACTATCGCGTTCTCGGCACCGACTCGGGTAGCAGCGCGATCGACCTGTTGAAGCAACTCAAGACGCGGGGCGACACGGTCGCCCTCACGCTGGCCGACCAGCGCATGCCGCAGCTCTCGGGGCTCGACGTGCTGGGTCAGGCGATGCAGTTATTTCCGCTGGCCAAGCGCGCCCTGCTGACCGCCTACGCCGACACGAACGCAGCAATCTCCGCCATCAATACGGCGAAAGTTCACTACTACCTCTTGAAGCCGTGGGACCCGCCCGAAGAGAAACTCTACCCGGTGCTCGATGATCTGCTCGAAGACTGGCAGGCGGAGTACAAGGCCCCCTATCACGGCCTGCGGGTGCTCGGGACGCGCTGGTCGCCGGCGAGTCATCAGTTGAAAGATTTTCTCGGGCGCAACCAGGTGCCGTATCAGTGGACCGACGTGGAAATTGCTACGCCGGACCAGGAAGTCCAGCAACTGATTCCGAACGTCGACTTGAAGACTGCCTCTTTGCCACTAGTGGTGCTGCCTGGAGGAGAAGTGATTTCGAATCCTCCCGTGGAGGAGCTGGCGGCCCGCATCGGGTTGCGCACACGCGCGGAGACAACTTTCTACGATTTCGTCATTGTAGGCGGCGGTCCGGCGGGATTAGCTGCCGCGGTGTACGGAGCCTCGGAAGGTCTGAAGACGTTGCTCGTCGAGCGCTCGGCTCCTGGCGGACAGGCCGGAATGAGTTCGCGCATCGAGAACTATCTGGGATTTCCTTCCGGACTGACCGGCGCGGACCTGGCAAGACGGGCTTTTACGCAGGCGAAGCGGTTTGGGGCGGAAATTTTATCGCCGCAGGAAGCGGTCGGATTGCGGGTCGACGGCCCATACCGTTTCGTGAGATTGCGGGATGGCACCGAGATCAGCTGTCATGCCCTGCTGATTGCAAGCGGCTTATCGTGGAGAAAGCTCGACATTCCTGGCGCCGAACGCCTGCAGGAGGCCGGCGTATATTACGGAGCGGCCATGACCGAGGCGCAGTTGTGTGCCGGGGAAGATGTGTTTGTCATCGGAGGCGCAAACTCCGCCGGGCAGGCGGCGGTGTATTTCGCCCAGTTTGCCCGCTCGGTGACCATGATGGTGCGAGGCGATTCGCTCGAGAAGGGCATGTCACAATATCTGATCGACCAGATCCGCGAGATTCCCAACATCCGGGTGGAAACGCAATCCGAAGTCGTGGAGGTCCACGGTGATGGCCACCTGGAATCGATCACTGTCGCCAATCACGCGACCGAATCGATCCGCACCGAGCCAACCAGCGCGCTCTTTATTTTTATTGGCGCTATGCCCTGCACAGCGTGGCTGCGCGGCTTGCTGCCCATGGACGAGCGCGGCTACCTGCTGACCGGCGCCATGCTGCCGAAGGATGGCGATCGGCCCAAAGGATGGAAGGAGGAACGCGACCCGTTCATCTTCGAGAGCGTCATTCCGGGTGTGTTTGCCGCGGGGGATACGCGGCATTCTTCGATCAAGCGCGTGGCATCTGCCGTGGGTGAAGGCTCCATCACGGTGCAGATGGTGCATCAGTATTTAAGTAAAGTGAAGTAGGATTGGCTTCTGGCTTCGAGCTCCTGGCAACCGGGTTTGTTTACTTCGGCTGCTGTGGGTTGCAAGCGAGGGAAAAACGGCTGAACCACGAAGGGCACCAAGGGTCACGAAGGAAATCTCAGGTAATGGCTTGCTTCTAGCTCGGAGCTTGAAGCGAGATTGCTAATGGCCAGAAGCCAATAGCCAGCAGCCGCTACTTTTTATGAATCCACAGGTTCAGGACATCATTCGGCACGGGTATTTGTGGCTTTTTCTGGTCGCTCTGCTGGAGCGGATCGGGCTGCCACTGCTGGTGACTCCCATCGTGATCGCGGCCGGCGCAGTGGCCGGGCTTCGCGACGATCTGAGCCTGTTGGGAATTGTTGTGGTCACAGTGGTCGCCACGGAGCTTGGCGACCTGGTGTGGTTTGAGCTGGGGCGCCGCCAGGGATCGTCGGTGTTGCGGTTGCTTTGCAAGATTTCGCTGGAACCGGACTCTTGCGTGCGCAAGTCCGAAGACGCCTTCGCGCGGCATACCACGACCTCTCTCATCACCTCCAAGTTCATCCCAGGTGTAGGGCGGTTGGCGGCACCAGTGGCCGGCATGTCGGGCATGTCACGAGCGCGTTTCCTACTGGTGAATGCGCTGGGCACGCTGCTCTGGACCGTCATTTTTGCTCTGGTGGGATTCATCCCCGCACGCAAGCTGCCGATTGACGTTTTGTTGGAGCGTGCCGCCGGCTGGCTGCTGGTTTTGTTGGCGATCGCGGTGCTGGCAAACGTAATCTGGAAGTATGTGCAGCGCGAAAAGTTTATCCGTTCGCTGCGGGTCTCGCGCATGACGGTGCAGGAATTGAAAGGCGCGCTGGACCGGGGTGAGCGTCCGTTCGTGGTGGACCTGCGGCACAAATTGGAGTTTCTGGTGAACCCCCGGACGGTCGCGACCGCGATTCGGATAGCTCCTGACGAGCTGCCCTTGCGGCACGCGGAACTTCCGCGCGACCGCGAAGTGGTGCTCTATTGCACCTGCCCCAGCGAAGCCACCAGCGCCAAGGTGGCGATGGAACTTAAGAAGATCGGGATCGTGAAAGTGCGCCCGCTGATGGGCGGTCTGAAGGCCTGGGAAGATGAGGGTTATCCCATGGACGAGTTCTACCACGAAGAAGAAGTCAAAACTGCTTCGTAGGCGACGGTTTCCCCAACATTCTCTCTAGTTG
>Ga0210384_10006722_pt1 | contig 12211 bp, 10 predicted proteins | sample IncBWH2MmetaG_FD_160574 | JGI IMG/M metagenome (GOLD analysis project Ga0210384, IMG submission 160574) | Forest soil microbial communities from Barre Woods Harvard Forest LTER site, Petersham, Massachusetts, United States - Inc-BW-H-2-M | ecosystem: Environmental > Terrestrial > Soil >... | reverse complement strand
GTTCCATCCTAGGGTTCCGACGTAGGAGCTTCCGTTTAGGTTGAACTGGTATTTCGTCATGCGGTAGGTATTCGGATCGTAAGTAAAGGCGTCACTGTCCCCTGAGCCAAAGTTGATCGCGGTGGGGAGACCGGCAGGGTTGTAGGTCGTTGCAGTTAGAGGATTCTGACCGCTCGTAGCAGAAAGGGTGCTGATTCGACCTTCGGGATCCACGCCGTAATTGAAGGTTGGAAGGGTAGGGAGGCCGCTCAGCTGTTTGAGCCCGCCATTTGGCCAGTACTGCCAAACCGCGTGGTAATAGCCACTCGAACTGGGCGACACTTGGTACTGATCGGACATTTCCCCGCGGAAGGTGTAGCTGAAGCCCAGGTCGGTGATCTTTGATGTGCACGACCCAGTGCAAGTGTAAGCTTCAGCCAAGCGACCGCTTACATTTGTCATTGCGACACCGTTAACAGTAGCAGAGTCGTACACAAAATATTTCTTGGGAGTTACCGAAGCATAGCTCCCGGAAGGATAAGTTCTAGACAGCGGACGGTGAAGGGCATCATAAGAATAGCAGATGACATTTCCAACAGCATCAACACGTTTCACGAGATCGCCCTTGAAGGTACCGCAAGTGGAATCTGTGTCGTAAGTATAGGTAGTCGAACCGGACTCTGGGTTAGTTTCTAAGGTCATGCGGCCCAATAAATCGTAATTGTAAGTCCTTGTTTGCGTCGAAGACTGTGCATTCTGGGTGACCGCAGTTATTTGACCGAGCGCGTTATAGCTATATTTTGTCCAGTATCCGGTCGCCGGAGTGTTCTGAGCGCAAGCCCCGCTCCCCGGCAACGAGGTGACCTCACAAACTGAGGTGAGCTGTCCGACAGAATTGTATTCGAGCTGCCGTCGCTTCGTGTTTTCACCGGTCGGATTTGGACTAACGGTAATATATGCGTCATTTTGCGTGTAGGCGGCGGACGCAATTCCATTACCGGAATCCGTTGCGCTTGTCACACGGCTAAGGGCGTCATATACCGTTGTGGTGCCAGGAGCGGCAGAATTTGTTGCGCCTGCCGTCGTGCTGAACGGGAGACTCACTTTTTGTACGCGTCCCAAGGAATCGTAGTCCGTCTCAATAGTATCAAAATTGCTGGAGCTCGGACCCTGCCTGGTTTGTTGAAGAATTTGTCGTCCCAGAGAGTCGACAGTCGAGAGCACATCGACAGTTGATCCTGAGCCATTGAAGTTCATGTACGTTTCGATTTGGCTAACGTTTCGGGTACATGTTCCTCCGCTTAGTAGGCCGTAGCAGAAATTGACCGTCGCAGATGTCGGATCGGTGATCGAGTCGGGACGCCAGTAGAAGGGGTCATTGGCATAGGCAGCGGTTGTCACCTTCCCATTTTCATCTGTCACCGAGGTTTGAACCCCACCCGTACAATTCCACGCAAACGACTTTGTCAAACTGCTGATCGCTTCAGTCAGACTCGTGGGAAATGCATTGCCACAACTGGTGCCCGAGTAACTGGGAGTTGTCACCCCCCCGTTCACATCCGTCGAGGTTTTGACCATTCCAGTGTCCCAATACGTAAAGGTTTGGTTCAACGGAGTCGAACCCGAAGCGATCGTGGTGGCATTCCCGCGGGACCCGGTAACGCCGACATGCTGCGGCGTCCCGGTACTGGCCGAGGCGGTGCCTTGGTCATACGTGTAGGTCGTCTGCTGGACGACGGTTCCCGTGCCATTACAACTTGGACTTGACCCGGAGCCACTACACACCGTGACCGAAGCGGGCATATTCACGATACCGTTTCCTAGGGACGCGTAGGTGGTTATGATTTTGCGTAGCAGAGTAGCGGCGGTCGGGTAGTCATAATCATCTTCCTCCGTTTGGAGCCCGTAGCTGTTATATAGGAAAACTTGACCCGCCTTGATACTGTTGAGGCTGAACTCAGTTGTTACGTTTTTTTGAGTAATCGGTAAACTAAAGGTCCCACCGTTATAAGAAGTGTTAATTATTTGCATCACGTTGTTCGAGGCGACGGTGCCGTTGTAAATCGTCCGAGTAGTTTCATACATCCCCCCTACGATTGAAATTGATGTCTGATTACCGACCGGGTCGGTGACGGTGTCGCGGGATGTATTTATGTCCCGCGCGTACGTCCAGGTTCCGTCCGGAGTTACGCGAGTTAGAGTGGCCGCGCTCCCGTCGTTCCAAATGCCACTTCCATTTGTTCCTGCACCGCCTGTGTAGGCATAGGTGATCAGGCCGCCTGTAGGGAGAGTGACCCTTGTAACTCGGCCAGTTACGCAAGTGGTGCCAGCATATGGAGTGCACGCCCCCAACGGCAGCGTTGATGGCGTGGCCTCATAACTGAAACTGTACTGTGAGCCATCCGGTAAAACCACGCTGGACACGAGTGGCACCGCGGCGGGCGACTTGTATTCGTGGACCCCAGACACCATGAAATTCGTCGCCACGGTGTAGTTCGTATAGTTTACGACGTAAGAGGGTGTTGCGCTGACCAAAGGTGCTGTGTAGGCGTATTTCATTGGACTGCTCGAGGTGCCCGAACCGGTTACGGTGAGAACCGCTGCAGTACTGCTGAGCGTATCGAAAAACTGGCCGCTGCCATTGACTCCAATCTGATTGCCGTTGCGGTCTGTTAGGCCAGCAGCCCCGGTTCCAATGTTAACTGGCACAGTAATTTTCTGCCCGCTCGCGCCAACCAAGCTATTCACGGTGGGACCGGTTACGCTCAATGTGTAGCCGTCCCTTGTCCCTTGCGCGGAGGTGTAGGTTTGCGCATTGGGGCACGGCCCTACAGGGCCCTGATAATAGTACGTGATGACATTTGCAAACCAATGGGGTACTCCCCACGGATCGTGATAGACCCAGTTAGAATACGTCGTTTGGTGGCCCAGATAAGTTCCTCCCGGGTTGCACCACGGGACTGTAGTCTGGCTGTAACTGAGATATCCCGTACCAGCCTCCGTCACAGCCCGCCAGCCCCAGTTATAAACTGGGGTCCAAGTGTTCGTTCCGCTCACGGAACTGGGATACCAGATCGAAGTGTCATAACTCAAGTCGTAACTAAAATTCGTGCCACGCCCCGCCCTGCTACGAACAGGGATATCCAAGTGGACGTTAAGATTGCCAAGATTCACGATGTCGGGCCCGCCTGTAAAGGAGCCAAATGGTGGCGTTCCCGTTTGCACCTGGGCGAACGCGGCGGTTCCTAAGAGAGCGAGGACAAACATCAAAGCTAGGCTGCGCAATGTACGTTTCATCGTATCTCCGCGATCGAGTGGAAGATTACTGCGTGATCTCAGCGCCGAATGCGCTTGCCGGAATGCCTGTGTTCAGGGTTGCTGACTGGACTTGAAGATCGAGCGAAAGGCTGCCATTTAGGAACTTCTGAATGTGAAATGGAGTTTGGACACCACTAATATTTTGGTAGCCGGAGAATTGAATTTGCACTGGAATGTCGAGCAACTCGTTGTTGTCAGGATGAGTGGCGAACGACAGCGCGACGGGGAGTAGCGTCATTGGATCCAGGTACAAATCGATTTGAGTCAGATGTTGGATTATGGAAGCGTTCGCTCCTGCGGCAGCGTCGGGTGGTTGTGCGAAAGAAATGTGATGCACGGATTGTCCGTTGAGAGTTTCCAGGCCAACGTAACTCCCGAGAAGACCGGTAATATTGACGAGTCTCCTGACGGTAAGTGCCGGAAAGAACCACGAGGGATCAGTGAAGAGGTTGTGATAGGAGATTGCGTGTTGAACGCCATCTGGACCGGACCAAACGCCGATGGGGCTTCCACCTCCATCAACGGATCGCACTTCACTACGGACTCCAGCAGATAGACTTAGATCTATCCGACTTTGTCCACCAGCTGTAGCCTTCAGCAAGACGCTGCCTGTTTCATCATCAGAACCAGCGATCGACTCTGCCGTTCCTGCTAGCGTTATGTCTGACACCGTCACAGAGCTTGCCAACGCTGCATTGGACTGGATTAGCAATGCGGCGGGCTGTAGCTGAGCCGAGGTGGGGTTGACAGTCTGCCGTGAACTGGTTGGCGGAGTAGAAATAGGGAAGGTTGCAGGCGGCGGGATTACAGTAGCATGCAATGCGCCAACAGAGACTGGCAGGATGACAAGGAATGAAACGAAAAGAGCAAGAAAACCGCGTTGCATTTATTCCTCCGCTCGCAGATCCGACTGGACACACCAACAGTACAAACAATCCGAGAATGCTTGCGCCACAGAGTTCGCCTAGTCGAGCAAAGGGTTGCCACGAACGAACCCGGACCCTTTAAAAGGCAGGTGTGTACGTGCTTTTACCCTGACGTACTGCAACAGTCAACAATAAATTTAATAAGTTTTTGCGACTGTGGAAAATCAGGAGCTACAAGAATCTTGGAAATCCGTGACATGTTCAGGAGAGACCGATGCGGGCCGTGACAGGGCTTATCGAAGAACCTGGGGCGCTGGTTGCGAATTCGCCGAGGAGCTCATACCTCTACCGTTTCATCGGGTTCTTTTTTCGTCCACCTCAAGATCCACGAGGTGGTCGCGGTAATCGATTTTGATTTCCATCACCCATAGCATGACAAATCCCAGGATCCCGGAAACTTCCGTTCCGGCGTCGTCGCTAATATGTTTCAGGTCGAAGGACAACAGGTCGCGCCGATGCTGCTGGAATTTGCCAAACGTCAGAGTGATATCGTCGGTCCTGTACACGTCTTTCACTTGTCCGCTCAGGCCGCTCACTTTGGTGCTTTCCTGTGAATGCACCTTGGAAGCCTCACGAGCAGCCGCTACGGTAATCATGTTGTCCCAGCCACCGGTATCCAGCAGGAATAGTTTTGGTGGCGAGTCATTAATGCGAGTTGGAAGCAGCAGATCATGACCCATGCGATAAATCTTTTCAAAATTGGCGTAAGCCTCAGGAACGTAGCGGTTATGCACATTGCCGTCTATCGGCATCAACGAATGCAAACTCAATTCCACAGGAGGCTCATCCGGCACGGGAGGCAACGGCGACAGCCGGAGCTGTTTCTTCGGAAAGTCAAGATCGACCAGGAAATCCTCGAATATATCCGTCCCAATCAAACCGTCTTCACCGAGCGAACGGCCGTTTTCAATGACGTCGACGTTGCAGCCTGTGAATTCCAGGTCTCCAATTCTGACTTTCTTGGCGAAGGCAAGATATCCCCGGGCCGGCGCCTGGTCACCGATTCCGCCGGTGCGACTATCCACAACTTTCTGCAATCCTGCTTTTTGAGCAACCCTCGCCGTGACCGTAATTCCATGGGCTCCCGTATCGATCAGAAGAACAGAATTAGTCTCGTTCAAGTGCACACCTACTCCATATCCGCTCATGTGTTTAGGATCGCGGAAGAGCGATTCCAGCTTGGCTTCGGTGGATTCGACCTTGGACGTGAGTTTGCATGTGGTTTCTGGTTTCTTTTCCTGGACCTCCAAGGCGGCGATGTTTCGCAGCAAAAGCGCGCGCTGATGATCCTCCTCGCCGGTGTGCATGGCCAGTTGCGACTTGAGAGTCGCCAATCGTTTATCTGGACCGAGGGTGCGGAGCCAGGGCCAGAAAATATCGGGGTCCTGAGGATCCTGCTCATGGGCGTGATCGATCACCTGTTTCGCCGATTTGTAGTTCGCCGTGGCCCAGTAAATCTTAGCCAGCCCGAAATAAGCGCGCGCATCCTGTTTGTCGGCGAGAACAATCTTGCGGAAAATCTCTTGCGCTTCCGTGAATCTCGCCAGCCGGTAATAGACTTCGCCCATTGCGGATTGTGCTGTTGGCAAGTCCTTATTGATTTCCAGCGCTTTCTTCGCCGAGGCCTCAGCTTCCTCCGGCCGGCCCGTGCGAATCTGCAGACGAGCCAACCATGCGTAGGCGGCTGCGGAATCTTCTCCGTTCGCCTCAGCCGCTGCTTTGAATTTTTCGAGCGCCGCGGGCGCGTCTCCAGACCGATACAACGACATCCCCTGAGCAAACGGGGTGGTCGGCATTGTCTTTCCAGAAGAGCTTGGCGCAGCGGCTGCAGCTTTTGTCGTTTGGTCGACTTCAGATGGTTCCGCCGCCCGTCGTGGCGGCGTACTGTCCTGCGCTGCGGCTCCAGACATCAGGGCAAAAAAAATAAACAGCAAAAACCAGATCGCAGGATGAAACTGCTTTCTAGCGGTGACGGGTAGACTCGAGGAAATTGGAATCGCTCACTCCTTCGCCATTCAGCAAGATATTTTCTGCGCACTCTACCACTCTGTCAACACGCTATCCTCTCGGCTGCTCTTGCCTGGTCAATAGAACCGCTTACGCAAAACTCTCCATCCGATGCTAGCCTGCGCTCGTGGACCCGAAAACAAAGTTGCACCATTCGACTCCAGGCGCAGGCGGACTTTATGGACACTCGCACTGAGATTGACGGCGTTCCGATTCAGAAGGCGGCAAAAATTGCGCTCGAAGAAGCGGGACTCTGGTACAACATGGTCGAGAAATATGTTTGCGACAAGCCGGTTTTTGCCCGAATGAACGAACGGCTGGCAGAGCTACGGGGGATGGCAGGGGCGGAGGTGCCGTACATTGGTGTAGCGCGTCGAGTCGATCTAACCGACGAGCAAATAGCAGACATCGCGGCAAAGAAGGCCGCACCGAGGCTCAGGACTTGAAGATTTACGCGTACGCAAACAACCACTATCAGGGGCATGGGCCGAATAGTGAAGCTGCTTTGGGATTTGTATAAGTGCTGAGTACAAGGGGAACTCGATGAGAGGATAAATATGGACAGATTCTATCACTGCATAAACTGCCAACGGAAATTCAAAGTCACGGTCGTAACGCAACAGGATTCACCCGAGGTTTCACACACCGTGACGTGCCCGTATTGTGAGGTACCCAACACTATAACCTTGCCTGACGGATGCAAGTACATCACTGGTCCAGCGGAGTGATATGAACTGCTCAGAGACAACGCGTTCTTGGCAACGTGGCTCGCCCCGCCGATTTCCCTCATAGTTGGATTGCTCCAAGCAAAGAAGGCGAATTTCGCAAACGTCGATTGGTTTCGCTTGTTGACCTACTTCGCGTTCCTTTCATCTCTAGCGGTTGTCTTCACGCCCAAATTTGACCTGCAGGCGAGAAACTTCGAACAACGGAATGTATTGCATTTGTACCCTTCCGGTCATATCGTTGCACCGCTTCTTTCATATGGGGTGGAAGGTGCCTATCCGTGTGCTCGTTGCCGATGACTCAGAAATTGTTCGCCGGGCCATTTGCCGGACGCTCCAAGACGATGTAGACATTCAGGTCGTCGGGGAAACCAAGGACTTTGCAAGCACTGTTCTCCGAGCGAACGAGCTAAAACCGCAGATCATTGTGCTTGACCTGCACATGCCGGACGACGATAACCTCGCACTATCATTTCGTTCTGCACTGACAAACGACTGCCAGATAATTGCTATATCTTTCTCGGACGATGAAGAGACCAAGACCTTGGCGCGGAACATCGAAGCAAGTGTGCTGCTGGGAAAGATGAATCTCGGAACCGAGCTTATCCCCGCGATTAAGAAAATGGCAAGCTAGCAACTGCCCATCATTTCGTGCGCTTTATCGACGAGTTTCGACAGCGGCTCATTTTTCGACATGACGAAGTCCACGCCCGCCCTTGAGGCGACCTGTTGGCTTAGGTCATCCGCATACAGCGAGAATAGAAAAATCGGAATTTTCGGAAACATACTCCGGAGGATAGGCGCTGCTTCTAATCCGTTCATAACAGGCATCGATAAATCCAAGATAATCAGGTCCGGCTGGCACTGCTGGGCGACTTCGATTCCTTCTTTTCCGTTTTCGGCCTCAACGCAAGTCTTAAACCCGACAGATAGAAAAGCGTTCTCTATTGCCTTGCGCACGAACGCGCTATCGTCCACAACCAAGACGGTTTTTCCCACCCCAAGTTTTTTCGGGTTTTCCACTGGGCCAACTTTCAGGGGGCGTAAGGTCAACTCCTGCATTTGGGAAGGACTTAACCGTTTCGATAAACGTGCGTCAGGTCGTACAGAGGCTTCCTCTTCGCCTGTCCCGCCTTGATAACAACCCTCTCTCCGGTTATTCGGTCTAGGATGACGCACTCGGGACAATCCGACAGTTCACTTACCTTAGCGCGCGCGTCATCCACCGTGTCTGCGGTCCCGACCCATATGGGTGAACCCTCGTCTATTTTGAATACGTCGTAACGCGGGTTTGTCACAATGCTTCCCCCTGACAGGGCTGTAATCGGATTGTGTCACTCTGGTTTCGGGAATCAAGCGAAAGCTTGTAGATGTGAGGAACCGGGCAATAACACAATCGCAACCGCAACTGGTGCGGAGATGGTTGGCCGGGAACGGGCAGCGGGCCTGCAAATCAAACTGGACCGAGTAGCCCGTTAAGGCAATCAACCAAGGGCTCAAAACCATCATTCTTTGACACAACCGTCGTGACGCCGAATGCTGACAGAGGTACATTCACTTCATCGGCGTAGACCGTGAACAGAATTATCTGAACTTCGGGCATGCTCTTCTTCAGCAGGTTTGCCGCCGCTACCCCGTTCATCTCCGGCATTGCTAAGTCCATGATTACGACATCGGGATTAAGGGCCTGGGCCTTGTTGATGGCTTCAGCGCCGTGCGACGCTTCACCGCAGACCCGAAAGTTCGTGCAGCTTTCTATGGCAAGGCGGATGGCTACACGGACGCTTTCGCTATCATCAACAATGAGGATGGTTTTCGTTTGCCGCCGAGATGCTGGCTCACGACCCTCTCTCGATTGTAGGGTATCCAACATAGGCTGAGATTCGTACAAGGGTATGGCTTAGACAATACCCGGATAACTTGATTTTAGACGTAAGGTGCGTGCTTTTCCGGTCTCTAAGGGGCGAAACAAACGGGACACCCTTCTGATGCTTCACTTCAGCCACTTACATTCTCTGATTATCGCTCGTTCGTCACTAAGAGCCGCGTACCCATAGTCTTTGTCGGTTTGGTCTTCTAATAGAACATCATAGCCTTGTCTATCGGTATGCACATTTAGTCGCAGATTCCATCCTGGCAGGATTTCTGTGGTGTTACCCAATTGGGGATTGCTTTGCACAAGACCATGCATAGAAAGGAATTCTTCAAAATAGTTTGCTTCGTCCAGCGAAAGAACTTGCCAAGTCGCGTAAGAGCCGTATTTCTGCTTGTATCCAAGTTCGCCGGTATTGATGGTCCTAAGAAGAGCGATGAATGCCGTTGCGCCGCGAACGAAACGCGCGCTCGCGTTCCGCCTTCTCTCGTGCCCACTCGTCTACGGCGCTCGCGTCCTTCAGGTTTCTCGTGAGCCGGTCAATTTTTAACTCTGGGCTATATGCTCCCATCAACTTCACTTTCAAATATCACAAAGTGTTACCGATGTACCCGTCTAGTACATTAACTTGACATCGTGGCCGTCGGTGATAGCATCCGATTGAAGTTCGAGGGAGCTAAGATGACCCAGCATCCCGAGTTTTGCGCACGAATGCTATTCCTCGTTGCTATCGGATTATTTGCGAGTCCTATACTGGCTCAGCAGTCTTCTTCGCCGACTAAAGCGGTTTCCACGAAGCCAACTCCCGCGAAAACATCAGTTCTCTTAATCGATACAGACGATACGTGCAGGTTGTTGATAGACGACGAAGACAAAGGCGTCATCACTCCCGACCACTCGCAAAAATTCACTGTGCCCATAGGCGAACATATTTTGAAATGCACTGTCGAAGCTGTTCCTGACCTTGTGTGGCGGAAGGTCGTAGACGCGAAAGACACTTCGCAGGTGGCAGCAGTCGTATCGCTCAAGGCTTTACATCTTCAGTACAACCAAGCCGTGGTGAAGGTCCAGAATCACGAGTCGGAAGCGGCTGTAAATGCTGCGAAGCAGTTGGCAGAGGCAGAAGCGGCAGAAAAGACGCGCAAAGAAGCTATTGCAGAGATTCCCACAAAAATGCTCGAAAAGGTTAAAGGACAATGGCGCGGAGTTCAGACTTCGAGATACATGAATTTCGTCAATACAATTCAAATGCAAATCACTTTTGAGAGTGTGGAAGACGGATATATAGTCGCATACGATAATAATAGTCTGGGAGTAGTTAAGTATTGGTTTACTCCCATGCCCCCAAACAAACTGCAAAAGCAATATTGGAGTTGCATTAAGACCAAAGCTAAGAAAGGCGCGGTGCCGGGGGCCCAGAAAGACAGTAACGGCTTTTATGATTGCACGTACGATAAGCCACACGAAGACGACAGTTCATCAATAATCATCAACGGGAATACTCTAACGCTTATGGACACCGACGAGTTAGCTGGCCAACCTAGGAGCACGACCCTGACGCGATGACGGAAGGTCTCATTGAAGAGGAATCAAGCCTTCGATTTCGTAATTTTGCTTTTCGCAACCCTGTTTTTCCTCGCTGGGAACCTTGCATTTGGCCAAACCCAGTCAGACGATTCGGCGGACACGAGTGCTGCGCAAGCCGCCATTCAAGCAATCCAACAATCAGCAGCGCCTGCTTCGCAAACGCAGCAAAAGTTTCCTGCCCTAAAGGCCGAATCGTGCAAGTCGGCTGTTCAATATGTTGAAAGCCCCTCAGGACTTTTCGGTGACTGGGACCGAACCATGCAGAAGTACAAGGGCGACAGAGGCGGCCTAGGGATGCTTGAGGAAGCGAAGAAACAACTGCTGACCGATTCGTATTGGCGAACAAGCACGGCTGCCACCGTCGCGACGGACGTGCACACGCTTTGCAAGTTAACCCAGGATGTTCTTGCCGCCATGAGTCCGGGTGGCAATGCCTTGAAAACAGCAATAAATGTAAGTGAGGATTTTGGGGCGGAGGTGAGTCGCCGGTCCGTCCAGATTTATCAGGCCCTCGAAAAGGGCGATGAAGTAGTTGGAGTCCTTAAAAGCAATACCGATGAACTGACCGTATGGGGTGCCAAGGAAGCCACTAAAGCAGCAGGGTACAGTCGCGCTGTTGCAATCGTTAGCGTGTTACAAGACACTGCGGAACACGTAAAAACTGCCAAAGAGGCCATTGAGTATAAAACTGTTGTCCAGGAGCAGTTGCGAAGTTTGGATACCGCGATAAACAAGACTCAATACGACATGATGTTACAGCGTCAGCAGCTTGTAGCCGTGGAAGCGCTTAAGGACGCCGTAGTCGCGGCGTGCAACGCAGGACAGCCAACTCAAGCCCCGCCAGAGTTCGCTGCTAGTGGAGCCGATTCCTACTTACCAGTGCAGGACACTTCATCAGGAGAAGTCGCGCCGACCACTCCGTGGTGGGCTGCGCTATCAAGTATTCGCATTCCTGCACGAGGCACAACAGTGCGAGCAGCGCAGCCTGCTCAGTCGGGAAAGTCAACGCCACAAAACGATTATCAGTCATGTCTCGCCGCCCACCCTGGAGACCCCGGATGTTGCTCGCCGGGTTCCCGGGTGTGCAAATAAAACGATAGAGTATTAACTTGACTGCTACTATGGCGCAAATATAGCATCCGGTCAACTTCGGAGGCTCCCATGCGACTCGGATTTCTAGTTGGATTTCTCGACGGCTAATTTTGCAAGCCACCACGGAAGATATGAACTGTAAAGCGCGTATGGGTGCTTCAACAATGAGAAATAAACGGAGCAAATAATGCGCCGCAGAGACCAAGGCCCTCAGCCGTTTCGCTCACCTTAGGACTTCGCCTTGAGCGCCTCTTGGAAGTGTTTTGCGTCAACGCCCGCTTTGGCCCCCACTTTTGCTGCAAGAATTGATTCTCGCCACTTGTGAGGACCCCCGCCGGAGCAGGGCATGTAAGTAGTGCAAGTATTGTTGACTGGGAAATTTCTAGGGGCATTTAGGGGGCACTAAGAATTCCCTTCCTTTCTTTTCAATACCGTAGAAGGCCAGGCTGCACCGCAAAACTCCTTTGTTTCCATATCGCTGGTAGATTCGAATCCCATCGGCTCCACCAAAAACTCCTAAAGTCCTCTTGCCGTAGTTTGTTGGGCAGGTATTCCCGCAAAAATGAGGCCATTTCACAGGCCTAGTTCTGGGCGCTTTTTGAGCAAAATCGTCCTCTGGCGTACATCCAGTAATGGATGTATAATACTCCGTGTTTGGAGATAGGAGTTTTTTTATGGCTTCATTGAACCCCTTGGGGGCCGGG
>Ga0210384_10006720_pt1 | contig 12213 bp, 10 predicted proteins | sample IncBWH2MmetaG_FD_160574 | JGI IMG/M metagenome (GOLD analysis project Ga0210384, IMG submission 160574) | Forest soil microbial communities from Barre Woods Harvard Forest LTER site, Petersham, Massachusetts, United States - Inc-BW-H-2-M | ecosystem: Environmental > Terrestrial > Soil >... | reverse complement strand
GCGTCGCAGCCGTGTAATCTCAAATTGTTTGAAAAAAACCGAACCGGCATTCGGCTGTAGCAATCCCAAAATCAGCCTCAAGATCGTGCTCTTGCCACTGCCACTCTGACCCATGATCACCAATCGATCCTGCGGCTCCACCGCCAGCGCGATTTCATCGAGCACTTTCTTCTCTGCGAATTGCATAACCACATCGCGCAATTCAACGACGTGCGAGGCCGGTGTGGTCACGGGAAAAAGACGACGTAAACAACGTTGTAGAGCGTATCGACCCCGATCACGATAGTGATCGCCGTTACGACGCTGGAAGTAGTCGAGTTTCCCACTCCGGCCGCGCCGCCTTTCACCGTTAAACCGCGATAACACGCAATCGCTGCGATCAACAAACCGAACATGAAACTCTTGAGCACGCCGGTGATGATGTCGCGAATCAGCAATGCGTCCCGGACAAGATCGACGAAATAAACAAAAGCGATGTTGAAATACGCGCGACAGATCAAACTGCTGGCACCGATCGCTGCGATGTTCGAAATGGTGGACAAGCACGGCATCAGTAGAAAAAGCGCGAGCATTCGCGGTGCGACCAGGAAACGCAAAGGCCCGATACCCATCGCTTCGATCGCTTCCACTTCCTCTGAAACCTGCATCGTTCCGAGCTCAGCGGTAAAGGCAGCGCCGATTCGCGCGGCCAGCATGATGCCGGTGATAAGCGGTCCAAGCTCACGGGTGAATCCAATTGCGACCAGGCCAGGAACCAGCCGTTCGGTGCCGAAGCGCTGCAATTGATAGCCGGTGAGCAACGTCATCGTTAGGCCGAGAAAAAATGAAACCAAGCCAACCAGCGGCACCGAATCGACGCCGGCGCGCTCCGTATGACGGAAAAAGCTCGCCGCCCGAAAAGGAACGCGACCGTGCCGAATCCGGTCGAAGGTTTCCTCGAAGGTGTGGGCAATGAACCAGAACATGCTGCCCACTTCGCGGAAGAAGTTTTCGCCTAACTCGCCGATCTCCTGCACGACCAGGACGGGATTTGCCGGATTAACTTCGTTCTTCGTCTCTGCCATCTCGATGGGGAAGTTGCCTCAGTTCACGGCAGCGACAAAGGGAAAAGCGATCAGTCTCGCGACGCGAAAACGGTAACGAAGGCGTTCGGCGCAAGTTCGCTCACGAATTTCTCAATGGAAGAACGCGAAAGTGCGCGCAATTGATCATGCTCGGGATAGGAAACTGAAAATTCATGATCAAAGAACCAGTTCAAAAGTTCGATCTCACTGCGACCAGCGGCTTTTTGAGCAGCCGGGTTGAATTCGCAGAAAATCGTTAGGCGCGGCGAAGCGGCAATTGTCTGCGCCAAGCCGTCCAGAACATTCAACTCCCAGCCTTCGACATCGATTTTCAGAATGTCGATCTTATCCAGTTGGATTCGGTGCAGAAAATCATCGCCCTTGACCAGTTTGACCGAAATTGAATTCAGTTCACCGCTGTCCTGATAAAAAACGTGCGTCGCCGAATACTCACGCGCGAACGATGCGACGGAGTGATCGCGCCCGGCCAAAAAAAGTTGAGCTTCACCTGCGCTCGTCGACAGCGCGAAATTGTGAGCAGAAGCGTGCTTAAATTTCGCAACGTTTCGTTTGAGCAACGAAAAAATCATCGGGTTCGGTTCAAATGCACAAACTTTTCCAGTCGGTCCAACTGATTGCGAAAAAAATCGCGTCAAATAACCCACATTCGCGCCGACATCGACAATCACTTGTCCCGGTTTCAGGAATGGCCGCATCAGATTTCTTTCCGCGACTTCGTATCGACCGATCAGGATTTTGATCCGGTTCGGCAGATAGTCGCCGCGAGCGGTTCGAAAACCGGTCACACTTTCGGCCACCGGCAGAACCATTTCCAAGGCCGATTTGGCCAGGCGACGCGTGAGTCTACGTAGTGGAGGACGCATTTCTCTACAACGCCTCCAGGATTTTTTTCACCTCTGCAAGATCGACAATCATATCTTCGTTCTCGATCGCGCGAAGCGAATCGGTTTTTGCATCAACCCGTGGTCGAGCCTCGATGAAGCGATAGCGCAATTGCGCTGAAGCCGCGAGGTACAGATAAAAATCTTTGTAGCCGGTGCGTGTGCCGATCTCCACGATCAATGAACCCGGCTCGCAAAAAGCGATGTTCGCTAAAGCGGCGCCGTGCGGAGCGAGAACCACTTCGGCTTGTGCAAAAATCGCGACCTGTTCGTCCCATGTCATTGATTCGAGTTCCAGCAGTTCAAAATTGGCGGAGCGCAATAGATTCGCGAGCTCGTCTTCATTGATGATGCGACGAACGGCAGCGCGCTTTCTCGAAACGTAAATTCTTTTGGCAGGACGTCCCGCGCGCGACGTGCGCAATCCTCGCAACATATCGATCTTCCACGGCGCAATTGCCTTCGAAAAATGATCCATCGATGGAATCGCCGCGCTTTCAATTAAAAAACGATCGCGTGCAGTGACGTAAACTTTCTCGATGGGAAAATTTAACGCTCGCAGCGACCTTTGTTCGTAGTGAGCGCCGATTCCGTTAATGAGAACGCGATCGAGCTCGTGGCCAGAAGATTTGAGGAGACCGACGCGCGGCAGGAGATCGATCAACCAGTGATAATAATTTCCGGGCGCTTCAGGCGTTACCGCAATGCCGGTCGATCCGGATAATTCGCAAGCTTTGGGCAAACGAAAACTCGAAAAGATCGGATGATTCTCTGCCCCCCAAACTTCCGGCGAAAGATCGGCGAGAAGTTTATTGTCGCTCGTTACGACCGACCCGCCGTAGTACGCCCAAAAATCAATTTCCTTGAGATGAAAAAGAGAGGCCGGCTCGCTCATAAGCGTGGCATCGAAGGCGTTAGGCAAAAATGGATGCGGTGGTGTTGCGTTCCTCGCCACGGGATGAACTTCGACGGTGTCACAAAACGAAGTGCCACGATAATTGCGCGTGAGCGGTTCAATCGTCGGCACGCGGCGCAGAAGTGCGACGAGCGTTCGTTTGGCGTTGCGCAGCGGCAGAACAAGGCGTTTGAGCGGGCGCAGCCGCCATTTTTGCCTGCGAACGAAATTCCTGAGCTGCATTATTGCCAACACTGCGCTGGATCGAACAACAGTTCTCGATGATTTTTCAGCATGAAAATCCTTTTTCTTGTTTGCGCTGCGTTCCTCCTCGCTGCATTAGCTGTTGCGCAGGATCGAGACAAGCCTGGTTCAATGACAAAAAGTAAAATCGCTTTAGCAATTCACGGCGGTGCCGGCACGATAGAGCGCGGAAAAATGACGCCCGAGAAGGAGCGCGAATATCGGGCCGGCCTCGAGAATTCACTCCGCGCCGGCTATGACGTTTTGAAAAATGGCGGCACGAGTTTGGATGCGACGGAAGCGGCCGTGCGCGTGTTGGAAGATGATCCACACTTCAATGCCGGCAAAGGCGCCGTGTTTACCAGCGCGGGCACGAACGAGCTCGACGCCGCAATCATGGACGGCAAAACGCTAAAGGCCGGGACAGTTTCCGTTTTGCGTCACATCAAAAATCCGATCGAGCTCGCGCGAATGGTGATGGATAAATCGCCGCACGTGATGTTCAGCGGTGAAGGCGCAGAAAAATTCGCTACCGAAAACGGTGTGAAACTTGTAGATCAAAAATATTTTTTTACGAAGGAGCGCTGGGAATCGTTGCAGAAAATGAAGGCGGCCGAGAAGAATCGACACGCCGGAGTTGAAATTACCGATCAGGATCGACATGGAACGGTGGGCGCAGTTGCGCTCGATCAAGATGGAAATCTTGCCGCGGCGACGTCGACTGGCGGAACAACCAACAAACGGCCTGGTCGCGTCGGCGATTCGCCGATCATTGGGGGCGGCACCTACGCGAACAATGCAACGTGCGCGGTTTCAGCGACGGGTGATGGAGAGTATTTTATTCGCGCGACTGTCGCCCACGATGTCTCGGCGTTGATGGAATATCGCGAGATGAAGTTGTCGGAGGCTGCGCAAACGGTGTTGGACAAAGTGGCGAAGCTCGGCGGAACTGGTGGCCTGATTGCGGCGGACAAGGAAGGCAACATCACGCTCCCATTTAACACCTCCGGCATGTATCGCGGGTATGTCGATCCGAACGGAAAGTTTGTGATCGAAATTTACCGGTGACGAGCACGACCTTCGATCGCGGGTTGTAGCGGTGCTTGTGTCAAGCACCGAACTCAAATAAAAGACAGGCGCTCGCCGCGGCGAGCGCCTCTACAATATGTTGCCGCCGTTCTCTATCGTCATCCCATGTTATAACGAAGCCGCCCGGCTCGGTGTGACGATTCAGGCGACGCTGGATTATTTGGAAAAGAATTCACCGCAAAGCGAATTGATCGTCGTGAATGATGGATCGACCGATGCAACATCGAGCATTGCGCGGGAAAATTTGGCTAAGGCATCGATCGAGACGCGCTTGCTAGAAAATTTTCCAAACCGTGGCAAAGGCGCGGCCGTGCGCACGGGTTTACTGGCCGCGCAAAAACCGATCGGTTTGTTTTTTGATGCCGATCTCGCCACGCCGTTGGAAGAAATCCCGAAGGTTATCGAACCGATCGAACACGGAGATGTCGATCTTGCCTTTGGTTCGCGTGCATTGGATCGACGATTGATTGGTCGACATCAGTCCTGGATTCGCGAACAAGGCGGACGCGTTTTTAATTTACTCGTTAGGCTGAGCTCAGGGTTGCCGTTTTGGGATACGCAATGCGGCTTCAAAGCCTTTCGGCTCGAAGTATGCCGCCCGATCCTCGAATCGGCCCGCATCCAAGGTTTCGCGTTTGATGTCGAACTATTGTTTCTTGCGCAGCGCGCCGGGTTGCGGCTTCGAGAAATTCCAGTGCGCTGGAATCATGTCGAAGGCAGCAAAGTACACTTTCTTCACGATAGCCTGGCAATGTTGCGCGAAGTGATCGCGCTGAGGATGCAGTTGTAGCTGCCGCTGTCTCTGGCGGCAGAACTATCTGTTTGTGCCGTGCCGCCGGGGACAGCGGCAGCTACAACACCGTACGCAAACCGGCGCGCGAAATCGCAATTCGCGCGCCAGCTCGAATTACCTGCAAAGTTACTTCTTTACGATCTCAGCGTTCTCGAGCATTGCCACGCCGCCGCGCTCGGCAACTTTGCCTTTCAGCGTAACAGTCTTACCGCAGTACTCAGCGAGTTGGTCGTTGATCGGCTTGTGCTCGCCAACCACGAGATAGGCTTTGCCGTTCTCGAGAATCCCGACCGGACCTCCACCTCGAATACATTTCGCGCCGCACGATTGGCCGTGTTTTTCGCCGACCGCGTTATGATCGACATAACACATCATATCGACGACTTCGCCGGTTACGGTTTTTTCCGCGGCCGCTTCGGCAGTTCCATGTTCGTGTTCCTGCGCGACGGCAATTGGCGAAAATGCTAATGCCGCGGCAAAAGCAGCGCTTACGGAAAGTTTCACAACAGTTTTATTCGTGTTCATGAGATCAATTTCGTCCGCCCACGGCCTTGGTCAATTGCCTGGCGACCTACTTCTGTTTCTCAATCAACTCCGCGAACTGATCGAAGAAGTATGACGCGTCATGTGGGCCGGGCGCAGCTTCCGGATGGTATTGAACGCTGAAGATCGGCAACTCGGTATGGCGCATCCCTTCGACCGTGTTGTCGTTCAAATTAATGTGCGTGAGCTCGACGTTTTTCGGCAGCGAGTTTGGATCGACCGCGAAGCCGTGATTTTGCGCCGTAATCGCCACCTTGCCGCTACGTAAATCTTTCACCGGTTGGTTTGCGCCACGATGTCCGAATTTCAATTTGAATGTCGATCCACCAAACGCGAAGCCGAGAATTTGATGACCAAGACAAATGCCGAAGATTGGCTTCTTGCCGATCAAGTCGTGCACGGTCTTGTGGGCGTACGCGAGCGCGGCCGGATCGCCTGGGCCGTTGGAAAGAAAAATGCCATCCGGATTAAGAGCGAGGGCTTCTTCGACTGATGTCGCTGCCGGCACCACCGTAACGCCAAATCCTTTTTGCCGAAGTAATCGCAAAATATTTCGTTTGATCCCGTAGTCGTAAGCAACGATGCGAGACCGGATCGGCGGCAACTTCGGTTTGTTGTCGCCGCTGCCGTTTACGATCGACCATGGCGTGCTCAGTTTGTCGTCTGGGTCCCACTGATAAACTTCGGGCGTCGAAACTTCTCGCACGTAATCCATTCCGATCACGCCTTCGCCTTGGACCGCGCGTTGCGTGGCATCCTCGATCGACATCTTGTCGGTCGTTAGGCAAGCTTTCATCGCACCGCGCGTCCGCAGATGACGGGTGAGCGCGCGCGTATCGATTCCCTGAACGCCCGGGATGTCCGATTTGCGCAAATATTCATCGAGCGACATCTCCGAGCGCCAATTGCTCGGCATCTCGCTCAGTTCTTCGATCACAAATCCGCGCACATGCGGCGAGGCGCTTTCCTGGTCGAGCGCATTGATCCCGTAATTTCCGATCAACGGATACGTCATGGTGACGATCTGTCCGCGATACGATGGATCGGTCAGCACTTCCTGGTAACCGGTCATTGCGGTGTTGAAACAAATTTCGCCGACACGTGTGCCGGTTGCGCCAAATGATTCGCCTTCGAAGTGTCTGCCATCTTCGAGAACCAGGAGCGCGCGCATGTCGGTGCGCATTGTCGATCTTATCGAAAGATTTTCAAATGCGTTGACGCGTTAACGCGATGAAAAGGTTCCGGGCGCAAAAAGAAAACCCGGATCGAAAAATCGACCCGGGTCTTCAAGATTTTTACCCCACAGGTGCCGTTTAGGTGAATCTCCCGTTCCCTTTCGGTAACGGCGGATGACCGTCGCCAGAGCGTCTGACTTCCAATGAAGGCATGTCATCTTCTCCGAATGCGACTCAGTCTCCTTCAAGTTAATGAAGTATCGGTTCGGGGATCACACCTGGAATCTCGAACATCGCAGGGTAAAGTTTTTCGTGAGTCGTCGGTAGAGAGTTGAACGGAAAGCACTGGTTTCCTGCCCAACCCTCAACGGACGACTCTCGTTTCAAAGAACAACTACTCGCGCAATTCCGCGCTAAGGTCGCGTTGCAATCGCTCGCGAATTTTCGCGTGTGCTGCACTCACTTCCTCGTTTGTCAGTGTGCGACTCTGGTCTCGGTATGTCAATCTATATGCGAGCGACTTTCGTGCTTCACCGAGACCAGTTGTGAATAAGTCGAACAGCTCCACACTTTCGAGCAGCAATTCTTTTGGTTCTTGAATCGCGCGCAAAATTTCCGTGTGCGAAATTTTCTCTGGCATAATCATCGCGATGTCGCGCGTGACTGCGGGAAAACGTTCGATCTCACGAAACCGTTTTGTCGTCTCGCTTGTTTCCACTGCGAGGTCGACATGCACCTCAGCCACGATGATCGCGCCCGGCACATCGATTTTTCCAGAACGCAACTGTCCGGCAAGGCCGATCATATGTTCCCCGGAACGGATTTCCATCGCCAGCGCGAGATCAACGTGTTCGCTTCGCCGGAACGACAGTCGCGATATGCCTAACGACTCGATCGCGCCTTTCAGATCGATTAGATCCAGCGCCCGTTTTTTATCGGTTCGCCAATGAGGCGCGCTTGCCACGTTTCCCCAAAGCAAGATTCCAAGATGTCGTTTCTCTTCGGCTTTGGGCGGAACGAAAACGCGACCAAGCTCAAAGATTGCAACCTGCTCTACGCCGGCGCGGAAATTCCGATCGAGCACGTCGAGCAATCCGGAAATCAAAGTCGGTCGAAGCGCGACATGTTCTTCGCTCAACGGATTGCGCAAACTCATCGCGCCTTCGCCGAAGCCGACGGCCGTGCGCGGAATCAATTTCGAGGTTCCAACCTCGTGCACTCCGCGCGCTGTTAATTTCGTCCGCAGCGCCGACTCGAGATCGTGCGAACGATCGGCTGCGCTCGAGGGCGTGAAACGACTGCGGTCTTTTCCGGAAATTTTGTCGACACCGTGCGCGCGCACGACTTCCTCGATCAAATCGAAATCGCGCTGCAGATCGCGCCGATAGCTTGGAATTTTCCAAGTCGAAATCGACTCGTTAGACTTGACGGCTTTAAGCCGTCGAGTCTTCGCGGCCGTTTTGCTCAAACCAAATCGTTCGAGAATTTGATCGACGGTCTTCGGTTTAAGTTCGATCCCGAGAACTTGGTCGCACTTTGCATAATCCAATGAAACATCGCGGGGATTTGACGGAAGTTTCCCAGCAATCATGATTTCTTTCACCGGATTTCCGTTCGCGATTTCGTGAATGAGCTCGGTTGCACGCTGTGAAGCGCGCAAAATCATTTCCGGATCGACCCCGCGCTCAAAACGATAACTCGCGTCGCTCGGTAAATTAAGATTCCGCGCCGTTCTTCGAACACTCGAAGGCAAAAAATAAGCCGCTTCGAGCAAGACAATTATGGTTGAGTCGCTCACGCCACTTTCTTCCCCACCCATCACGCCACCAAGTCCAACCGTCCGGTCGCTGTCCGCGATCACCAGATCCTGCCTGCCTAACGAATAGGTTTTCCCATCGAGCGCGAGAAACTTTTCGTTTTCGTTCGCGAGCCGCACATTGATTGCGCCGTTTATTTTTGCGGCGTCAAAGCAGTGCGTCGGTTGCCCGAGTTCGAGCATTACGAAATTCGAAATGTCGACAATGTTGTTAATCGAGCGCAGACCAACGCTCTCGATCTTGGCGCGCAACCAATCCGGGCTTGGTCCGACCTTCACATTGTCGATCTTACGCAGAGAATAAAACGGACACTCGTTAGGCGCGCTGATTTTTATGCCGGTATTGGATCTGCCGCCGGAGACGGCGGCAGCTACAACGCGCAATTTATTGCCAGTTAAACCCGCAATCTCGCGCGCCAGTCCGTAATGACTTAGTAAATCGCCGCGGTTCGGCGTGATTTCGACATCGAGAATCGTGTCCGGTGGAAAGCATTCGGTAATCGGCGCGCCTATCTTCGCCTCTGGTGACAGAATCAAAAGCCCAGCTGCGTCTTGACCCAAACCGAGCTCGATCGCGCTACAGAGCATTCCTTCAGATTCGACGCCGCGCAGTTTGCTTTTCCGAATCTCGGTTCCGTTAGGCAATTTCGTTCCGGGCAACGCGAGCGGAACTTTGTCGCCGACTTTGTAATTGGTCGCTCCGCAAACGATCTGCCGTTTGGTGCCGCTGCCGTCGTCGACTTCGCAAACAGTTAACCGATCCGCATTGGGATGCTGCGACGCGGCGGTGATTTGAGAAACGATCACCTTATCGATCTTCGCGCCGCGTTGCTCGATTGCTTCGATCTCGACGCCGGCGAGGGTAAGCAATTCGGCCAGTTTGTCGATGTCGTTAGGCAATTCGACAAACTCGCGCAGCCAGTTAACGGAAAATTTCATTTTCGTTGTGTCATGTCGAGCGAACCAGGTAGGGGCGATTGACCTCAATCGCCCGCGGGCGGTTCAGTGAACCGCCCCTACCTCGGAATGCCAGAAGAGGGCTCATGCGAATTGCTTCAGAAACCGCAGATCGTTCTGCGCGAAGAAACGGATGTCGGGAATATCGAACAAGATCATGGCGAGACGATCCATCCCGAGACCGAAGGCGTAACCCGTCCATTTCTCGGGATCGTAAGCCTTGTCGCCGCGCGCTTTGTTTACCTGCTCGAAAACGGCCGGATGCACGATGCCCGAACCGCAGACCTCGATCCATCGCTCGCCGCCTTTCAGCGCTTTGGATTTCACATCGATCTCGAAACTCGGCTCGGTGAACGGAAAATAGTGCGGGCGAAAGCGCACGGCGGTTTCGGCACCGAAAAGTTCGCGCATGAAAAATTCGAGCGAACCTTTCAAATCGGCGACGCTGACATTTTCATCGACATATAATCCTTCGATCTGATGAAACTGCGCGCTGTGGGTCGCGTCCACTTCATCGCGGCGATAAGCGGCTCCTGGCGCAATCACCCGCATCGGTGGTGGCGCGGCTTGCATCGCGCGAATCTGAACAGTGGAAGTGTGAGTGCGCAGCAACCGGCCGTCTGGTAAATAAAATGTGTCCTGTTCGTTGCGCGCGGGATGGTCGGGCGGCGTGTTCAACGCGTCGAAGCAATGCCATTCATCTTCAACATCGGGACCATCGGCCAGCGCGAAACCCATTCGACGAAAAATTGAAATCGAACGCTCCAACATTTGAGTAAGCGGATGCAGTGAACCGATCTCATGGGGCGTTCCCGGCAATGAGACGTCGATCTTGCTGAGCGCGGCCGATTCTTTTTGGCTGCGAAAACTTTCCGTGCGCCCATCGATCGCCGCTGTCATCGCCTGCCGCACTTCGTTCAGCAACTTGCCGACGATCGGTTTCTCTTCCTTCGGAAGCGTTTTCATTTGCTCGCCCCACACGGAAACGCTGCCGCTGCGTCCGAGATACTTTATCCGGGCAGCTTCGAGCGACTGCTCGTTAGGCGCGGATTCGATCTCGCGCAGAGCTTCGTCGCGCAGTTGTTCGAGCGGATGCATAAGACGTTGAAACGTTAAAGAGTTTAAGCGTTGAAGCGAAGCCGCTGCAACGTTTCAACGCTTCATCGGTTCAACGAACTAGGCAGCCTTTTTCTTCGACTTCGATTTATCTTCCAGCGCGCTTTTCGCTTGGTCGACAATCGATTTAAACGTGGTCTCGTCGGTGACGGCGAGGTCGGCGAGAATTTTGCGATCGAGTAAGATCCCGGCGGCCTTCAAACCTTCAGCGAAGCGGCTGTAGGTGAGTCCGTTCGCGCGCGCGGCGGCGTTGAGGCGCTGAACCCAAAGCATGCGAAAATTGCGCTTGCGCGTCTTGCGATCGCGATAAGCCCAATATTTGCCTTTCATGGTCGCGTCTTTGGCGTAACGGAAAAGTTTTGAACGACGCCCGCGATAACCTTTGGCTGATTTGATGACGCGTTTGCGGCGCGCCCGACTGGCGGGGGAATTAGTGGCTCTTGGCATGTTGTTTGTCCCGAATCGCTTCGAGACCCTTCGTTCAACGAGCTGTTGTTTTAGTTTCGATCTTTCCAACCTCGCTCGCTGATTAGTCCGGCATTAGCCAGACAGGCGGAAAGTTCGAGCGCGAAAGGTAATCGGGAAATGACGAATGACAAATGACGAAAGAAACCCGCATGATTAAATGACGGGTTCCAAAGCAACACGCTTCGTCATTCGGTTTTCGTCATTCCTTCGACGTTCGACATTCGAGCTTCGGCATTTGGCTTTTCATTTCGCCATACCAACCAAGCGATGAGCCCGACCGCTGCGCCGCCCAAATGCGCAACTGACGAGACCGAACTGATCCCGACCTTTTGTTCCCATGCGCCGAGGCATTGAAAAAGAATCCAAAGCACAAAAACGAACCACGCCGGCAAGCGAATCCAGCGAAAGTAGAACCAATAGCGCATGAGAAAACCGAGCCGGACGTGCGGAAATTTGAGGGCGTAGAAAGTAATGACTCCGGCGATGCCGCCGCTCGCGCCAATGCTCGGGATTGTTGAGTGAGGATCGAGCGCGATGTGCGCGAGGTCACCGATGAATGCGGCCAGGGCGATGAGCGCGAGATAACGAAACGGTCGCAGAAAATTTTCGACGTCGTCGCCGAAGATGAAAAGGAAATAGAGATTGCCGATGAGATGGATGATGCCGGCATGTAGAAAGAATGACGCGGCAAAAGTGAGGCCATGGAGACGGGTTGCTTGCGCTGGAATTAGTCCGAATCGCGAGACGATTTGATTGAGATTTGTGAAAGCGAACGCGCTGGTGGCGATGATAGCAATACAAAGAGACCAGGTGACCCATGGTCGTCGATCTTGCGGCGCAGTATCGAATTCCACCGGCATTCCAAGAAACGCGGCAATTTGTTTCCACCACTCGTCCGGTGGTGCGCTGTCGAAGTCGCTGCCTTGCGCTTGTTCGGCGAGTTCCTTCACTTTTTCCATCGCAATTAATTCGCGCGCTTTTTGCGGAAGCTCCGGTTCCGTCGTTTGCGGAGGGCGCGCGACCAGGGTGTCGAGTTCATGCGCATCAAACCACACGAAGTGACAAACGCGGCAAACGTCGACTCTGACCTGCGCCTTATCGGACAATGCGACTTGTAGCATCGGATGTTTGCACATCGGACAAGGCGCGCTG
>Ga0210384_10006719_pt1 | contig 12214 bp, 10 predicted proteins | sample IncBWH2MmetaG_FD_160574 | JGI IMG/M metagenome (GOLD analysis project Ga0210384, IMG submission 160574) | Forest soil microbial communities from Barre Woods Harvard Forest LTER site, Petersham, Massachusetts, United States - Inc-BW-H-2-M | ecosystem: Environmental > Terrestrial > Soil >... | reverse complement strand
TTCCTTTCAACGCAGGGCGCGGCTATTGAAGGGTGGGTAGGCTCGAGCACGTGGGAGCATCAGGTGCCACCACGCCGGTGGTATCGAAATGAATGATGCCCGGCTCGGAACTGCAGTAACTGATGTTCCCGGTCACATGATTGGTGATGGGCGTGGCCGTTGCCAGATAGCCGATGAAACCGGGATTGCTGCAGCTGGGTGGCACCACGGCGACGTTGCCTTGATCTCCGGCGTACGCAAATTGGTATCCGCTCTTCTGGTAGGGCGGAGATGTAACCGTCTCGTCCACCAGGATGGCTGCATCACAAGTCGCCACCGCTCCCACACCACCTAACGCGTCGAGCGAAGGCGGATAGCCATTCGAGTAGGTGACCCAGTAAGAGACCGAGGCGGTTGAGACCGTGCGAAGATTGGCGACGGCCGAAGCCTGGTTCGCCGACATCCTGGAGCGAAGCAAGTTTGGAATCGCAATCGCCGCGATGATCAGAATGATGGCGACAACGATCAGCAACTCAATGAGCGAGAATCCGGAACTCGTGCGTATGCGGTTCGAGTTGGAGTAGTTGGTCATTGATATTCAACTCTCTCAGCAAGTTCCTACTCGCCTTTAAGCGGTGGGGGGCGAGAAGTAAGACTTCTCGCCCCTCCCGCAGTGAGTCAAAGTTACTGCAATGGGTTCAGTGCAACCGGGCACAGCGCGTTCGTCAGTGCAGCGGTCGCCCCGGTGGGATCGAAGCGGATTACACCGGAAGCGTCCGAACAGAAACTGCGCTGACCTGTGGTGCCGACCGTGACCGGAGTGCCAACCACGCCATAACCGTCGGTGCTGCCTGCGTTGCTGCAGCCCGTGGGCTTTGAACCAAGGCCGTTACCCGCGAGAACCTTGAACGTGTAACCGCTCTTGGTACCGGCAGTGAGCACGCTGTCGATTAATTCAGCGTTGTCGCAGCTGACGGCCGCAGTGCCCGTGGTCCCGATCTGTGTAATAAGACCCGGGAAGCCATTGCCGTAGGTCGAGTTGTAGGAAATCGAAGCCGTGTTCATCGTGCGGATGGAGCCAACAGCAGAAGCTTCGTTGGCCGCCATGCGTGAACGGAGCAAGTTCGGAATAGCAATAGCCGCGATGATCAAAATAATCGCGACGACGATCAACAACTCAATCAGCGAAAAACCCTTCTCTTTCTTAATCATGCTTCTCTCCTGGGAGCAGTGCTCCGTAAAGTCAATGTTGGTACGCCCTGGCGGGGTACGGTCAACTATTTTGCAAGGATTTTGCCAAATTGAGAGCCACCGTTTACTTATGGAACACATCGAATTATACATCATAGATTCAATAGGATGCGCAGATGGCCGGGAACGGATGACGGGAGCGCTGGAAGTGGGTTTGGCAGGGAAGGCGAAAATTGACAATTCTTGGCAACTGAAACTGACAAGGGTTGTAGAAGGATGCCGGGGCATGTCAATACTGAATTCAGTACCGCCGGGCTAGGCAGAGGCGCATGGGGCACTGCTGAATACCGTCCAAATTCAGCGGATCCGGCTGCGCGACAGAAACCTTACTATTGGGTCAGAATCGGAACTTCGCGTACGGAAAGCGGTGCTGACTGGTTTGGGAGATTCAAGAGGCCGTTTGCCGCATCCTCCCCTTGCCGAAGCTTGGTTTGGCGAAGACTGATGAGAAGGACAGTAGCTGCTGACAATGCCCACGGAACGACGGGAGAGGTCCAGAAGAATCTGGGAGCGTAGCGCAGCATGATCAGCCACGTGAGGGTCCCGAGCAAGCCAGAGATAAACGCCGAGAGCCTGGTCGCGTTTCTCCAGGAAAGCGAATAGGCGCAGAGGCCCTGGATCATCAGCGCGAACGGAAAAGCAACGATCAGATCAACGAGCCAGTGCTCGCCCGTGCCCAAGGTAGCGAACGCGGTGAGCGCCAGAAACGAGAAGACAACGACGCGCTCGAACCAGGAGAGGCCGCGCGAATACCACCAAGCTAGCAGCGCCCAGGCCAGATGCAGAGACGGAATGGCGTTGCGCGGGCCAGCGACGGCCAGCGGTTCCAACAGGAGGCGAGATGCTTGCTCCATGGGGAAAGGGTGAAATGGGAAACCCTGCTGAAACAGGGCGTGCGGACCGCACGCGGGAAAAAGATTGTAAAAGAGAATGCCAAGAGGTCCGGTAATCAAGAAGGCCAGCATGGATGGAAATGCGCGCTCTTTGTAGCGGACGAGCCGGCCAGCATAAACGAGAGAGAGTGGAACCGCCAGGCTCACGTACGCAAGCAAGCCGGGGACGTGGAACCACGGATTCGTGACGAACAATCGCCCTGCGAGCGAAGCCAATTCGACTCGCAAGCTATAGTCGAAAGACAGAAGGTAGAGGTCGAGTGTTCTTGGATGAGCGCGGGTGGTCCAATCAAGCATGGTGGAAGCAAAATATTCCGAGCCAACAAACAGAAGCGCGGGGATGGCGGCGTAAAGGAGCATGGTGCGCGCCGGGCGATTTTCAGCCCAGATGGCCCGGATGCCCATGACCAAGAGGCTGCTGACACCGGCGAACGAAAACCAGGCGATCAACTTGGGAGCGAAATGCAGAAACCGGAAATCAACGGTGGCGAAAAAAAGCGCGAAGGCGAGAACCAGAAGCGCGTCAAACCAGTCGGGCCGGACTCTGAGTTGAATGATCAGTATGCTCGCGAGCGCGAAAGCAAAAAAGGAGTCAACCAGCGCCTCCGTATAGAACTGATTCCTGAAGACAAACGCGCCGGCGCACAAAAGGAGGAGAAAAGTAGGAACAATCTTAAACGCGAGGTTCTTCGAGTTGGACATGAATTATGGGGCGGCCGCCGTGGTTCCCAATTCGGCCGAACGCAAATCAATTATTGCACCGAACCGTGCCACGCGTCGGGCCCAACAGACCGCCGAGTTGTCTAAAAGGGAATTTGCCTTGGCGCGAGAGGGAGCGGTTGAGCACTAGGCGGAGTCAAACTCCGTACTTTTTTGCAGAGTGGCGGAAGGAGCGGTAGGACATTTTTAGAAGTCCGGCGGCGCGCGTACGAACACCCCCCGAACGCTCCAGCGCGGCGAGTAGGAACGAGCGTTCAATGCCCTGAATGTGCTCTTCCAAGTTCAAACCTTCGTCGGGAAGAGTGCTGCCCTGCCCATTGTGCGAAGCGTGCGCGACAGATTCCTGGAAATAATTGCGGACGCGCTCAGGGAGGGCGTCAGGAGTGATGCGGTTGCCCGTTTCAAGCGCTACAGCACGCTCGAGTGTGTTCTCCAATTCTCGGACGTTCCCGGGCCAATCGTACATTTCCAGGCGGCGCATGGCTTCCGGTTCAATGCCGGCAATCTTTTTTGCCATGGATTTTGAAAATCTCTCGAGGAACTCACGGGCCAGTAGTGGAATGTCTTCGCGGCGCTCGCGCAGCGCAGGGAGATGGATGGGAATCACGCTCAAACGGTAAAATAGGTCTTCCCGGAACCGCCCCTCGGCAATTTCCTTTTCGAGATTTTTGTTCGTCGCGGCGATGACGCGGACATCCACATCGTTTTCCTCGGTGGCGCCCAATGGGCGGACTTTCCCTTCTTGAAGAACGCGGTAGAGCTTCACTTGCATGGTGAGACTCATGTCGCCGATTTCGTCCATGAACAGAGTACCGCCATGGGCCGCCTGGAAAAGACCGCGGCGATTTTCATTCGCTCCTGTGAATGCCCCCTTCAAGTAGCCAAACAGTTCGGATTCAAGCAGCGTTTCAGGGAACGCGCCGCAATTGATGGTGATGAAAGATTGCTTCGAGCGCGCGCTGTTTTCGTGGATGGCGCGCGCGACCAGCTCTTTACCCGTCCCGCTTTCACCGGTGATCAGGACGCGGCTGCTTTGCGGCGCGATGGTTTCAACCAGCTCGAACAGAGCGCGCATCTTGGGGCTGGCGCCGATGATGTGGTCGAAACCTGTCAGCCGGCGGAGCTGGCGACGCAACTCGCCCGCTTCTTTCTTTAGGCGCTGAGTTTCCGCGAATTGTTTCACCGCAGGGCGGAGCTCATCGAGCAAGCGATCGCCCTTAATGACATAGCGATCGGCGCCGAAATTTACGGCATCAATGGCGGTGTCGATTGTGGGAACGCCGGTGATCAGAATGAAAGTTGTGGAGGGTGAAAGTTCCTTGCAAAAGCGGAGCAAGTCCACTCCATCCATATCGGGCATGCAGATATCGGAGACGACGATGTCGAAGATCTGAGCGGCAAGCCGCTGCTTAGCCGCAGCCCCACTGGAGGCCACTTCAACCTTGTGACCTTCCTTACGGAAGCTAATCTCCAGCAGCTCGCAGATGGAGCGTTCGTCGTCAACAATTAGCATTTGTGCCATGGCGTTAAACTTTCCCGACCGGACGAAGCAAATCAGCCTCTATGCCAGTCTCTTTGCGAGCAGAGGCACGAGCGCGCACGGCGCGCGGAAGTTCGACCACAAATTCCGCACCTTTTCCCTTTTCAGCTTCCACGCGAATGTGGCCGTGGTGAGCGTGCAGAATCTGGTACACGATGGCGAGTCCGAGGCCGGTTCCGCCCGTAAATCCCGACTGGAAAGGCTCAAATAATCTGTTGGACTGGCTGGGATCGAAGCCGATTCCGGTGTCACGGATGGAAATGCGCACCCAGGAGGGGTTCGCCTCAAGTCCCACGGTCAAAACACCTCCCGCGGGCATGGCGCGCAGGGCGTTGTTGCAAAGATTCCAGAACACCTGTTTGAGAGCGTCTCGGTCGGCGCGGGCGCGAATATTACGAGAGCTGAACGTGCGGTCAATGCGATATTTTCCGGCGGCGCTGGCATCACGCTCGAGCAGCAGCAAGGTCTCTTCGATCACCGAGACAACATCCACATCCACGAAGGAGTAGTTCTTCTCGCGTGAGTAATCGAGGAAATCGGTAATGATTTGATTGAGGCGCTGAGATTCGCGGCTGACGATGTGGACAAGCTTCTTATCGTCATCATCGAGCGGAGCCAGGCGTGCCAGCTCTTTTAAAGCGCCGGTCATGGCGGTGAGCGGCTGGCGGATTTCATGCGCGATGGCCGCAGCCAGGCGTCCAAGAGCTGCCATGCGTTCTTTGGTTACAACTTCGCGCTCCAGCCGCTTCAATTCGGTCAAGTCCTGAAAATTGAAAACGTAGCCAGTGGTCCGATCTTCACTGGTGCGGAGCGCGGACACGGAGAGGCCTACGAAGCGCGCGGCGCCGTCCGGGGTGCGAAACTCGACCTCTTTGCGTGAGGCAAGCGGAATACCCTGGTCGTCCAATTCGACAGGCCAGAAGGGCGGCAAGAGATCCTGAATGTTTTCACCGCGTCGAAGCCCAAAGCCCTGGCCAGTAATTTCCGCGCCAGCACGATTGAGGAGCAGGATGCGGCCGTTCAGATCGGTGGTTAGCAGTCCCCCGCGCATGGATTCGATGATGTCCTGATTAAAAGCCTGAAGGTCCTTGAGTTCCACCTTCTTTTCTTCCAGTTCAACACCCTTCTTGCGCAGTGTTTGTGAAAGCAAACTGCCGAGGTAAGCAACGGCAAAGAAGGCGAAGAGATTATTGACCAGCCAGAATTCGAGCGCCCGGCTGCTGGGCATGGAATTAGCGGTGGGCGGAATGACCCCATAAAAAGCGAGTTCGATCACCCCCCCCAGCAACGCGAAGCATGCGCCCGCGACCAGAAAAACACCCCGCCGCGTGAAAAGGACGCTGCCCATCAGAATGGCCAGAAGGAAAAGCGAGATGAAATAGCTGTCTTGCGCCCCGGTAGCGTAGACAACGCCGGTGATGATCAGCAGATCTCCAACCATTTGCAGTGGGGCATGCCAGCGCGCCCGAGGACTCCAGTGCGGGAGCAGGACGTAGATAACAGCGAGCGTATACCACAAGACGATCAGGGGGACGAAGGAGCGCACCGGAAACGGAATGGCGGTAAAAGCGCGGACGGAGGCGACGGTCACAACCAGAAAGGTGATGACCAGAAAGCGGACGCGCCCCAACCAGCGGAGCCATTCCCCTATGTTGAATGCAGATTTCATGTCGAGTCCGTTGCCGCTCGCGCTGTCATGTGCCCGTAGGGAACCTGCGTCGAAGGGGTTCGAATTCGCAGGGTCCGCGGCCAGCGCGCATCCCCGATCACCGGGATGCGCGCACACAGGCCGCCGGGCGCCAGGTTTAGTGTCCGGAGAGCTTGTTGATCAGCGAGAACAGCGGCAAATACATGGAAATGACGATGCCGCCAACCACCACGCCGAGGAAAACTATCATCATCGGCTCGAGAGCAGTCAACAAGTCCTTCACAGCCGCGTCCACTTCGTCCTCGTAGAAGTCGGCAATTTTTTGAAGCATGGCGTCCATTGCACCGGTCTGTTCGCCGACACCAATCATCTGCGTGACCATGCCCGGGAACACGTCGGTCTCCTTCAACGGGTCCACCAGAGAGCGGCCGGCTTCGACTGCTTTACGCGTCTGGGTGATGGCGCGCTCCACAACCGCGTTTCCGGAAGTGCGCGCGGTGATGTCGAGACCTTCCAGGATTGGAACGCCGCTGGAGATCAATGTGCCCAGCGTTCGCGTGAACCGAGCGACGGCGATCTTACGCAATAGGATTCCGACCATGGGAACTTTCAACAGAACGTGGTCGAGCACCATGCGGCCCTGCGGCGTGCCGTACCAGACCTTCAAGCCAACCAGCGTGGCGATGAAGAGCACGAGGATCATCGCGCCATAGATGCTGCCGACGAAATTGCTGAGCCCGATAACGATGCGCGTCGGCAACGGGAGATCAACGTCGAGGCCGTTGAAAAGGGTGATGAAGATCGGCACGACTTTCCAAAGCAGCAGCGTGATGACCATTGCTGCGATACCCAGCACGGACACCGGGTAGATCATGGCCGACTTCACGGCGCGCTTCAATTTGACGTTTTTCTCGATGTAGGTGGAGAGACGTTGAAGAATGGTGTCGAGAATACCGCCCGTCTCGCCCGCTTCCACCATGTTGTAATAGAGCGGGTCGAAGACCTTGTCGTACTGCTTCATCGAAGTCGAGAGCGTGGCGCCGCCTTCGACAGAGCCTCGCACGCCGTTCAAGATTTTCTGAAAGGACTTGTTCTCTTGCTGTCCGGCGAGAATCTCGAGGCACTGGACGAGCGGTAAGCCAGCGTCGATCATCACCGAGAACTGGCGCGTGAAAATGGCCAACTCTTTGGCGTCAACGCCTGTTCCGAACGTCGGGACGCTGAACTCCTTGCCCTTTTCGGAAAGCTTGCTGACGTTGATGTTTTCGCGGCGAAGCATGGCGGCCACTTCGGCCTTGCTCGCTGCCGCACGCTCACCAGCAACGCTGGTGCCCGTCTTGTTGACTCCGCGATACGTATAAACCGGCATTTTCTGTTACCTCCCTATTCTTCTCTCACCGCCGGACGGGAACCCTGCCACCAGCAGGCGGCGAGGTCACCCCACGGTTAATTAAATCCTGCAATTCATCTGGATTCGAGGACCGCGCCAGCGCTGTTTCCATAGTGATACTCTTCTGGGAATACGCGTTTGCAAGACTCTGATTGAAGGTCTGCATCCCGCTGGCCCCCGTGCCGGTCTGCATCGCCGAATAGATCTGATGAATTTTGTCTTCACGGATCAGGTTGCGGATGGCGGCTGTGGGGATGAGGATTTCCATGACCATCACGCGGCCACGACCGTCTGATTTCGGGAGCAGCGCCTGACACAGGATTCCTTCGAGCACCATGGAAAGTTGGGCGCGTACCTGCGGCTGCTGGTGCGCCGGAAAAACATCCACGATGCGGTTGATGGTGGAAACGGCTGAGTTCGTATGCAGAGTGGCGAAGGTCAAGTGGCCGGTTTCCGCTATACGCAAGGCGGATTCGATGGTTTCTAGGTCGCGCATTTCGCCGATGAGGACCACGTCGGGGTCTTCGCGCAGAGCGGCGCGGAGAGAATTGGCGAATGAATGCGTATCGGAGTGCACCTCGCGCTGATTCACCAGGCATTTCTTGTGATTGTGGAGGAACTCGATGGGGTCCTCGATAGTGATCATGTGCTCTTCACGCTCGTTGTTGATTTTGTCGAGCATGGCGGCAAGCGTCGTGGATTTCCCGGAGCCAGTGGGGCCAGTGACGAGCACAAGGCCGCGCGGCTTATCGCAGAGATTTCGGACGATGGGGGGAAGCCCCAGCGCATCGAAGGTCTTGATCTCCCATGGAATAGTTCTGAACACCGCCGCAACTGCGCCGCGCTGATGAAAGATGTTGCCGCGGAAGCGCGCCAAACTTTTTAAACCGAAGGAAAAGTCGAGCTCGAGATTTTCTTCGAGACGGTGCTTCTGTACATCGGTGAGCACGCTGTAGGCGAGCGCCTTGGTGTCGGCCGCGGTAAGCGGGGGCATATCGAGCGGGCGCAGTTTGCCGTGGACACGGATGCGCGGCGAACTGTTGGTCGAGAGGTGCAAGTCGCTGCCGCCCATTTCGATCATTTTCTTGAGCAATTCACTTAATGTAATTCCAGCCATAATTTCCTCCGCTTACAGGACGGTTTCCCGCAAGACTTCTTCCATAGTCGTTTGTCCGGTGGCGATTTTCTGGAGACCACTACGCCGGAGCGTCATCATTCCTTGTTCGAGTGCTTTCTTCTTCAGTTCGAGCGCGGAAGCTCCTACTAGAATGAGCTCGCGCAACTCGTCGTTAATTTCCATCACTTCGTACAGTCCGACGCGCCCCTTGTAGCCCGAGTTGTTGCAGGTGGCGCACCCGCGGCCATGCTGCACCTGGGTCTTCTCGGCTTCCTCCGCCGTGTAGCCGGCGTCCATGAGCGCTTGTGGCAGGATTTGCAACGGCTCTTTGCACTGGGAACAGATGCGGCGGACCAGGCGCTGCGCGCAAATAAGATTCACCGAAGTGGCGACGAGGAATGGCTCGATACCCATGTTCATGAGTCGACTGATGGTGGATGGCGCATCGTTGGTGTGAAGCGTCGAGAGCACCAAGTGGCCCGTGAGCGCGGCTTTTACCGCGATTTCCGCCGTTTCGAAATCTCGAATTTCGCCGACGAGAATGATGTTGGGATCCTGGCGCAGGAAGGCGCGGAGGGCAGAGGCGAAGTTCAGGCCGATCTGCTCCTTCATCTGCACCTGGTTGATTCCGGCCAATTGGAATTCGACCGGATCCTCAGCGGTCATGATGTTCGTTTCAGAAGTATTCAGGCGCGCAACGGAAGAGTAGAGAGTGTTCGTCTTGCCGGAACCAGTGGGGCCCGTTACGAGCACCATGCCGTAAGGTTTGAGAATCTGGCGCTCGAATTTAACCAGCGACTCGGGCTCGAAGCCGAGCTTGGTCATGTCCAGGCGCAGGTTTTCTTTATCGAGCAAACGGAGAACGATTTTTTCGCCGAACAATGTGGGGACGGTGGAAACTCGGAAATCGAGTTCTTTCTTTTTTCCGTCCTTGAGATACTTAATCATGATGCGGCCGTCTTGCGGGAGTCGCTTTTCACTTATGTCGAGCTTCGACATGATCTTCATGCGGCTGCTGATGGCGTCTTTCAACTTCATGGGCGGAGCCATGACGTTTTGCAGGACGCCATCAATGCGGAAGCGGACGCGAAGTTCTTTTTCGTAAGGCTCCACGTGGATGTCGCTGGCGCCGCGCTTGACCGCGTCGGTGAGAATCAAGTTCACCAATTTGATGATGGGCGCTTCTTCGGCCGCCTTCTCGAGGCTGGCCAAGTCCATCTCGGCTTCTTCGCTGGCGAGCTCGAGCGCATCGGCGTCTGAGCCTGTCAAGTCCTTCATAACTTTGTCGAGCTCTTCGACGCTCTCGACATCGCCGTAGAACTTGTGAATGGCTTCGCTGATTGCGGATTCGGAGGCGACCACCGGCTCGACGTTGAAGCCGGTCATGAACTTGATATCGTCCATGGCGAAGACGTTTGTGGGATCGGTCATCGCAATCGTGAGCGTCGAACCCACGCGCGAGAGCGGGACAATCTGATAGCGAATCGCGGTTTCCTGCGGGACGAGCTTAATGACGGACGGGTCCACCTCGTAGAACTTCAGATTGATGGAAGGGACGCCATATTGCCGAGAAAGGACCGCAGTGATGTCCTCATCGCTGACCAGGCCAAGCTTGACGAGACAAGTGCCGAGGCGGCCGCCATTTTTTTTCTGATACTCGAGCGCCTGCTTCAACTGATCGGCCGAGATCAGGCTGTCCTTAACGAGTATTTCCCCGAGTCGAGAAGACATAATTGTTCGTCCGCGGTACTAGAACCGCTGGAAGAGGCAGCGTAACATGCTCACTAGCCGGAGGTGGGGACCGGGTGGAGTGTTCGTGGTGAATCAGCTAACATCCGATAAGCCTCCCGAAAACCTGTACCGACGTACAGGCAAGTTTTTGCGCCTGTTCGAAGGGACAGAAGGCGTTTTTTGTCGTAATCTGCTTGTGCGCGGCCTCTTGAGAAGCATCGGATGAGTGGAGCGAAGACTTCAGGCCATTTAGGGCGGGTTGCGGGACGGATTGTTCGGTCTCCCCGAACTGATTCTTTGAGGTGGCAGACCGCGCCAGAGCACAAATTGTCAGAGATTGAGCGGGAAGTTCACCGCTTCCGTTGACGGCTGCTCCCGCATCCGTTACGATGGGAATGCTCGTGGGGCGGTTAGCTCAGCGGTTAGAGCATCCCGCTTACACCGGGAAGGTCCGCGGTTCAAATCCGTGACCGCCCACCATTTGAAAGCGGAGCATTAGCAACGCGGGGGACGTAGTTCAGTTGGTTAGAACGCTGCCCTGTCACGGCAGAGGTCGCGGGTTCGAGTCCCGTCGTCCCCGCCATTCTCCTAAGCGGACGTCAAGGTGTCCCCATCAACGGTGTGTGCCCCGAGTTTCCACCATCCTCACCCAGGATTGAGCCAGGCAGTCGTCTCTAGTCTTTTTCAGAGCTGTTTAAGTCGCTTTTCGACTTTGCCAAAGCATGCAGCCGCCCGGAGTTGATCAAGCGGTCCGCCCTTTGCGAGGATGGGCGGACTGGCCGCTGAATCTTGGGCCAGCGCGAGGTCGAGGGTCACAACCATAGACCCCTGAAGTGAGTACCAGTGGGCCCAGTACTTCGATCGTTACAACGAATGCTCGATGCCGAACCAGTAAGCCCAGGGGGCGCTTTAGGATACGCCGATGCCAGAGTTGTGCAAACTGTTGCACCTCTGGTAACGAGGGGTTGAGAATTCCAGAAATAGCTGCTGAAAACAATAGGTTTACGCGGTGAATTCTGCTTGCACATTTGGCGTGTCAAGTGCTATAACGTCGGCGGGTCTAGATGCGCGGAGGTGCGCCAGTGAAATTTGTGAGAATCCTATCAATAGCAGCAGTTGCGATCTTGGCGGCCAGCATTGTCCGCGCGGATGATACCCGCGTGCATCAGAACGGCGGCGGCTCGCCAGGTGATCCCTCTTGCGGTTCGCTCATATACCTCGTGGCCTCAGATGGATCCTTGACGGGTGCTTGCAACGCGACTGCAGCGACGGGGACAATCGAGAGTTTTACTTTTGAGGTGGCCGACTCGAACACCATTGGCGGTGGGCTGACCTGTGATTCCAACCTGACCAATGTCGGTTGGAAGGAAACCGGCACTTTTCACAACCCTGGCGGGATTGATACCTGCACCTTTACGGCTCCAACAAGTGTTAGTGGGGCGGTTAAGGACTTTCTTCGAGATATTCACGACCCCTATGATCCTCACCATTCAAACGACGGCGATTGCGATCTTGACGAATTCGTGCTCGGCATACCCATCAATTGCGGGATCCATACCAACAATCTGCTGTCGGACCCAGGCATCTCACCGTTTAAGCCAGGCGCAGAGACGGGACTAGCTGTCACGGGGACAAACGGAGCCTTTCCTTTGCCGAGCCTTCCGGAGCCAAGCGCGTTTTCCCTGCTTTTGGTTGGCTTGGCCATGATTCCATTTGCTCGCCGGAAGTTCGCGAAGTTGCACTCATAAATCTGCAGAACCACACCTGAGCCGACACGTCTGCACACGCGCGGGGGTGGGGTGTGTCTGCCGAGCACCCCTGCAATATCATCGATTAGCGAATCAAGTCCATGGCTCAATACGACTGAAAGATTGGTGGAGATGGCCTTAGTGGGCTGGCTTGCTGAATTCCTTGATCAAGGCTTGGAAATCCGGGCGGCTTTGCA
>Ga0210384_10006718_pt1 | contig 12217 bp, 11 predicted proteins | sample IncBWH2MmetaG_FD_160574 | JGI IMG/M metagenome (GOLD analysis project Ga0210384, IMG submission 160574) | Forest soil microbial communities from Barre Woods Harvard Forest LTER site, Petersham, Massachusetts, United States - Inc-BW-H-2-M | ecosystem: Environmental > Terrestrial > Soil >... | reverse complement strand
CAAATGCCGTTCGGTGTGTTTCTTGGTGGCATGGCCATGGTGGCGCTGTTTTTTGGGAATCGCTTTTTGCACTGGTACTGGCATCTGCTGTAGACAAAACGTTCTTTGGAAGCAACTCTTACACGTCGAGGAATGGATCATGAAACGCTCTGCACATGTTTTTGGATTGCTGTTGCTCACCGGATTGCTGGTGAGTGTGGCTACTGCCCAAGACTCACTGGGGGATGCCGCGCGCCTGCAAAAACATCAACGCGAAGGGAAGCCCGTCGCCGCCAAGGTCTTCACCAATGACAATCTGCCCGGCACGGAAACCATCAGCACCGTCGGAGCTGCGCCAAGCGAGACGGCTTCTGATGCCACGGCCGGCGGCCAGCCCGCGGCTTCCGATGCCGCCAAGACTGACGCGAATGGAAAGCCCATCGATCCAGTGAAAGAGCGGCAGAAAGTCTGGGAAGAGTGGCGCACCAAGATCCAAACGCAAAAAGCAGCCATTGAACAGTTGCAGAAGGATATTGACGAAAGCGAAAAGCTGCACCGCATGGCTCAAGTCACCAACACCGCCAACAACAACAGCACCAATACCCCGTACGACCCCGCTCGCGTCTATAGCGGCGCGGAGATGATCAAGGAAGAGGCCTCCTTCCAAGCACAACTCGAGCAGAAGAAAAAGGCAATCGAGGACGGCAAACAGAAAGTCGAAGATTTACAGGAAGAAGCGCGCCGCGCCGGCGTACCGTCGGGATTCCGCGACTAGCGAAGTCTCTAGTCTTTATGTGGGGCGGGCGGAGCGCTCGCCCCACACCATCCTACCTATTTTATCGGCGGAAGCGGGGTATCTTCGCTGACCGAGGCGAGAAACGATGTACCTCGTTTGATCTCTGCGTGGTGGCCATGCACTAGGAACGGACCGGCGACCGGGACGAACATTGCCGAGAGTGCAGCGCCTTCCCTACCCTGTCCGTCTTTCGTAGCTCCTCCCCGAAGTTTGACGAGAACCCCATCTACGTTCAAAGACTCAGCCTGAAAGGCTATCTCGCCTGCCACGCCCAGCATGTGGGTCCCGTCTGCCTCGGTCACAGTGGCAACCGCGGGCGCGCCTTTTCTGACGAGGACTACATCGCCAATCTTGAGGTCGTCGGCCAGCGTAAGTGGAATCTTGTCCCCGACATCCGCTGTTTTGGAATTGATATCCGAGGCAAACACAAGATGCACGGGCATTCCTTGCGTCAGCATTCGCTTTCCGATGGCTGGCGCTATGGCGGTGTTCAGGGTGGGAGACAGGCTTTGCGCCTCTGGGGACGAGACTGGGGTGGATGAGACAGTGGGCGACGAAACTGGGGCCGCCTGGGGCAGCGTGTATAAAGCAGAGGCAACCATGCTTCGCCATTGATCTTGATAGATGGCGACGGCTTGAAGCGTGGTCGTCGAATCAATTGTGATTGGTCCGGTATAGCGAATGGAATCCTTGGTCGGCGTCCAGCCGTCTGTCGTGTAGTAAATGGTTGCCCCGCGTGACGACTTCAGCTTCACGGTCACGGGCGAAGAGTACGTGCCTTTCCCAATCGAGAATTTCGGTCTGGCTGGATACGCTCGTACATACTGGTTTTGCGTGGCGGACGTTTGTGCGTTCTGCATGGCTTGTTGCGCGTTTTGAGAGGCTCTTTGCGCATCAAGCATGGCTTGCTGATTCGCCTGTTGGGCCGCCTGCGCCGCTTGTTGCGCCTGCTGAATAACCAGGGTGGACGCGTCCTGAGCAAGTGCGGACGTGCCGATCAGGGCCAGAGTCACCAACACCAGTGAGAATCGCATGGTTATACCCCCGCTTCCCTGGATGCTTGCAGGCAACGGAAAGATGCTCCACTTCGGGCAGATTCTTTAAAGGCCGAGGCGGCTTAGCCCATCCGACGCAGCCGTTCGATCTGAGGCGCATGGTGACGGGCGTGAACTTCGTGAAACTTGCGCCACTGGCTGGCTTTCAGGGCGCCGAGAACCGGATGGTCGGCAAGGCGCGTCGACGCTCCAAACCTTTGTTCGCATGCGGCAATGGAGGCATCCATCCGGGCGAGATTATCAAGAGCCACAGCTAGAACTTCCCCGTTAGACGCCCCGCTCGCTGCTCCTTTGGGACGAACCTGCGGGGGCGCTTGGCGGCCTTCGGGAAAGCGGCCGAGTTCGGCGACCCACAAGATTCCCACGCGCTGTTTGAACTTGAGCGGAGTCGCCGTGGGCGCACCGCCATCCAGAACCTTTTGCATGGCTCGCGCCGTACCGCTGTAGGTGAGGGAGAGATGCTCGACCACTTCCGCCGCCGACCACTTCCCTTCCGGGTGCCGAATCCACTCCTCGGGGGTCATGCCCTGGGTAACCGAAGTAAGGATCTCGTGAATCTGCTGCATCATCGGGTGCATGGCTTCCATTTAGAATGTGAGAGCTACCGAATGGCTGCAAAATATCTGTGACATATCCAATTTGCGGCGAGGCCATCGCCGTAGAATCTCCAACTAAGGGGTAATTGCAATGAAGACATTCCTGCTGCCAGGCCTGGCGCTACTATTGCTCGTGGCGTGTTCCTCAGAGCCGGACAAGCCCACGCAGCCAGTCGTCAAACCACCCGAGTATGTGAACGGGCGCAGCGCGTTTCAAAAGATGTATGTGACCGCGCGTGGATGGTCCCCGGACGCACAAGGATTCCGCCTGATGTCGGCGCTGACCAAGGATTCCAACGGGCACGACGGGAAATGTGGCGTATGGCAAGCATGGTTTGCCTCGGCAACCCGTCGTGCCTCCAAGCCCTATGTCTGGAGTGGCAGCAATGCCACAGACGTGGAACGCGGGGTCACCTGGAGCGGCGAGGACTCTTACAGCCCAACGAATACATCGACGCACGTGTTCGATATTGCATTTCTGAAGAAGGACTCGGACGATGCGTTGCAGACGGCTCTGAAACACGGCGGGCAGAAGCTGCTTGACGCCGACGCCAATCAGCCTGTCATCTACCTGTTGGAATGGGATGGCCCGTCGAACTCGCTAGTGTGGCATGTAATCTTTGGCGCCAGCCACACCGAATACCAGCTTGCGGTCATGGTCAATGCCGCAACCGGGGAGTTTATCCGCGCGGGAAAGTAGTACTTAGAGTAGTAATAAAAGTCGGGCCGATTCATGGGACAACGGCTGCCCTCGGCCGTCCTGCTTAGCTCCGCAGGTTGTCTTCAGGGTTTGAGGGGCGCCACTTCTTTAGCAGCGGTACCGGCCTTCGGGGGTTGCACCTTCAGCCTTTCGATCGCCCCCTGCGCATCGTCGGCGAATGGGCCGTGCGGCAGAATCTTGAGATAGGCCGCGTAGTGATCCAGTGCGCCAGCAGTATCTCCCATCTGTTCCTGGCAGACCGCCAGACGATACGTGGCCACGGCGTCGTTGTCCTTGTACACGAGCGCTTCCTTGTAACGGTCCAGCGCGGCGCGGTAGTTCTTCCTCTTGAAGTAGTAGTCGCCGACTTCAACATCTTTCAGTGCCTTCATTGGATTCCAGGGATGGAATTCCTCTACTTCCCGGTCCTCGGCGTCGGCCTCTTCTTTGGCCTTGGCCGTAGCTGCCGCGCTATCGGGATGCTCTTTCAAGTCGCCCTTCGGTGGGCTGAGATCAATGATGTTCGAACGGCTGGAGCTGATATTCCGGTCATCTACAGGGGCGGCAGCGGAAGCTGTTTGTGCGTCCTGTGACTGCGGCGTGGTATCGCTCGAGGGAGACTGCCCAGCCTGGGTGTCCGAAGCCGGGTTCTTTACTTGTTTCTCCGTTTGCTTCTCCGGCGCTTGTTCCTCCGGCGTCGCTTTCGGTGGGCTGGACTGGGACGTCTGCGCCCAAGCGGGCCCAACACAAAGCACAAGCAATGGTATCCCGAGAGAACGCAGGAGCATGACAGACATTCTACCCGGTTGGATGCAAGAAACGGCTTGAAGGCTGGGAGTTAGGCTATTTCCGGGACAAAAAAACAGGCCGTTCGGGGAGGGATGAACGGCCTGGCTAGCGAAGTCCTCTTGGGGGAGGGTAAACTTCGTCGCAAAAAACTTAGTTGGATCCGCCTGGGTTCTGTGCAGCAGCAGTCGGTGTCGGGGCCGCTGCTGGTGTATCGCCACCTGCAACATTGGTCATCAGACGAACATCCACGCGGCGGTTCTTGGCGCGGCCGTCGGCGGTTTTATTGGTCTCCACCGGCTTGTCCTTGCCCAGTCCGATTACGTAAATCTTGTACGCCGGAACGTTATGCTGGCTGGCCAAGTACTGAATGACAGCCGTGGCACGACGCTGGCTCAGGTCGTAGTTGTAGTCTGCGGCGCCAATTGCATCGGCCCCGCCTTCGACGGCAACAATATAGCCTTTTGCCTTTTCAATCTCACCAGCCAGTTGATCAAGTGCGGCTTTGGCGTCCTTGGTCAGGTTGTCGCGGTTGAAGCCAAAATGGACAGAAGCTTCTGTCACAACCCGGTAGTTATCCAAGTTGATGACGGCTTGCTGGAGAGTGTCCACGCGCTTGGTGGCATTGTTGGCCAGGAGCTGAGCATCGTCGGCTTGTTTGCCGGCTGCCTGAGCCTTCTGGTCGACATCCGCGGTTTTCGTCTGCACGGCTTGGATACCGGCTTGGGCGCGCGCATCTACGTCCTTGATGTCGCGGGAGTTCTTGGCTGTCATGTCGTCCAACTCGTTAGTTTTGTTCACGAGCGGCGTGGACTGCTGCTTGACATAGTTCTTGGTGGAGCAGCCGACGCTCAGCAGGGCGGTCAGGGCCAGGGCCAAAAATAGCGATATGCGTTTCATAGAGGGAGACTCCTTGAGATCTCTCACAGATCTTTTCTTTAAACTCGGGGTACAAATACCAACGTCCCGCATACTACCACAGCAAGGAGTCTGCCAATCTTTTCAATGCGCGAAGAATGCCAGTAAATATCCTGGATACAATGATATACGGAATTTAGGATGCGCCGATTCTTCCATTCTTGGGAGGCTACACTGGGCAAAGGGACATGTCCCAATGAATTATTTATATGGTGTTCACAATGACTTGGGGAGCCTTCGGGAGACTCCGGACATCTGTTGGTCAATCTAACTAGTTAACATTTGAACCTTGCCAGTACTCTTTTGGATAATGCTCAATAGCCACCGGTTCGTCCTCCGCTGCCCAGCATCCTAAATATGGTAGAAGTAACACTCCCGCTCCCAATGGACCTGCTTGCGAAAATCCGAACGATTCCCGTTGCCCCCGGCGTCTACCTCTACAAGAATGCCGAGGGTGTAGTCATCTACGTGGGCAAGGCCAAGAGCCTGCGCCACCGCGTGAGCCAGTATTTCCACGAAGGCCGCATCGCCGATGCCAAGACTGGGTCGCTGGTTCGGGAGGCCACCGACGTCGAATGGATTGTTGTCGACAACGAAAAAGAAGCGCTGGCGCTGGAGAACAACTTCATCAAGCAGAAGCAGCCTCGCTACAACATTCTGTTGCGCGATGACAAGACTTACCCGTACGTGAAGCTCACGCTCGGCGAGCGCTATCCGCGGGTATATGTGACGCGGCGGCTGCGCAAGGATGGCAGTCAGTATTTCGGGCCATACTTCCCGGCCAATCTTGCCTATCGTATTGTCGATTTGATTCACCGGAACTTTCTCGTACCCTCTTGCTATGTGGACCTCAACCGGACGCACCCTCGTCCGTGCCTGCAATTCCACATCAAGCGCTGCCTGGGACCGTGCGTTGCCGGGCTGACTACGCCGGAGATTTATCAAGAGGCGGTGCGCGACGTTCGCATGTTCCTAGAAGGGCGCCAATCTGATCTGTCGCGCTCGCTGGAAACCCGCATGGAGCAAGCTGCGGCGGACGAAGAGTACGAGCGGGCCGCCAAATATCGCGACTTGATTTCGACCGTGGAGCAACTGCAAGAGAAGCAGCGCATCGCCGGCGTCGAGGGCAATGACGCCGACGTTTTTGGCTATCACTGCGAAAACGGTATGTTGGCCGTGAATCTTTTTCATATGCGACACGGGCGGGTGCTCGACCGGAGAGCTTTCTTCTGGGAAGACTTGCCGGACTTTGAGGAGAGCCATTCAGAACAAAACAGCGCCTCAGGCTTCCACCCAGGCGAGTTTTTTTCCACGCTGCTTAAGCAGCTCTATCTTGGGCAACCGTATGTGCCGCGAACCATCTATGTCCCGGTGGACTTCGAGGATCGTGCCACACTCGAAGACCTACTCTCCGAACAGGTGGCAGGTCAAAGCGCACGCGCCGCTCGCATCCAGATTCACGTGCCGCAGCGTGGCGAAAAGCTGGCGCTCATGGACCTTGCCGGAACCAACGCCAAGCAATCCTACGATCAGCGTTTCCGGGTAATGAAGCCCAACACCAAGGCCATTCAGGAAGCTTTCCAAGACGCGCTCGGGCTGCCCGAACTGCCGCGGCGCATCGAGTGCTTTGACATCTCGCACATTCAAGGCACGGAGACGGTGGCGTCGATGGTGGTCTGGGAAGACGGCAGGATGAAGAAATCGGACTACCGGAAGTTTCTGATCAAGACCGTCGAGGGGGTGGACGATTTTGCTTCCATGCGCGAGGTGGTCGGACGGCGCTACAAGCGGGTGCAGGAAGAAATGCAGAAAGACGCCAAGCGCGAAATGCCCAGCCTGGTGCTGATCGACGGCGGCATCGGGCAACTGCACTCCGCCGCTGAGGCGCTGGAGTCGCTCGGGATCATCAACCAGCCGCTCGCGTCCATCGCCAAACGAGAAGAAATCATTTACGTTCTCGGTCAGGAACATGAGCCGGTCGTGCTGGACCGCCGGTCTCCAGTGCTGCATCTGGTACAGATGGTGCGCGATGAAGCCCACCGCTTCGCCATAACCTTCCACCGCAAGCGCCGCCAGATGCGCGACCGCTCCACCGAACTGCTCGAAGTCCCAGGCGTGGGAGAATCCACCACGCGTCGTCTCCTGCAACATTTTGGCAGCCTGCAAGCGGTAAAAGAGGCCGACGCCGCTTCCCTTTCGGCGGTGGTCACGAGAGCGCAGGCGGAGGCGATTCGGAAGCACTTTGCGGGATGAAACAATCTTGATCTAGAGTTTCCTATACTGCATCAGAAAACTCTCTGCATTCGCCGCAATGAGCCTAAGCTCAACGCGATGACCGTTGTTATCTTCGAGGACTAGATTCTGGCCTACCTTGAAAGATACTAAAGACTCCAGATGCCCATTGACTGACAAATTCTTCACGTAGACATAATGGTTACCAGCGTTCGGATAGCCACTTGGATAGGTCCTCGGATCCCAGCCGCCATCAAGCCCAAGTATCTCAATGTAGCCTTCGCCAGCTTGGATCAGCGATCCCACACCTGGCACGCTACGCAGTTTAATCTGAAGAGCCTTAGTTGGATCATGCCCGCTGCTTAGATATGCAGAATAGCCGCTATGAGCACAGTACACATCTACCACTATAGAAGAGGGCTTGGACAATCGCACGATACCTTCAGAGTCGGTTACCCCTACGGCCGTATGCGTGCCGTTCGGAGAGACTAGGAGAATTTGTGCACCACTCACTGGTGAGCCGGTTGAGTTCTGAACTATGACAACGGCGGATGTTTGGGGTCGATCAGGCTGTCCAGGTGTAGTAGTTGACTCAACCGACTTTGCGGAATTGGAGGATGGCTTCGCTGGCAGTGGAAGTTGATTTCCGTTTCGATGGGACTCCGGTGGTCCAGAGATCTCACTGGATGAGGTCACTGGTACTGTTGTTCCTGCACTCGCCAAACTGTGACGGTGAATAACTAGAGTTACAACTCCTGCTCCGACAATCGCTACAACCGAGAGGTATAAAGTAGCCCGCAGCCAAAACCAGTTTGTCTTAGGCTTTTCTGGCTCACGTTCAGGTGTCCAAAGACGCGGGGCCTCCTCCAGGTCTTGGGCATGTTCACGCCTAATTGCCAACCAGACAAAGAAGAGACCCCCAACTACACTCACTAGAGTGACGATGGGGTTCGACACAAAGCCCATGTATGACCTTAGGCTCACCGCTGTCTGGAACGTGCTAACTCGATCGATGATGCGGATGGCACCCGCGAAAAGCTCATTGGCTAGCGCAATAGCACCAGCGAAGCCCAAGACTCGATTGACTGCTCTACCAGGTTTTGCCACGACCGAATGATATCGCAACCCTCTCTCCACTAGTCCTTCCTGCCCATGTTGTAAAATTTCAAAGTGCCCCCTCAAGACAAAAAAACTCCTGTAGGTATCCTCGGCGCGACTGGCGTGGTTGGCCAGCGCTTCATCCAGTTGCTGGAACATCATCCGTGGTTTGAGATTGCCTGGCTGGCGGCTTCGGACCGCTCCGAAGGCAAGCTGTATGGCGAGGCTGTGCGCTGGCGCTTGAAGACTGCGCTGCCTAAGCACATTGCCGCCATGCGCATGTCGCCCGCCAATAGCGCGGATGGCGCGCCCAAAGTGATTTTTGCCGCGCTCGACGCCGCCATTGCCGCCGACCTCGAGCCTCGTTTCGCGGAGGCTGGTTGCGCAGTGGTCTCGAACTCCAGCGCCTTCCGCATGCATGCCGATGTGCCGCTGGTGATTCCGGAAGTGAATCCGGATCACCTTCCGATCATCGAGACGCAGTCCTGGCGCAAGAAGTCGCGCGGATATATCGTAACGAACTCCAATTGCTCAGCGATGGGATTAGTGCTCGCGCTTGCCCCGCTGCAGAAGCAATTCGGGCTGCTCACGGTCATGGCCACAACCATGCAAGCGGTGAGTGGCGCGGGATATCCTGGCGTTCCATCTTTGGATATTCTGGGCAACGTGGTCCCCTACATCGCCAAAGAAGAAGAAAAGATGGAGGAGGAAACGCAGAAACTTCTGGGCCACATCGAAGGGTCGTTGGATGGACGATCGGGAAGTGGGTCAATGAAGATTGTGCCTGCGCCCTTCGCCATGAGTGCGCACTGCAATCGCGTCGCCGTGGAAGACGGGCACATGGAATCCATTTCCGTGAAGCTAGGTCGATCCGCGAAGCCGGACGAGATTATTGCATCGTGGAACGAGTTTCGTGGCCTGGCGCAGGAACTCAAGCTGCCGAGTGCCCCTGAGCGGCCCGTCGTCTACCTGACCGCGCCGGACCGCCCGCAGCCGCGCATCGATGTCGATCGCGGGAATGGCATGACCACCAGTGTGGGCCGACTGCGTCCCTGCAACGTGTTCGACTGGAAGTTCACCGTGCTTTCGCACAACGTGATCCGCGGAGCCGCGGGGGCGGCCGTGCTCAATGGCGAATTGCTGAAGGCACAAGGCTACCTGCCATAGTAGTTTCCCAGAAATGACCATGCCGCAATGATCGTCATGAAGTTCGGCGGAACGTCGGTGCAAGACGCGGCCGCAATCGACCGCGCCGCCGCGATTGTGCGCGGGCGGCTGCCGGAGAAGCCTGTGGTGGTGGTCAGCGCACTTTCCAAAGTGACGGACAAGCTGCTCGCCATGGGACGCGCCGCGGGTAGCGGCGACCGCGACGTAGCTCTGAATCTTGCGCGGGCGCTGCGCGAGCGCCACTACAATACCGCCAGCGAGCTGCTCGGCACGAGCGTGTTCACGGGATTCCACGCCGAACTCGAAGCAGATTTCGATGCGCTCGACGAGTTGCTGCGTGGCATCGTGGCTGTCGGCGAGATTACGCCGCGCACCAGTGACCTTGTGGTTTCATTCGGAGAACGTCTCTCCAGCAAGATTGTGGCCTCAACCTTGCAAGCTCGGGGTATGGATGCGGTTCACGTGGATGCGCGTGACCTGCTCCTCACCGATGACACCCACACTCACGCTGTTCCACAATTTGAAGAAACTTACGAACGCTTTCGCACCCAGGTCACTCCAATAGTTAAAAAAGGCCAGGTGCCCGTGATGGGTGGCTTCATCGGCTCAACGCGGCAGGGCGTTACGACCACGATTGGCCGTGGTGGTGGGGATTTTTCCGCCGCTATCGCCGGCGCCGGCCTTTCCGCCAGCCGCATTGAAATTTGGACCGATGTCGACGGCATGATGACGACGGACCCGAATCTGGTTCGGGAGGCGCGCCGCATCAAGGTTATTAGCTTTGAGGAAGCAGCCGAACTCGCCTATTTCGGTGCCAAAGTACTCCATCCGGCCACCGTGCTTCCCGCGGTTCAGCGCAACATTCCTGTGTTCGTGCGGAATTCGCGCAATCCGCAATGTGAAGGCACATGCGTGCAGGCGACGGCGACGGCATGCCGCAATGCTTTCAAAGCTATTGCGGTCAAGAAGCGCATCAATCTGGTGGACGTGGCCGCGGCGCGCAGCCTCTCGACACAAGGATTTCTGCGCTCGATTTTCGACACCTTCGACAAGCACAACCTCGCAGTCGATGCGGTTTCCATCTCCGGCGTCAGCGTTTCGCTTACTGTGGATTCAAGCGACGGCATCCCCGCGCTCGCGGCCGATCTGGGCAAACTCGCGGATGTGAAATATGAGGGCAAAAAAGCGCTAGTCTGCCTGGTTGGCGAAAACATTCGCGAGACTCCAGGGATCGTTGCCAAAGTATTTGGTGCGCTGGGCAACATTAAAGTACGCATGATTTCGCAAGGAGCTTCCGAGATCAACCTAACTTTTGTGGTGGAAGAAGACGACATGATCGATGTGGTGCGACGCCTGCACAAAGAGTTTTTCTCCGACCTCGATCCCCGCGTATTCGCATAGTTGCATTTCCGTCCCACCCAAAACCTACCCAACGATTTACACTGTGCCCATGCGTTTTCTACTCTTGGGTGCAGGTAAGACCGGAGCGCTGGTCGCGGAGGTTGCGTGTGAACGGCATCACGAAGTGGAACTTGTCCGCTCGGCGGAGAATCCGCGGGCCTCGGCACTTACGGCTGAGCGACTCCGCAACATTGACGCCGTGATTGATTTCACCACGCCGGATGCGGTGCTGGACAACATTAGAGCGTGCATCACCGCTGGCGCATCAATCGTCGTCGGAACTACAGGCTGGTACGAGCACACACCAGAAATCCGCGCAACGGTGGAGAAGAGTGGCACAGGTTTTCTCTTCGGCGCGAATTTTTCCATTGGCGTCAATCTTCTGCTCGACATCGCGCGCACCGCGTCTGCAGCCACGCAGCACGGATACACGGGGCAAATTTTCGAACGTCACCACGTGCACAAGAAAGACGCGCCCTCGGGTACGGCGATTGCAATCCAAATCGCGATTCGAGGAGCCTGTGGGCAAGAGATGGAAATTACCTCCTTCCGCGAAGGAGAGGTCGTTGGGATGCACGAAGTGATTCTGGATTCGCCGCATGACAGGATCTATCTCTGCCACGACGCCAAATCGCGCCGCGGATTTGCGGAAGGCGCGGTGCGGGCTGCAGAGTGGCTCGCGGATAAAAAGGGCTTCTTTGATTTTAAGGATGTTTGGCGCGAAGTTTGAGAAGTGGATGGAACGTCTCTTTAACTTTTACCTCAGGGGCTAAACCCCACACGAAAAGAGGCTTTATCGCAGCGCTAAAGCGCTGCGCCACCCAAAAGCCAGAGATTTTCAACAGCCCTCTTCGGTTGACCTAAAGTTGCGCCTCAACCCTTCGGGCGATATCCTTACTTTCATCAACTCTTAACAATTGGCGGCGGAGCGCAGTTCTCGCCCTTCGTCGGCCGGATCGGTAGCTGGAAATGACTCTTCGTGGTTGCGGCACCGCGCTTGCGACTCCCTTCAAAGCGGACGGCTCGATTGACGACGCGGCTCTGCGCAGCCTGGTCGCATGGCAGGTGGATTCCGGCATTGACTTTCTGGTGCCCTGCGGTACCACGGGCGAGACGCCAACGCTCTCACATGACGAGTGGCTATACGTGATCGATGTCACGATTGAAGTTGCCGCTGGACGCGTGCCCATTGTGGCGGGCGCGACTTCCAACGCCACTGCCGATGCGGTAGCCAAGGCTAGAGAAGTAGCTTCGCGGCCCGGCGTGAATTACATCCTGACGGCCAACCCGTTTTACAACAAGCCGACGCAAGAGGGGCAGTACCGGCATTTTCGCGCCATCGCTGAGGCGGTGGAGAAACCGGTCATTCTCTATAACGTTCCGGGACGCAGCAGCGCCAACCTGGAGCCGCAGACCCTCACGCGGCTGGCGGAAGTTCCCAACATTGTGGGCGTGAAGGAAGCCAGCGGCAACATGACGCAGATTGCAG
>Ga0210384_10006717_pt1 | contig 12217 bp, 10 predicted proteins | sample IncBWH2MmetaG_FD_160574 | JGI IMG/M metagenome (GOLD analysis project Ga0210384, IMG submission 160574) | Forest soil microbial communities from Barre Woods Harvard Forest LTER site, Petersham, Massachusetts, United States - Inc-BW-H-2-M | ecosystem: Environmental > Terrestrial > Soil >... | reverse complement strand
CCCGGCCGCTCGGGGCGCAGGCAGTTCGATTGCCCACTTCTCGTCATAACAACTACTGACAACGTCCAACGAGCCAGGCGGAGGCCGGTCGTCTAAAGGAAAAGCATGGGCTCAGACCCTGCGCCCACGACACTCACCGATGGCTCACGGCTGAGGCACCATCTGCCCACCTGGGCCGGAGGCTACTCTCCCACTCCACTCGTGAGCCACCCGTGAATCGTCGTCCGTTAGCGTAACGGCTTGAACGGTAAACTAGCGTCGGGAGTACTTATTTGTGATTGATGTAGTGGTCGTCGAGTTTCCGTCGGAAGCGAAGGCCGAAGAAGTCAGAGAGCGGCTCTTGGAAATGCAGCGTGAGTACCTTATTGATCTCGAGGACGCGATTATCGTGATCAAGCAAGCGGATGGACGGATCAAGCTTAACCAGCTATTTCACCCGGCGCTGGGAGGAGCGGTATATGGGAGCATGTTGGGGCTGATTGTGGGCGCATTCTTCCTGATGCCCGCGGCAGGAGCGGCCCTCGGCGCAGCGACGGGAGCACTCGGCGGAGCTCTCACCGACGCCGATATCAATCAACCATTCATCGATGGAGTGGCAGCCACCCTCGAGTCCGGGAGCGCTGCACTGTTTCTTCTTATCCGCAAAGTGACTACCGACAAGGTGCTTGCAGAGTTGAAGGGAGTGGGCGGGAAGGTTCTGCAAACGTCGTTCGATCGAACGCGAGAAAATGCCCTGCGTGAAGCCATTGCCGCTGCAGGCGTCGGTCAGCCAATCCAGTTGAATTGAACCACTGCAATACACCGGGATACCAGGCGACGAGCTCAAGTCATTGGCTCGCCGAATACTCGAAGTTCGGCATTGCTTTGATGGCTTCCTTGGTCGCCCCCTTGAGCACAAGTTTTCCGTTGCGCCGTTGGAATAGCTTCACGGGAACGGCGACGTCGTGATGCCCAAAACCCACGAAGCCCCCGGCGCCAATGATTGCAAACGACAGAGACTTGTCTGGTGTGACAATGAGGTCGTCGACTTTGCCCACTATCTCGCCGTTTTCGTTATACACGTTGCGACCGAGAATCTGCCGTTTGACGCTCCACCCAAGGGCCACGTCGTTAAGTTCCGTGACCTCGACGCCAACGGTGGTTGATCCTGCGATTTGTGCGTTGGCGGGTGTGGCCAAAACAGTCGCCAAAGCGGCCGTGGTTAGGGTCACGGATCCGGCGAGGACCGAAATTTTCATGTCGGTACTACGCCTTCACCTTTCCAAGGGCACCGCTCGACAGCAATGCACCGATATCGCTCGCGCTGAAGCCGAGTTCCTTCAGAACAGCCTCGTTGTGCTCTCCGAGGGAAGGGGCGCGCCTGGCCGACACCTTTTTGACGCCATGCACCTGTATTGGACTGCTGATGGTGGAAGTCAGCTTGCCGGGGGCACCTTCCAGTGGCACAACAATGTCATTGAGCGGAAGCTGCGGATCATTGATGACTTCTTGCGGACCGCGCACGGCGCCGAACGTCACGTTGACGCCTTGGAAGACCTGCTGCCAATACGGCATCGGTTGGGCTGCGAAGATATCATCCAGAATCGCCGTCAGCTGCGGCATGTTCGTCACCAACTTCGTCGGATCGGAGAACCGCGAATCTGTCAAAAGGTCTCCGCGGCCAATGGCTTCCGCCACCGCCGCCACCTTGTCCGGCGTGACGATGAGAACGAACCAGGTGTTATCGGCAGCGCGGTACACGTTCAGCGCCGCATTGGCGGGATTCTTGCGATCGTGCAGCCCGAAGAACTTCGCCTCGCACAATGCGGCCTGGATCGAAACGCTCGCGGCCCAGACACCCTCCGCAAGCAACGATGTCGTGACGTACGCACCTTCACCCGTGCGCTCCCGACGATAGAGCGCGGTGACGATTGCGGAATACAGGCCCACCGCGGTCGCATTGTCACCGCTACCGGCCACGGGCCACGTTGGTGGGGCGCCAGCATCGCGCGTCATGGACAGCAGTCCGCTGCGTGCCCAGTAGGATGTGATGTCGAAGCCCGGCAATTCGGCGTCCGGCCCTTTTTCGCCGAAACCCGTCAGATCCGCATAGATCAGGCGGCGGTTGTGTTGCACCACGTCGTCATATTCGAGCTTCAATCGCTTGCGTGCGGGATGCGGCGTGTTGACAATGAGCACATCAGCCCATTTGACAAGCCGCTGCAGAATGGGCTGAGCGCTCGGGGACTTCAGATCGAGCGTGATGCCGCGCTTGTTACGGTTGGCCAGGTGCCAGGGATAGGGATCCTGCGCTTGCGGCTGCGGCGGGATCTGGTGCCCATGTCGCCAGGGATCTCCCGCCGGAGGCTCCACCTTGATGACATCCGCACCAAAATCGGAAAGGATGACCGCGGCGCTGGGACCTGCGATGAAGCTCGCCAGGTCCACCACCTTGAGGCCGGAAAAGATATTGTCGGTTGCCATAGTTGTGTTGCCTTTGACTGTTGGTGGGAGGCGTATTGCTCACCGCCCCTGGAAGTGGGCGGGACGCTTTTCAAGGAAGGCCGCAGTACCCTCGCGTTTGTCTTCGGTGCCCGCGCAGATCGCGAACACAGAAGCCTCCAACAGCAACCCCGCCGACAGACTCGTCTCCATTCCCTTGTTCACCGCTTCCAGCGCAAAGCGGACGGCGAGCGGCGCGTTCGCTAGGATTTGCTTCAGGATCGCTTCACAGCGTGCGATCAGCTCTCCGGCCGGCACCACTTCGTTGACCAGCCCAATACGGTAAGCCTCCTGAGCACCGATCATCTCTCCGGAAAGAATGATCTGTAGCGCTCGTCCCTTGCCGACGAGCCTCGGCAGTCGCTGGGTTCCACCGGCGCCGGGCGGAATACCTAGCTTGACCTCCGGTTGGCCGAACCTGGCATGTTCCGCAGCGATCCGGATTGTGCATGCCATCGCTGTCTCACAGCCGCCGCCGAGCGCAAAACCGTTGACGGCCGCGATGACCGGCTTGCCGAGGTTCTCAATCAGGTCGAGCACCGCCTGCCCACTGCGGCTGGACTTTTCGGCATCGACTGGCGTCGCATGCGCGAGCTCACTGATGTCCTCCCCTGCGATGAAAGCCTTGTCGCCGGCCCCTGTGAGGATCACTCCGAGCACCGCAGCGTCGTCGCGCGCCTGTTCGAAAGCCGCTCTCAAATCTTCCCACGCGCCCTGGCTCAGCGCGTTGAGAACCTTGGGGCGATTCAAAGTCACGTAGGCGATGGGACCTTTCTTCTCGTACAAGACATTGGTGAGCGTCACGCATTTCCCCTCGAGTCAAACAAAGGCGCTGAGGCCGGTGATCGCCTTGCCGACGATCAGGTTCTGCATCTGATAAGTGCCCTCGTACGAATAGAAGGCCTCTGCATCCGCGAAGAAGCGCGCAACCTGATAGTCGAGGGAGATGCCGTTACCGCCGAGCAACTCACGCCCCCATGAGACGGTTTCGCGCATCCTGGCGGTGGTAAATGCCTTGGATAGCGCCGCATGTGCGTCGGTCAGCTTACCTTCGGCATGCAGCTGCGCCGTGCGGGCGACCATGCACTGACAGGCCGTGACATTGGCGAGCATCTTGGCAAGCAGGTCCTGTACGAGTTGGAAAGACGCGATCGGCTTTCCGAACTGCAGGCGCTGCTGGGCGTATCTGAGCGTGTTTTCGTAGGCGCCCATCTGGCAGCCGGTTGCTTCCCAACCCACGAGAAACCGCGTCATGCGCAACACTTTCGCCGTGTCGCGGAAAGAGCTGTCCTGCTCGAGCCGATTCTCTTCCGGGATGCGGCAGTTGTTGAGGGTGATCAAGCCGTTCTGTACGACCCTCAGCGCGATCTTGTTCTGAATCTTCTCCACGCTGAAGCCGGGAGTGGTCTTGTTCTCGACAATGAAACCTTTGACCTGGTTGTCGGCGACATCACGCGCCCAGATGATCGAGACGTCGCACCATGGGGCATTACCGATCCACTTCTTCTGGCCGTTGATGATCCACGTATCGCCCTCACGCTTTGCGGTCGTCGTGAGTCCACCACCTGTGCCGGAGCCGACCAGAGGCTCGGTCAAGCCGAAGCAGCCGATCTTCTCCATGCGCGCCATCGGCGGCAGCCATTTCTTCTTCTGCTCTTCCGATCCACCCATGTGGATGGACCCCATCGCGAGCCCGCTGTGCACGCCGACGAAAGTCGCGATCGAGGCGTCAAAGCGCGCCATCTCCATCGCGATCAAACCGACGAGCAAGCCACTGCCACCGCGGCAGCCGTAACCCTCGAGCCCCGCTCCCATGATGTTGAGTTTCTTGAACTCGGGCAGCAATTCGAACGGAAACGCATCCTCCGCCCAGTACTTGTTGATGACCGGCGCGATCTTGCTCTGCATGAACTCGCGCACCAGTTTCAGTGTCGTGAGCTCATCCGCCGGCAACGTTTCAGCGAGCTCGTAGAAGTCGACATTCGGCTCCGGGAGCGGCTTCGGCTGCTTGATACCTTCATTCATGCTCGACACTCCAGTTTCGCCCTTCGCTTCAACACTCGAAATCAGAGTGATGCTGGATGTTCGAACGATCACAACACATCCCCCGAATGGGGTACGTCCACCCCCGTATCGTAGCGACAGAGGGTCTTAAGTTCCGGCATCGCCGGCGAGTTGATCTCGTGGGCCGGGTGTCAGCTGATCAATGCGACAGTGAATTACCGACTGACGTGGGACACGATAAAACTGGATAGCGGCGTCGGATCCGCAAGACTGTGCGGATGGTGTCCGACACCGGGCTTCGCAATGACCGTAATGTGACCGCCGAGTGCTTTGAACCGTTCTTGCAGCAACAGGATATTTTCCTCCGGCGGCAGATCTACATCGGCATCACCGTACACCGCGATGATCGGGATGCCGGCCGCAGCGATCGGTGCCAATGAATCGACCGGATTCGATGGGTACGTGAGCGCATGCTCTTCGGTAAAGCCATATACTTGCTTCAATCTCTGCCAGTCGTCGGCCGAGCCTTGGGCTCGGCCTTTGCCGCCCGGCCAGCTCTTGAAATCGCATACCGGTGCATCGAGATACAGACATGCCACGGATCGCGGGTTGAGCGCCGCCCAATTCAGCGCATACAGCGCTCCCCTGCTGAATCCCTCCAACACACACTTGGGCGACAGCCCAAACGTTCCGACCATTCGGGCATAAAACCAATCCATGTACCGCATCGCAATCGGAGCTCCGTACATGTTTTGGACGTCGATGTACGCCACGCGAAAACCCGCCTTGAGCAGCGCCAGATCGAGCGCAGGGAAAGCACCAAAAAACTCCGTGCGCCAAATCCACGGACTGGAACGCATCGGAATATCCGGTTGCACGAGTATGCAGTCGCGGCTCTCCAGTACGAACCTCTCGCTGCGGTAGCCTTCCCAAGTGGCCACCACCCGATGCAGCAAATGATGAGTGTACATTCAATATGCTCGAGGTCCGCTAACGGCGTTCCGTGGCGATCATTGCTCCGCACACGCGGTGGGCAATGACTTGTACCAATAGCGATAGAGGATGATGCCACACAGCAGAACGACGCCGATCGCGGTGCCGAAGTAGGAGAAATAGTGGCCGATCAGGAAAAATACCGAGAGGAAAGAGGCGATCAGCGCAAAGACCCCCGCAACGACATTGATGCCCGCCATGGGCAGCGAAGCGATCCGCGGAGGAGCAGCGCAGCGGGCCCGAACTGGTTGCCAGAAGCCGAAGGGCCGGACGCGCGTATAGAACGTCTCCAATACCGCAGTCGGGGTCGCGGGCGTCAGCAGCGACCCCGATAAGCACCCCGCGAGGCTCGCTAGCCAAATAATGGGCGCATACACGTATTCGGCTAGGCCGGCGGCGCGGAACCAGTGGAACGTCTGGCCGATGCCAAATAGGGTCGCCGCGCCAAGACCGCCGAAGATTCCGGCTGCATAGCCCCAACCATTGAAGCGCCACCAATGCCATCGCAGGACATTGGGGATCAGCGTGGCGCCAATGACGCCGGCAAGCATCCACACCCAGATGCTCTTGATGGATTCGGCTTGGGTTCCGATGGCAATGCCCACTACAACGGTCGAAACCGTCGCAATGTAGCTGACGCGGATCAGTGCCTTGACGGACAGATCCGGCTTGGCGGGCTGTACCATGTCGCGCACCACCATGGACGCCGCCGCATTGACGGTCGAACCGAACGACGACATGAATGCCGCCAACAGCGCTGCGATCAACGCCCCGCGCAACCCCGCAGGGATCATCTGCACGATCACCACCGGGAGGATCTTTTCCGGGTCGGCACTTGCCACTAGACCGGAGGCGGCCAGAAACACGAAACCCGAGATCATGGCCCATCGGGGAATGCTGAAGAATCCCCATGCGCAGCCGGCCTTGGCGGCGTCCGCGATCGAGCGGGTTGCCAGAAAGCGCTGTTCGCCGTAGTGCCCACCGGCGCCGCTCATGTTCAGCAACAATCCCGACGCCGCGAGGTAAATGCACAAGTAGCTGAAATTATTCCAGCTCTCGTAGCCCGCCGGAAAGTGCACCACGGATCGGGGCGCTGCGTCGAGCGAGAAATTGGCGTGCAGCGTCTTGAGAGCACCGGGGTCCAGCTTGAAGAACACGAGCACGCCGATGGCGATACCCGCAGTACTCGACAAGGCGAGCTGTATCACGTCGGCCAGCACCACACCGGCAAACCCGCCCATGGTCACATACAGCGTGGTCAGCGCCATCACCAGCACGGCAAACATCTTGGCCGTATCTGGCTCGACACCGGGAATCAAGACGGGCATGAATTTGCTCAAGCCCGCATAGGCATAGCCGATGCTGAATACGAGAAATGTGACCATCAGAATGGCGCCGGCGGTGCGCGCCATGCGGCCCCCCCGATCTTCGCCGAAGCGGATTTTCATCAATTCCACCGCCGTGACCACGCCGGTGCGCCGTATCCACGTCGCCATGTAGGTCATCAAGAACGCCGCGTTGAAAAATGACCAGCTCCACAGCATCCAGAAGCCGCGAAGTCCTGCGACGTAGAAAAGCGACACCAGAAACATGGTGCCGGCGACATCGAAATTGGAGGCGGCGCCCGAGGCCGCCAGCATCCACCACTTTTGGCGATTTGCGCCGAGAAAATACGAGCGGACGCTGCTCGACGCGCGGCGTGTGTGGTAGACGCCGATGGCGATCATGCCCAGGAAGTAGACGGCGATTATCGCAAAATCTATGACGTTCAATTACGAACCGTTGCCGGATACAGCCTTAGAACTTCACGTCCAGCATCAACTTGCCCGTTCGCGGCAGGTTCGCACGAGCAAAACCGTAGGGGTTGCTGCCCGCGACCACGGAGTTGCCGCGCGGATTGCCTTCGGTAATCGAAAATCGATCGGTCAAGTTGGTTCCCTGCGCAGAGACGGTCACCTTCGGCGTGATGTTATAGCTTACGCCGGCTGCGATGTCGGTGTAGGCATCCAGTTGCAAGGTATTGGCGAGATCGCCCCAGCGCCTTCCAATATACGACACGGTCACGTACGCCGACGCGCGGGCGTCGGGCGTCGACACGGTGGGGGTCAAGTGAACTGCTACATTCGGCAAACGGTCGATCTGATGTCCGTCAAAACTGGTGGTACCGCCTACAGCGCTCAGTTTCGAATGCTGCCATACACCGGAAAGATCCAGGGTGAACACGCTGACGGGGCGCCACTTTCCGTCGAACTCGGCGCCCGTCGCGACGTTATCCAGGAAAATTTGCTGACCCGTATTGCCGATCACTTCCGAAATATTCTTGTTTACCGAGCGGAATCCCGTCAGCTCCGCATAAATCCCCGGAGTGGCGAAGCGGACACCCAGTTCCCCGAAGCGAAGCCTCGTCAGCGGAGAGTAGCAGCCGGAGCCGGGGCAAAAGACGGCAAAATTAGCGATACCCGTGTCGAAGGCGTTCGAGTAGCGTCCGTAGACCGAGAAGTTGTCATTGAAAAGATAGTTCGCGCCTCCGGTCCACGCGGTGGCGCTTAGATCGTGTCTACCATTGGTGTAAGTTCCGGTTCCGTAGCCCGCGGCAGCTTGATCGGCGATTACATTGGGGTCCAGCACCCCGCTGAGCGGTACGTTACCGGCGGAATTTTCAGACACCGATTTGTAGCCGACCTTCTCGAAACGCACTCCGGCATCCAGCCGCAAAGGATCTATCGGCTGGTACTGATCGTTCAAATACACGGAATTCGACTTTATGTTGACCGTTCCGCTGGCGTAACCCGTGTCGTATTGCACGACACCGTTGTCCGTCAAGTGACCGACGATCTGGCCCGCCGCGTTGACTGCCGCTACGTCGACCAGATGTGCTTGATTGGTGACATCCATGAGAAAGTCGACGCCGTTTTGACTCACGTCCATATTCACGTTCCACGTCAGTAATCCCAGAGTGGCGCTGTTTTTATCGGTGCGATAGGTGAGTTGAGCGTCGTTGATGACTTCATCCGTGGTCTGTATGAATTGATTGGCGCCCATCTGGGTCAGCAGACCGTTGCCGTTCATCGCTGCCGGATTGGTAATGACGGCGCCGGAGTCGACCCGCACCAACTCGGCTCCAACGGCCCCTTTCGATGCGAACGTCGATATTAAATTAGCGACTAGGGGATTCGTCGCCAGGAATGAGGTCGCGCTTTGGATCTGGCTGTTGCCCCCCAAATTGCGCAGGTCGTTATCGATGGTCTTGATCTTGGCGATTCGCAGCGAATCATTGAATCGCAGACCGTTCTGCCAATCGTGAGAGACGATAAAAGTCGCCGTATCCGATCTCTCCCATATCCCGTCTTGGAGATTGATGGATTGGCTGTCGCCATTCGGGGACTTGATGTTGATCAGCTGCATTTCTCGCCCCTGCAAATACTCGGTTTCAGCGTTGAATCCAGGGATTGGCGAGATTCGTTGAATGCTTCCGCTTTGCGTGATTTTAACCGGCTGCGGCAGAAAGAATTGCGTGTGATCGTCGATGTGTTTGTAGGTGACCGTCATCGATGTACTGTCGTCGAATTTATGCGTCAGTGTCAGCCGGAACTGTCCGCCGTTATTGGTATCGTAGCCCACATTTTTAACCCCGTCGCCGCGACGAAAGTAGCCTCCGATCGTGGCGGTAGTATCTCCGGAATTGCCGATCGGACCGCCGTAAAAGACGTCCGTCCGAACTTCACCGTAGTTATAGTACGAGACGGCGACCTCGCCTTCGGGGGTATTGGTAGCCTTGCGGGAGATCAAGTTGACGATGGCAGCGGCGCCATTGGAAGTCAGTACGCCGGAGGGACCGCCCCGCGTGACTTGCAAATCACCGTACGTCAGATCTCGGCGCAGTTCCAACTCTTCGAGAAACCCGTTATACAGAAACGGCAGCCCGTCTTCTTGGAGACTGATGTATTCAAGGAAACCGCCGCGCACACCGCGGGCAGAAATGTTGAGGTTGTCCTCTCCGGCGCTGGCTTCGCCGTAGAAGCCCGGTATGGAGGTCAGCAGCGCCGCCAAGCCGAGCGCAGGCGAATCCTTGAGGGCTTCCTGGTTAACCACCGTAACCGCAAAGGACGTCTGCATGATCGTCTCTTTGATGGTGGTACCGGTAACCACGATCTCATCAAGTTCCGACGGGGCACCGATAGCGGTCGCAGGTGCCGGCGCCGTTTCCGCCAGCGCGTGTTGCCCATTCAGTACGCCTGACGTCAGCAACGCTGCGGTGAGACAGCTTGCGCGTAGCCTTTGATAGTTGCCTGATTTCTTCATTGTAGATCCCCCCCACTCGTCTTCTTGTATTCGCCGCCGATCTCTGCCCGCCGGGCTGGAGCGGGATTGATTCTAAGCACGGTTCGAATATTTAGCAATAAAAATGTTTCTATAGGCGAATTTCACCAAAGCCAGCACAAAAGAACAAGGCAAGCAGGATCATGCGAGGGCACAGATGGGTCTTGACGGGGCGCTGCAGCCGGCGCGGCACCGGCGCCAAAATTCGCGTGCGCCAGCGCGGTCGGCCGTTGACATCGATGTCAGCGCGGCCGCCTCGGCCGATCGGCGCCCACATCGGGGGTTTTGCCCGGGCGCGGCAATCGGCGCAGCGCCGGCGGTCTAAAGGGGAGGTCAGCTCACGAGGAGATCGTGCGCCGACTCGATCGGACGATTCGCGCCACCCAGCTCGCGCGAGATCTCCTGCGCTGCCAGCACGACCTGGCCCACGGTTTCTTCAACGGATAAGGAACGAACCGTCTTCACGTAGGGAATGGTCAGTGCGGCGGCGACGCTGCCCGACTGAGCCACGGGGGCTGATAAGTCGATCACACCCTGCACGGCGTGACTTTCCGCGCGTACGAAGCCGGCTTTGCGCGCAGCGTGACCGCGTCGTTCGAAACTCACCCACTCACGTCGGCCTACGCTCCCCGAGAGGCGGGCCTTCCACTCGGCACGCACCAGATCGGATTGGAAGGCGTACAGGACAAGTCCGGAGGTCGATTCGATGAGCGGCCGGCGGTGGCCAATGCGCACCGAAAATCCAAGGTCCCCCGGAGCTTCGACCCGGGCAACGATGACCATCTGGTCGGCAGACGCCACTCCCAAGTGGCACGACTGCCAGATTCGTTCGGCGAGCCGGTGCATCACGGGCAACGCGGCCTCATGCAAATCTCTCGTGGGCGCTCGCGTCATGCCGAGTGCGAATAATTTATTGCTCAGTACGTAGCCTTCGCCTGAGCTCGAGATCTCGAGATATCCATGAAACTCCAACACTTGAATCATTCGAAAAAGCTCGCTGACCGATCTCTTCAAGTGACGGGAAATGACGTTGAGCGACATGGGCTCACGCGCGCCCGCCAGCAGCTCGAGAACGGCCAGTCCTTTCTCCAGCGCCGGAGCACGATATTTTGGGTGTGCGGAGTCAGCCATGCTGCAATGATCCTTCAATCCGGAGCTATTTTGCCAGTGAAATCGCGAGTTCGCGGGCTTTGTTCCCTTGCCGGCGGCCAGCCCACGCGTGTCGGCATCAGGCTTGGATTGCCGCCCAGGCGGCACCGCTCGGAAAGCGGTAGTGTTCGACGGATTCTGGCCGTATTTGCGCGGAAAATCCGGCCCCGGCGGGGGCCGCGTAACGGCCGCCGCGGATGCGCACGGGGTCGACGAAGTGTTCGTGCAAATGATCGGCAAACTCGATCGCACGGTCCTCCATTGAACCGCTGATCGCGACGAAGTCGGCCATCGCCAGATGCTGTACCAGTTCGCACAGTCCGACGCCGCCGGCGTGCGGAAACACGGGCACCCTGAATTTCGCGGCCATCAATAGAATTGCGAGATTTTCATTGACGCCGCCGACGCGTGCCGCATCGATCTGGATAAGATCGACCGCCTGCGCCTGAAACAGCTGCTTGAAGATCACCCGGTTCTGCGTGTGCTCGCCGGTGGAAATGCGCATCGGCGCGATCCCGCGGCGAATGACGGCGTGACCCAGAACGTCGTCCGGGCTCGTCGGCTCTTCAGCCCAGGCGACGTTGTAGGGCGCCAACTGCTTCAGCCAGTCGATGGATGCGTCGACGTTCCAGCGCTGGTTCGCGTCGACGGCCAGCGCAACCGTTGGACCGATCGCCTCGCGCGCGATCCTGCAGCGGCGCAAGTCGTCTTCGATATTGAGTCCAACTTTGAGCTTTATGGTGCGAAAGCCGTCTTTGACCGCCCGCCTCGCCAGCCGTGCGAGCTTCTCGTCGGAGTATCCGAGCCAACCCGGCGAGGTCGTGTACGCCGGATAACCGAGCGAATTCAGCGCCGCAATGCGCTCCGCCTTGCCGGGTGCGGCCGCCCGCAGAATCGCCAACGCCTCCGCGGGCGTGAGGGCGTCGGTAATATAGCGAAAGTCGATCAGATCGACGATTTGCTCGGGACTCATGTCGGCAATCAGCCGCCAGACGGGTTTCCCGCTGTGACGCGCGGCCATGTCCCACGCTGCGTTCACGACGGCGCCGATGGCCATGTGAATGACGCCCTTCTCGGGGCCCAACCAGCGCAGCTGCGAGTCATTCGTCAGGCTTCGCGCAAAGGCCCCGAGGTCGGCTACTATCTCCGCGACCTGTCGGCCGACGACAAGATGACGCAAGGCCGCGCAAGCCAAGGCCTGTACGTCGTTGCCCCGCCCGATGGTAAAGACGAAGCCATAGCCGCACAGGCCGCTCGCGTCGTCGGTGCG
>Ga0210384_10006712_pt1 | contig 12221 bp, 8 predicted proteins | sample IncBWH2MmetaG_FD_160574 | JGI IMG/M metagenome (GOLD analysis project Ga0210384, IMG submission 160574) | Forest soil microbial communities from Barre Woods Harvard Forest LTER site, Petersham, Massachusetts, United States - Inc-BW-H-2-M | ecosystem: Environmental > Terrestrial > Soil >... | reverse complement strand
CAGCCGCAAGGCGATACGTCCGAGAGGAAAAACATGAATGAACTCGATGAAATTGCCGCCAGATTCTTGTCCCAACAAATAAGGAATAGACGTGATGACCGGGTTGTAATTTCTAGACCCAAGGCGCCTTCGTTCCTTGCCGGATTCACGCCAAGTGGTAAAGCTGCGTGGACGCATTCGATTCACTTAGCGCAACAGTTTGATGTCAAGGCGGCTGACCTATCGGAAGTGATGAGTAGGGCGCATGCCACGGAGCACGAAGTGGTTATCACGCCGATTCTGCCGAAGTCTAGGGCGGCGGGTGTCTAGACTTGGCCGCGAAAAACGAAATCCAAAGCCTCGTTGCTAGATTCGTCGAGAAGGACAGAGTCACAAGATCGCCTTGTTTCTTGAAGTCAGAAAAGGATTTCTAATGGAAACGGGTTTCAAGAAATACGCGGACGGAAGAACACTGTGCGGAGACGATTTCGCGCCGGATCAGATCGAAGCGTGGTTTCGCGATGAACAAGAGGCTTACTATAATCTGGCCGAGAAGCGTATACCTGGGGAATACGGCTATCACGCCCTGAACTGGCGGCACGGCTTTCGTCATCTTCCGCCGACTCGATTTGAACACATACTTGGAATCGGGAGCGCGTTCGGAGATGAATTGCAGCCGGTCCTCGGCTCAGCAAAGAAGGTGACGATTCTCGAGCCTTCGGATGGGTTCTCGAATCCGAAGTTCCGGTACATCAAGCCTAACGCCGACGGGAGCATGCCGTTCGCCGCCGACACCTTCGATTTAGTTACCTGCTTTGGTGTGTTGCATCACATTCCCAACGTCTCGACCGTTATGCGCGAGCTGTCGCGATGCACGAAGCCCGGCGGGTGGCTGCTAGTTCGTGAACCAACCCACTCAATGGGGGATTGGGATCGACCGCGTCGTGGGCTGACGCGCCGAGAACGCGGCATTCCACTGCCTATAATCCGCCGGATGGTGGCTGATGCTGGCTTGCAGATAGCGCATCAACGGCGCTGCATGTTTTCGCTCACTGCGCGACTGCAGCCTGTGCTTCCAAAGAAGCAAGCAGTCTATAACACGTCGTGGCTCACAGCTTTCGACGACTACATCTGCAGTGTGCCCATATGGTCTGAGCAATACCACCCGAGCAATTTCTTCCAAAGATTCCGTCCATGGGCTGTTTTTTTGGTGCTTCACAAGCCAGCCTAAGCCGCATTTCTCCCGAGGATTCTCGCATCGGTTCGGCGACCTGCAAGTTGCAGCTACCGGGCATCGCGTCAGAGAACAATCAGTCATTCGCTTCTTCGGTTCGCGCGGTTTACATCCGGTAGTTGGGCTAGCCCAAACTAACTCGAGGCGGTCACGTGCGTCGGGGGAGGTTTTGTGGTCTTTTCCAAAGCCTCGATTACTCTACATTCCAGGGTATTCTGTACAGCGCATTAGTGTAGTTAGGAATCTTGGCAAGAAATGGTGCCTTATAGCCCCACCAAGCAGGCCATCTATGTGTCGCAAGGTGCCGCATCCAATTCAAGCTTCGGTGCTGCAGCCAACCTCGGATCTTTCTTGGGTTACTTCCAATCACCGATCAGCTCAAACGCGGCCCAGTGAAAAGGGTGAGCATTCGTCATTCGAGGACCACGGTTAGACTTGCTCCGCTGATCCCCAGATCGGATTAGATCGATTTGAGCCAGCCGCAGTGAATCATCTTTCGTTTTCCCTGCTTTTAGATAGCCATAGAAGTGCTTCATCAATTCAGCAGTAGATTCGTCGGAGACGCTCCAAAGTGAGGCCACCACCGAACGAGCACCGGCATATTGGAAAGCCCGTGCCAACCCTACCAGACCTTCACCACCCATCTCCTTCCCCAACGCCGTCTCGCAAGCCGAGAGCGTGACCAGGTCAGCGTCGAGGCGAACCTGTTCGAAAATCTCCCAAGCCTGCAGCAACCCGTTGTCCTGTCCCGCACTGGGATTCTCTGGAATCGTAAATACGAGTGCAGAGTTGAGTGGGATTCGCTCATCGAGTAAGCCATGAACAGCAAAATGCAGGTAGCGCACATCCTTGCCGACGGCCTTGGCGCGCTCTTCCGTCGCTTGTTCGCCGAGATACACTTTGCTTACCGAGGGGAAGAGCCCGGCAATGTTCTCTACCTCATTTCGACTGGAAGGCAGAGGAGCGAGGTTGAATCCGCGTGTTACCGCGGAACGAATTTCCGCATTGGCGATTTGCTCGGTTTTTTCAGTGGGGTACTTCGGATCACCAAAAGCAGTCACCCGAATCTCGGCGAGAGTAGCACTTTGCTGCCGTGATTTCTTCAACTCGGCATAAACAGTGGCCGAAATCACGGTGTGAACGGGCTTCCATTCAATCAAATATTGCCACGTTCCGCCTTTTTTCCCTTGGGTCTGTTTTCTCACTACGGCAGCGAACGGCAGTGTATGGAGTGGCCCATCCGGTGAAACCAGGATGCGTTCGTTCGTCGCGAGGATCGCTTCGGCAGGCTTCATCAGAATGTCGTACAGCTCGCCGCCCTGCTCTCGCAGCTTCGGTTCATCCCCCTCGCGGTGGCGTTCGATCAGATTGCGGAATGCCTCGATTTTTTCCCGCAAAGCATCCCCTCCTAGGGGAAGCGAGAAAACCGATAAGCCGCTAGTCTTTCCGGCACCTGTTGATTCGCCCGCTGCGCTTCGGAGAACAAACAGCGTTGATTTCTTCTCACCAATCGAATAGGAGATCAACACAGTGCCCTGATCGAGGGCTTCGCGCGCCGCAGCGACGTTAAGCGGTTGCGGATAGGTCAGAGAAGCAAATCGCGGAGAGTTCTTTCGCGTACTCTCAGCGATTTCTTCCTGTTTGATTCGCACTTCGCGCAGGTGCCCTAGCAAGCGCTCGATCTCTGCCGCATCCTTAGCCGTGCTTAGATTCCCAATGGCGGATTGCGTCGCATCGTAATCCGCGTCGGCAGATTTGTGCTCCTTCAGAAGCTCGGCTGGTAGATCCGCAGACAGAGCGAGATCCCGTTCCGCCAGCATGGTCAGGAGCGACCGCGCACGAGAGCGCTCGAGAACATGAAAGGCATCCTCATACCTGTTCACGTCAACTAACGCATCAATGCAATCGCGATAAAACTCGGAATGTTTGGCGGCAAATCCCGAGCGTTGCTCCTCCGTGCCTCCCAGCTTGGCTTTTTGCCCCTCAATGGAATCGACGGCCTGGCAAAGGTACTTCACGGCATCGGCGGCCTTGCCCTCGCCACGCAGGGACAAGCCGAGTGCGTGCAGTGTTTCCGCCTCGTCGATGCTGTTCTGCTCCAGCTTTGACTGAATGGCCAAGGCGTCGAGAAAATACTTTTGTGCCGCGCTGGCGTCGTGGAGTTCGTCGAGCCTCTTCCCTAGGAAGGAAATGGTGTGAGCCAACTCCAAGCTGCCTGGGGATGTTTTAGCTTCGATGGCCAGCGCGCGTTGATGAAATTTCTTTGACTCCTCGACTTTGCCGTGCTTCTCTGCCGTTACGGCAAGGTTATTCAGATTTCGCGCGGCATCAAGGCTCTCAGGGGCCAGCTTCTGGTAGAGTTCGAGCGCCCGGCTCTGCAGTTCTTCCGCCACTTCCAATTTTCCGTTCTCCACCGCGGTATTGCCCAGATTGTCAAGCACCCCGGCCAACTCCAAACTCCCCGGTGATAATTTTTCGAAGATGGCCAAGGCGCGTCGCTGATACGCTTCCGCTGTCTCATTGTCTCCGCGGTCGGAGGCGACATTTCCAAGGTTCTGCAGAATATCTCCGACGCGTCGGCTATCCGAGCCTAGTATCTTCTCGTCGATGGCCAAAGCGTGGCGGTAATACTCCTCGGCCTTAACAAGGTCGCCGCGACTCCAGCCAATATTTCCAAGGCCGGTAAGTATATTGGCAACCTGTGTCCCCTCAGGTTCTAGCTTCTGACTGAGCGACTCCGCTCGCGTGTAAAACTGCTCGGCGCCAGCCAAATCCCCTTTGTCCAACAAAACGCTACCCAAGTTGGTCAGGCTGCTCGCAAAAACTTGGCTTTCGGGAGCTTTCTTCTCCCGGATCGCCAACGCTTGGCGGTCGTACGCCTCCGCTCGCCCGAGGTCTCCGCGTCTCCAGGCGACTTCAGCAGCATTGGCAAGCATCTGTGCTGTCAACAAGCTCTCCTCGAGTTTCTGAACTATGCTCAAAACGCGCTGAGCGTACTCGTCCGCTTTGACAAGATCGTTGCTACCGAACGCTACACGGCTCATTCCATTGAGGATTACCGCTTCTCGGAAACTCTGCGGATCCACCTTTTCGATGATCGGCAAAGCGAGCTGGTAATTCTCCCCAGCCGCAGCGAGATTTCCGCTTAGGAACTGAAAATGGCCCAAATTCCCGTAGGCTTCAGCCGTGGGAATGCTCTCAGGCGCGAGCTTCCGGCAAATTGCAAGAGTCCGACGCGTCATTTCCTCGCCTTCCGGCATTCTCTTCTGATTGCGTGCAACGGTGGCCAGCGCGTTGAGCGTTTCTGCAACCTCCAGGCTTTCCTGCCCGCGCTTCTCGCGGAGTCCGAGAGCGCGGCGATAGACTTCGTCCGCGCGATCCCATAGTTTGCGATCCTGGAATGTTTGTCCCCAAGCCATTAGGATCTGGCTGGTGATGGCTGTCGCCGACGCCTGCTGTGCTTCCTGAATCGCTGCCTCAAAGGCCGAGTCCGCCGGTCCCCAGCTTTCTGATTTGGCATTGAGTTCGCCAACTCGCAACAGAAACCAAGTTGCAGTAATTGCTTTCCTGGCGCGCCTTGCCTCCGCAGCCCCTTCTTGCCAACGCAGTGAAGCCTCGGACATTTTTTTCTGCTCGGCCAGGCCGTTGCCTTCGAGGTAGATGCGGAGAAGATCGGACGGAAGATTTGGACGAGCTTCGATTGTCCAGTCTCCCGGTTCTATCAGCCACGTCATCGCCTTGGAGTCGCGTTTACCGATGAGTGTGATGACACCTCGCGGCGCCTGCTCGACTCGGACTTCCTCGAGATCGAAAGGAGAGTCTGTCCTGCTGCCGACCGCGGAAGCCTTCGAACCAACGAGCGCGACGCGTGACCATGAGAGAACGACATCGCCGGAAAGCAAACCGGCTCTCGCCGGAGCGGAGTTGGGAGAAATGGTCTCGACGACCACGCCTGCAGAATCGCCTGCAGACCCCGGCGCAGCCGTGCACAGGTACGCAAGCAAAATGAGGGACGCCCAAAGTCGCATCGCAGTAACGGACGTGATGGGAAGTTCTTTCATGACGAGACTACTATCTAATCTGAGCTATCGATTGTTGCTGTTTCCGGCTAGCTCTGCATTGACATCCGAAAGGGCTTTCACGATTGCGGCATCGTCGGGCGTCTTGACTAGTACAGCAAGGAAGCCCTCGCGTGCCTCCGCCCAAAGTCCCAATCGCCGGTCCACATCGGCAAGCGTCGCTAACGACGACGCGTCCCCTTGCTGTTGCAGAACTGCCTGCAGGGCAGCCCTCCTTTGGAGATCCTCCTGGGACAAAGTGTCGAATTCGCTTTCGCCGTGCACGGACGGGCCCACGCGTTCGACGGTGCGAACCTTCCAATAGTAGGAAGACCCCGGACGCAGGATAGTCGGAGGCACCAAAACCGTCGTGAGCTCGGTTTGCAAGTCAAGAATCGTCTTGCCCGAGTCGTCCTCGACTTCGACTCGGTAACGCGATGCTCCCTTAACGGGCGAGAAACGCAGTGACGTATGATCCGGGATGCTCACACTCGCGACATTTGGATAAAGATTTTGAACACGCTCGCCGGAGCCCTGACGAACCCGAATTGCGCCGGATCGCGCCCCGAGATGCTGGCCGTCGGCCAGAGCGGCGAGCCGCGGAATGGGAGGCACCCCCTCCAAGCGGTGAATGCTATTTCCCATAGGCTTTGGACCACCAGGAGTCACAGTGATCCGCGACTTCTCGCCGATTTCATATCGACTGCCGTCGGCAAAGATCAGAGTTACCGAAGAGCCGGCGTCGGTTGCGAGGACCGCGCCGGTGGGCAGCCAATCAAATCTAGAGACAGGTCCTTTTCTGTTGGTTGGCGCAATGAGAGTTGCGCTTCCGGAAACTGAGCTGACAACCGAAATCGCTTCCGTTGTGGGTTCCTGCGCTGTGACAGCCATTGGCAAGGCGGAAAAAAACGCGGCTAAAACGAACATCCTTGGACTAACCATCGCCGTTACGCCTCCTCAACGTAGGAGGGGAGGGAAAGTTTAGTTAAACGTAACACGAGGCCCGCAGTCAAAGCCAGGAGTCCAAGGAGCAGTGGCCCGGCGATCGGGGCAATCACATGCCTTTGCCGGAACAGAAGAAAAGCGGCAGCAAGGTAAAACAAAGAAAGAACAATCGACAGGCTCAACGGCCGGTAAAGCCTGGGAAGGCAAAGCAGCGCCGCAAGAATTGCGGCATAGACGATTGCCAGAATGCCGACAACCGGGATCCACCCTGCCTGTCGTACTGGAAAATCGGCCAGTATTGTGTTGACGATAAGCGATTGCAACGCCAAACCCGAGACTGCCTCGGAAGCCTCGCCGCGCGAGGGAATCCGGTGATAGTCGTCGCCCGAGCCAACCAAATCGCCACCTAGAAGTACCAGCCGCCCTTGAAACAGCGAGGGGTTAGTCTGCAACTTGGCCGGGACGTCTCGCCAGGAAATCTTTGCGAGCTTTTTTTGATCGGCGGAGTAGTCAATCCAGAACGGCGCCGTCATGCTGTCATCGTCATGTGCCGGTATATTTTCTGATTTCAGATCACGCGCCACGCTGGCAGCCCACGATTTCCGCAGAGCACCATCCACGTCCACAAAAAAAAGACTCGCCCGCCTAGTTATGCCGTCGGGATCTTCGCGAAGATTGACAAATCCGAACAGTTCGGTGAACCGTTCAGGACCGAGCGCAGCGGCGGTGAGATTGCTGACGCATTCTTGACCCACCGTCTGCGCAGAGGTCGAAAGTGCCGCGAGTGTGAGATGGTTCGCATGGGTCAGCAAAAGTTTGGAGAACTTCTCTGAGTGCGCCCAACGTGCGGGCAAAAGAAAATCGATCGCCACTCCGCGAGCGCCTGCATCGTAGACCTGATCGATGACCACGGCGAACTGATCAGCCTTTTCCGCTAGCGGCGCCGGATCAGCGGCTAGCGAAGCCTCGTCCACAACCAGGCTGACAAGCCGATTGTCGGGTGCATAGGTGGGGACCACAGCGAATCGCGCGTCAACGGTACGCCGCTCCAGACCTTCGACCCATCCAAAACGCGATAGCGGCCAGGACAACAGGGCAAGAACCGTTCCGGCGATGACGGCAAGGGTCGAACGCCTAGGAATCTCTCGAGCGCTCCATTTTCTCCGTTCAGAAACTTGCCATGCTGAACGCAGGCTCGCGACTAAGTCTTTCGCCTTCTTTGCCCGCCGCTCAGGAACCTTGTCGAGACTTGCCCGCAAAGGTGCGTCGAGCTCCGGCGGAAGCAAAGTCTGCAGTTGCGACGGAACTGGGGGCGGCGTTTGCAAGTGCTTCCAAACAAGCTCCGATCTCGAGCCCGAAAAAGGCTGCTTGCCCACCAAAGTCTCGTACGATAGAACGGCAAAAGCGTATATATCGGTGCTTGACGTGTGTGGAGATCCTAGAATTAGTTCCGGAGCAATGTAGGGCAGCGTGCCTTCTAGCGTTGCTCGAGACACGTGCGGCGCCACCGATGTGCCTTCTCCGGGCGAGACTCCCGCCGCCGCTCCCGTTAGAACGTCCAGTGTCGGCGCAGCGCTTGTCTCGCTGCTTACAGCGTCCGCGGGTGTCGGGGCACTCACGCTCGGGTTGTCCCTGGCGCGGCGACCCTCCGCGCGGAATTGGGAACGCACAACCCCGGTGACGTCGGTTTCTGCCGCCAAGAGTCGCGCCAAGCCAAAGTCCAAAATCTTTGCGGTTTCGTGGGAGTTCTCGCCTTCAACCACTAGCACGTTGTTTGGTTTCAGGTCGCAGTGGAGAACACCTTCGCGGTGAGCGTAGTCAATCGCCTGCGCAATCGAATCAAGCAGCGATAGTGCCCGCTCCATCGGCAATAGAGCTCTCCGGCACAACTCGTAGAGAGTCCGACCCTCCAGGTACTCCATGACCAGATAAGGCAGGCCATCGCCGCGTGGGTCCACCCCGTAGTCGGTGACCTCAACAATATTCGGATGTTTAAGCCGGCCCAAGGCCCTCGCTTCCGTCTGGAAACGTTCGAGGAAATGCCGGCCTCCCTCATGCGGGCCAAGAATCAACTTCAATGCAAATCGCCGCTGAAGACCAAGGTGCCGTACGCGGTATACAACGCCCATTCCCCCGCGGCCCAACCGGTGCTCCACCCGATACTTGCCGTCAACGACCGGATCGCCAGGGAATGCCGAGTCAAGAGGGCCACTATCGAGCGGACAAGTTTCCGCGCTATCGTCCAAACAGATGAGGCAGCGTGGACATTCCTTCATGGCTGCGCAGGTTCCTAGCTGGACCGCCAACCGCGCTTCAGGAGATTCTACTCAGACTAGTAATTCTCAGTTGGAAATCCAATCTTGACACATACAAAGCGAGCCCAGAGCGCATTGCCCAAATGATGATCGCATTGATCATCGCTCCCAACGATTCGCTGGCTTGTGCGCGGCCTCCTCCATGAGCGCGCTCGCAATCTTCTTGATGCCCGACACTTCTTCTTCGGTCGCAGTAGCCACATAGTCACTCACCAGTTTCCCACATCGATCTCTAATCTGATCCTGGGCAGCAGGGTCTTCTCCTCGCACGATCAGCAACTCCCTGAGCCAATGTTTGCCGTAACCGGCATGAATGGTTTCGTCAGCCCAATCGAAATCCATGTCGTGCTCGCTCAGCGTATCGCCGTAGGCGTGGAAGAGATGGGCGCGCGCTAGCTTGTGCCGGATATTCTTGGTCTCGAAAAAATAAAGCATTCCCAAACGATAGATCGGATCTTGTCCGGAAGCACTGTCGTAGATGTAAGTTCCGAGCGGGACCCGCGCTGGATCGAAACCCCAGGCGATGAGGCGTTCATAGCCCATGCGGCAGTGTCGCGACTCATCGTAGGTCCAGCGCGCGGCGTCGTGAATCCACTCCCAGGGCAATACGTCGGCGAACGCACTCAACATCAAGCCGCCAGATTCAATTGCCCATACTTCATTTAGGTGACTGACAGCCGAACGCAGTTGCAGTTGCATCCCCTCTCCGTAGGGGAATGTGGGATCAACCACATCTGGCCAATAGAAGCGGCATGGCCAGAAATGCGGATCACGCGCCGGTCGGTCCGGAATTGAATACGCCTTCCAGCCTGGCAAAGGTCCGGCAGGCGCTGAAACGGGCGACGAGCCCACGCCTACTCCTCCTACCTGTAAAAGTCGATCTGCAACTGCCTTTGCCCATTCGCGCGCGGCAGCAGTCAACGCGGGATTAGCCGACAGTTCGGACTCTGTCCAGCGTTCGAAGGCGGCAATCTGCTCAATCTTTTCTGTCAGTGCGAGCGAAAGAAAGCGGTGTGTGGGGCCGTCTGCGATCGAATCGGAAGCCATCAGGTAGGCTTGGTAGGAGTCGCGCAACGCCGGCAGAAGAACGCCTCCTACGCTCAGCAGGAACGCCGGAACCGAAGGCGAGTTCTTCACGGCGCTGAAAAGCTCCATCAGTGCTTGATCGGCTCCTTCCTCCTCAAGGAGACGGCTCGGGAATCGAAGCTCGAATACTCGGTTCCGCAAACAATGTGCCGTTTCTGCACTCTGCCAGACGATCTGAGCGAGGCTCGTTTTGGTTTCAAGTGATGCGATAGCGGGAATCCAAGCCGCGCAACTGACAAGCGCCATGCGCTCACAAAAGTAGAAACGTTTGAGCAGTTGCGCAGTATCCAGTCGCATCCAGCGCGCTCGCGGCTGTGGGTTAAGCAGAAATGAGGAAGGCTGTGACACGATCTCCTCCTCTGACACACTCACTGAAAGGAATTGCTGAGTGCGACCACGATCACTGCAGCGATCAGAATCACCAGGCCAAGATTCAGTAACCGGCGAGCAGATGCGGTCGCGGCTTTCCACTCGCCTCTCCACAATCCCCAGAGGTTACCTATGATAATCGAGATCGAGATGAACAGTGGCCAACCCGCTACCACACCCCAGCGCCCGAGTCGTGTGGCTCCGGCTCCGTATAGATAAAAGCTACCGATCCACAGTAAAGCCATCAGAGCGCTCAAGCCCAGATTGCGCGGAGTTTCGGAGTTCCAGTATTGCCGAAGTGTATTCTTTCTGATCATCAGCGCGAGGCAATAAGAAAGGTTCGCGAGGCTCCCTAGCGTGAACAGAAGCGCCCAGACGATGTTCCCTGCTGATGCGTGGGAGATGCCCAACGTTTCCACAACGCCTGTCAAGTTTTTGGCGAAAGCCATGCTGACGTTAGGCAAGCAGGAAAGAATGCCGGCAAGAACAGCAATTGCCAGCCCCACCGCGAGGGTATCGGAAGTAATCGCGTTTGGTTTTGCTGTGGGCGGCATTCTCCGAGAGCCGGCCACGGAACAAACGCCAATCCCTACGATCACGACGGCAGTTCCGCCGAGCAGAACCAGTCCTTTCGGCGTAAGAACTGTCTCCGGGAAGAAGACGAGCATTGGGATCAATGCGCCCAGGCTGGCAATGACGCCCATTATAATGGGATAGCCAAGCGCCATCCCAAGCCTCGCCATTCCAAGTCCAAAGAGCACGGCGCCTGCGCCCCAACCTAGTCCAAAGAGCCCGAGAATGGCGATATCCCGCGGCGGGGACGCAAGGTAAACTGCGAGGATGTTGGGAACGAAAAGCAGTGTGATCGCCCAATTGAAAACGATCATGCCAAGAAAGGAGAACGTCGCCCAGGTGTGCTCCCACGACCACTGGCGAACTAGAGTCATGGGAAGAATGAAGGTTCCCTGTAGCAAACCTGCCAGCAGCACAAGAACAAAGCCCAGAAGCAAATGCATAGGGATCACTTTACTGTGGCCTGTGCCGAAGCCGGACTAAATGACCCGAGAATCAGGTTCGACTTCACGCCTTATCTGCCGACCTCGCCGCAAACCAATCTGGTATCCCTGTGCCCCGCCCCTGATAGAAACGCCGAACTTCGTTGCCGCTGGGCAATGAAGGGATCACTCCTTCTCTTGTAACCGCGAGTCCACCAGTGACTACGGCAAACTGCACGGCAGCTTCAAGGCTTGCGCCCGAAGCAAGTGCAGTCGCGAGACCGGCGTTGAAGGCGTCACCCGCACCTGTGGTGTCTACCGCCGATACGAGTATCGCGGGAACGTGTATGGCGGATACGGGAGTCACGATTAACACTCCCTTTTCGCCCAGAGTCATAACGACCTGTTTTATGCCACTGCGAATCAGTTCGCAGGCGAGTTGTTCCGGCTCTGCATCCTCATCTGGCCTTCGGCCTGTGAGTACTTTGGCTTCTGCTAGGTTCGGCGTGAGTACATCAACCGACTGCAGAACAGACGCCGGAAGAGGTCGGACTGGCGCAGGATTAAGAATCGTGGTGGCACCAACTTCGCGCCCGAGCCGCAAAGCGGCGTGGGCCGTCTCAACGGGGATTTCCAGCTGAGTCAACAACACCGAGGTCGATTTGAAGGCAGCGGCGCAACCAAAAACATCCTCAGCCGTAAGAAGCTCATTCGCTCCAGGATCAACAACGATGCAGTTATTCCCACTCACCGTCTCGACTATGATGAAACCCACTCCAGTTGCTGTACCGGCGGTTTGCTTCACGTGAACGACATCGATGCCTTCCTCGCCGTACAATCTCAGCGCCATCTCTCCGAAAGCATCGTTGCCAATCCTGGCGACCAGGCTAACTTTTGCTCCGAGTCGGGCGCTGCCCACGGCCTGGTTGGAGCCTTTGCCGCCGTAGTCCACACGGTAACCCGTTCCTAGAAGCGTCTCGCCGATGCTCGGCAGGCGCTTTACTTTCATGGTCAGACCGGTAGCGTAGCTGCCGACGACAGCGATTCGCGGGACAGTCAAACGGAACCTCCGATTCCTGCAAGTCTACTCAGTCTCGCCTTAAATCCCCGCCGCTCAGGTCACCACAGAAGTTTCGCTGAGTTCAATGGTCTCGAGCAGGCAGAGTGTATGCGAATCGATGGAGAATGAGCAAATCCACAATCCTCAATAATACCGGTGGCCGGGCCAAAAAATGATGAG
>Ga0210384_10006711_pt1 | contig 12223 bp, 4 predicted proteins | sample IncBWH2MmetaG_FD_160574 | JGI IMG/M metagenome (GOLD analysis project Ga0210384, IMG submission 160574) | Forest soil microbial communities from Barre Woods Harvard Forest LTER site, Petersham, Massachusetts, United States - Inc-BW-H-2-M | ecosystem: Environmental > Terrestrial > Soil >... | reverse complement strand
AGCGTAGATCGTTTCGATCGGGGCACCGGAGGCGGTCAGGAGCTCCGCGGCGAGGAGCCGGTCGGCGGCGTGCCCCCCCATGACCTCGACGCTCCCCCAGGTGTTCCGGAACTCCTGGGCCATCTCCTCCGGCGTCTCACGCCGGTTGGCGAGCGCGACGGCGACCGGCCGCAACAGGACGATCGCCTCCGGCGGCGTCAACGGTCCGAGTTCGGCGAGGAAATACTCCGCGGTGCGGGCGACGTGGTCGAGGTCTCCGAGGACCCGCTCCAGCTGGCCCGCCACGACCTCGAGGGCGAAGGCGTCGACCCGCGGGGAGCGGACCTTGAGCTCCATCAGCACGTGGCGGCCGATCGGGGTCAGCTGGGGCGCACTGGCGGAACCGGTGACGGCGCCGTGAGTGAGGAGGGCGTCCCAGACCCCGGGGTCGGGGAGGACCGGTTGACCCGAATCGAGTCCGGACAGGTAGGCGCGGACCTGCCCGCAGTTAACGGATGGCACGGCCCCCGGGGATACGGGGGCCGCTACTTAGACCCTCGTACCCCCACGAGGGTAACGTCAGGAGCCGACGCCTTGCTTGGGCTTGGCGTCGGGCCCGGGCGTCCCGCCGGTACCGGTGCTGGTCCCGACGGAGGCGTCCTTGAGATCGCGGGCGATGAACGCCAAGATGGCGAGGAAGACGAGGGCCAGCACGAGCCCGATCGCGAGCAGGCTACCGACCGCGATGTGCGACCCCGCGGTGTAGGTGAGCCCGTTACCGACGAACGGGATCGGGTCCTTGGGGGCCAGGAACGTGAAAATCCCCCAAGTCACGCCGATGAAGGCGACGGTGATCAGGGTGTCGCCCAGACCGTTAGGGTAGTTGTCGGGCATCTTTCCATACCGGATAGATAGGTAGGCGAACATCACGATCAGGGTGATGATCAAGGTGAAGGCGAGGAAGACCCCGATCGCCAGATAGAGCACCGCAAACAGGACCAGCGCGAGCGCGTACAGGGGAACGTCCATCCGGAGAAGCCTCGACGGGCCGCGCAGGCGGGCCGCTCTCTTAAACCTCTCGCTTCCCGAACGGTCCGATCCGAGAGGGCCCGCTCCGTTCCGGCTCGATCGGGCGCTACCCGGATAGATCGGCGCTCGGAAGGCTCTTCTCCCGACGCCCCGCTCCGCCACCGAGGGCCCCGACCGCCCGGAGAGCCCCGAAGAGCGCCTCGAGCCGTGGATCTAGCCCGGGGGCTCCGCGTGCCCCGCGGGGATCCGGCCGCGGCAGGCCCCTGCCGTCGGCGCCCAACCTAGGACCGCTCGGCCGCTACGTAGGCCCCCGAGGAGCGTTCGTCGGTTGTTAGTGGTGTATCTGCAGTTTTTCTCTCGGTATCTGCCACAAAGGTATAAATGGCAAATTCGGCTGCAACAACCCGTAATGCGCGCCACTTCCCCGACGGTCCGAACGCACTCCGCGACCCGAAGCATCTCACACAACGCCCCCGGCCCGAGCGGCCGGAAGGGCTTGGCTCGGGGGGTGTGGATCGGGTTCCTGATGACCGTCCTGGCGACGATGGTCATTCCGGCCGGGGCTTTGGCCCTTTCGCCGGGGACGGTCTCGGCTCCCACCGCCCACCTCGCCGCTCCGCTCGCGGTCCATGCCATCCCTACCAAGGCTGCCTCTCATACTCCCCAGGTCTCGGTGAGCGTCAAAGCGGGCCTCCCGGGGTCGAACCCGAAGGACCAGGCTTCGGTCAACGGACCGGCGCTCCAGGACCCGTACCTTTCCATCCAGCACAAGATCGACCTCCAGCGCGAGCAGCTCGCCTTGGCCCATGGTAGCGCCTCGCTGACCTCGGTCGCGAGCTCCAGCCCCCAGCCAGCGTCCCCGGCCCCCGCGGCCCCGACGATCCCCGTCGGAACCTTCAGCGGTTACATCAACGCCACCCACGGCTCGGGGCTCTCCGGAGTCTCGGTCTCGTCGGTCGCCCTCGCGGGGCAGATCTGTCCGAGCACGACCTGCTCGGCCGTCTCTACCTCCGGGACGGGGTACTTCACCGTCGTGTGCGCCGTCGGGGCGAACTACGTCCAGGCGATCGTCGGGTGGTATCTCACCAACATCAGCTTCAACACCTGCACCCAGAACATCAACACCTACGTCGGCACGATTTACATGGTCCACGACGCCATCGGCATCGGGATCGTCAAGTCCGACACCCCGAGCCACACCAACATCTCGGGCGTCCTGGTCACCGGGACCTCGCGCGACGGCTCGGTGAGCGCCGAGCCGTCGGTCCGCAGCGACATCTACGGGAAGTTCTACGTCCCGATCCCCCCGATGCCCTCCCGGGTGGACTTCAGTGCCGATTGGGGGTACTTCGCGAATTTCACCTACGTCAACGGCACCCCGTGGGAGAACGTCAGCCTCGGGTTCGTCTATCTGGAGCACCAGGTCCTCGTCCAAGCGACGCTCTACGACGCCGTGACCCGGGCCCCGGTCCCCACCGATTACCAGGGAGGCCGCTCGATCACCGGCTGTGCCGGCCTCACGAACACCTGCGGGCTGCAGGGCGTCATGCAGGTCGGAGCCACGGTCAACGCCTTCGCTCCTCCCGGGCCCGACTACCTGATCGTGCAGGCGACCGGATACATCCAGAACATCCACCCGATCGGAACGGTCCCGAAGCTCAACGCCGGGTCCGTCTTCCACGTTGCCCCGATCTACATGACGCCTCTCGGAGGCACGACGATCACCGTCGACATCTCGAAGAACCACTCGACCCCCAACCCGCGCTACGGGACCGGGTTGTACTACGTGACCGGCTCGTCGCTGGACGCGTACTCGATGATCGGGCTGAAGATGAACTCGTACTTCGGCTACAACACCACGGGCTCGACCACCGTCACCCTCGGGTGCGGCGCCGTCGGCGTCCCGACCACGTTCGGCGGGGCCCCCCTGCGGATGCAGCTCACCATCCAGCCCGACACCACGGGTGTCTGCGGGTTCGCGCCGATGTGGCCGATCCCCGGCCTGTTGCCCGTCTGGCCGAACGAGACCGCCGTCAACAACACCCCGGATGAGGTCACGAACAGCGGCTTCCTGAACCTGACGCCGGGAACGTACATCGAGGGGAACGTCACGATCCAAGGGCTCCTGCCCGGAGCGTTCCATGCTCCACCGCAGTTCGCCGTGTCGGTCCAGTCCCAGTACTACACCGGCCTCGCGCAGTACGGCTACGTCTACAACTCGGGAAATCCGCAGGCCACCAGTCCCTGGCTGTGCAACGGCGGGGCCTCCTCGATCCCGGCACCCGGGGTGAGCGGCGGCTACACGTTCTGCGCCCCGGCGCCGCCCGACGCCGACGTCATCCAGGTCAGCGCCCTCGGATACTACAACAACTTCACCTGGGCTTCGTCCGCGTCGGTCTGCTGCAACCTCTCCCAGGAGCCGCTCCCGCTGGGGACCTCGAATGCGGAGCACTTCACGACGGTCAACCTGAGCTCGGGTGGCGCCATCTACGGGCGCGTCCTGCGCAACAACACCACCCTCGGCGTCCAGTTCGGATCGTATCGGGCATGCACCGCGGGCTCGAACCCGTTCTACGGCTGCGCCACCGGCGGCGTGGACCTCGATGGGACGTTCTTCACCGGTCCCGGGGCCGTGCCTCCGGGATGGGACTCGGTCACCGTCTCGGCCGCCGGGTACGACCCGGATACCGTCTGGGCGTACGTGAACGGCAGCACCGGCAACACTTCGGTCGGCAACATCACCCTCCAGCCGTTGGGGACGATCTTCGGCCAGGTCGTCAACCCCCTCGGCGAGGGATTGTATGCCGCGACCGTGAAGGCTTGCAAGATCTCGAGTGTCGGCTCCTGCGGCATCGTCGGAGCGGGCCTCACGACGACCGACGGCCACTTCAACGGGACCATCCTCGGCGGATGGCTCCCCTGGTCGACGTACGAGATCCAGGCGAGCGCGGCCGGCTACACCACCAACTGGGTCTGGGTCAACGTCTCCTCTGGAATCTCGACCCAGGTGCCGACGATCGTCGTCCAACCGATCGCGGTGAACGCGACGAGCGCCAGCCAGGGGGCGTGGCTCGATGGCGTGCTGCGCGACAACGTCACCGGCTACGGCGTCGCGGCCACCGGCATCATGGCGTGCCCGACCACTGGAGGCGGCTGCACGAACGTGCAGGACGGCGCGAACGCCGGCGGTTACTTCAACCAAAGCATTGATCCGGGCCTGTACAACCTCACGGTGAACACCCCCGGGTACTACCCGATCAACGTCTTCTTCAACGCCAGCAACCGGACGTTCGTCCACCTCGGCCTCATCGACATGACTCCCCTCGGCTGGGTCTCGGGGAACGTCTCGGTGAACCCGTGGGGGAACATCTCGATCCGATACGGCGCGGGCTACCGCGGGATCCCGTTGGGGCCCGGCGCCAACGTCGCGGCGTGCAACAGCGCGGGCAACTTCTGCGGCCTCTCCGTCGCGGTGGACAGTTCCGGCGGCTACAACGCGAGCGTCCCGTACGGCGTGCTCAACTCCGTCCGTGCGACCGGTGTCTACGCGGGTGGCGGCTGGAGCGCCCAACAGGGGTTCAACCAGAACCGCACGGTGTTCAACACGACCGGCGACTGGACCCCGCTACCGGAGTCGGCGACGATCCACATGGACATCTTCGGGGCGGTCTCCGGGTTCATCCGGGACAACTCGACGTTCAGCAACGCCCTCGGCTACGACACGATGCCGGTGCGCTGGGCCTCGGTGAGCGTGCTGACGACCGGGACGTACAACGGCGTCGTCGCCAGCAACGCGGGATCGGGCGGGCAGTTCACCTACTTCCTGCCGCCAGGCAACAAGGCGGGGAACACCACCGTGACCGCGCTCATCCAGAGCGTCTACTATCAGGTGTTCGAGAAGGTCTACCAGGTCATCCAGCCCGGCCAGGTGACCGTCGCGAAGAACCTCTCCTTGTATCGCTACGGCTGGATCAACGCGTATGTCCGCGACTCGCTGACCCACACCGGGGCGCCGTACCTCGGGATCGGGGCGCAGTACAACGACCGGGCCAACTCGACGATCTACCAGACGTCGGGGATCACCAACTCCGCGGGGTTCGCCAACCTGACGGCCCCGGCGGGACGGAACGTCGTGCTGATGGCCGGTCCCGGCAACGACTACAACAACAGCAGCGGGACGACGCGCGTCAACTCGAGCATGGCGAGCTACTACAACTCCACCTCGCCGCTCACCGTCGGGAACCTCTCCGTCGACCCGTGGGGATGGGTCCGCTCGGCGTACCTGAACTACAGCGTCACGCCGTTCACGACCACGATCCGCGACGCGGTCAACCACCAGGGGCTCCCGTACTCCACCGTCTCGGTCACGACCTCCGATACGTCCCAGTCCGGGGCGTGCGCGGCCACCTCGAACTGGGGCGGCATGTGCCTCAGCGACGCCCCGATCGGGCCGAAGGACACGCTCACGGTGAAGCACTACGCCTACATCGGGAACTCGACGCTGCTGGACGTCACCCGCGGCCTGATGATCACCGAGTCGATCATCAACCTCACCGGTGACGGGATCCTCGCCGGCATCGTCCTCGCCTTCCCGTCCCACCTGCCGGTCTCCGGCGCGCTGGTCACCGCCTGCCCCGCGAAGAGCACCGTCTGCTCGTCGGGGATCACGAACGCCACGGGGCTGTTCTGGATCAACGCGGCGCCCGGACTCGAGAACCTCCAGGTCGACGCCTCGGGCTACGTGAGCAACACGTCGATCGTGGCCGACCCGTGTTCGGACTGCTGGGACTGGATCGGCACCGTCACCGTCGCGCAGTTCGCCTACATCGGCGGGATCGTCCGCGGCCTCCCGAGCGGACTACCCGTCGTCGGCGCGACGGTCAGCGTCTGCTCCCCGCTCGGCAACCCGACGGGCCCCTGCGGCTTCTTCGTCGGGAGCTCGCACTCCGGAAGCTTCCTGCTCGGGGCGCCGGCCGGCAGCTACATCCTGGCGGCGAACGACACGTTCTACAACACCACCTACTTCCCGATCTCGCTCACGCCCGGCGAGATGGTCAGCGTCGGAACGATCTTCCTCGCCCAGTTCGGCACGCTCGTCGGTTCCGTCGAGTCGGCGACCGGCTTCGAGCCGATCTCCAATGCCACGATCCTCGCCTGCCCCGACTGGGCGGGCGGGGGGTGCGTTCCGCCGCTCCTGACGCAATCGAACGGGCACTTCCAGCTGATGGGCGCGCCCGGGCCGTACACCGTCTCCGTCTCGGCGCCCGGCTACACGGACGCCTACGTTCCGGCGATGATCGTGAGCGGCGTCACCACGGCGATGAACCCGATCCTGATCTACCCGCTCGGGACCGGAATCGCCTACCCCGTGACGGGAACGGTCGTCAACGCCTCGGACCCGACCCAGGGGATCGCCAACGCCGTCGTCTCGGTCAACGTCGGGGGCACCATCGCCGCCTCCACGACCACGACGGTGACCGGAGCGTTCCACCTGAACGTCATCTGGGGCACGTACAACCTGACCGTCAGCTCGAACGGGTGGGCCCCGGTCGTCCAGACGCTCACCGTCCACGCCCCCGTCCCGGAGCTGGTGATCGGGCTGTCGACGATGGTCTATACCCTGCAAGGCACGGCGAGGGACGGCCTCACCAACCAGTCGTTGGCCGGAGTCCAGATCGCCGAAGGCTCCGGAGGGTTCGTCGCGGACCTCGGGATCACCGACGCGAACGGGCAGTATTCGATCCAGCTCGCGAACGGGACGCACTTCCTCAACGCCTCGTACAGCGGCGCGGCGGGCGTGACGTACCCGAACGTGGCGTTCGTCGTGACGATCAACGGCGCCGGCCAGACCTACGATCTGAACCTCGTGCCGCCCTCGACCCAGGTCTTCGGGCTGGTCGCGAACACGGCCTCCGGACTTCCGGTCCCGGGGGTCACCGTCGCGATCGTGGGCGTCACCGTGAACGGCGTGCCGGAGACGTACAACGCGGTCTCCAACATCGTCGGCGAGTTCAACGTCTCCGTCTGGTCCGGGAAGTACACGTGGTCGGTGAACGCCTCCGGCTTCAGCACGCTCGCCGCCCAGACGTTCACGGCCGACACCCCGGTCCACCAGCTGACGGTGCCGCTCGCCCCGATGACGAACTCCGCCGCGTCGACGAACACGCCGTCCGGGACCAACGGGTTCCTGGCGCTCGCGGGCGTCGCGGCGCTCGGCGTGGTCGCGGCGCTGTTGGCCGCCTTGTATGTCACCCGCCGGCGCCCGCCGGCGGCCGCCCGGAGGTCGTAACGATGGGGAAGATCGAGGAAACGATGGGGAACCTGCGGACCGAAGGGCAGATACGCGTCGAACGCCATGAAGGACCGATGATGGCCCCCCCGGCCGCCGACCTGTTCCGGTCTCGTCGGGAGAGCGTGATGCTGCTGTTCGGGTTGACCCTGATCGGCTCCGTCATGTTGCTGAGCGGGTTCGCCCCGTCGACGAGCAGCGTCTCCGCCTCCCACCATCTGGCCCGCTCGGGGATCGCGCCTCCGCTCCTCGCGACCGCTTCTTCGGCCGGCACCACGCTCGTGAACGCCCCGAGCGCCACGTCGCTCCCCGCCCTCCAGCTCGGGATCACGGCGACCCCCCACACGATCTGCGCCTTCGGGATCGCGACCTGCGCCTCCGGCGCCGCCTCGGCGCGGGTCACCCTGACCGCGAACGCGGGGGGCCAGGGGATCGTGGCGTGGCCGAACGTCCAGGTGGCGTTCGTCATCGAGACGACCCTCTACGATGGCGTGTACGATCCCAACGCCGGCGACTCCGGCCGGGACCCGTGCGCGGGCAGTGGCGGCATGCCGTGCGAGGAGTCGAACGGGGTGCCGTTCTTCGTCTCCCACGCGCAGCAGATCGCGAACTCGATCTCGACGGCGAACCCCCACTCCCAGGTGCAGTTCGCCATGGTCGACTACTTCCAGACGTGCGATCTCGACGACTGCGACGGCTCCCGGTACCACGTCGACATCCAGAACTTCGTCCCCTCGGGCTACTTCGGCTCCGAGGTCCAGAGCACCTTCCAGGCGACCGTGCTCGGGGGCGGCTACGTCTACGGGGACTCGGATTTCTCGGACAACATCCTGCACACCTCCGCGATCACGGCGATGTACGGGACGATCACCGGAAGCGGCCTCACCTGGTCGAAGGACACCCACCACGTGATCGTCTGGATGGGCTCCTCGGCCCCGCGCGACCCGAACTACATCGAGAACTACTGCGTGAGCGCATCGGACTACGGCGGCTTCTACACCGGCGCCCAGTGCCTCTCGTCGACCTGCGAGCCGGCCTACCAGTTCCAGGTCGGGACCAGCCCGAACTGCGAGGGATGGGTGAAGAGCCAGGACGGCAACAAGACCCACTCGATCGCCCAGCTCGCCAAGACGGCGACGGAGTGCACGGAGTCGATCGGCGGGGTCTGCACCATCGACGCCATCGATCTGTGGGACACGGCGACCGACCCGCTCTCGAAGGGATGGCCGGTGGTCACCGGCGGCGGTCCGGGCAGCCTCCAGGTCCAGAAGGACGTCGACCACGTGCTCCTCGCCGGCTGCGACATCGCCGCGGCGACCGGGGGAACTTGGGACGGTCCATCGTTCTTCACCTGCCCCGACGGCACTACCGGGAGCTTGCAGTACGTCCCCCACGGCTCCGCGACGAGCCCCAACCTCGGGAACCCCTCCCTCGCCAATGCGTTCCGGCAGGTCGGATTCGGTCCCGTCATCGAGACGCAGGTGGCGGCCGGCAGCGGCAAGCCGTTGTTCACCTACGTCCCGTTCGGGAACGTCGTCCTATCGCCGAACCTCCAGCCGACGGCCGCGTGCTCCCGTAACGGCGTCACGCTCCACACCTGCCAGACGTTGCCGCAGATGCTGCGCCTCGGCAACGTGAACTACCTCGGCTGGAACTGGAGCACCAACCGCACGAGCAACGTGATGTACCTCGGCGATTCGTGGACCGCCTCGTTCAACGTCGTCGCGACCGGTCCGCCGTTCGCCACCGTCCCGGTCGACGCGTGCATCACCGTCGATTGCCGGGCAGGAGGCAGCGCGTCGGTCAACGGGCTCTACACTTGGGCGACGTACGTGCCGTACTCGAACAACACGGTGGTCACGAACTCGTTCCCGCTGGCCCAGATCACGGTACAGTACACCCCACCGCCTGGCGTCCCGGCGCTCTCCCCGCCCCCGCCGCCCCCGCCGCCGCCGCCGTTCCCGATCCCGACCGCCGCGCCGGTGGTCGTGGGTCAGTCGATCGGCGTCGGCAACTCGGTGGGCGTCGGGAACGTCTCCCTGCAGGCGACGGCGGCCGGGTTCCTCGGTGCCGGATTCGTCCGGGTGTCGATGAAGAACCGGCCGATCGCGATGAAGATCGCGGCGAAGGCCGGACCGCAGGTGTCGAAGTTCGAGTCCGCCTCGGCGAAGAGCTCCGAGGGCAGCGTGGGCCACTTCGAGTAGGGCGACAACCGATTCCAGGGCCCGCCGCGGCCGGGGCGACCGCCCCGGCCGAGACCTCGATAGCGTGCGATCGATCGTGGAATCCCTCTATCCTGTACTAGAATCGGCACGGCGGCCGGGGGTTGGGACATCCCGAGGGCGCGCGAAGAGAACCGCACCGGGCGGGAACGTTCGTCGGGACTCCTCCTCGAGCGACGCGGCCGTCGCGCGAAGCGCGAGCGTTGCGAAGACGACGAAACTCGCGCGACGATATCGCGCTCGCGATTGCGGGGGGGAGAGGTATAAAGCCCCGAACGAGACCACCCCTCCGCTTGTCGCCCGTCGACTGTCCTGAATCGTCGGTAATTACCGGGGGTCCCCGTGCTCGGGTTCCCCGGAGAGGAACGGAAGTGACCTCCGAGAGCCTTAAGCCCCGTGTGGTGTCCCGAAGCCGAATGACTCGTGCATCGCTGCCGCGTTGGCTGCTCGCGCTCGGCATCCTGGTGCTGGCGGTTCTGCCGTCTTCGCTCGGCGCTCCGGTGTTGTCGCACCCCGACGGGACCGGGATCTCCGCCCGCGTCGGCGTTCACGCACCGGTCGCTACGCTCCCCGCGACCGCCGCCCCGCGGCCAGCGGCGAACGTCACCTCGCAGTTCAACCCGCCGTGCCACAAGGTCGCCACCACCATCTGCGTCTCCATCCAGTTCCCCGGCGAGACGAACATCGTGCCGGCCGCCAACGAGTTCGTCGCGGGGGTCGAGCCGAACGCCTCCCAGTCCATCGCGCTCGTCGTCAAGTCCTACCAGCCGCTCAACTACACCGGCAACCTCCACAACACCTCGGCGTCCCCCCTCGCCCTCAACGTCACGGGGGTCCTCTGGAACGGCGACCCGTACTACTCGGTCTACGACAACAGCGTCTGGCACGCCGGGACGAACTCCTGGTGGCAGGGGCCGCTGACGGGGATCAACAACAAGTCCTACCCGTACTGGTACGTCGTCAACTTCTCGGCGCGGGCCGCGAACGGTCCGAACTTCTTCGCAGGGATGGCGATCACCTGGTGGATCTACATCAACGAGAACAACTCGTTCAAGCACACGATCATCGAGAGCCCGCGGTTCCACTTCACCTACTCCGGCGGCTGGCCGTACTCGCCGTACCCGGCGTCCCCCGAGTATGCCGGCCCGAGCTCGGTCACCCAGGACCTCAACCTCACCGTCACCCCGAGGTTCCCGAACTGGAACGACACGGTCTCGGTGACGATCAACACCACCCAGGCGGACGTCCTCTCGAACGCCACGATCGGCCTCGCCTACATGGACCTTCACGAGTACCTGACGAATGGAGCGGTCGCGCTCGCCTCGACCGTCAATTTCCCGGTGACGGTGAACGCCGCGAGCTTCGGCGTCGTCACCACGACGGCCAAGATCCCGGCGGCCTTCGCCCAGATCTCAGGGGCGACCGTCTCCGTCGCGATCGTCGTCCAGGACGTTCCCGGCGACCAATTGGTGAGCCCGGCGATCAACTACACGATCGGGTCGAACGGCTCGTTCGCCTCGGGGGTGTTCAGCGACGACATCGCGCTGTCGACGAATCCGAGCGCCATCGGCGCCGGCGCCGGCTCCGTGACGGTCAATCCCGGAGGGATCGTCAACGTCACGATCGAGAGCCGGAACTCCGGCACGGCGATCTACTCCGCCGAGATCCTCTACTCGTTCGACTACCCGGCGCTCAACGAGCACGCGGCCGGGGCGATCCCGCTCACCCGGATCAGCTCGGTCTATTTCGTCGCGAGCCTGCCGCCGCTCCCTCTCGGAAGCGTCGTGAACTTCTCGGTGTATGCCTGGGACTTCGGCCAGCATCTCGAGCGGTCGCCGGGGCTCGGCTACGTCACCCCGACGTTCGCCCAGTACGTCCCGATTGTCCCGGGGAACCTGTCGTTCTTCTACGTCTTCGTCTACGACAACGGCTCCCACAGCTGGGTGAGCGGGGCGCGCGTCCAGATCACCGGGCCCAACGGATTCTTCAACTCGCTCGGGAACACGACTCTCGGGGTCGCCTACCCGAACGCCACTCGGACGCCGTTCGTCCCGCTGCTGGTGCCGGCGAACGCCTCGTATACCATCACCGTCACCGACCCGTGGTTCGTCCCGCCCGGCTCGCACTCCACGACGCCGGTCAACACGACGATCGTCGCCCTCCACTCGATGACGCAGCGCTCGACCCTCTCGCAGGACCTGAACACGCTCATCGTCCTCGAGGGGGCTTCGGTCCTGTTCTACCTCAATGCGACGCCGCCCGCCCCGACCGTCTCGCCGTCCGTCCAGTCGGGGATCCCCTCGTCGGTCGTACCCGCGACCGCCGCCCTCGGGTTCCTGGGCGTCACGATCGCGCTCGCGTTCATCGGTCCGTGGTGGATCCAGATCCGGCGGCGCCGCAAGGAAGAAGAGAAGCGGGTGACGCTATGAGCTCGGCCGCACCGGTAAGGGCGGCGGTCGTCCTCCTGCTGTTCCTCCTCTCCTCATCGGCCGGGCTCGTCCTCGCCCACCCGGCCTCCGTCGGTCTCCCCGTGCCCACGTTCCGGAGCCCGGGCCCATCCCACGGGGGGTCGATCGCCCCGATGGCGCACCCGGCTCCCGCCGTCCACCGAGCCCCCACCGCCCACGCCGCCGCGCCGGCCGCATCGAAGCCGGACTCCGGGTGCAGCACCCCGATCACGCGCCCGCAGTGGAACTCCGCGAAC
>Ga0210384_10006710_pt1 | contig 12223 bp, 8 predicted proteins | sample IncBWH2MmetaG_FD_160574 | JGI IMG/M metagenome (GOLD analysis project Ga0210384, IMG submission 160574) | Forest soil microbial communities from Barre Woods Harvard Forest LTER site, Petersham, Massachusetts, United States - Inc-BW-H-2-M | ecosystem: Environmental > Terrestrial > Soil >... | reverse complement strand
GCCGAAGAGCGGGCGCGTCTTCGACTCGGAGAACCTAAGAACGGAGTGGGAGAAGGCTTGCGCCGCCTGCGGGCGGGGCAAACGAACGAAGATGGAACCGAAACACGAGAAAGGCTTCGTGTATTATAAGTACTCAGGTTTGTTGATTCACGACCTGCGCCGCAGCGCGGTCAGGAATCTGCGGAAGGCGGGCGTACCCGAAACAGTGATAACGAAAATCACAGGGCACAAAACGGCTGAAGTGTTCCGCAGGTACAACATCGTCTCGACCGATGACGTGAGCGCCGCCATGCGCTCGCTGGAACTCAAAGTCTCAAGTGACAGTTCAGTGACAGTTTCGGCGAAGCGGCGTCGGCGACTTCTCACAAGTCGTTCAACATAAAGGTTCGGGCGCGTAGCTCAATTGGCAGAGCAACTGACTCTTAATCAGTAGGTTGAAGGTTCGATTCCTTCCGCGCTCACCATCTTTTCAAGCACTTACCGGAGTTGATGTTTTGGGTGTGCCGTAACTCAATCCGGCTACGCCCGTCTCTGTACTGCTGTGTCTTGATCGAGCGCAGCGCGGACGATCTCTAGCTCGGGATGCTGATACTGCATCGCAGTCTTCACATCCTTGTGTCCCATCGTTCTCATGACGGCAGCCAGGTTTCCGGTTCTCTTCAGAATCCGGTGCCGTAATCATGTCGCCCCCAATACAGGACAAGATCCGGGCTGGATGTTACCGCCAGATGCCAATGGAGATGTCATGATCCTGGCAGGCGATCACGCTGAGGGATTATGAGCCGCTCGACCAGATTCTGCGGAAGTGGAAGAAACCAGTCCTCTATGTGACGGGAAACCACGAATATTACACGCGGCGGCCAATGAACGAAGAGAACAATAAGGCGTGGCTCGAAGACAGACATCCGCATGTGAAACTGCTGCTTGATGAAGAGGTCAGCATCGGCGGCGTCAATTTCTTCGGCGGCACGATGTGGACGGATTTCAACGGCGGCGATTTGCGCGCCATGGAGACCGCCCGCTCTCAAATCAATGACTACCGCCTCATCTATAACCCCGACGAAACGCCTTTCACGCCAGCAGATTCGATTGCGTTACATAAAAACTTCGCGTCGAAATTGCTGAACTGGTTTGGCAAGAACCTAAACGGTCCGCGCGTGGTTATCAGCCATAATGCCCCGGTCATCAAGCCCAACTCCAAATACAAGGGCGGCCCTCTCACACCGGCGTTCAATTCCCTGGACATGGTGGAGATCATTGAGACCCACCAGCCGGCCCTCTGGGTGTATGGCCATACGCATGAATGCGACGATCAGACGATTGGCCGGACCCGGATCATTTCAAATCAACTGGGATATCCCGGCAACCTTGGCGGTTTTGAATGCAAGGATTTTGTCGAAGCGGGTCTGCCAGTCGAGGGAGGCGTTTAGCCCCGAGCGGGAAAGGAGAATTGCCTCATGAAAGCAAACAACATCCACAAGTCTCTGAAATTCCGCGTCTATAATTTCCTGCTCAGGCTTTAGCTGATCCGCCCTGCTGCGCGGCGCGCAGGTCCTCATGCTCGAAGGCCGATGCCATGCGGTCGATTTCGCCTTTGGCGAGACCGTGGCGCGCAGCTTCATCGCGCCACTTCGAGACAGCCTTGCCAGCCTGTTTTGCTATGTTGCGTGCTTTGCCGTCGTCCAGATCAAAATACCCCGCCACCTCCAGTGCCAGCGCGAGCGAGGCCGTGTTGTCGTCTTCGTTGATCGCGGTACTGAGGATGCGCGGCTTGATGTCGGTCGGCACCGGGTTGAGGTCGTAAGCGGGCGACAGGCGCCAGCCCGCCTGGCCTTCGTACAGAAAACCGTGATTGCGCAGGTGGTCGTCGGTGTTGGAGATCAGTATATTGAAAACCAGCCGCCGCCACAGCGCTTGCATGTCGGCTTGCGGCGCGGCGCCGTGCTGGCGCAGCGCGTCAACAATTTCCAGATAGCTTCTGGTTTCTCGGTCTCTCGATCCGAGCATGCTCATCGCGGAGAGGAACGGGATACGCCGTTCGCCGTCGCGGTCGAAGCGTCTCAGCAGGAGCACAGGCTTGCCGGCGATGTTTTCGACACGCGATTGGGGAACGGGAATGCCAGCTTTCTGGGCAAGGGACAGTGCGACCGCTTCCCAGACCACCGTGTTGATTTCATCGTCCTTGCGTGGGAATTTTGCGATGGCGAGATGGCCGTCCCTTTCCCTGACGGAAGCCTTGGGCCTCGCGCCGCCAAGAGAGGAGCCGGGCGCGAACAGCAGGCGCAGTTCCTCATCGGTGTCTTTCTCTTCCATCACATGTTCGGCCGCGGAGAGCAGTTTCGGAAGCTCGACCAACGGGGGGATGCGCTTGACGCCCTCCTCCCGCAGGAAGGGTCCGCCTTCTTTATCCGCAAAGCGCAGCGCGCCCTGACGGGCCTCGTCGTCCACCAGGAGCAGGAAGTCGATTTCGTGAAGCGTGCGCGGCGCCCCACCCTCGCGCTCGGCGCGCCTGCGTTCCATGCGGCGCATGAGCGCCCGTCCCCAACGGTCGGGCGCGGAGTCGCCGATGGTGCCGAACATGGGCGTGTCTGCCGGGGTGTGAAACGGGCCGGGACCAACCTGCAGGGCTGGCTCCAGAGAGAATCGCGCAGGATTTTCCAGCCATGTCTTGTCGTATTCGAACGCGGCGCTTTCCTTGTTCTTACGCGTACGGGCCCACAGACGCCCCATCAGGTGGGGGACGCCGTCGAGATCCACGTATACGAGAGCCTCTCTGTCCATCACTTGTCTTTCGTGCGTTTCGGGCTGCGCGCCACGCGAATGCGTTGCGGCAGGTGTTCTTCTTCGAGCTGCAGGCCGACGGGATCGTTCTTTGGCGCGGCGAGATCGCCCAGTCGGTCCGCCATACCCAACACAAAAAGGACCGTGGCATATATCCCGATTGCGACGCCAGGATCGCCCTTTTCAATCTTGACGAGGGTCGTGCGGCTGATCGAGGCGCGCTGCGCCACGATGGCCGCCGGGATGCGCCGCCGCCGCCGGGCGTCACGGATGTCGCGGCCGAGCTTGCGCAGGGCATGCCTTACGGGGAGCGGCATTATGATGGATGATCGGCTGGTCCTCATATTTAACGTCCATAATAATGGTCACTAACAGATGTAATGTACATTATTATGAACGTTACGTCAATAAATCCGCAACTGGTCGAGGCGTTCTATGCGGAGGAAATCGGTCCAGGAATGAACATTCTTCGACAAACGCAGGAGCGCCAAAGTTTGGTTTTTGAAAACCGAGACATCCGAGCCATGGTCAAGTCGCAAATGCCCGTACACGATCGCGCGAAGTGATTGATCACATTTCGACCCGTGACTGAATCACAATGAGCCAATGAATGAAGAGAATCGTGATCGGCGGCGCTTTTTCAGGGCTTGCTGCCGGAAATGACAAGGCTTTGTGGGCAATCGCCAACGAGGGACGAGTGCAACTTTTCACTCCTCCTTGCCGGACGGAGATATCAGAGTCATCGTCGTTGGCTACCTGAAGCGCGTCAGTCCTCCTTTTCCACTCGATAACTCTTTTTGTGGTCCTCGGCTTTTGTTGTTACTCCAAGTTTTGATTCGGCCAATAAACGCACTCGGAACGAGTGCTTATGTTGCCGGCAGATGGATTTTGTTCAATAACGCGCTATAGCGTGGGTCGCTGTGCAGGTTCTTCAGCATCGGCCAGAACTTCATGTCAGCTACGTCATCTTCACGCTGAGCATAAGCCCGGTCCAGCCACTCGAACGCTTCGTCTCGCTGGTTTCGAAACGCGTAAACCGAGGCGACAAAAAATGCTCTGCGTGTACTGTATTTCGCAATCAGCTCTTTCAAAGCCGCGTCCGATTGTTTTTCCTGGCCAATCGCGGCATAAGCAAGGGCGTATAAATACGTACGCAGGTAATCAGATCGCACCAGTTTGATTTCAGGCAAAGCATCCTGCGGCCGCCCCTGCGTCAAATAGACTTCGCTTAACAGGAAAGGACCAGGCCAAACATCGGGACTTAGTTCAAGGGACTTCTTGACATCCGCTTCCGCTCCGGCAAGTTGACCCTCGTAATATTCAATTTCTCCACGCGTTCCCCAGCTGAAGGCATTGAGTGGATCTAACTCGACGGATCGGCGAGCCAAAACAAGAGCCTCGACAGAACGGCCAAATTTTGCTGCGGAGAAGGCCGCCTGATCCAGATAGTCGGGATTTCCGGGCTCGAGAGCAATTGCCCGCCGGATGGAGTCATCTGCGCCAACCCAATCGAAATCAACAAGCTTAACTCGTCCCATTTGGGAGTATGCCTGTGCCAGGTTCGGGTCCAGCGCTAAGGCCCGCTCAATCGCCTCACGGGAAAGGCTGTGACCCTTCTCTCGAGGGATGAGACCCTCCTCTGCCTGCCAGCAACGCAACCTCTATCTGCCCGATTACAGGGCAGCATTCGCTTTTTCCCAGTTCCGCTATCCGCATCGCCATCGATCCGCCTTACGGCTTCACCACCCCAATAGAGGAGCGATACGGACTTACCCTGTTCCGCTGAGAAGACCGATAGGTTAGGCCTTCCCTGTACGCCGGCAGCGTGATGTGCCCATGACCGAGGATTATCGAGCCAGGGTACCCACTGCAAAAGAGCGCATAGCATCTTCCGCTCCCCAGTGTTACGACGCTTATGGGAATTTGCATACGCTGGCCGTGCTATCAACCCTGGCCCCTGGCCACCTTGATGCTAGCAGCTGCACCATCCGCTCGCGGTTCTGATGCCGATCTCTCGATCGCGGGATACGTTGTCGGAGGGTTCCATGACGAGTCGGGACCTTCACGCCATGCCTCGTAGGGTAGTGCTGATGGGACAGCACGTCTGATGAATTCATCCTTTCTTCAGACAATCATCTCAGCAACTTTCAGGTCACAGCGAAAAAGCACTAACGTTATACGGGAGGAACTGGTGTTGGCTTCTGGCTCGTGCCAATGGCACGTGGCTTCGTGGCCCTTTAGGGGATGAGAAGATTCGGGAGAATTCAACATTTTCGGAAAATTGAAATGGCCAACATTAAGACCGAAGCTGTATCGGCCCGGACGTGACATAGTAGAGCAGGTTGCAGCCAAGAGCCCCAGCTCAGACGAGAGTCATGAGCAAAAGGAGGGAATGTATGAACTCAAGCAAAAAGACAGCAAGGATCGCGGGCCTGCTGTACCTAGTAAACGGGGTGACCGGCTTCTTCAGCATCATCTATGTCCCCAGCAGGCTGATCGTTTCTGGTAACGCGGCTGCAACCGCCAACAACATTCTCGCTTCCGAGAGGCTTTTCCGCCTCGGCATCGTCTCAGAACTGACTTGCGCGGCCGAGTTTGTCTTCCTGCTCTTGGTTCTTTACCGATTACTCGCCCCAGTGAACAAAACGCATGCTTCGCTGATGGTGATCCTGGGTCTACTCCAAATTCCCATTATGTTCGTGAATGTGCTGAACGAGATCGCTGCCCTGGCGCTTTTGCGCGGTGCGGATTTCCTGTCAGTATTCGACCAACCGCAACGGCAAGCCCTGGCCATGCAATTCCTTAATTTGCATGAGGAGGGATTTGGTGTCGCCGGGATCTTTTGGGGCCTGTGGCTTTTCCCCTTCGGGATTCTCGTATTTAAATCGGGTTTTCTCCCCCGCATCTTGGGTGTCCTGCTGATCGCTGCATGTTTCGGCTACCTGGCGGATAGTCTTACGTCGTTGCTTCTGCCGAGTTACCAACATGTTGTGAGCCAGATTGCCGACATCCCGCTAACCATCGGCGAGCCCGCGTTACTCTTGTGGCTTCTGATTATGGGAGCAAAGGATCAGCCATTGGGAGCCGCGGCATAAAGTGAGTCGAACTCCTGGCGTTGGGTTTCACGTTCGGCGGATTCCGAGCGAATTGCCGGCTAACCTTGCCAACTGGCTTTCACAACCTCTTCGCTGACCCGCTTACCCAAAAGCTGATCGGTGTTGTAGAAGTTCTTGTAGAACTCCGTGAAGAAGGCGTAGCGGTCGGAGGCCACAGCCTTCTTGATGCCTTCGAACACGCTCCCGTTCACGCCTTCGGGGTTGTCCTCGGTCTTCAGCAAGAATGGAGGCACGCCACCCATGATCACCGCCTTGCTCACACCCTGATCATGGATGGCGGTCGACGATTTCTGTGCAATAAGTTTACAAATCACTGACAAGTTCATCCCGTCGATGTTGTAGCGTTTGCCTCGTGCGCCACCGCGCTAGCTAGCCCACACCTTGTCATTGATAACCAATTCCGACAGTCGAACCGGAAGAACATCTAAGGAGGCAAGACGATGAAACGGATGACGCGCGTTCGCGGTTTAGTTTGCGTGTTTGTAACTGCCCTGCTTGGCGTCGGCTCTGTCTTCGCGCAGAGTATCCGCGCAGATTCTGGGTGCCTGTGTGGGAAGCTGTGGAGGTGCATTCCATCAAGACACTTTCATTCTCAAGATTGCACCGTAGGTGAAATCAGTGATGGGGCATTGAATCATATATAGGAAAAACAACAATCAGTTTCCCTCGGGGTGAGCAGAAACTTGCTTGTCTGGTTCTTTCTGGACTGTCGGCGCTTGTGCGTCGCGTTGAACAGGCAATAAAGGGGTGTCATGGGGATTGCGTCTACCTCGAATCTCGATGTCCTGAGCATCTTCTCCAGCTACGGTCGAGGCGTATTTCTGGCCGCTCCCGGAGAGAGTGTTGTGACCACTTGGCCCGGACAAAACTACGCTGAGGCGACGGGAACGTCTTTCAGTTCGCCTCTGGTTGCTGGTACTGCCTCCCTCGCGCTCCGAGTGCTTCCGTCAATCACAGTTGAAACGATGAGGAGCGCCATGAGCCGCGGCAAGTATCTCAAGTCGCAGGGCATCGGATATCGCCGGCTCGATGCAGTCCGGGCCCTGCAAAAAATGGGGGATGAGGTTGAGAACGGTGATTAGAGACCCAGCCTGCCCCCGAGGTCGGTGAACCGAACGCAATCGTCTAAGGCAATAAGGAGCGACGAAAATGACAAATTCAGTAAAGTTACCAGCACTTGCAGCAACCCTGGCGCTAATCGCCGCGACTCTGTCGGGAATCGATTCCACCCCGGCGCCCGGCAGGGTGTGGCGAACGGCCACTCCGGTAACCAATGCGGCTTTTTCCAATGGCGAATCCATGCGGCAGCAATTCCCCAAACTCCCGATTACATTCGAAGAGAATCGCGGGCAGACCGACAAGGATGTGCGTTACTTTGCGCAAGGGCCGCACTACGCCTTCTTCCTGACACAGAACGAGGTCCGGCTCTCGCTTGCCAGAGCGTCCAACAAGGGAATCGTGCTTGGACTCCGATTCCTGGGACTGAATCCTTCGGCCACGGTTATCGGGGCGGAACGGGCGCCCGGCAACGTGAATTACCTACATGGCAATGATCCGGCAGACTGGCACACCGACGTGCCAACTTATTCGCAGGTGGTGTATCACGAGTTATGGCCGCACGTGGATTTGAGTTTGCGCGAGAAAAACGGCGCGCTGCTGTATGAGTTCCGGGTTCGGCCGGGAGCAAGAGTCGAGGATATTCGTCTCGCCTATCGAGGGGCGGACCGCATCGCGCTGGACCGCACGGGCGGACTGCAAATCGAGACGGCCGTGGGGACGATACAGGACTCGGCCCCTCTATCTTACCAGGAGATCGGGGGGGTGCGCGTACCCGTAGATTCAAGCTACATATTACTCGGCAGTAACATGCCGGAGGCATATGGCTTCCGTGTGGGCGCGAATTACCGTGCGGACCAGGACTTGATTATCGATCCCGGCGTGCAGTTTTCGACCTTCCTCGGAGGATCAAGCGAGGACACGCCGGCCGGTATCGTTGTGGATGCTGCGGGGAACTCCTACGTCGTGGGGACCACGCAGTCGCCCGATTATCCGACCACAGTCGGCGCGTTCTCCAGGGCAGGCGCCGTGAACGGTGTTACTGATGTCTTCGTCGCCAAGATCAATCCCACGGGCACAGCCCTCGTCTATTCCACGTTCCTCGGCGGTTCGAATTTCGATACCGGCCGGGCCATCGCCATCGATTCCAGCGGCAACGCGTATATCGCCGGCTCCACCATGTCGACTGATTTTCCGACTACCCGCAAGTCCTTCGACCCGATTTTCAATATCCCGGGGAATTGCCCACGATGCGCCATCGATAATACCGATGGTTTCGTTACAAAGCTCAACTCCACCGGGAGCGGGCTCGTGTATTCAACCTTCCTTGGCGGAGCCCAGGACAGCGATGACGTTTTTGCCATCACCGTGGATGCGGCCCATAACGCGTATGTCACGGGAGAGACCGGTTCAGCCGATTTCCCGGTAACCCCCGGTGCGTTCCGCACCACCAAAATCGGAGCCTTCGATGCGTTCGTGACCAAGCTGAATGCTGCGGGCTCGGCGCTAGTTTATTCCACATTTATCGGGGGAACCGCGGTGGACTTCGGGGTGAGGATCAAAGTCGACTCGTCGAAAAATGCCTACGTTCTGGGCAATACCAGTTCGCTCGATTTTCCTGTAACGCCGGGCGCCTTCAGTGCCTCTCCCAGAGGCTCTTTCGATATTTTTGTGCTCAAATTGAACGCTACCGGATCGAGCCTGATCTATTCCACTTGCCTAGGTGGCACGACTATGGATTTGGCAGGCGGTCTGGCCGTCGACTCGGCGGGCAACGCTTACGTTTCCGGCGGCGCGGGATCATCCGACTTTCCCACCACGCCGGGCGCATTCCAGACCGCGGCGCCCTCGGGCGGCGGTTTCGTCGCCAAGCTCAATCCTACCGGCAGCTCATTGGTGTACTCCACATATTTCGGCGATAGCGGAACAGCAGCCTTTGGCCTTGCAATCACCCCCGCCGGCAATGTCTGGATCGCGGGGTCGACCACATCAGAAACCCTCCCCACCACTCCGGACGCGTTCCAGAGGTTCATTCACCCGGGCACAACCGAAGCATTCCTTACCGAATTGAACGCCACCGGGTCGGCCCTCTTGTACTCCACCTATCTCGGCGGCTCGAACACGGACTATGCCACAGACGTGACGCTTGATTCGACGGGCAACGTCTTTGTGACCGGAGTAACCCAGTCCTCCGATTTTCCCGTTACCCCGAACGTGTTCGGCAGCGTGTTCAATGCCACTCCGCCCGGGTTCGCAGCCGATGCCTTCATCACGAAGTTTGCGTTGAACGGGACCCCGCCGCCGCCACCGCCGCCGCCCACGCTGGAATCGCTCACCGCTGCTGCCGGCTTCGTCGCGGGAGGGTCTTCGGTGCAGGTGACCGCCACGCTAACCACGGGCGCACAGGGCAGCGGCGCCGTGGTATCACTGACCAGCAGCAATCCGGCGGTGCTGAGCGTCCCGGCCACGGTGACCCTTCCGACCGGCGCGCAGAGTGGGACCTTTACGGCAAATACCACGGCAGTGACGGCCGATACGCCTGTGACGATCACCGCCTCCTTTAATAACTCCTCCAGCCAGGCGTCCATTACGGTCCAGGCCCCGCCGCCGCCCGCGATACTATCGAGCGTCGGCATGTTCCCGGGAACTGTCACCGGAGGAAATCCCAGCACCGCGATCGTGGGAATATCGAATCCAGCTCCGGCGGGCGGGTTTACCGCAACCCTCTCCAGCAGCGATCCGGCGGCCACGGTGCCGCCAACCATTACTGTACCCGCGGGTTGGAACAGTGGCTCGGCCTCGGTTTCCACTGCCGTGGTTGCTGCTCAGGTCAATCTGAAGATCGTCGCGACGGCCGGCGGAATCACCCAGTTCGGGATTCTGACAATCAATCCCGTGGCTCCGCCGGTCGGGACGGCAACGCTGGGCGTTACTGCCACCGGGCGCAGTGGGCAGCAGATCGCTTCGAACCCGGCCGGAATCAACGTGACCGTAGGTAGTTCGCAACAGGCGTCGTTTAGCGTCGGCACGGCCATCACGCTTTCCGTCGTCACAGGAAGAAGCGCGATCTGGTCGGGCGCCTGTTCAAGCGGCAACAGCGACACCCAAAGCTGCACATTTGTCCTGAATGGGGCTGCGTCGGTGACGGCGAACGTGCAGTAGAACGAGATGCAACAAGACACTGGGCTGAACGCGTTCATCGGACGAGGTTGTGTAGATGGTGTCTACAGTTTCGATCGAAGTCCGGGAAGACCTTGCCGGCTAGGTGTGTTGACGGACACAAGGTGCATAGGATTGACCCGGAGACCGAGCATCCGCCGCAGGGTGCGCAAGGCGTTGTTATGATTTGACGGACCACCTGGGAAGGTAAGCCGGTCAGCATCATCCTTGGTGATCGCATTGCGCCTCATCGCCGCGACATCGGTCTCATCAAGCAACCGCCAACCGTTTTCGCTGGACAAGCTCGAAGAGAACCTTCCCAGAATCCCTAAGAGCAGACCTATAGTGGTCTACTGCACTTGACCAGACGAGGGCTCCAGCGCCATCCGCGGCAGCTGGAATAATAGGCGTGGCACGAACAACCGGGGCCGCTATCAGTCCATTGTTTGTCGGATTTATGTTTGCTCGGCACTCACTCATAAACGCACCGTTCTTCATTGCCGGCGCGCTGAAGATTATCTACGATCTGTTGCTCTATAGAACATTCGTAGCCATTCGCCCACCCGAGGAACGGTAGCAGGGATATGCATGTTGGAGGAGTTGGAGCTTATCCGTCATTGTCGGTGCAGGAATAGTCGGAATTGTGCGGCCCTTGTTGTTGCTGCGACTCTCGAAAGAGAAATATGCGGGCCAATAGGGCACATGCGGATCAAGGGTCGCAGGCAAACGACAGGTGGCACTTTCAATTAGTTCGGTGTCCTGTTTGACGCGACTGGTGTCGAAGGCGCTTGGCGTTCTGAATAATTGACAAACTCTTTACAGTTCTCTGACACAAGCGAGATGAAAGTCGGTTAGCCTGCCTTCTGCAGAGCCTCTGGGTCGGTTTCAGCAGCGCCGATTTCCTTGTCGGTATTCGACCAAGACCGCCACCGGTGTTGTCCAGCGCCGAACTCCGCAGGCCGGAGACGTAAGGAGGTTCCAATGATTCACGCAAGCCCGCTTTCCGATCTCTTTACCAAAGTCTCACGCGCTTGCGACGGCGCCATCAACCAAGTGCCGAGATTTCTGCTTGTAACCACCCTGACAGCAACTCTCATCCTGACCGCAACGGCGCAAACTCCCCGCTTTCAAGGACTCGGCCAGATGCCCGGAGCCATGCGTGGCGCGGGCACCTTCGGAGTCAACATATCCAGTGACGGTTCGACCATCGTAGGCTACGCGTGGGTCTGCCCAAATGGGGGAACGACGTGCACTTCTTCGGACAAGACGGAAGCATTTCGCTGGACGGCAGCCGGCAAGTATCAAGTTCTCGGCGACCTGGGAAGCAGCGTCGGTAGTATGGCATCCGCCACATCTTCAAATGGGTCAGTCGTCGTGGGAGAAGCGCCGCAAGGCCAGAATAGCTTTGGCGCTTTCCGATGGACGGCAGCGCAGGGCATGGTAGCGCTAGCGGTGTCGATGCTCTATGGAAACGCCGTCACAGCTGACGGCGCCATGGTCGTGGGCGGCGACAACTGGTGGAAGACATCCGGGCAGACTGGAATCTTCGGCCCCTTTCCCGGCAACCAGGATCAAACCCAGGCATTTGGCCTCTCTGGGACAGTATCGGCGCCAGTGGCAGTGGGTGCGGCGCTCAAAGGTTCCGACGCCAACGGGGCGACGTTCCATGCTTTTCGATGGACGCCCACCGGCGGGCTGCAAGACTTAGGACTCACTACAGGTTCAGAGAGCATTGCAATCGCCATCTCCGCCGATGGCTCGGTGATCGTGGGGGAGGCCAGGGATGCGAGCGGCTTTTGGCGAGCATTTCGCTGGACCGCATCCACTGGCATGCAGGATATTGGCACGCTCGGCGGCCCGGAGAGCGCCGCATACGCGGTGAATAAGGATGGCTCGGTGATCGTGGGGACTTCGCTCACGTCGGGTGGGAGCGCGTCCAACCACGGCTTCATTTGGACGCCGTCAAGCGGAATGCAGGATCTCAAGACAATTCTGGACGCAGCCGGCGTCCACACGGCCGACAATTGGGTCTCTCTTTACACTCTCGCCGGAGTCTCCGCGGACGGCAAGGTCATGACAGGATACGGCCTAAGCCCGCGTACGAAAGCGTT
>Ga0210384_10006709_pt1 | contig 12224 bp, 11 predicted proteins | sample IncBWH2MmetaG_FD_160574 | JGI IMG/M metagenome (GOLD analysis project Ga0210384, IMG submission 160574) | Forest soil microbial communities from Barre Woods Harvard Forest LTER site, Petersham, Massachusetts, United States - Inc-BW-H-2-M | ecosystem: Environmental > Terrestrial > Soil >... | reverse complement strand
GTACCGCTTGGGGCGGCGTGATCAGTTGTATTGTTTTGGCTCGTCTATCTGTATCTGTTGCGCGCAAAAATTTTCAGGCAGACTAGGGCCTGTTCCGTGATTGCCGTAGCGCACGCACTTCGACTCCATATTGAATAGCTTACAAACAAGTATAAACTGTTGCAACGGGCAAAAGATTCTTATGTAACATTATACCCAGCCGGTAAAGGCTCCCGCAATATTGCCCACGGCGAAAGGATACAGTGTGTTTGAACGACTTCAACAATTATTGACGGAAGCGGGCGCCCGCTTCCGCGTGGTAGAACACGCGCTTGAAGGCAATTCGGAACGGGTGGCTGCAGTACGCGGCACCGAGGTCGGCCAGGGTGCCAAGGCGATGATCTGCAAGCTGAAAAATGCCAGTTTTAATGTCATGACCATCGTACCGGGCGACCGCAAGGTCGACTTCAAGAAAGTGGCGCAGCACTATGGCCAGTCCAAAGCCAGCCTGCTGTCGCCGCAGGAAGCCACCGCGCAGACCGGCTGCGCGATAGGCGCGATACCGCCGTTCTCTTTCGATCCCGCACTGCGCCTGTTGGTGGACCCGGAATTATTCAAGCGCTATCAGGAAATCGCTTTCAATGCAGGCCGGCTGGACAGGTCGATAGTGCTGAATGCCGACGACTACCTGCGTATTGCCAAACCCGAATTGGTCGACATCACAGCGGCGTCCTAGCGCAAAATGCTGAACCATACCGTCAAAACCCTGTACTAGCAAAACCATGAAAATCTCCGGCATCCCCTTCGGCATCACCGACTGGTCCAACGTGGAAAAAACCGAGCATGCCGGCGAGACCGGCCGCGCTTACTGGCGCGCCCTCCAGTTCGGCGATATCCGTGTGCGCATGGTCGAATACAGCGCCGGCTATCTGGCCGATCACTGGTGCAGCAAGGGGCATATCCTGCTCTGCCTGTCCGGGTCGATGGAAACCGAGCTGCAGGATGGCAGGAAATTCACGCTGACGCCGGGCGTCAGCTACCAGGTCGCCGACCAGGCAGAGGCGCATCGTTCTTACAGCCAGGACGGGGCGACGCTGTTTATTGTTGACTAGAACTCATTTCATCAATACCAGTGAGATGCGTTCTAGAGACCTGCTTTACCCGCACAACATGGGTAAAAGGCTGCGGATGGCTCCACTCAGCGTGCACGGCATTTGATTTTTCAAGAAATTGATTTCCCGACCAAATTTGAGGCAAGCTGCGGCGCAAGCCCCGTCCTATGCGCGGCCTGTGCGGGCCGTAGTTCAGATCACAAAAAAACCGTGTGTGCCGTCGCGCTCCAGTTGCGCCACAAGGCCATACTCCCAATCAAGATAGGCCTGCATCGCAGCTACAGGGTTATCGGTGCCTTCATACGGGCGGCGGTAACGGTCTATGCGTGGCGACGCAAATTTTGCCTTAGCTGACGAATCCGCGCCGTCCGTCGCGCGATGTCCGCCCACCCACGCATCGGTGCCGCCGTCCAGCACCAATACCTCTGTCGTCGTCAATTGCTGAAACTCTTGCCATGTCAGCCTGGCCAGCAAACCATCCGGGGAGGTCAGGACATAGCGTTTGGCCGGCGGCAAGTTCTGCAACGCTCCCTGCAATTCTGAGCGCAGCGCAAACCAGGCGCCGGGCAGGCGCCTTTGCACAAATTGCGCGCTGGTCGCAAAATCGACGACGACGGTCTGGTCGTCGCTGTCATGCGCCAGCCAGTCTGCCAATACATCAGGATGAATCAATGTTCCTGCATCGATCGCGATGCGCTCGCGCGGCAAGCTGGGCGCCGTCTGGCCGCTTTCGCTGCAGTCTGCCGGTTCAACATCATCCAGCACGTGCACATCCCACCCCATCTGCGCCAGCCAGGAAGCAGTCATGTTGGCGCGCACGCCGTCATCGTCCGCCAGCACGATGCGCGCGCCGCGTACGGGGGCGGAATGATCGGTTTCCTGCACCAGCTGGCCGCCCGGCGCCGAGGCAAAGCCCGACAGGTGCGCCAGCAGGTATTCTTCCGGCGTGCGTACGTCGAAGCGGTAGGTAGTCCGGTTGCTTTGCCGCAGATACTGTTGTAATTGCCCGGAGTCGGCGCGCTGCACGCCGGCGCGGTCTGCAGTTCGGCGAGCGGCGGCCGCAGCCTGCGCGCGATTCTGCGGGCTGACACCGGTAAAGCGCCGCTGCTGACCATGCTGCAGCGCTTGTCCCGCCAAGGTCCAGCCTATCGTGCCGTTGCGCAACGCGGCCACCGGATTGGGGATGCCGGCATTGAGCAGCGACTGTGTGCCGATGATGCTGCGGGTGCGCCCCGCGCAATTGACGATGACTTGGGTCTTGGTATCCGGCGCCAGCTCGCGCACGCGCAGCACCAGTTCGGCGCCCGGCACGCTGATGCTGGAGGGTATGCTCATTGTGCGGTATTCATCGAAGCGGCGCGCATCGAGCACCACCATATCGGCTTTGGCGTCCAGCAATTGCTGCACTTCCTGCGCGGAAAGCGAAGGCGTATGGCGCATGGATTCGACCAGTTCGCCAAAGGCCTTGCTGGGGGCATTCACGTCGCGGAAAATTTCTCCGCCCGCTGCGCGCCAGCCGGCCAGGCCGCCGTCCAGCAAGGCGACATCGGTATAGCCCAGGTGGGCCAGGATTTGGATGGCACGCTGCGCCATTCCCTCGCCATCGTCATACACAACGATGCTGGTGGTCAGACGCGGCATGCGCGCATACGCCTCAAGCTCAATCCGCGACAGGGGCAGATTGGCCGCGAACAGCGGGTGTTCCTCTGCAAACATCGCTTCTTCCCGCACATCGAGTATGGCGATCTCGCGCTTTTCCAGCAAGGCGTTGCGGATATCGGCAGAGGAAACCGATTGGATCCGATGGCTAGGATCGCTGACAGGGATATTCATCTGTTTTCAGGTCAAATTGGGGGTGGAATATCCAGAGACAAACGGTTTGCTGCTGCCGTCCGGATAAAATACCGCGCGCTGCACTTCGCCTATATTGGCGCCATACACGTGGATGCTGACGGATACCCGGTCGGCATAGGCATTGCTGACCTGGTGGATATCCCCTATGCCCGGCGACACCGCTTCCACCTCGCCCGGCTCCAGCCTGACGGCGTCCCCGTTCCGCTGCAAAGCGCCGCCGGCCGCGCTTGCATATTTCTGCGACAGCTCGGCGCCGCGCAGCATGCCTATCAAGCCCCAGACGGTATGATTATGTATCGGCGTGGCCTGGCCCGGGCCCCAGACAAAGCTGACCACGGAAAAGCGTCCGCCGGGATCGGCATGCAACAGGAATTGTTGATAATGCTCGGGGTCCGGCCGTGCATAGGCATCCGGCAGCCAGTCATCCGCTACCAGCAATTCCCGCAGCAATGCGCCGCCCTGCTCCAGGATCAGGGCTTCATCGGGCTGCCGGTCCAGCAAGGCAGAAAACCGGAGGATAAAATCCTGGAAACGCTTTGCCCCGGAAGGTCCGGCTGGAGTGTCGTTGTTCGGCATGGCGGTATCCTGTTGGTTGGGACGCTTACGATAACAAGCGACGTTTCATCTACAAAGCGCTTTTATCTTATACGCCAAGATTGCCATCAGTCATCACAAAAATCTGCTTTTGCTATGGAATGCGAACCAGCTTCGTTAGACGAAATATCAGCGCTGTCAAGCTGATACTTTATACAGTTTAGGAAAAATTACTTACCCACACAAATTGTGATCAAGATTGTGGATAACTCTGATTCACGCCAGCTATCCCTTTGATTAAAAAGGGAATTGCCTTTCTGATTAAATTTAAGGCAAAGCTTTGCGGGCGCCCCTCATTTTTGCAAGCCGGCACGGCATCGCGCCGCAGGGCGACCGCAAAAATCGACTGGCAGGATTCGCAGGGCAACCGGTTTGAACGTGCCCCTGCGCCAGCCAGATGCAGGCAGTCAGTCAGGCACTCTGGGCGTCGCCCGCCTGCGGATGGGGATGGGTGGAGAAGAAGCGCATCATTTCCCTGGCGGCGTCCGGCCCCCTGGGATCGGTATAGCTGCCGCGAAGGCTGCCGCCGGACCAGGCATGGCCTACACCGTGCACCAGCCATTGCTCCGCCACCGGCTTGCCATCCGGCCCATTGTGCACTGTGCGCGTATACGCGTGGCCTTGCGCAACGCGGCCGCTTTCCACTTCGACGCTATCGGTTTGCGGCTCGCCAGCCTCTCCAGAGGCGGCCGGATCGGCGAGTTGCTGGGCGATGATCTGATCGCCATTGCGCGGACTGACCGTATTGTCGCGATCACCGTGAAAGACGATCACCGGGATTTGTTGCAGGTGCCGGTCGGCGCTGCCTGGGTTATTCAAATGGTGCCCCCTGCCCTTCATGGCGGACAGCGCGGAAGGCAAGTCCTGCGCAGCGGCATACGGCAGACCCGAGTGGATGCCGACTGCGGCATACAGGTCCGGATAAGTCGAGCCCATGATTACCGACATTGCGCCGCCGGACGACATGCCGGCGACAAACACCTGGCGCTGGTCAATGGCGTATTGATCGATAATTTCGCGCGTAATACCGGCGATGATGGACGGTTCTCCCTGGTCGCGCTGCTGGTCGACGGCATTAAACCAGTTCCAGCACCTGGAGCTGTTGGCCGCCTGCGATTGCGCCGGATAAACGACAAAGCACGGCTGTTCTTCCGCAATACGGTTCATGCGGGTGCCGACGGCAAAGTCGTCCGGATTCTGGGTGCAGCCGTGCAGCATCACCACCAAGGGCAAGGGCTGCCCGTGGTACTCGCTGGGAATAAACAGTTTATAGCTGCGCGTGCCCGCGGGATTGGTGTAAGAAGCGCTGATGAAATGACCGTGGCCTTCATCACTGGCGGGATCGTCCTGCAAGGGGGAGGAATCGGGCGGGGAGCCGATCTGGCCCCAGCTTTCATCAAATGGGGAAGGGATACTCAGGCCACCAAATAGTTTGGGAAAGAATCCGGTAAAAACCTGTTTCTGCCTGTCTGCAGTCGGCGGGGCCGTCTGCGGAGGCGCCATCTTTGACGGCGGATTGATATCTCGCATGGGTCGAGGATTTTCCTTTAGGTTGGTTGTATGCGGACTGGCTATCCGGCCCGCATTGGGCGCAGGAACAGGCAGCATCTTTTGCAATGCACGTTGTACGACCAGCGCGGCTGCGCTGGGGCCTTTACTGCGCAATACGCGGGTTGCGACTTTCATCGCCGCCAGCATGCCCTGATTGATTTTCATGAAAATCCTTTCCGGTAGCTACAAAATGCGTTCTGCCAGAGCCTCCTTGACGGCGCGGCTGGCGTGCAGCGCGCCTAAAACAACAATCGTATCTATGGTGGCCAATGCCAGCTCTGGCGTGACGTCGGCACCTATGCTTGCCATACCTAAAATATGTATCTGCAAACGCTGATTGGCGGCTTGCACCGCCTCCAGATCAGCCCGCGAGTAATAATGCAAACCCAATACCAGGCTTTTACGCAGGATGGTTTGCTTGATCACCTCTGCATGGGTACTCAACTGGTTCCTGATCGCGGTGCGAATCAGGTCCGTCCTGTTCGAATAAAACCCCTCCTGCACCAGCAAATCGATCTGCCCCAAGTCAATGAGCCCCATATTGATCGTGATTTTTTCCGTCTCTATGGGTTTGGGACGTGTATTGGCCATTGTCATTTTGTCTCCGTTATATTATTTTTTGGATTCCATATACCATCCACATGGATGGCATATTAGATCAACACCCGATATTTACAAGGCTTAAAGCCTTGAAATTGCTTTTTGGGAAATTTTTTGCGTGCGGTTATCGCCCTTCGCCAGCAGGAAGGGCAGATTTGCCCAGGAACATACGGTAAAGACAGGGAACGCCTTGCCATGTCGGCTACATGATCTATGAGCAAGGCTGTGGATAAGTCCGGGCGGCGGCTACCAAGCCGCGGATTAACGCTGGGTTTGCCGCTTAGATCAAACCGCGGACAAAGCGCTTTAACAGGGCTGAACAACGGCCTCCGCCTACAGGCGGCCGAGTCATATTTTTCTATTGCTGTTTTCCCAGTAGGGTGCGCGCAGTTTGCGCTTGAAAATTTTGCCCGAATCTTCCCTTGGCAGGCTATCGGCAAACTTGATCAGCTTGGGGATTTTAAATTTGGCCAGGTGCTGCGCCAATTGCGCCCGTATCTCATCGACAGTGAGCGACTCGGCTTGCTCTTTGCGCTGGATATACGCGCATAGCTGTTCGCCGAACTCTTGATCCGGAATGCCGAACACCGCGCAATCCGCTATACCCGGGATAGCCAGCAGCACCGCCTCTATCTCTGCCGGATAGATATTGACGCCGCCGGAGATGACCATATCGTTTTTCCTGTCGCTCAAGAACAGGTAGCCATCCTTGTCCAGCCAGCCCATGTCGCCCACGGTAACGAAGCCTTCGCGCCCGGCCGCCCGCCGTTTGTCCGGTTGATTGTGGTAGGTAAAATCAGGCATATGGGCAATCTGCACATACACCTCGCCGACCACGCCGGGCGGCACTTCGCGGCCGCCGTCGTCAACGATCTTGAAGCTGGCGCCGGGTATGGGCCGGCCCACCGTGCCCGGCTTGCTGAGGGCGTCGGCGGAAATATTTCGCGCCATCAAGCCGGTTTCCGTCGAGCCGTAGTATTCGCTGATGACCGGGCCCCACCACGCTATCATCGCCTGCTTCAGCGCCGGTGGGCAAGGCGCGGCGCCATGCACGACATCTTTCAGCGAGCTGAGGTCATATTTATGCTTCACGTCGTCCGGCAATTGCAGCAGGCGGTAAAACATGGTCGGCACGATATGCATGTGCGTAATGCGATGGCGCTCTATCAGCGCCAGCATCTGCTCGGGATCGAAACGTTCCTGCAGCACGATATTGGAACCCAGGCGCGCCGAGGTCAGGCCGTAACTGTTCGGCGCCGAGTGGTACATGGGGCCGTTCATCAGCACCCGCATCGGCTGCTCCGGCGTCAAACCGTAGGCCGCCGCTGTCGCGGCGCTCATCGCCGCCAGCCGTTCTGCATTGACGGGATTGCGGCGCACTCCCTTGGGTTTGCCGGTCGTGCCGGACGTATAGATCATCACGCCGCGCATGTCCGGCGGCGCAGAAGTCAGCGCCGCATGGCTTGCTACCCATGCATCCCACATGACTGCACCCGCCGGCAAATCCGCAGCAGCGCTCTGGATTTTATAGGCAGCCAGGATCTCGGCCGGAGTCGGCACAAACAGCACCTTGACGCCGGGCGGCACGCCCGCCGCAACATGCGGCCACAGGTCGGTGTGTATTACCAGTATTTTCGCCGACGAATCGGTCAGCACGTATTCGGTCTCGGCAGCGGTCGCATGCCAATTGATGGGCGTTGCATACGCGCCTATCATGCCGGCCGCCAGCGATGCTTCAAAAAAACCGAAGTCATTGCGCATCAGCAGCGCAATCACATCGTCTTCACCGGCGCCCAGCGCCCTGAAACCGGCGGCGGCCTGAGCCGCATGCTGCATGATGTCGCTGATCAGACGCTGGCGGTCGCCGGCAATGATGGAGGGTGGCGTAGTCGTAGTCATTTGATTTTCTCGTTGTGGTTTGGCTGACAGCCCGTCCGTCTCCTGACGACTGCACAAATCAAAGTCTTACTCTACACCATTTTCCCTTACGCCCGTTTTTTAGCCGGCGACAGGCAGCTCCAGGCTGAGCATCGCCGAGCTCAGGCATTTTCCATGGGCGTCCAGCGCCAGCGAACGGGTCACGCCGCCACCCAGCGCTTTTTCCATCACGAAATTCAACGCCCCCAACGCGGGCAGGCTGTAACGGCGTACCTCGCCGTGCACGATATCGGCAAAATGCTGCTTGACCCGTTCAGGGGTCAGGTACTTTTCCAGTAGCGCGAAGTCCTTGATGTCGTAGGCAATCACGGAGATATTCGAGATATCGCCTTTATCGCCGGCGCGGGAATGGGCCAGTTCACGTAATTTCATTTCATGCCTCCAGCATCTGGATTGTTGCCCTGACCTGTTGCCTTGGCAAATAGGTAGACAGCACGGCGACGACGTCCTTGGTCGATTTGGCCGCACCGCCGCCGCCGGCCGGACCGCAGGTATACAAAGCCTCCACCTCATTGCCTATGCGGCGCGCCGCCTTTAGCGTGGCTGCGCGCGCGGTGACGCGCAAGCGTACTTCATATGGTTCGGCACCCGCAATGGACAAGGCGCTGCCGTGGATCGCATTGACGCCGATCAGGTCATAGCGCACTTCATCGAGAGCCTCTCCCACCTTGAGCCCGGTCATCTGCAGGCGCTGCGCAACGATATCCAGCGCCAGCTGCGCCCGTGCCTGGGCGCCGGGGCCGGCGTAGGATATCTGGCCCTCACCGATATAACTGTCGATATAACCCAGCGACACCTTCAATGCATCCGGCCGGGCATGCCCGGCGGCGCCGCTGATCCGCACGCGATCGGGCCCGATTTCCTCCATGCGGACCTGGGAAAAATCCGCAATCACGTCCGGGGTCAGGTAAGCGCAGGGGTCGTGTATTTCGTATAGCAATTGTTCCTTGCAGGTAGCCAGGGTCACCTGACCGCCGGAGCCGGCTACCTTGGTAATCACGGCGGAGCCGTCCTCGGCAACCTCGGCCAGCGGAAAACCCAGCCTGGCGAGGTCATCCACGTCCTTGTAACCGGGATCGGCAAAATAGCCGCCGGTGATTTGCCCCGCACACTCCAGCAAATGGCCAACCAGTGTGCCTTGCCCCAGTCTGTGCCAGTCATCCATCGCCCAGCCGAATTCATGGATCAGCGGCGCCAGCACCAGGGCCGGATCGGCCACCCTGCCGGTGATCACCACGTCCGCACCTTGCGCCAGTGCATCGACCAGCGGCTGCGCGCCCAGGTAGGCGTTGGCGGACAAGAGTTTGCTGCCCAGCTCGCTGACGAGCGCGCCGTTGTCGTCGCGGCAATCTCCGAGCATCACCTGTTCCAGCACATCGTCGCCGGCAACCGCAGCTATCTTCAGCTTATCCAGGTTCAGCGAACGGGCGATTTCCCTGATCTTGGCCGCAGCGGCAAGCGGATTGGCGGCCCCCATATTGGTGATGATGCGTATGCCCTTGTCGCTGCACAGGCGCAGCACGGCGAGCATCCTGTCTTCCAGCAAGGGGTCGTAACCCAGCTCGGGGTTGTTCATCTTGCTCTGCTGGGCTACCGCGATCGTGCGTTCGGCCAGGCATTCAAAGACCAGGTAGTCGATATCGCCTTTCTCGGCAAGCTCTATCGCCGGTTCTATGCGATCGCCGGAATAACCGGCGCCGGCGCCGATTCTGACATGTTTCATTACAACTCCTTCCAACTCTGTTATCGACTACCTGCAAGCGCCTTAAAAATTCCGTGCTAGATGGGAAATATCCCCAGCAGTACGCAAGTGATCGTCATTACAATCGATGCGCCAAACAAATACTTAAAGGTGTATTTCTGATGATCGGCCAGCTCTATGCCGGCCAGGCCGGCGACCAGGAAAGTGGCCGGCGTCAATGGGCTGACTGGGAAACCGGTTGTCATCTGCCCCAGCAATGCCGCCTGCGCCACCTGTATCGGTTGTACGCCAAGTATCTTGCTGACCTCGGCTACCACAGGCAAAACGCCAAAGTAGAAGGAATCGGGATCGAACAGCAGCGACAAGGGCATGGACAGCAGACCCATCGCAAAAGGAATATGCGAAGCCAGCTCCGGCGGCACAAAAGCGACCGCGGTCTTGGCCATTGCCGTCAGCATGCCGGATTTGCTCATGATGCCGGTAAATACGCCGGCCGCGAACAGGATGCCGGCCATCAGCAGCGCGGCCTTGGCATGCGCATCGACCCTGGCGCGCTGCATGTCTACATTCGGGTAGTTGATCATCAGCGCCAGCACCACGCCTATCATGAACATCACGACCGGGTCTATCTTGCCGCTGATCATCGTGCCCAGCACAAATACCGTCAGTACGATATTGATCCAGAAATTCTTGGGGCGGCGTATGGATTTCTGCTCTTCGGTCAATTGGTGGCTATGCGAAAAACCTTCCGGCGCCCCCTTGGTCAGACCGAGCCGCATCTCCTCTTTGCGGCCCAGCATATAGGACACGGCGAACACAAAGATCAGGCCGACAAGCTGCACCGGTATCAGCGGCATGAAAATCTCGCTGACCGGGATATGCAGCGCTGCCGAGGCGCGTATCATCGGCCCGGTCCAAGGCAGAAAATTGACGCCGGCCGCCAGCGAAGCGACACAGGCCAGGACGCGCTTGTCTATGTCCAGACGGGTGTACAGCGGCAGCATCGCCGGTATCGTCACCAGGAAAGTCACCGCCCCCGACCCATCCAGATGGATCAGCAATGCCAGCAAGGCAGTGCCCGGCACGATGCGCGTAGGCCTGCTGCCGACTACCCGCAAAATGCCGCTGATCACCGGATCCAGCATGCCCGCATCGGTTACTATGCCGAAAAACAGGATCGCGAAGACAAACATGCCGGCTACCGGCGCGATGCCGGTAATGCCCGCCACAATAAACTTGGATGTCTCCATGCCGAAGCCGCCTATCAGCGCGGCAATAATGGGAATGGCAATCAATGCCACCAGCGGCGACATTTTCTTGGTGAGTATCGCACCTAGCAGCACGACGATCGTGATAAAGCCGAGTAGGGCCAGCATTGTTGTCTCCTGTCTGTTTTTTTATCCGCCACTTCGATGTGACGGTAATTTATTCTGGCTCAGGCAATTAATTTAGTAAAATGGTAATTTACGATAGATTAATCTGTTTTACAGATAAATATATGAGTCCTAACATCTCAACCCGCCTGTTATATGCTTTCCTGGCACTGGATGAGCTGAAGCACTTCACTCGCGCGGCGGAGCGCTGCCACGTGTCGCAGTCGGCATTCAGCGTGATGATCCAGAAACTGGAATCTGCGGTGGGCGCGCGGCTGTTTGAGCGCGACACCCGCAATGTGACGCTGACGCCGGAAGGCAAGCTGTTTGCCAACGTGGCGCGCTCGCTGACGGCGGAGATCGAATCGGCATTTTCCGACATGACGGAATACGTCGAGAAGCGCCGCGGCCGGGTGTCTGTTGCTGCGCTGCCGTCACTGGCGGCCAACGGCTTGCCCGCTGTCATCGCAGCATATAAAAAGCTATATCCAGGCGTGACCGTCACCCTGCATGACGCCTTGTCGGACCAATGCCTGGCCTTGCTGCGCCAGGGCAAGGCCGATCTGGCGCTGACCGCGCCGGGGCCGAACGTGCAGGAATTCGATGCCCGCACCTTATGCAGCGATCCCTTTTACCTGGTATGCCGCCGCGACCACAGGCTGGCAAAAAAACGCCGGATACAACTGGACGACCTGGCCGGCTGCGAACTGATACACCTGGCCCGCTCCACCAGCGTCCGACAGCATGTGGACAATCTGCTGCGCGACGTGGCAACGATACATACGGGGCTGGAAGCCGAGCATCTGGCCACCGTCGCCGGCTTGGTAGAGCAAGGTCTGGGGGTGTCTCTGGTGCCGGAACTGACGCTGTTCCAGTTCCGGCAATTGAACCTGGTGGCCATACCGGTGGAAACCCAAGGGCTGGTGCGCCCTATCCTGATTGTGAAGCGCAAGGGCGAAAGCCTGTCGATTGCGGCGCAAGGGATGCTGGAACTGATCACCCGAGAGCTGGGGGAAAACAATGCCGGCGATCAAGGGCGCAAACGCAGCAGGTACCAGGAAGTTTAAAGTCTGGCAAGAATCATTTTTGCTACAATCTGATCTTTATGCAAGCAATGTCATTTGGCGCACAAGAACAGGCTTGCGCCATCCGCTAAAACACATAGCCAACAAATTCCAAGGAACAACATGCTCGGATTCGACATACGCGTTGCCAAAATTGTCTGGACGGTGTTTCTGGTTGCCTTCCTGCTGTTCATCACCTACATGATTTCTTCCACCTTGCTGGTGGTCGTCTTTTCCATCTTTTTCAGCTACCTGGTGTATCCGCTGATACAGATGGTCGAGCGTTATCGCCCGGCGCGGGTTCCGCGCACCGTGTCGATCGCGCTGGTGTTTGTATTGGTTGTGATGATTGTGACGGTTGCCGGTTCGATATTCGGTGCCCAGATCCAGGAACAGGCAATACGGCTGAGCCAGCAAATTCCTGCGCTGCTGGACGCCAAGAATGTGTCAGACCGCA
>Ga0210384_10006708_pt1 | contig 12227 bp, 12 predicted proteins | sample IncBWH2MmetaG_FD_160574 | JGI IMG/M metagenome (GOLD analysis project Ga0210384, IMG submission 160574) | Forest soil microbial communities from Barre Woods Harvard Forest LTER site, Petersham, Massachusetts, United States - Inc-BW-H-2-M | ecosystem: Environmental > Terrestrial > Soil >... | reverse complement strand
ATCCGTTCTACGCTGACAAGGACCCGCAGGTCTTCGGTCGAGCGACCGTGGGGGCGGTCAACGAAGCGGTCGGCTACTTCCTGACCCACCCGGGCGTGGACGCGGAATCGCTGGCCGACAGCCTGTGCCGGATCTTCGCCCCCTAGTGGCGCCTCAGGAGATCGTCGCGGTCGCCACCTGGAACTCGGTGCTCTGATCGCCGACAAAGTGTTCGAGCCGGTCGTCCTCCACAATTCTCATAGTTCCAGGACCGAAGGATGTGGCGGCAACCGTTACGAGAGACGGCGGTGGCGGCAGCGGCCCTATTCCGTGAATGCCCATTCCGAACCAATAAACCCACGGTCCGGTGCTGTTGCAGTGGAGCACGAGGGTTCTGTCACTTAGCCGATATTCTGCGTTGAACCCAGTGGCGAAGCTGTACGTACCGTAGACGGCTTGTGTTCTGCCGCAGCGTTGCCACGAGAAGTAGAGTGTTTCTGGACTTTGAGTCAGGCGGGGAAAATACGCGTTCGCTAGTGAAGCGCTGTCCGGACAAGCCGATGTCGGGGGATTCAATTCGTGCCAAATCTCGCATCTGATGGTATCTAGGGACTCGCTGGGAGTTACCGGCTCAAAACGCAAGGCGTGCAGCGGATCGGTATCGGCGAGTTGAATCGTCAAGGGAGTGGCGCCCGGCGTGTGGATGTCATGGCTTACGGGCGTACCGCACGCGTCGACGGCTAGAAAGAGCATCGCGGCGCTGAGGCCGAGTCCAACTATCGACCTGCGCACAAATGGCTGCCACCTGTGGTTCACGTTATGACCGCCACAGCCGGCTCGGAATATTGCTCTTGACCAGCGGTGCCTCTAGCGGAGTCGCGCCCGGCGAATGCACGGCGTGGGCCGGCGTCGCGACGAACCCAACCGCCAAGACGAAAACTGCAATCACGCCGACACCGAGCCAGACGAGTCGTTTACGCGTCAGCCAGTGCTGCACTCGATCCCAAGTTACTCAACGGGTCCGGCACCGTTACGTAATGCGATCACAATCGGCCCAAAAGTGCGCGCCCCGAATCTGGCCCTGTTGATTTGCTTTGGCGGGGCGGCCGCGGCCCTCCTCGGTCTGGCCTGGGACATATCGATTCACAGCGCTTACCCGAGCCTTGCTCTACATGAGACTCCGCTCGATCCTCTGAGTCCGGCGCACGACCTGATCGTGCTTGGCATATTGGTGTCAGCGGGCTCGGGCGCATGGGCGCTCGGCAAGTCGGTGAACCGTTGGTTGGGGGCGCTGGCGTTGGTGCCAGTCCTGGCTTCAGTGGGATGGATCGGCGCCACGGCAATGGACGCACCGACCCTGCCGAGCGGAACCGCCGATCAGCAGGGAGCGGCCAATAAGCTTTGGGAAACCACCCAAACCGCGACTGTTCGCTACAGGTCGCTTGCAAACGCTCGAGCCGACGGCTACATCGCCTTCAACCCGATCGGTTCCTCGCTCGTGCACTACGTGAAGCCCGAGTACATGCAGGACGGACGCATCCTCGACCCACTGCATGTCGAGTCACTGGTCTATGAGAACACCCTGCGCGGACCGGTCCTGGTAGCGGCGATGTACTCCCTGGAAGATCCCAACGCCGCGCCACCGGATGTGGCTGGCCAGCTGACGCCGTGGCACCGCCACGACGATCTCTGCTTCACGCCCGCCGGAGAGGTGGTCGGGGCGGCGCCGAGCTGTCCGCCGGGCTCCGCGACGTACTTCACGCCCTGGATGCTGCATGTGTGGCTGGTGCCCAACCGAAACGGACGGTTTGCAGCCGACCTTGATCCCTGGGACGAAATGGCGATCGAGCTGTTCGGCTAAAGCCACGGCCGAAAGTGGGGGAGACGGCTTTGTGTTGTGCACCGGCGCTTGGAGTAGCCAGCGATGGAGGGGGGTTCTATTTAGTGGGTGAAGATATTGACAGAACGAACATTCGTTCGCTACAATGGGAGCACGAACATGCGTACTCTCGGGACCCAGGTCCGGCTGCGGCGGTTGACTCGCGCCTTCTCTGAGGCGCTTGACCGACTGCTCTCGGAGCCCTCAGAGCGGCAGATGGCGGCCTCGATCGTCGCTAAGCTCCTGGAGCTTGCTGCAGACGTCAGGGAGTCCTGGCGCCGCGAGAGCCTCTCAGGACATCCGGCGGAACCGCTGAACGGCTTCGTCCTGGAAGCCATGCGCACCGCCGAGTTCGCGATCGCCGGCCTGTCGCAAGCCGGCGCCGACCTGGAGCTACTCGGCCGCGACTTCGACGAGGCGGTCCTGCCCCTGGAGGTCTTCCTCCGAGGCTTGGACGCCGAGCCGGCCCTAGAGCGCTCCGCATAGGGCGGCTGGATGGTGGCAGAAGAGCCCACAGCGACAGACTGGGCATACGCCGCCGGCTTCGTTGACGGAGAGGGCTGTATCGCCATCGTCAGGAGCTTGTCACGGACCCGAGGCAGGTACTACTACAGCGTCAACGTGGTTGTCTCCAATCGAGATCGCCCCGTATTGGAGTGGCTACGTCGGCTCTGGTCCGGACAAGTTGTATCGACGCCAGGACAGGAAGGCGCACAGACGGCCTGGAACTGGCGGAGCCCCGTTGGCTTGGGTGCGAAGCAGTTTCTTGAAGGAATTAGGCCGTTCTTGAGGGTCAAAACGAAACAGTGCGACAACGCGCTGGCGATGATTCCACTATTACTTCGTAGTCGCCGAACTCTTGGGCCCTATCCGATTCCCGCGGACTGGCTCGCAGAACAAGAGCGGCACTACTGGGTCCAGCGCGAACTCAATCATCGCGGTACGGCTCTCTTTGTAGCGCGTCCGATGCACTCGCCACGTCAAATTAGCCGCGAGCGCGCCCTCGCCGCAAACAGGGGCTTCTAAGGCTGGAGCGGGCAAATGGCTGGGCACGTTGCTTATGCGCTTGATTTCAGTGATTATCAGCATCATTAACTATTAGTAGCCAGGCCATGCGTTCGGCGGGCGACCTATCCCTCCCTCCTGAGTACGATCTCCGGACGTGCTGGGCATTTTTCTTGACGAACTCGAGCAGTTCGTCGTCCGCGAGCTCGGGCAGACCGGTTTGGCCCGTGTTCGTGGCTTGACCGGCCGGGGAGACGGCGGGTACCAGTTCGACGCCTCTTATCCGGACAACGAGCTGAACCTTATCGTCCGCGGCATCGCCGAGGCCACGGGAACGCACCCGGTCGACCTCCTCGAAATGTTCGCCGAGGGCATGGTACCGGGCCTATTGGAGGTTTACGGCTTCCTGGTCGACCCGCGCTGGAGCTTCATCGACCTCCTGCTCAACACCCAGGACGTCATCCACAAGGGCCTGAAGGCAAACTCTCCGGCGGCGAAACCGCCAGATATGCAGTTTCAGCGTGTCGGGCCCGAGTCGGTCGCGATCTTCTACCGATCCAAGCGGCGCCTATGCCCAGTCGCAAAAGGAATCATCCGTGGCGCCGCTGCGCACTACGACGTGAAGGTGACCATTGGAGAGGAGCGCTGCATGCTTCGAGGCGACCCCGAGTGCGTGATCACGGTCTCAGCTCAGGCGTAAGCGCCTTACGCAATCGATCGCGATCGATGCGGCCTTCCGCAGCGACCTGGCCGCGAACCAGCACGACGGGAACCCGCCAGTCGTAGAGCTTGAACAGACCCTCGTCGGCGTCGACGTCCGCCAGCTCGGGCTCCACTCCCAACTCTCTTATCAAGCTGAGAGCCTCGTCACATAGGTGACAGCCCTGACGCGTGACCAGAACCACACCCATCGCCTCGAGGCTACAGCAGGGGTTCGGCCTCTACGCGGGCAAGCGCAGGGTCTCCCCCGCCTGGATCACGGGACCCGCGAGGCCGTTGGCTCGTTCGATGTCGTTCACGCGCGACCGCACATCGTCCGCAGGGTAATGAGTCGCCGCGATGGCCCACAGGGTGTCACCTGGCTGCACGACGACCGTCACATCAGCCTGGGAGCCGCCACCCAGCGCGACCTTGGCCAGAACAAGGCTCAGGGCGACCACCGCCACGAGCACCAGGGCCCATTGACGAAGCAGCCGGGCGCCGTTGTCACGGCGTGACCTGAGAGGGCGGATTCCGTAGCCGGCGGCGTACATCTGTTCGACAGACGATAGCGAACGGCTGTTTGGTTGTCAAGCAAATCGAACAAAGGTTTGCACTCGGCTGTCGATGGTGCTAGCATGGCCGGAGCGTCCCCATATCACGTCCTGGAGATGACACGAAATTGACCGAACAGCTAACCGAACGGCAAACCAAGATCCTCGACTACATCCGCTACGTCACCCGCATCCGCAGCTACCCGCCGAGCGTGCGCGAGATCGGCGAGGCGGTCGGCCTGAGCTCCAGCTCGACTGTGCACAACCACCTGAACCAGCTGGAGAGGCGCGGCCTGATCAAGCGTGACCCGAGCAAGTCGCGGACTGTGCAGCTGGTGCAGGACGCCGGCGTAGACGCTCAGCGCCGCAACGCCATCTCGGTGCCAGTCGTCGGCAGCGTCGCCGCAGGCGCACCGATTCTCGCCGAGCAGAACATCGAAGACCACGTTCTGCTCTCTCCCGACATGGCCCAGGAGGGCAACTTTCTCCTCCGCGTCCGCGGCGAGAGCATGATCAACGCCGGCATCCTGGACGGTGACCTGGTGCTGGTCCGCCCGCAGCAAGAAGCTCCGGCCAACGGCGTCATCGTGGTGGCGCTGGTGGACGGCGACGCGACGGTGAAGCGGTTCGAACGCGGCAACGGGCACGTACGCCTCGTGGCCGAAAACCCGGCCTACGAGCCGATCGTGACCACCAACGTCAGCCTGGTCGGGATCGTGCGCGGGGTGATACGGCTCTTCCACTAGAGACCGGCCGAACCGGACCGTAAGCCTCGAACCTGCCGGCCGCATTGCGTGGGACCCAGCCCCAGGCGCGCGTGCCGCCGTCGACGTACTCCGTGCGCTCTACGCCACCAATCTTTCGGAGATCGGCGAGCACGCCCTCCTGTCCATACGGAACAAGGATCTCGACCGGCATCGTGTCGCCCCGACTCGACTGATCCATGGCAGCCAACAGCTCCGAAAGCCCTGTGCGTTTGGTGGCTGAGATCGCGACAGCACCCGGGTAGCGGCTCGACAATGAGCCGATCGCCCGCCGTCGCGCCGCAGGGCCTAGCAGGTCGACCTTGTTGAGGGCCACGATTCTCGGCTTGTCTGCGGCTCCAAGGTCGGCCAGTACCTGGTCAACGGTCGCCGCCTGCTCTTCGACCGTCGTCGAGCTCGCGTCGAGCACCTGGAGGATCAGGTCCGCCTCTGTCACGACCTCGAGCGTCGCGCGGAAGGCCGCCACGAGGTCTGTGGGCAGCTTCTGGATGAAGCCGACGGTATCCGTGAGGAGTAGCCCGCGGCCCGCCGGCAGCGTAACGCGGCGCGTGGTCGGGTCAAGCGTGGCAAACACTCGATGCTCGGCGCTGACCGAGGCACCCGTCAGCGCGTTGAGCAGTGTCGACTTGCCGGCATTGGTGTAGCCGACGATCGCCGCCGTCTCGAGCTCCGCTCGCCTCCTCCCCACTCTCTGCTGGTGCCGTTGAGTGCGCACCTGCTCAATCTCGCGCTCGACGTCGCGAATACGTTTGCGGATGCGCCTGCGCTCCACCTCTATCTGCTGTTCGCCGGCACCGCCGCGCGCGCCGAGCCCGCCTCGCTGACCTCCTGTCTGGCGGTCGTATGCGTACGAGCCGATCAGCCGCGGCAGCTGGTGGTGCATCTGTGCCGCTTCGACCTGGAGACGGCCCTCATGCGTGCGCGCGTGCTGGGCGAAGATTTCCAGGATCACCTCAGTGCGATCGAGCACTCGAATCTTCAACTCGCGCTCGAGATTGCGCTGCTGCCGCGGGCTCAGATCCTCATTGCAAATGATCAAGTCGAAGCCACCCTCGAGCTTCATCTCGCGCAGCTCCTCGACTTTTCCCATGCCGATGAAGTGGGCCGGGTCGATCGTTCGGCGAGCCTGTACGTCCGAGCCGACGACCTCATTCCCGGCCGTACGGGCGAGGTCGGCCAGCTCGACCATCTGGTTGCGAACGAGGTCCGGGTTGGTTCCGGGTAGGAGGACCCCGACCAGGTACGCCCGCTCGCGCGGCAGCTTGGTCGTGATCAGAGCTTGAGCGTCCTCAGCCGCGTCATCGCCTCTTCGAGCCGGGCATCGGGGGCGGTCACCGACAGCCTGAAGTAACCCTCACCGTGGACTCCAAACCCGACGCCAGGAGTGATGTTGACCCCGACCTCGTCCAGCACATGCCCCGCGAAACCGATCGAGTCGTATCCGGCCGGCACCGGGGCCCAGACATAGAAGGTCGCACGCGGAGGCTTGATGTTCCAACCAATGGTGTTCAGCGTGTCGGCGACCAGGCGGTGGCGCCGCGCGTAAATCTCGCAGGCGGCGTGTGTCTCCTCCTCTCCCCCATTCAGCGCTTCGATCGCCGCCCACTGCACGGCCTGGAATATGCCCGAGTCGATGTTGGTCTTGAGCTGACCGATGAGCCCAACGAGATCGGCGCGCCCGCACACCCAGCCGATTCGCCATCCGGTCATGTTGAAAGTCTTCGAGAGTGAGTGGAACTCGAGGCCGACTTCCCTGGCTCCAGGGATCTCGAACAGGCTGAGGGGGCGGTAACCGTCGAACGCGATCTCGGAGTACGGGGCGTCGTGGCACAGAACGATTTCGTGAAGCCGGCAGAAGTCCACGGCGCGCGCCAGGAACTCCCGGCCCGCCACGGCCGCCGTCGGATTGTTCGGATAGTTGAGCCACATGAGCCGGGCGCGGTCGGCGACATCGCTTGGGATGGCGTCCAGGTCCGGCAACCAGTCGTTCTCGATCGTCAGTGGCATCACGTACGGATCGGCGCCCGCCATGATGGCGCCGGTCGCGTAGACCGTGTAGCCGGGGTCTGGCGCGAGAACGACGTCGCCCGGGTCGACGAGCGCCAGCGGTACGTGGCTGATGCCGTCCTTCGATCCGAGGGTCGGCAAGATCTCGGAGCTCGCGTCGAGGTCGACATTGAATCGCTCGCGATACCAGCCGGCGATCGCTTCGCGGAGCTCCGCCAGGCCGAAGTAGGAAGGGTATCGGTGATTCGCGGGGTCGGCCGCGGCCTCTTGCAGCACGCTCACGATGCGCTTGGGCGTCGGCAGATCAGGATCGCCGATACCCAGCGAAATCACATCCACTCCCGCCCTCTTCTTCTCCTGCACCTTGCGATCGATCTCAGCGAACAGGTACGGCGGGATTCGCCCCAGACGCTGCGCACCTGCGTGCGCGGTTCGGCTCACATGCTCTCCTTCAAGTAACTGAGGATAGCGGGCAACGGGTCCGGGTCGATCGAGAACCACTGAACCCGAGGATCGCGGCGCCACCACCGCAGCTGTCGCCGAGCGTAGCGCCGGTTTGACTGTGCCATCGTCTCAGGCAACGCTTCAAGCGAGCAGTCTCCCCTGATGTGCGCCAGTGCTTCCGCATAGCCGATCCCGGTGAACACCGGCGCCGTCGCCGGAACGCCCGACTCGAGAGCCGCCCGCGTTTCGGCCACCAGCCCCCGTTGAACCTGCTGGTGACTTCGTTCGGCAAGCCTCTGGTCGATGACTTCGATGTCAGCGGTCAACCCGATGCGATCGGGCGTCCACCACGGCGGCGTGCGCTCACGGAGTCGTCGCAGAGGCGGGCCGGCCTCGGTGAGGACCTCGATGGCGCGGATCAGGCGCACGGGGTTCTGTAGATCAACCCCAGGGTCTGGATCCAGAGTCAGCAACCGATCCTGAAGCGAGGCCAAGCTCTGCTGCTCGAGCTCGCTTCGCAGCTTGGGATTGGGCGGCACGCCGGCAAGGCTGAATCCGTCGCACAAGGCGTCGACATAGAGCATCGTTCCACCTTCGACGATCGCCAGCCGGCCACGTCCGGCGATGTCGTCGATGGCTGCGCGCGCGCCTAGTACGAACTGGGCGGCGTTGAAGGTCGAGGCCGGATCGACGAAGTCGATCATGTGGTACCGCACCAGGCGGCGCTGCTCGGGTGTTGGCTTGTTGGTTGCGATGTCCAGCCGCTGGTATACCTGCCTCGAGTCGGCGACGACGACCTCTCCACCGAGCTCCAGCGCCAGCTTGAAGGCCAGCCTGGACTTGCCGATACCCGTCGGGCCGACGATGACCGGGACGCGATTCAGTAGTTGCGCCGGAAGTGGCGTGTGAGGTCCTTCCAGTCCATGAGCAGCCGGGTTGGGCGTCCGTGGGGACACGTGATCGAGTCCTCGGTGGTCTCGAGGTCGGCGAGAAGTCGTCGCTGTTCGGCGGGATCCAGGACGTCACCGAACCGGACGGCCGAGTGACACGCCAGCGCTGCAGCTGCCTTCTCGGCGGCGCCGTCGCCGCGGTGTTCGCTCAGCGACGACAGGGTCTCCTGGACTGCCGCGGTAGCCCTGCCCGATGGCATCTCAACCGGAACAGCGGTGATCCGAAGGCTCCGGGGCCCGAACTCCTCGAGCTCAAGCCCAAGCGACGCCAGAGCGGCACGGTGGTCCGCCGCTGCGGCCATGAGCGCAGGCTCCACGTCGACCGCCTGTGGCATGAGCAACGGCTGGCTCATCCCCGTGCCCTTCCGCAGCCGTTCCAGCAACCGGTTGTAGAGGATGCGTTCGTGAGCCGCATGCTGATCTACCAGAACGAGTCCGTCTGGTCCTTCGGCGACCAGGTATCCAGTGGCAACCTGGCCGATCGGGCGCAGCACAGCCTCCTGCCCGGTTCGCTTTAAGACGGGGTCCGAAGTGGCGAGTGCGGCGCCCACGTCGTGCAACGAAAGCTGACCTCGAGTGCCGCCCACCTGCATCGCCGCGATCGGCTCTGCCGCTCTATAGCGGAACGGTCCGCTATCCCCAAGTGCCGACCGCACCGCCTTCTGCAGCGCGGAGAAGACCGCGCCCTCCTCGCGGAAACGCACCTCACGTTTGGCGGGATGGACGTTGACGTCGACAAGACCGGCATCGATCTCGACGTTGACCACCGCCACCGGATGACGCCCGCGTTCAAGCCTACCCAGATAGCACTCCTCCAGGGCGTACACCAGAGGTCGGGAGCTGATTGGGCGGCCATTGACCGCCAGCACGATTCCATCGCGGCTGCCTCGGCTTAGCCTCGGCTGGCTCACCATGCCGGTGACGAGCGGCATGCCGATGAGGTCGAGAAGCTCGGCCGCCACCGCGGCGCCGTGGATGGACGAGGCGGCCCGCCGGCGATCTCCGTCACCCGACGTGCTGACTGCGCTTCGGCCATCGACATTCAGCTGGAACCGGACATGGGGATGAAGGAGCGCGTACTCGCTCACGACGTTCTTGATGGCGGCCAGCTCGGTGGCGTCCGACTTGAGAAATTTGAGCCGCGCCGGAACGTTCGCGAACAGGTCCTTGACCTCGAGGGTCAGGCCCGGCACGCTCGCTCCCGCCCCTTGATCGATCACCTCGCCAGCGCGGACGTGGATGCGGCTGCCGGCGCTCGAGCATTCCACATCCGCCACGGCGGCAATGCTCGCGAGCGCCTCGCCTCGGAATCCGAGGCTGGCAATTGCCTCGAGGTCGGACAGCTTCGCGACTTTGCTCGTCGCGTGCCGAACAAATGCCAGCGCGAGGTCCGCCGGTGCGATTCCCGAGCCGTCGTCACTGACTCGAATCGACGTCCGGCCGGCGCCCCGCACGTCGACCGTGATACGGCGCGCGTCCGCGTCAAGCGCATTCTCGACCAGCTCTTTGACCACCGAGGCGGGGCGCTCGATGACCTCGCCCGCGGCAATCGCGTCAGCGACCTCGGGCGCGAGGAGAAGGATGGAGCTCACTGGTCTCCCAACTTTGAGCGCAGCTCATAAAGCTTCTGCAGTGCCTCGAGTGGGCTTAGCGAATCCGGCTCTATCTCTTCGAGCTCTTTCCGCAGCGGATCCGCGGCCATCTCGATCGGCAGGCCGAGTTGCTGCTCAGGCGGTTCCAGCGGCCGCTGCCGCTCGAGCTCGGCGAGGACCTGGCGCGCTCGCGCGATGACGCCCGACGGGAGGCCGGCCAGCGCGGCGACGTGGATGCCGTATGAGCGGTCCGCGCCTCCGGGAACGACACGGTGCAGAAACCGAACTGTGTCTCCCTCTTCCAGCACCTCGACGCGTTGGTTGCGCACGCGAGGAAGCCTTTCCGCCAGCGCGGTCAGCTCGTGGTAGTGGGTCGCGAACAACGTTCGACATCCGAGCCGCGGCGAGTCATGCAGGTACTCGACGACAGACTGCGCGATCGAAACCCCATCGTAAGTCGAGGTTCCCCTCCCCACCTCGTCCAGGATCACCAGCGACGCGCGTGTGGCGTGGTTGAGGATGTACGCGGTCTCGGTCATCTCGACCATGAAGGTCGACATTCCTGCGGTGATGTCATCGTGGGCACCGACGCGCGTGAAGATGCGGTCGGTCAGCCCGATGATCGCGCGATCGGCCGGCACGAAGCTGCCGCACTGAGCCAGAAGAACGATCACCGCGGCCTGGCGGAGATATGTTGATTTGCCGGCCATGTTGGGTCCGGTCAGGATGGTTATCTGCTCGGAGTCAGGGTCGAGCTCGAGGTCATTGGCCACGAACACACCGGCCGGAAGGCTCTGCTCGACCAGCGGGTGGCGGCCTCCCTTGATGCTGAGCCGGAGCGCGGCATTCACCTCGGGTCTGTGCCAGCCAAGGTCCGCCGCCGCTGCGCCAAGACTGCAAAGGGCGTCGATCTCACCGATGGCCCTCGCGCTGCCGCGAAGCTCCGACGCGGATCCGGCGACCCTTCCGCCAAGGTCGCGCAGAATGTCGAGCTCTCGCGCCGCGATTCGTTCCTGCGCTGTGAGGACGATAGCTTCCTTTTCCTTGAGCTCAGGGGTCAGGTAGCGCTCCGCGCCTGTAAGCGTCTGTTTGCGAACGTAATCGGTGGGCAGCGGGAGCGAGTTCGCGTTGCTGACCTCGACGTAGTACCCGAAGACCTTGTTGAAGCCGACTTTGAGCGAGCGGATCCCTGTGCGCTGACGCTCCTGGGCCTCGAGGCCCGCGATCCACTCCCGAGCGCTCCGCGAGGCTTCGACGATGCCATCGAGCTCGCCGTCGAACCCGGGCCGGATGGCGCCGCCCACGCGTGCGACCGGCGGCGGGTCCTCGACCAGCGCTGCGGCAAGCTCGTTTGCCAGCTGTGGCGCACCGCTGATCTCGCCGACCAGCTCTCGGATCGCCAGGGATTGGCAGCCCATGAGCGCCACCTGCACCGCCGGTATCGCCTCGAGTGACCTCCGCAGTGTCACCAGCTCGCGAGCGGTTGCCCGCCCCTGGGCCGCGCGCGACACCAGGCGCTCCAGATCTCCCACCTCCTTCAGCGCGGTGGCGATGCGATCACGCAACGGCGGCTCAGAGGTGAGCTCGTCGACCGCCGCAAGACGCAGTTCGATGGACTCGGCATCGCGCATTGGCGCGCCGAGCCAAGCCCGCAGCCGACGTGCCCCGATCGGCGTGCGCGTGCGGTCAATCAGAACGGTGAGCGCGGGGAGCTCAAGGTTGCGGATGGTGGCACCATCCAGTGGCATCGTCGCGTCGGGCGAATATGTCCGGACGCTGAAGGATTCTGGCGCGACGTGAGCCTGGTTCTGTTTGAGGTAATCGAGCACGACACCCGCTGCCCCGACCGCCAGTGGAGATTCCCCTGCCCCGACCGACGCCGGATACGCGATCCCGAGCACGTCGCGCAGCCGCTGCTGCCCGCGAGCTGGATCGAAGCGATACTCCTCGACTTCCGGCGGGGTAAGCAGCTCAGCCGGCGCCAACCGCTGGAGCTCCGAGGCCAAGCGCTCGCGTGGCAGCTGGCACAGCAACAGCTCTCCGGTGGAGACATCGCACGCGGCAAGTCCTGCCTCCAACCCATGCGTCCATGCGGCGACGAGGTAGTTCGGTCGAGCGGGATCGAGATAGGCGTCCTCGACCACCGTGCCCGGGGTCAGCACGCGAGTCACATCACGGCGGACGACTCTCTTCTTTCCCGGCGGTTCCATCTGATCGCAGATCACGACCTTGTGACCGGCGCGCAGCAGCTTGCCGACGTACACCTGCCAGGCGTGGTGCGGGACGCCGCACATAGGCGCCCGCCCGGCCTTGCCCAGCGGCCGCGAGGTGAGAGTCACGCCCATGATGGGCGC
>Ga0210384_10006707_pt1 | contig 12228 bp, 7 predicted proteins | sample IncBWH2MmetaG_FD_160574 | JGI IMG/M metagenome (GOLD analysis project Ga0210384, IMG submission 160574) | Forest soil microbial communities from Barre Woods Harvard Forest LTER site, Petersham, Massachusetts, United States - Inc-BW-H-2-M | ecosystem: Environmental > Terrestrial > Soil >... | reverse complement strand
CGTGGCCCTCTCCGGCACTGGAGTCGCCGCTAACGTCAGCTTCGCGCCAACGACGCTGAGCTTTGGTAATCAGAATGTAAGCACCACGAGCGCGGCGCAAACCATCACGCTCACTAATTCCGGCAGCGCTACGCTGAACATCGCCAGCTTAGTGGCCGGCACGCAGTACGCCCAGACTAATACTTGCGGCGCTTCCGTCGCTGCAGGCGCCAACTGCTCGATCAGTGTCACATTTACACCGACGGCTCTTGGCGGCCAGCCCGGCACGATCACCGTCACCGACAACGCCACAGGAAGCCCCCAGACTGTGGCCCTGTCAGGTACCGGAGTCGCGGCCAACGCCAGCTTCTCGCCAACGAGCTTGAGCTTCGGCAATCAGAATCAGAATACAACCAGTGCCGCGCAAACCATCACGCTCACCAATTCCGGCACCGCTGCGCTCAGCATCACCAACATCGTGGCCAGCGCGCAATACGCACAGGCCAACACTTGCGGCGCTTCCGTCGCTGCCGGGGCCAACTGCTCCATCAGCGTCACGTTCACACCGACGGCTCTTGGCAGCCAGCCCGGCACAGTCACAGTTACAGATAGCGCCACCGGAAGCCCGCAGACCGTGACACTGTCCGGCACGGGAGTCGCCGCCAGCGTCAGCTTCTCGCCAACGAGCTTGAGCTTTGGCAATCAAAATCTGAACACCACTGGCGCGGCGCAGTCCGTCACGCTGACCAATTTCGGCACCGGCGCGCTGAGCATCACCAGCATCGTTGTCAGCGCGCAGTACACCCAGACCAACACCTGCGGCGCTTCCGTGGCCGCCGGTGCCAACTGCTCCATTAGCGTCGCTTTCACACCCACTGCTCCTGGCAGCCAGCCCGGCACAATCACGGTTACAGATAGCGCGACCGGAAGCCCACAGACCGTGGCACTATCCGGCACGGGAGTCGCGCCCAACGCCAGCTTCTCGCCAACAAGCTTGAGCTTCGGCAATCAGAATGTGAATACAACAAGTGCCGCGCAAGCCATCACGCTCACCAATTCCGGCACTGCTGCGCTTAGCATCACTAGTATCGCCGCCAGCGCGCCGTACACCCAGACCAACACCTGCGGCACTTCCGTCGCCGCTGGAGCCAACTGCTCCATCACTGTGATGTTCACGCCCACCGCTACTGGAAGCCAGCCCGGCACAATTACCGTCACGGACAACGCCACCGGAAGCCCGCAGACTGTGGCTCTGTCCGGGACAGGTACGGCTGCCGCGGTGAGTTTGTCCGCTACGACGTTGTCTTTCGGCAACCACATGGTGAACACCACCAGCGCAGCAAAATCGGTGACGCTGAGGAACACAGGAACTACGTTACTTAACATCGCGGGCATCGTTTCCAGCGGGGACTACGCGCAAACCAATACCTGCGGCAACTCGGTGGCGGCAGGGGGGAGCTGCACGATAAGCGTTACGTTCGCGCCGACGACCGTAGGGCCATTGACCGGCGCGATCACCATTTCCGACAACGCCAGCAACAGCCCGCAGACCATTAGCCTTTCCGGTACGGGCACGGCGCCTGCCGTGAGCCTTTCAGCAACAAGCTTGACATTTGCCGCGCAAACCGTGGGCACAACCAGCTCGGCTCAGACAGTAACTGTGACTAACACAGGTACCGCGACGCTGAGATCCATTGTCATTACCGCCAGCGGTCCGTTCTCTCGGACGACTACGTGCAGATCATCGCTCGCAGCAGGATCAAGCTGCCAAATCAGCGCCAGGTTCACTCCAACCGCCACAGGAACCCAGATGGGAGCCGTCACGATCACCGACAACGCCGCGGGCAGTCCGCAGGTCGTCAACCTGACCGGCACAGGCAATTAACACTCGCCTTTTCTACTTCTCTGCCCCTCGCATTCCAAGCAAAGCCACTCAGATAACCCGCCCGTGACAAACGATCCGAGCTCAATGCCAAAACTCAATGCGATTTGATGTAATAAGTCGGGCGGCTCCGCGAGAGTCGTAACCGCTCCGAGCAAGTCCTCCAGGCAAAATGGATCATCTGCAAAAATTTATCGCGAAGCTAAGTAAATTGCTTACGTGCGTCACCGGGGAGCGCTCATTCACGAGCGCTTCTTTCGGCTTCCTGAGGGGGCGCCCGATGATGTCCCTGAAAGGCCCTCAAAAGTTGCAGCTCACTCGAGTGGCGGCATTTTCTAACCTTCTTGCTTCGAGATATGAAAAAAGGATTTCCCTTTCAATCGACGTGCATGGATCATCGGGCGTTGAGTAAGAAGGCCCATGCATCTTCGCCGTCGCCAAGCTTTCGCGCTCCCGCCTAGAAAAATTGTACGCTGGCCCTTCGGGGCCAAATTCACAGCGATCGGATGAGGAGGATAAAATGTTAACAAAGCAGACGCAAAATGAAGTACCTGGCTCAGTTCCGGCGCAATGGTCGAAACCTCCAGCCGAACCTTACAACCCCACCCATCCGGTGAACCCGGATAGCCCCGCGACGTGCATTGAGGTGTGCGTGAGAGCAACTATCAAGATTGAAGGCGAAATCAAGCGCGAAGAAGATTGAACATCGACGATAGTGTTCGCGGTTCGATCTCCCTTCAGGGCCAACGGCTGCCCTACGGCAAAGGAGATTGACGCGCGCCAGGTGTCACCACACCAAGGGCCCTGTGTGCTCTACGGCCGGCGGCGCCGGATGAGGCAGACTTGCGCACACAGGCGTTAGCGAAAGATGATAATCAAGCGACTCTCCCACGCGGAATTACGTCTGCCGCCAGTGATTGGGGATAATTTCAGATGCCGCCGTACCAGGAGTAGCCTTTGTCCGGTGAGCTTGATCCCTGGCCTGACCCGATGTTTTTCATCGTATCCGTAATGGTGATGCGCGTCAGATACTTCTTGCTCTTGAAGCCGAGTTGCCGGGGCACGCGCACGCGAAGCGGCGCTCCGTGCCTTTTGGGTAGGTCCTGGCCGTTCATGCTGTACGCGAGCAGAGTTTGAGGATGCCAGGCATCAAACATGTCCAGGCTATCGAATTTTTTGTCGAACGCGAAAAAGACCACGTACTTTGCTTGCGGAAGGACTCCTACGAGATTCAAGAAGTAGAAAAGCGGCACCCCGGTCCACTCGGCGATGAAGGACCAGCCCTCCTCGCAAGCCAGATGCGTGATTTGGCTGCGGGAAGGAAGCCGCTTCAAATCCTCGAGGGAGAAAGTAGTCGGACGAGCCACCAGGCCGTCGATCGTGAGGCGCCAGGATGCGAAACCCTCGGCAAATTGGCGCAGGTAAGGTTCGTACTCGGGCGGCTCGCCATTGACAGGGGCAACGCTGGAAATATCGCTGCGACTGAATTCCCGGGCCAGCGAATAATGGGACGTCAAAAGTCGCTGCGTGGCATAAGTCATCGTTTCGCCCACGCCATAAATTCCGCGGTGGTCGGGCGGGATCAGGCCATATCGACTGGCGATCCTGGCAGCAACTGCCAAGCCAGAGGCGCCTGCGGCGGCCCCCAGTCCCGTCGTGATCAACTTTCTCCGGCTGAGTTTGTCGCTCATGGGCGCGCTACTTTCGCAGTCCGGTGGCCCGTGATCATGGCACCCACCCGCGTGGTAAATCCGGCGAGACAAACCATGGCGATGTGGACAATGAAGAAGAAAATGACGAAGCTCGAAAGGAAGAAATGAATCGTACGCGCCGTTTCCTGCCCGCCGAGCAGTGTCACCGTGACCGGGAGAATGGATACGATAGCGGGCGACATGGCAAAGCCGGTCCAGATCAGCAGGGGAAAGAAGACGAAGATCACGGTCAGGTAAGTGAGTCGTTGCAGAATATTATAGTGCAGGGAATCTTCTTCCGTGGGCCGCCTCAAGTGCAAGTGATTGGACGCCACGCGCCGGAGGGAACTCCAGGTGAGATTTGCCTTTTCCGGCAGCAAATTTCTGCGCAAGTGCCGCGTGAATATGCCGGAGAGCACGTAAAGAATGCCGGTCAAGATGCAAACCCATGCGGAGAGAAAATGCAACGACCGGCCCCAGCCAGAGGGCCCGCCTTTCATGAAGGGCAATGGAAAAGCGAGAACATAGGGCGTCCCCAAACCGCCGGTTTCGCCCCAATAAAGACGCGGATGGGCTATAAAAATGGCGAAACCACTGACCAGCAATCCGAAAAAGCTCGCCGTAGTGACCCAATGGGTGATGCGGACGAGCGCAGAGAATCGCGCAGAATCCAGACGATGCGATGCCCGCATCGCGATGCCTGGGAGGTATGTGGAATCTGCCATGGCAGGTACGCGCGAATCTAGCATATGCGTTTGTGGAAGACAATCAAAGCCATTCAATTTGCAGACTGTGTAGAATAATGCGATAGAGAAGGAATACAACCAAAGTGGAGCAACACTTCAGGCAAACGACCACTCAGAACCTCTGGATATGCGCGTGTGCCACCAAAACCTCGAACTTTAGTTCCCGCTTTTCGACATCAGTTTTGCCGGAGCGCTGACGCGCGCGGGCGCCAACGCGCTCACTCCTGCCAGGACGCCGTTTGGGCCGACGGCGAGCAGTGACTTGTCGTTTTGCGGGCATGACCAGCTCGACACACTCTTGAGATCGCCGCTGCCTTTGTAATGCGCCTTCTCAGGAAACTTGCAGAGCGGCATGGTACGGTCCACCGCATTGTTGGTCAAGTGCGTGGCGGGAATCGCATCGGGAGCGATTCCCTTCTCCACCCATTGTTCGAGGGCGCTCAGGGAGTCAAACGAATTTGGCCCGGCGCCCAAGACGCAATGCTGCATGCCGGGCACCATGAAGAGGCGCGCGTTCTGCTGGAGTTTATCGTAGCCTCCGTTTTCCTGGGCAAGGTCTTCGTAGAACCAGATGCTGCTGTAGGGAGAAATAATCAAATCGTCGTATCCGTGATAGATCAGCAGCTTTCCGCCTTTGGCGAAATACGCTCCGAATGCCGAAGGATCATCGGGAATATCCGCGGCGAGGCGCGTGTACACGAGGTTCAACGCATCGCTCTTCACGACGCCGTTGCTCTCGATAGCGTTGTTCATGTCCTTGCCGGCATCGAAGTAGCCGAGTTTCATCAGAATGTTCTGGGCGAGCGACCAATTCGCCGGCAACGCCGCGTCGCCCCAGGGCTTGGCGGATTTAGGGTCGGGGGGCGGCGTTTCGAGATAATTCGTTGGGCCGCGGACGGTCATGTTCTCCTGCCCCAGATTGCCGACGGACGCCCCGGGATAGATCAGTTTGCCCTGCTCGTCGCGGACCGGGCTCATGATCAGCTTTAGCGCGTCGGCCTGCTTCTGCGTGAGTGTTTCGGGCACCAATGCGTCCGGTTGAAACGCGCACTTCGCGGGATTCTGAATGAGCCCGTCGGCGACGCCGTCAACCTTGTCGCATTGTTTCAGGATCGCTGCGTTGACCGCCTGGAATTTCGCCGCCGGGATATAGCCGTCGAGCAGCGCCTTGGTATTTTTCAAACTCCAAAGCGATGTGCCGACAGGATCGAGCCATGGCGCTCCGGCAATGATGCCGTCGTAGTCGCTGGGGAAGCGCGTCGCTTCGATCAGGCCCATCTTGCCGCCATTGGAGCAGCCATCGAAGTAGGAACGCCGGATCGTCTCCGCGTGGTAGTAATTTTTTACGAGCAATTTCGCGGCGAGCGTCACTTCATGCACGGAGCGGAAAAAGTAGTCGATGACTTTCGGCATGTCGGGCGTGCCCGGCGCGGTGTATTCCCAGGTCGGATTGGCGGCGAGGTGGCCCGTGTCCGTAATCGCGGTGGCGTAGCCCCTCGCCAACATCTCGGACTGATCGGCGGGATTCGCCGACGAAGTGAGAGAGCCTGCCAGGCCGCCGACGCCGTGAAAGATGAATTTTTGGTTCCAGTTGGCGGGCAGCATGATCTCGAAATTTGCGGAGCCGGGGTCCGCACCTTCTCCGGAGGTAGCGACGGCGCCTTTCACATCGCAGTACTCGGGATTTTGTCCGGCCGGCGGCACGACCGTCGCGGAGGCGATGGTCATGTTGGGAACGCCAAGGGCGCTTAGCGCAGCCGTATTGCAGGCCGCCCGCGCCGGAACGATTGCCACCGTGGCGCAAAGCAGCGTCGCGAGTCCAAACCGCAAAATGAATGTGTGAAGCCCACCGGAAATTTCCGCCCGCATTTTCATGTGCGTCCCTCCAGAGCAGATATCGTTGTCAGAGAGTAGTCCCAAATGGGCTCCCGTGTCACTATCCAGAATGATTCACGACCGGAAGCCAGCGCTCCAAGAGCGGCGCACGCCTGTTCGCTCATTGCTTTTAATGCTGGCAATGACTTAGGATTAGGCCCACATCCGATCGGTGCCGGGTGCTCAAATCGGACCAAACATTAAAATCAGCGAGAGGATAACCGAACAAGTATGAAGAAGAAATTTTTTGTGCATGATGTATCCGGGATGCTGGGAATGCTGGCGTTGGCCATCGCCACGCTCGGCATGAGTGCGCCGGCCCTCCACGCTCAAGCACCGGCGGCTGCTCCTCCTGCGCCGGCGCCGCTGGCGGCCGACATGAAGGGCAAGACCGCCGACCAGTTTTACAAAAAAATCGAAGCGCTAAAAGGCATTCCGGCCGACCAGATTCACCCGGCGATGGAATACATTACCACCGCCCTCGGCGTTGGCTGCGGCTATTGCCACGTCATTGGGCACTTTGATCAGGAAGACAAACGCGAGAAACACGTGGCGCGGAGCATGATCCAGATGACCATGGCGCTGAACAACACCGTATTTGACGGCAAGCGCGAACTGACCTGCTACACCTGCCATCGCGGCGCGGCCAAGGCAGCATCGACGCTGCTTCTCACCGGCGATAAAGCGCCCACAGAGGCGAGTGCCATGGAACTTTTCCCAACGCTGGCCCTCAAAAACTTCTCGAATCTCGAACCCGGCATGTCACCGACCAAGGCACCGGCAACCATCCTGTCAGGCCCGGCTCCGGCGCCGAAACCAGCGGCTGCTGCTGCGCCGCTTCCTTCCGTGGCAGACGTTTTCAGCAAATACGAGCAGGCTCTGGGCGGCGAGGCCGCGGTAAGCAAGATCACCGCTCTCTCTTTTAAAGGAACCGCTGACATGCTGGTTCCACCGCCGCCAGGCCCCCCAGGCGGGCCTCCGCCGCCTCCCCCGGCAATGGGAACGGTTCCGGCAGAGCACTACGTAAAGGCCCCTAAGGGAGTCATTTCAGTTACATTCCCCGGCAGGCCCCCTGTGTCCATTGGCTTCGACGGAACTATCGCCTGGCACAACACGCCGATTCGCGAAGATACGGGTGACGAGATGCGTATGCTGGTCGAGCTGGGCGAGAAATTTCCCGGCCTCGAATTCAGGGACGACCATACCAATGTTCAGGTCGACGCCGTGGAGAAAATCGGCGACCGCGATACGTATCGCGTCGTCGGCACGCGCAAGGATGGCTTTGCCGTGATCGACCGGATCAATTTCGATGCGCAAACGGGATTGCTGCTGCGGTCCTACACAACCATGCAAAGCGTCATCGGATCCTTTCCGGAAGAGACCTATTACGAAGACTACCGCGATGTCAGCGGCGCGAAGGTACCCTTTACCATGCGCATCGTGAGCGCCGAAGGGAACCGAACCTATAAGTGGTCGCAGGTCGACGCGAATGCGCCGGTGGAGGACGCCAAGTTCACCAAGCCCGTTCCTCCCGCGCCCCGGCCCCCTGCTGACTAGCAGCGCGCGGACAAACCCGGATCGGAGCACGTCAACGCTCGCGCCCCGATGCGGAGGACGTGTTGTAGCGCCGGCGTCTCGCCGGCGATTTTTGCCTTCTCCGCCCATCGCAAATACGCCGGCGAGACGCCGGCGCCACGACATACCGCAACCCGAGCTCATCGCCTCTGGTAGACGGCTGAACTCTGAATTATTGATGAGCATTGCAAATTAGAATGTAAATTTCAGAGCCAGTTGCATCAGCCGGGGCGGCGCGGCCTTCACGACTTGGCCGAAGAGGGGGCTGGAAATATTGCCGTTGACGAACTGCGGCCCAAAGAATTGACTGTGATTGAAAATGTTAAAAGTTTCGAGGCGCAACTGGATCGCCTTCGCTTCGGATAGCGCGACGGATTTCAGCAGCGCGAGGTCTGTGTTGAATGAACCGGGCCCGTAGAAATATCGCCGTGAAGCATCGCCGGGCGTCCCCGGGGCGTTCGGTTTGAAGAGCGAAATATTGAAATAATAAGCCTGCCCGTTCTGTGAGTAATGCCCCAAATCCAATGGGCCGGGAACAACGTCCGGCAAGTCCAGGTAGCGGCTATTCACTCCGTTGGGATTGCTTCCCTGAAGAGAATTGTCGTCGGCGCTGGAAAGAGTCACGGGAAAACCCGTGCTGGCATGAGTAATTCCTGAAAGCACCCATCCTTGCGTCCAGCGATTGGACCGTCGAACCAAACGGTCGACGGGAAGCGTGTACTCATAAGTAGCGACGAGGCTGTGCTTCAAGTCAAAAGCCGAAAGCGCTCGCATGAGTTGAAGATTAAAGGGACTGCCGGGGTCCGCAAGACTCGATGCGTTGTCGATCGATTTGCTGTAAGTGTAGGCAATCATTAAATCGAGGCTCTTGGTTCTGCGCTGCAGCGTGGCTTGAAAGGAATTGTAATTGGAATTGCCAACGCTGCCTTCGTAATCGTCATTGCCGAACGCGCACCCGATCCCCTGGCGCGTGCAAATGATTTGCTGGCCGGAAGCGTTGACGTACGGAATGGGGGGATTTTCTCCGCCCGGTCCACAACCTGGCAAGGACAGACACAGGGCCGGGTTTCCCGGGTTTGCCGAATAGACGACCAACAAGTGATGGGCCTCGGAGCCGACGTAGGTCAGATTCAGCACGGTGTTGGCGTTAAGTTCGCGTTGGACCGAAAGGAAGTAATTCTCCGTGTATGGGTAAGTGTTCGTAGGGGGCGGCGCGGTCATGCCGGCGATGGATGGGAACTGCGCGTAATTAATGCCCGGGTTAGGACGCGACACGGAAGCATTGAGCGGAGGAAAGGTCAACGGAAACGGATTGATGCCGGGTTCGCCGCTCGCCGAGGTAAAAGGCGTGGCGAACAACGGAGCACTTGGACTGGTATAGCTCAATCCGTAAGGAGGCTGCGGCTCATCAAAGGCGATCGTATTTCCCTGAATCACCGAATAAAAAATTCCGTAACCAGCCCGTATGCTTGTCTTGCCGGGTCCTCCAATCAACTTGCCGAGCCATCGAGCCGCGGTGTTCGGGGAGTACGCGAGTCCTAACCGCGGTGAAAAACGATTCTTCTGCGGCACGAGCGTATTTGGGACTCCCGGATCGGTGGGGTAAACAAGACCGACGGGAGCTGTCGGATAGACTTTGGACTGCTCCCCCGGAATAAAGGTAGGTATCTGGTTGTACTTCTCGGACCAGTATTGCATCAAGTCCCAGCGGAGGCCGTAGTTTAGCGTCAGGTTGGATCTAATTTGCCAACTGTCCTGCCCGAATCCTCCCACATACTTATGCCGCGGATAGAATGCCTGCGAATCGGCCTGATTGTAGAGGTTTGGCGCTCCGATCAGGAAATCCACGAAGTCCGAACCGGTCTGGCTGCCATTGAATGTGAAGCCCCCGTTGAACTCGGGGTTCGGATGGACATTGATCTGGTCGAGGATCAGCTCGACGCCGGTTTTGATCGTGTGCTTGCCGATCACCTTTGAGAAGCTATCGCTCATCGTATAGGTGTCGTTCACTTGCGACAGATTCGTGATCGGCGTTCCCACGACAAAGGAATTGAAAATGAGATTTTCTACGCCCTCGATGGCAGGAGCCAGCGGAACAATGCCCTGGGTCCCGACGCCGGTGAGGAAACCTTGCGATGCGAGGCTTGGCCCGACACCTCCGGCGGGCTGGCCCACGTTGTTGTAGCTGCGCATGAAGCTCAGGTGAAACTCGTTTACGCTGGTTGAGCCGAATGTTTTTACATCGCCGAGATTCAGCAATTGCGCCGTCCCGAGATTCAGGCCGTTAAATCCCGGGACCGAAGCGCCTCCTTGCCCAGTCGGGTATGGATTATTAACCTTGAAATTATCATAAAAATAATAGGCCGAAAATTGGCCCCAGCGCGTCGTGCCCGTATCGACGCGGATGCTGCCCTTGTCATCGCGCACAACCTCCGACTCCGAGCCGCTGGAGAAGGTCGAGCGGACGTTATCCGTCGGCGTGGGTATGTATTGCAGCAAATGCCGTGCCGGAGCGGACCAGGCAGCCATGGGAAATGCACCATTCGGAAAAACGCATGGGATCAGGCCAGCATAGCCGGTGCAATTTGGTGTGTAGTACGGCTCGCCGGGAAAAACCGTCACAGCAGTGCCGGCTGCGCTCGAAAGACTGTTCGAGAGCTGCGTGGCAAGGCACGTGCTGGCAACATCGCATCGAGATACCGTGCACGGCCCGCCGTTACATCCAGTTTCAAACAAACTGGCCTCATCAAAAAGATTTCCCGAGCGATCGGCGAGCGTGGGGACGGGGATCTTGCCGGTGGAAATGCCTTGGTTCGCGCGCGTTCCCTGATAGTCGGCGAAGAAGAAGAGCTTGTTCTTGACCACGGGTCCGCCTACCGTGCCCCCGAACTGGTTCTGACGGTAGGCCTCCACCGCTGGATCAAAAAAATTCTTGGCGTCGAGCGCGGTGTTGCGCAAAAATTCGAAGACGCTGCCGTGCAACTGATTGACTCCGGATTTGGTCACCACGTTCACGATCCCGCCGGAGTAGTTCCCGTACTCCGCATCGAAATTGTTGGTCAAGATCCGGAATTCGGAGATCGAATCGAGGTCCGGTACGATCAGCGTGCCGCCATTCATCAATTCCTTGACATCGCCTCCGTTAACCAGAAAGCCGTTGGCATCTTCCCGCTGCCCGGAAATGGACTGATTGCCGGGATTCAAACCTCCCGAGGGAGCAATCGCTACAGAAGCTCCTGCCATCACCACGGAATCGGGAGTTTGAGTGGACATGGGCACAATGCCCGGTTGCAGGGACATCAGGTCCGTGAAACTGCGCCCGTTGAGGGCGACTCCGGTCATCACGTCGCCGGAGACTACCTCGCCAACCTGTGTGCTCTCGGTCTCGACATGCACCGAGGTGTCGGAAACAACGACTTCCTCCGATTGCGAACCCATCGAAAGGACTATGTCGGCCCGGAGTTCGGAATTCACGTCGATGACCAGGCCGGTGCGCTTGTAGGGCTCGAATCCCTCGCGAAGAATTTCAATCTCGTAACGGCCCACGGGCAGGGCCGTGAAATTATAAAAGCCATTGGCATTGGTCTTGGTGTTCTGAACTACCGTGGTGTCCAGGTTGAGCGCGGAAACCGAGGTGTCCGGGATCACGGCCCCAGTTTGGTCCGTTACCGTCCCCGAAATGCTTCCCACTGTGTCCGCGCGCACGGCAATCGCAAGACAGGAGATCATCGCCAACACCAGCAGGGAACGGACGCTTCGCGCCTTGGGGGGCGGCGAGAATAATTTTGAGTTGTGCAAAAATCCGCAGCCGCTCTTGTGCAAGCGCGTGCTCGAAGCCATTCCGGCCCTCTCCTGTAAGTTCCTTGACTGGCTACTTTCTGATTGCCTGCCTTCCAAGTTCATTCCCTGGCGCGCGCCCAAGGCATTTATCGGGAAGGTGTCTCTTTGCCGTTGACTACCACCTTCAAAGCGAATCCGGGACCCATGGTGATGCCGATCGGAGCGCCGTTCCTGGCGGGGTGAGTCTCAAGCGTGACCTGGTCTCCTCGTTTCAGCGTATCCTTATCCCATCCTCGATGAGACATCGTAAACGTCGATGACAATTCCAATGTCCAGTGCCTGACGTGCCCGCTTTCATCCGTCACATCCATATAGGCGAGACAATGGGGGTTCGACCAGTCGAAAGCCGTGATCGTCCCGGAGAGGACAATCATTTTCTTCATGTCGTAGTTCGTAATGCCGTGGTGCGCCGATATCGGGCCGGAAACCAATGCAAGACCAGCAGCCGCAACAAGGAACCTGATGACCTTGCTTCTCATGACGCACCTCCAGCGCTTGCAGTGTCGCACATTATATGACTCTCGTGTGTCGCGTTCGGTGACGAAAGTCACACTTGTTGATTCCCCCAGATTTCCGCTTTGAAGGAAAGATGAAGCGGAAACCTCGGCCTCCCACTGGAGCTACACATTTTTCGGATTTG
>Ga0210384_10006705_pt1 | contig 12230 bp, 9 predicted proteins | sample IncBWH2MmetaG_FD_160574 | JGI IMG/M metagenome (GOLD analysis project Ga0210384, IMG submission 160574) | Forest soil microbial communities from Barre Woods Harvard Forest LTER site, Petersham, Massachusetts, United States - Inc-BW-H-2-M | ecosystem: Environmental > Terrestrial > Soil >... | reverse complement strand
TAGCCGGCGCGCTCCATCACCCGGCGCAGCTCGCGCAGGGTGCCGGAGGGCGCGTCGCGCTTGCGGCGGTGGTGGATCTCGTAGAGCCACGGATCGTAGTCGGCGTCGGCGGCGAGCAACTGGGCGGCCGCCGCCACGATGCGATAGAACACCTGCACTCCGATCGAGAAGTTGGCGCCGTGGACCAGGCCGGCGCCGTGCGCGGCGACCGTCTCCCGCACGCGCGGCAGCTGGTCGGCCCAGCCGGTCGTGCCGACCACCATCGCGACGCCGAGCGGCGCCAGGCGCTCGACGTTCTCCGCCACCGCCGCGGCCGCCGAGAAATCGATCGCCACCTCGACGCCGCGCAGCCGGGCGGCGTCGATCGGCACGCCGGTGCGCCCTTCCGCGCCGCCGTAGCGCAGCGCCACCTCGAAGCCGTGCTCCGGCGCCAGCTGCTCGACCAGCCGGCCCATGGCGCCATAACCGATGAGAGCGAGACGGGTCATGGCTCCATCATATGGGTTGCGGGGCAAACTCGTGACGCCGCCCGGCTCTACCGGCTCTACCGGGTCCGCCTTGAAGCTCCTCGGCGGCGGGAATCGATGTGCTCCCAACCGTTGCCGCGGAAGGCTGCGGATCTCGCTGGCCAGGCTGGCGGCCGTTGGGTGAAGGCAAGCGAGAAGGCGACCGCCAGAACGGTGCCTCAGTCAGGACGAGCGGCCGCCGGGCAGAGGATCACCACGAGCCGCATGGCCAGAGTGGCCAGAGTCCCTGTGCCGCGGGGTGTTGCAGTTCAAGGATACAGAGTGTTAGCATAGCTTCTTGTTAGTCGTCTGTTTCACGGCAACGCAGAGAAGGCTGAAAGGGCTCTTCCCGTAGCGTGGTGCAAGAGCGTATTCTGTCCAGATGAAGAATCCACCCGAGAGTTCTGAGCCCAAGGGAGCGCGAAACGCGCCGGATCTGCGGCCGCGCTCTGGCGTTGCGAGTCCCGGTAAGCCGATCGACCCTCTGTCCGTTCCAAACGACCGCCAACATGGCGAGAAGCAATGGGGCCCGATTCGCCCGGCCCCGGCTCCAGGCGTGCCGGTCTCGGACCAAGAGTATGAGCGTCTCAAAGAAAGGGCGAAGTTTTCCCGTAGGGTGCCGGGCGAACATAGCCAAACAGATCCGGCGGAGAATGAGTAGGTTACCGCTCGGACCGAAGCTCAGGAGGGCGAGAGATGGCTTCCACGGCAGTTGTCACGACCAAGCGTAAGACCAAGCGTAAAGTCGCCGGTGGTGCCCGCGGTGCCCGCCCCCCTGGTGCCGATTCTGTCTACCGCGGTAAAGCCCTCCCGGGCCGCGCACAACCCGCCCAGCAGTGGGACCCAGCCCAGGCGGTCTCGGCGATGGCAGCAGACCTGAGGGAGGTCAACGAGGAGAGACCGTATACCAGCCGGTATCCGATCTCGAACGAGGCGTTCGAGTCTCTGAAAGCGGCCGCGCCCAAGGCCAAATTGCCCAAGAGCATCGCCGAGGCCGCCAAGGACTCCGGCAAGAAGCAGCCAGCCGCGGCCCTGGCCGTTGCGCCTGCGGCGCTCGCACCTGGTCTGGCGCCCGTGGCCGCACCGACTGGATCCACCAACTTTGCCGGCATCGCGGCAACCGGCTGGATTCCGCCAGACTGCACCCTGGCAGTCGGACCGCAGCACGTGCTCCAGGCCGTGAACTCGTCTTTGGCCGTCTACAACAAAGTGGGCGGAGCACCTGTGCTTCAACGCACGCTCACGCAATGGTTCTCGAACCTTGTCCAAGGCATGACCATCTTTGACCCCAAGGCGCTCTACGATCAGCATACCGGCCGCTGGGTGGTGCTGGCCGTGGCCGTGCAACAGATTCCGCAGAAGTCTCTCTACCTGCTCTCCGTCTCGATCTCATCGAACCCGCTAGGACCCTGGCGGAACTATCAATTCGACGCCAAGCTCGACGGCACTACCGCGACGAACAACTGGGCGGACTTCCCTGCATTGGGCGTCGACAACCAGGCGCTTTACGTGACTTCCAATATGTTCGCATTCGGCGGCGGCTTCCAATACGCGAAGATCCGCGTGATCCCTAAGGCTGGACCTTATTCAGGCGGCGCCGCGCCCTACTTCGACTTCGTGAAAATGAAGAACGCCGACAACACGCTGGCTTTTACGATTCAGCCGTGCCACACGTTCGGCGCGCCGCAAGTGGAGTACCTGGTCAATTCGGCGTTCCCGGCCGGGAACTACCTGACCGTGTGGCAGATCACCAACCCTGCGGCCGCCCCGGTCCTGAAGCGGACGCAGGTGTCAGTGTCCAGCTACAGTCTGCCACCGAACGCGGATCAGAAGGGTGGAGTACCGCCACTCAACACCGGCGATGTTCGCGTCCTGCACGCCGTCTTCCGCGGAGACTCGGTGTGGACGGCGTTGACGACCGCGCATAGCTGGGGTGCCGGGCCGAACAGGGCCGCCATTCTATGGTGCCAGATCCGGGCGGCAGTTCCGGCCTTGGTGCAGCAGGGCGTCTACGGAGCGGCAAGCTTCCACTACTTCTATCCGGCGCCGTGTCCAGACAACCACGGCAACGTCACCATGGTATTCAGCAGGTCCGGCCCAAGCGGGTTTGCGTCCATTCTGTATACGGGCCGCCGCTCAACGGATCCGCTGGGGACTCTTCAGGCGAGCGCGCTGTTGACGGCCGGCGTGGCACACTACAAGGCCCTGGACGGCGGTGGCCGCAATCGCTGGGGCGACTACAACGGGGTAGCCGCCGACCCGGCGAATCCGCGTCTGGTCTGGTTCTATAGTATGTATGCAAGCGCGGTGGATACCTGGGGAACCTGGATCGGATCGTCGTTTTTTTGAAGCACGCACTCGGGTTGAGGACCGGCGTCCGCGCGCAACGCCAAGCACTGATGGTCGCCGTCTTCTTGGTAACATACGGAGCAGTCTTCGTTGCCGAGATAGTCGGCGACAAGCTGCTCTGTACGACAGGCGTGTTGGCCATGCGTTACCGTACCGTTCCGATCTTCCTTGGTATGATGGTTGCGTTCATGTTGAAGATGGCCGGGGCGGTGTTGATCGGCAGGGCTGCGTCTTCACTGCCGTCGGTCCTGGTCGCATCCATTACCAGCTTCAATCTGTTCCTCGTCGCGTTCGCGATCTGGCCGAAGCCGGACAAGAAACGCCGCGAGAAGGATCCCTCGGTGCCCCGAGCTGTCATGGTTTCCTTCACGGCCATCTTCTTTTCGGAATGGGGAGACCTCGGGCAGATCACGGCAGTCACCATGGCAGCGCGATCTTACTGGCCGCTGGCGGTATGGCTGGGTGCCGTCAGCGCGCTGGTCACGAAGGGCGCGCTTGCGGCCTCGCTCGGAGAGTGGGTACGCAAGTGGGCAGTGCAGCGCATCTCTCCCCAGGCGGTAAGGTACGCCGCTGTTGGCCTGATGCTCTTGCTGGGCCTGCTCTCGGTGATCGAGACCTTTGCCTCTGCGCACCGACACCTGGGGGCCTGAGACTCCAGAGTCAGGCGATCCGTACTTCGCCCGACTAGGCGTCGATAAGGCCGTCACGCCGAGTTGATGGCCGGTCTGACGTGATCGCATACACGGGCACCCCGTCGGCTCCAAGACCTCCGCTTGAGGGTTAGTCTGGAGGCTCGAACAGGCGGCGGTGGAGCGCGGCGACCGCGGCCGGCAGGTCCTCGAGCTCCACCAGGCAGCGCACCGCCGGGGCGGCGGCGCCGGCGACGACCAGGCGCGGCTGGTACTCGGCGGCGGCGCCCAGGGCACGGGCGACCAGCGCTTCGTCGGTGGCGAGGTCCTCGGACACCAGCGACACGACGGCGCGGCCGTGCAGCACGCCGACCTCGCCGGCGGCGGTGAGCGCCTCCCGCGCCTCGGCCAGGCGGTCGGCGCGGTCGAGCGCCAGGTCGGCTCCCTCGCCGTCGAGGCGCAGCACCAGCAGCGCGGGGCGCAGGCGCTCGACGGCCTCCACGACCCTGTCGGCGAAGGCCTCGCCTGCCGCGGGGCCGCGGGAGACGTGGAGCAGGTGGGCGTTCGGCCGGCAGGCGAGGGACTTGACGGCGGGCGCGGTGGTCGCGGCGGCGGCGGCGCGAGCGCCGATCAAGGTCCCGGCGGCGCCCTCGGGGCCCTCGGCGTCGTCGCGGGTGTCCCCGGGGTGATCGGTGTCACGAGCGTCGAGCGAGTTGAGGATCCGGATGGGCACGCCGGCGCGGGACGCCGGGCCGAGGGTGCCGGGGTGCGGCTTCTTGGCCCCGGAGCAGGCCAGCTCGAGCGACTCGGCGAACGACAGGGTGGGGACGCGGCGGGCCGCCGGCACCAGCCGCGGGTCGGCGGTGAGGATCCCGTCGACGTCGGTCCAGATCTGGATCTCGGTCGCGCCCAGGGCGGCGCCGACGATGGCCGCCGAGAAGTCGGAGCCTTCCTTGCCCAGCGTGGTGACGACGCCGTCGATGGTCGAGCCGATGTAGCCGCCGACGACTGGCACCTTGCCGCGCTCGACCAGTGGCAGCAGCGCCGCCCGCAGCCGGATGCCGGTCTCGTCGTACAGCGGCCGTGCGCGGGTGAAGGCGGCGTCGGTCACGATGACCTGGCGGGCGTCGATCCAGGCCGCGTCGACGCCGAAGCCCGGCAGCGCCGCGGCCAGGATCTCGCTCGCCAGCACCTCGCCGAAGGCGGCGGCGGCATCGGCGTCGCGGGGCGGCAGCCGGTGTTCCCGCGCCAGCCGCACGAGCAGCGTGCGCAGCGCGGCGAAGGAGCGCTCGAGGGCCGCCGCCAGAGCCGCATGCTCCGCGGCGGGCACCGCCGCCTCCCCCTCGCGGTGGTGGAAGACGCGCAGCTCCTCGCATCCCGCCAGGGCCGCGGCCAGGTTGCCGGCGGCGGCTGCCTCGGCGGTGTCGAGCAGGCGGCGGGTGGTCTTCGCCATCGCCGAGACCACCACCACCGGCCGCGCCGCCAGGCGGGCGCGCAGGATGCCGGCGACCCGTTCGATGCCCGCCGCGCCATCGACCGAGCTGCCGCCGAACTTGCAGACGATCACCGGCGGAGTCTACGTCAGGCCGGCGCCGATTCCCGCCGGTCTAGGCCAGGGGCGGTGGGTCAGTTTCCTCGCGAGGGTCCATCCCCTCTGCCTCCCTTTGGGCGAGGCACCCGGAGTCCGAGGTCGGTGGCCTTAGGATCCCTCGCCCAAAGGGAGGCAGAGGGGATGGACCCTCGCGAACTGACCCACTACCAGGCCAGCTCGAGCCGGCTTGAATGCCACCGCATCGGAAAGGAACGGATGCCTCCCGCGTATGTAGAATGACACCTCACAGGGGAGGAGCGGATGCCACCTACCATGGCGAACGGCAAGATCTGTTACATCGAGATTCCCACCACCGACATCGCGCGCTCGGCCGAGTTCTACCAGCGGGTCTTCGGTTGGGGCGTCAGGCGGCGCGGCGACGGCAGCACCGCTTTCGACGACACGACCGGCGAGGTGAGCGGCTCCTGGGTCCTCGCGCGCCCGCCCGCCGCGGTGCCCGGCCTGCTCGTGTACATCATGGTCGACAGCGTGGCCGCGACCGTCGACCTGGTGGTCGCCAACGGCGGCGAGATCGTGCAACCGATCGGGGTCGACGCTCCCGAGATCACCGCGAGGTTCCGTGATCCGGCAGGCAACGTGATCGGCCTCTACCAGCAACCCGCCTGACGTAGCGCGGGGGCGGCAGGCCGCCGAGCGGAGAAGCGACGTCGCGCCAGCGGTCAGGAGGCACCCATGCCCAGGGCATCTCACGGCTTCGCGTTCGGCGTCCTCTTCGTGCTCGCCGGCTGGGGAGCCGCGGCCTGGCTGTCCCGCGCGGCGACCCGGACCTCCCCCGCCGCGGCGACGGCGCCTCCGGCGGCGACCGCCGGAGCCGCCGGAGGCGCCGGAGCCGGAGGGGCTGCCGGCGCCTCCGCGGCCGGAGATGCCGCCGCGGCTGGCGAGGACGCCGGGCGGCGCCCGCTCTGGCGCCTGTACGAGCGGGTGCTCAAGCGCGCCCGCTACGTCGACCTCACGCACACCATCACTCCGGCGATTCCGGTCTGGCCCGGCTTCGGGCGCTCCACCTTCGGCCCGGCCCTCGATCCCAAGACCGGCCGTCCCTACACCTATTCGAAGGACGGCTTCGAGGCAACCCGTTACTCGCTGGCGACCGATCAGCTCGGCACTCAGCTCGATCCGCCCGCGCACTGGAACCCGGACTATCCGGCCATCGACGAGCTGCCGCCGACCTTCGCGGTGCGTCCGCTGGCAGTGATCTCGATCGTCGACCAGGTGGCCCGCGATCCCGGCTATCACCTCGCCGTCGACGACGTGCTCGCCTGGGAGCGCCGGCATGGACGCATCCCCGAGGGGGCCGTGGTGTTCGTGCGCTCCGACTGGTCGAAGGAATGGCCGCGCCCCGATCTCGCGACCCGCCGCCGCTTCCCGGGCGTGAGCCTGGCGGCGCTGCAGTTGCTGCATCTCCAGCGCAAGATCCTGATGCATGGACACGAGCCGCTGGACACCGACACCACGCCGAACCTCGAGGGCGAGGCCTGGCTGCTGCGCAACGGTTACACCCAGGCCGAAGGAGTGGCCAATCTCGACCAGGTGCCCGAGGCCGGAGCACTGGTGGCGATCGGCTATCCCAAGCTCGGCGGCGGCACCGGCGGTTACGCGCGCTACATCGCGATCTGCCCGCCGGACTGGAAGTACGGCGTGGCGGTCGGCGAGGTGCCGGAGGCGCCGCTGGCCCGCCAGCAGCGGCCTCTGCGCTGGGACGCCAAGCTCGGCATGCGGGTGCGCTAGAGGGCCGGCCCGGACGGCGTGGCATGATGGTGGCGGCGTAGGCGGTTGGAGATCCGCCGCGAACCGCCCGGCCGGAGCATTCCCCTGAGCGCGGTGGGGTGCCGCGACAGGGGTAAGGAGGGGACGTGGAGACTCGGCGCATCGGCTCGCTCGAGGTATCGGTGGTGGGGCTCGGCTGCAACAACTTCGGCGGGCGCCTCGATCGGCAAGGCGCGCGCAGCGTGGTCGCGGCGGCCCTCGACGCGGGCGTCAACTTCTTCGACACCGCGGACATGTACGGCGAGACGCGGAGCGAGGAGCTCCTGGGCGAGGCGCTCGGCGCCAGGCGCGACCAGGCGATCGTCGCCACCAAGTTCGGCTGGCGGATCGACGACCAGCGGCATGGCGCGAAGCCCGCCTATGTGCGCCGCGCCGTCGAGGACAGCCTGCGGCGTCTGGGCACCGACCGCATCGACCTCTACCAGTTGCACGTGCCCGATCCCGAGACGCCGATCGAGCAGACGCTCGCCGCTCTCGACGAGTTGGTGCGCGGCGGCAAGGTGCGCGAGATCGGCTGCTCGAATTTCTCCGTGGCGCAGCTGCGCGAGGCCCAGGCGGCGGTCCGTCCCGGCGCCGCCCGCTTCGTCAGCGTCCAGAACGAGTACAGCCTGTTGCAGCGCGAGCCCGAGCGCGAGGTCCTTCCCGAGTGCGAGCGCCAGGGCCTTGCCTTCCTGCCGTTCTTCCCGCTCGCCAGCGGCGTCCTCACCGGCAAGTACCGCCGCGGCGCGCCAGCCCCCACCGGCACGCGGCTGAGCGGCGCGCCGCGCCTCGCCGAGCGGTTCCTCCACGACCGCAACCGCGCGGCCGCCGAGGCGCTCGCGGAATTCGCCGAGAGGCGCGGCCACACCCTGCTCGAGCTGGCCTTCTCCTGGCTGCTGCGCCATCGCGTCGTGGCGTCGGTGATCGCCGGCGCCATGTCGCCGGAGCAGGTGCGCGCCAACGTCGCGGCGGTCGGCTGGCGGCTGACCGCGGAGGACCTCGCCGAGGTCGACCGGCTCGCTCCGCTCGCGCCAGCCGCGCCGCCTGCCGACTGAGCCGCGCGCGCCGCCCGGCGATGGACCTTCGCATGCAGACCTCCGTCCGCGCAGCACGACTGGTGGCGATCGGCGTGATGCTCGCCGGCGCCGCCGGTGCCGCGGGTGTGGTCGGTGTCGCCGGCGCCGACGGCGTTCGGGGTGGGTCCGCTCCCGTTCCCGCGCCCGCTCCGCCCCCGGCACACCCGGCGCCGGCAGCGCCAGCGCCGGACTATGCCGTGCGGCTGGCCCGGCCCGCGGCCGCCGGCGAGAAGCGGCTGGCGGTCGGCTCCCTCGAGAGCGACGACCATCTCGCCGGCAAGAAGGCAGGCGCGGCGAGCGACGAGCGGCAGATGGCGACCATCCACTACGTCGTCGCCACCGAGATCCTGGAGGTGAGCGCGAGAGGTAACGCTCTGCGGGCGACGCTGACCGTTCGCCGGCTCACCAAGGAGAGCGGCGGCACCACGCTCGAGCTGGCCAAGCCAGGAGCGGTGGTGAGCGCCCGGTTGGTCGGGCGGGAGCGGGTCTTCGAGCTGGCGGGCGCGCGGCTCGCCCCGGACCTGCAGACGGCCCTGGCGGCGGCGCTGCCGCTGCGCGCCGACGATGAGCCGACCGACGACGACCTCTTCGGGACCACGCAGCGCCGGCGGGTGGGCGAGAGCTGGCCGGCCAACGCCGACCTGTTCGCCAGGTTCGGCGCGGCGAGCGTGACCTTCGATCCGAAAGACGTGGCCGGCACGGTCACCCTGGCGGCCGTCAAGCCGGTCCACGGCGAACCCTGCCTCGAAGTGCGCTGGAAGCTCGAGGCCCGGCACGGGGCGTTCAAGGCGGGCAGCCTGCCGCTCGGCTTCTCCGGTGCCACCAGCTCGATGTCCGTGACCGGCTCGACGCTGGTCCCGGTCGCCCCGGCGCTGCCGCCAGCCGGCAGGGAGACGGCGATCACGGCGATCGCGGACATCAGCGGCGCGAGCGACGGCGGCGCCTCCGTGAGCCTCCACCACGAGCTGCGCCAGGTCGTCCGCGTCGAGCTCTCGAAGATCCCCTGATCGGCGCGCCCGCTGAGCGGAGCCGCGCGCACCGGCGAAACCGCCCGCCCGCGCTCGCGTATTCAGGAAGTTGGAAGTCGACTCGGAGGCCGATCCCATGCGCCCAGCCGTCCATGCCGTGCCCGTCGCCGTGCTCCTGCTGGCGGCCGCCCTGCTGCCGCTCGCCGCGTCCGGCCGCGGAGCCGCCGCCGCGCCCGCCGCGCCCGCCGGCACCGCTCCCGCCGTCCCTGGCGGCGCCGCGGCCTCGGCGCGCGCTGCACGGCCTGCCAGGCCCTGGGAGCGCCTCGCGCCCTGTCACCTCGAGGGCATCAAGGAGGAGCTGCGCTGCGGCACCTACCAGGTCTGGGAGGACCGGGAGGCGCGGCGCGGCCGCAGGATCGCCCTCAACGTCGTGGTCCTGCCGGCGCTAGGACCCGAACCGGCCGCCGACGCGATCGTCTACTTCGCCGGCGGCCCGGGGTCGGCGGCGACCCGGGAAGGCCGCTTCCTGGCGGAGGACAAGGTGCTGCGCCGGCGCCGCGACGTCCTGCTCGTGGACCAGCGCGGCACCGGCAAGTCGAACCCGCTCGACTGCGACTTCTACGGGCCCGACTCCCACGCCAAGGGCGGCGATCCGAAGCTGCTGGCGGGTGATCTCTTTCCGCCCGCGGAGGTCCGCCGGTGCCGCGACCGGCTCGCGCGGACGGCCGACCTCCGGCTCTACACCACGGCGCTCGGCATGGACGACGTCGACGAGGTGCGGGCCTGGCTCGGCTATCCGCAGGTGGATCTGGTGGGCATCTCCTACGGCAGCCAGGCCGCCCAGGTCTACCTGCGGCGGCACCCGCGGGTGGTGCGCAGCGTCATGCTCGAGGGCGTGGCGCCGGTGGACGAGCTGATCCCGCTGCACCATGCCTATGCCGGCAAGCGGGCGATCGACCTGCTCTTCGCCGAGTGCGCCGCCGACGCCGCCTGTCATGCCGCCTTCCCGCACCTCGCCCAGGAGCTGCAAGCGGTGATGGAGCGCATCGACCGCGGCGTCAAGGTGAGCCTCCCCGACCCCAAGACCGGCGGCACCGTCGAGGTCGTCCCCAGCCGCGGGCTGATCGCCGAAGGTCTTCGCTTCCTGGGCTACGGCAGTGGCGCCCGTAGGCTGCCGCTCGTGGTACACCAGGCCTTCGAGGGCGACATGGCGCAGCTGGTCACCGTCGCCATCGACCGCCTCTCCCTCCTCGACCACATCCTGTCGATGGGCATGAACTTCTCGGTCACATGCGCCGAAGACCTGCCGTTCATCGACGCCGCCACCGCGGCCAGGGCGACCGCCGGCACCTTGCTCGGCGACTACCGCATCCGCGAGCAGAAGCGAGTGTGCGCCGATTGGCCGCGCGGCAGCATCCCCGCCGACGCCCACCAGCTGGTCCACTCCACGGTGCCGGTGCTGCTGCTGTCCGGCGAGCGCGACCCGGTGACGCCGCCGGAGTTCGGGGAGCGTGTCGCCAGGGAGCTGCCGAACAGCCTGCACGTGGTGGTCCCGCACAGCGGTCATGGCTCCGAAGGGCCCTGCGTCGAGGGCATCGTCCGGCGCTTCGTGGAGCGTGCGTCGGTCCGGGGGCTCGACGTCTCCTGCGTGGCGAAGACGCCGCCGCCCCGCTTCGTCGTCAAGGCGCCGGTCGAGGTCCACGTCGAGCCGCGGCTGCTCGACAGCTACGCCGGCTCCTACTCCTTCCCGGGCTTCGTCATGACCCTCACCCGCCAGGGGAACCACCTCGTCTCCAGCTCGCCCGGGGAGGCCGACCTGAACCTCTTCTCCGACGCCCCGGACCACTTCTTCGCCAGGTCGGCGGACCTCGAGATGCGGGTGGTTCGGGGCGCCGGCGGCGCGGTGGCGGAGCTCGTCGTCAAGGAAGGCGGCACGGAGTACCACGGCAAGCGGACTGGCCAGACCCACTGAGCGACGGGTGGCGGGCCGGGCGACGCCGGCGAGCGGTTGCCAGTGAGATCAGTGCGCCCAGACCTTCGCCGGGTCCTCCTCGAACGGGTAGACGTGGACCATCCAGTTGAAGATGACCGGGTGGAAGATGCCGCCGCTGGCCTGGCACTCGCTCGCCGTGGCGATGGTGCCCTTGAAGCCGAACCTCCGCCAGTCGGCCGTGGCATAGCCGGACTTCGGCGGGAGGCAGATGTTGACGTGCTCGTGCCAGGCCGCGACGGAGAGCGGCACGCGCTCGTCGAGCTGGTCCTCGTCGAAGCGCCGCGGCGCGGTATACATCGCGCCGACCAGCTCGAAGCCGCCCGCGACCGGCTTGTAGAGCAGCGAGGTAGGACGCGCGGGGTCGAAGGCGAATTCGGCCTGGTAGGCGTAGCCGTAATTGGTGAAGTGGTAGGTGGGCTGCGGGACGTTCGGCAGGTACTGGATGAACCCGTCGGCGACGGCCACCCGGTAGTCGCGGTACCTGGCGATGGCGCCGCGCAGGGCCTGGACGATGGCGTCGGCGCGGCGCTGGTCGCCGGCGGCGCGCGGGCGCAGCCCGGTCATCTTCATGTGCGGGCCCATGTCCATGTGCTCGTGGGCCATGGCGCCGTCCGCGGCGCCCGCGCCGGCGCCGCCCATCCCGGGCATGCCGGGCATCGCAGGCGTTCCCGGCGTCGGTGGCGTTCCCGGCGCCGCACCGTTACCCGCCATGCCGGGCATCGAGGACATGTCGTGGCCGGCCTGTCCGGCGGGCTCGTCTCCGGGACCCTGGGCGGCCGCCGAGCCGCGCGCGGCGGCCGCGCCCGTCGCCGCCAGGGCGGCGGCGAGAACCAGGGCGAGCGAGTGACGAATGGGGAGCGTGGGCATCCTGCGATTCCTCCTGTTCATGGAACACCGTCCGGCGCACCGTCTTGCGGCCCCCGCCGGGGGGGATGCGGCCGCGCGCAGGCCGGTTACAGCAGTCCCTCGCTGGCCATCAGCTCGGCGTTGAGGACGGCGGCGCCGGCGGCGCCGCGCAGGACGTTGTGCGAGAGCGCGACGAGCTTCCAGTGGAGGACCGGGCACTCGCGCACTCGGCCCACGGCGGTGGCCATGCCGCGCTCGAGGCCGGCGTCCTTGCGGGTCTGCGGGCGGTCGGGCGCCTCGAACAGGTGGATGGGGCGCAGCGGGGCGGACGGCAGGCGGCGCTCCTGCGGCACGCCGCGGAAGCCGGCGAGGGCGGACAGCAGCTCCTCGCGCGCCGGCCGCTCCGTGAACTCGATGCTGGCCGCCACCATGTGGCCGTCGACGGCGCCGACCCGGTGGCAGGCGGCGCTGACCGTGAACGGCAGCGGCCGGATCTCCTCGTCCC
>Ga0210384_10006704_pt1 | contig 12231 bp, 6 predicted proteins | sample IncBWH2MmetaG_FD_160574 | JGI IMG/M metagenome (GOLD analysis project Ga0210384, IMG submission 160574) | Forest soil microbial communities from Barre Woods Harvard Forest LTER site, Petersham, Massachusetts, United States - Inc-BW-H-2-M | ecosystem: Environmental > Terrestrial > Soil >... | reverse complement strand
TGTCGCATGCAGAAGACAGTGACTAATGCAACGAATGTGTTGCAGAATCCGGGCATGATCCGTCGCTCGATCAAACGCGCTGTGTTGCTCTTGATGGTCGGCAGCCCGCTTTGCGGCGGTTCCGCGCGCGCCGGCCTCGGCGGCGATGCGGCCAGCGCGCTCTCCGACGGCTCTCTATTGCACGGCGTGGTGAATACCATCAGCCTGCCGATGTATGCCGTTCAGGAGATCACCGCCGACACGGGGCTGCGCGTGCGGGAATACGTGAATCGTGACGGGGTCGTCTTTGCGGTGAGCTGGAGCGGTCCGGTTCTGCCGGATCTCCAACGTCTTCTGGGCGCGCATTATGTGGAATACACCACGGCGCTGGCGGCGCTGAATCACCCTGGGCTGCACCGCTCGTTGCGGGTGGCCTTGCCCGGACTGATCGTCGAGTCCGGTGGTCATCTGCGCGCCTATGCCGGCCGCGCCTATTTGCCCGCCCTCGTTCCGGCCGGCGTGCCGGCGGCGGATCTACTCTGAGCCCAGCCTACTCACAACCCTGTATGCGCTCGATCATCAAAATTGGAACGATACTGGCGGCGGCCTTGCTGGCCGCCTGCAAAGGCGGAAATGGCTATGTGGCGACCGGCGTTAACCCGACGGTCCCGACTTTGAACTCGGTGGCGCTGACCGTCGATTCCGGCCCCCCGGGCGCGACCGGTGCGATCAACCACGCCTATGTAACGGTGAAGGTCTGTGCCGCCGGCAGCCAGACGCAGTGCGCGAACATCGACCATGTGCTGCTGGACACCGGTTCGGTCGGGCTGCGGCTGGTGGGCTCCGTGCTGGCCGCCGGCGCCGTTACCTTAAGTGCACAAACCGACGCCCAGGGGCGGGCGGTCGAAGAATGCGTCAGCTTCGTCGGCGGTCAAACCTGGGGACCGGTTGCACTTGCCGATGTCACCCTCGCCGGGGAAGTCGCGGCCAAATTGCCGGTGCAGGTCATGGATGACACCGGCGCCGGTGCGCCGCCGCCTGCCACCTGCGGCGCCAATGGCACGCTGATCAACGGCGTCTCCGGCTTCGGCGCCAATGGGCTGCTCGGTGTCGGCGTCTTTGCGCAGGATTGCGGATCGGCATGCGTCAATGCAACGACGCCGGTGCCGATCTATTACGGTTGCACCGCCGCCGGGGTGTGCAATCCTGCGAACGCCGCACTCGCCGTTCAGGTCGCGAACCCGGTAGCGATGTTTGCCGCCGACAACAACGGCATCATCGTCAATCTGCCCAACCTGCAAAACGCCAATGGCGACGCTACGGTCCAAGGTGAGCTGATATTCGGGCTCGCCACGCAAACGGACAATGCGCTGCCCACAACGGGACTCACCGTGCTCGGCACCGACGCGGCTGGAGATTTCACCGCAACTTACAACGGCGGCACAACCGTGCTGCCGGCATTGATCGATTCGGGGACCGACGCGTATGTGTTCAATGATCCGGCCATCCCCGTGTGCCCCGCCGCTACCTCGGGTGTCTTCGGCGGCTACTACTGTCCGGCCGTCGCTCCGCAGAGCGTGTTTGCGGTCAACACCGGGGTAGGCATGAACAACGTCAGCAACACAGTGGACTTTGCGATAGCGGACCCGCGTACATTCGTGGCCACCGCGGCCGCCTTCACGGGTCTCGCAGGCGGCGCCGGTTCCACGCGCTTTACATGGGGTATGCCGTTTTTCTACGGCCGCAAGATCTACGTCGGGATCGATCAACGAGTGGCCGGCGCCTACACCGGCCCGTATTACGCCTACTGAACGCCCACTGAATCCGAACCTCGGCCTTCGCGGTCTCTAGCCCTTGCCGGACAGTTCCTTGGCAATCGACGCAAATCCTCTGCCCGAGGCGATATCTCCCGCCGAAACACCGGCGCCGTTGCGCAGCGACTTGTTGGCCCCGGCCGCCAGCAGCATGTGGCAGATGGCTGTGTCGCCGGCGCGGCTGGCGGCCATCAAGGCCGTGTCGCCGGCTTTGTTTTGAACGTTGAGGTCGGGCTTTTCGGCCAGCAGCGCTTGGACCACCTCGGCGTGACCCGTGGCGGCGGCGATCAACAGCGGAGTGTCGCCTCCGGCGCTGCGGGCATTGATACGAGCATTCGACGCAAGCAAAGGTGCGAGGACCGCAGTCTCCTTCTGCGCGGCCGCCGCATGCAGGACGGTGAGCCCGCGAGTGTCCGCCGCCTCCTGAGTTGCGCCGGCGGCAAGCAGCGCGACGACCTCGTCGCGTGAACCGAAGGCGGCTGCATACCAGAGCGCAGTGCGTCCCTCGTGGTCTGCCGCTTCGGTTCGCGCATGATGGGCGAGCAGCATATTGACGAGCGCGGCTTGGCCGCTCGCGGACGCGAGCATCAACGGCGTGTGACCTTGTGCATCGGAGGTTTCCGGGCCGGCGCCCGCATCGAGCAGCAACCGTGCGACGTCCGCCGAATGCGCCGCGCGCAGCACCGCGAGCAGCGGTGTCGATTCCGCGGCAGCATGTGCGTCGGGCCGGACGCCGGCATTGAGCAGCGCTCTGATCACGTCGAGGTCGTTGCGAGTCGCGGCAAGCCACAACACTGTGTGCCCGGCATGGTCGGTGGCGGTCGCGTCGGCCCCGTGCGCCAGCAGCAGACGGACACTCTCCACGGCATGCGCATCAGCCGCGACCTGCAGCAAGGGATCTCCCTGCGGCAGCCGCAGATTGGCATCGCCGCCCGCACCCAGCAACTGCTGCACACTGGCTGTGTCGTTGCGCGACACGGCCAACGCAAGCGGCGGCCAACCGCGGTAGAGTTCACCCGGGTGTGCCGGATCGAACTTGCCGTTCTGCCGCCCCGTACCGGCCGTGACCAGATTGGCATGCAACCCCAGTGAGCGCAGCTCCGTGGCGGTCGCGTCGGCCTCCACAGCGAGCGCATCATCGAGTGCGTTGTAGCCGCGGCTGTCCTGCACATCGAGTATTGCACCGGCCTGCTGCAGCGCTCTCAAGTTTGCGGTTCGATTGGCCCGCGCTGCGTAGAAAAGCGCCGTGCGCTTCTCGGCATCGACAGCCTGCCTATCGGCTCCGCGCTGCAGAAGCAGCAGAGTCACGGCTGCATCGGGCTGCTCGGCTGCAATCATCAGCGCGGTGGTACCGGCTTGGTCCTTCGCGTGAATATCGGCGCCCAAATCCAGTAGAGCCGTGGCGGCCGCAACGGTGCCGGCCGCGGCTGCATACGCGAGCGCACCGCGCCCGAATTCATCGCGCACGGCGGCGCTCGCCTTCCCCAGCCGGCGCAACTCGGCCGCATCGTTTTTGCGTACGCAATCGATCACCCATGCGGTCAGCAGCGACGGATCCGTGGCGCCGACCGACTCCCGATCGAGCAAAGGCCGGCCCGATTGAATGGCCTCGGCGGCCCGCACGTAGCCCAGCCCGGCGGAGCGCTCCAACCACTGGTGCGCCAGATCCGGCGGCGCGTCCGGATCGCGCGCAAATTCGCCGGCCAATACGTAGGCGGCCGCGCCCTGACCGTGTTCGGCGGCCGACTGCAGCAGCGCGCGTGCGCGCTTCGGGTCCGACACGGTACCCACGCCGTTGAGGTACATGAGCCCGAGCAAATACTGGGCACCGGCGTTGCCCGCGTTGCCGGCGGTATTGAGCAGCTCGATCGCTTTGTTGAATTGCAGCGTACGCAGCGCCGCACGCGCGGGCTCCAGACTATCCTTGGGTTTGGTCTGCTTGGCGGGCGCTCCCGCCGCGGAGAGGCTGATGAGGCAACATAATGCAGCGATCGAACCACGGTGATTGCGGCGCACCTTCATTACGCGGTTCCGTACTTGGTCTCGACCTTGATTCCGATGGATTTCAGGAAGTCATTCGGCAAGATACCGCCGGCGCTCACGATCACTGCGTCGTTGGCCACCTTCATTTCCTGCCCGGATTGCTGCAACAGCACCGAGTCGGCTCTTATCTCGCGGATCTGCGAATTGAGCAGCACTTTGAGCTGGCCTTTGGCGCTCGCTTGGTCGACGCGCTGCCGGTTGCGCTGCTTGGCGCGCTGGAAGGCGTCACCGCGGTAGGAGAGCATCACCGACGTGTCGCCCAACTCGGCGATGCTGGCCGCAGCCTCGAGTGCGCTGTCGCCGCCGCCGACGACTATGACCTGCTGACCACGGTATTGTTCGGGGTCGATCAGTCGATAAACAACTTTTGGCAGTTCTTCGCCCGGCACACCGAGCTTGCGCGGTGTGCCGCGCCGACCGATCCCAAGCAGTATCGCCGACGCGACGTACTGCTGTGTGCTGGCTTTCACATGAAACGCACCGTCCTTGTTTTCTATGGTTTCCACACGTTCCTTGTACCTGATATTCAACGCGTTGCCCTTGCACGCCTGGGTCCAAAATTCCAGCAGCTCTTCCTTGGATGTATTGCGAAAATGCACCTTGCCCACGATCGGCAATTCCACGGGCGCCGTCATCACCACCTTGCCGCGCGGGTACTGGAATACCGCGCCGCCCAGCGAATCCTGTTCGACGGTCTGATATTTCAGTCCCAATTTCTTGGCGGCGAGCGACGCGCCGAGACCCGCAGGTCCCGCGCCGATGATCAATACATCGAGCGCGCCGGCATGCTTCACGCCCGCCTCGGCGATTGCCTCGAGTGCCTGCCGGCCCTGAGTGAGGGCATTCTTGATCAGGCCCATGCCGCCGAGCTCGCCGGCCACATAGATTCCCGGAACATTGGATTCGAAATTCGGCTTGAGCACCGGAATATCCAGGCCTCGCCGCTCGGTGCCGAATACCAGTGTGATGGCATTGAAGGGACAGACGGTTTTGCACGCCCCGTGTCCGATGCAATCAGTCGGGCCAATCAGCACCGCCTTGCCGTTGATCAGACCAAGCACATCGTGGTGCGGCGTCTCCGGGCATGCCTTGACACACGCTCCACAGCCGAGAGATAGGCTGGGGTCGATGAGCGGATGCAATGAGGCCGGCTCGGTCATGCCGGCCGCGACAGCCTCCTCGTGCACACGGCGGTGACGCTCGTGGATGCGCCCCTGGCGCCGAACATAGAAGGCGACGATCGCCAGCAGCGGCAATGCATAGAGAGCGGGCAGCCAAATATCCATGCTTTGCGAACTCATCGCGTTGCAGATTGAGGTTGGAACAGGCTAGGGCGCATGACTGCCAGAATCCGTGAATCGCGTCACGTGTCAATGTGTATCCAAGTATCGACGGATCCGGCGCGGGTGTCGCGTTTTGAATACATTCGAAATATGCAAAAAACCTGTCAATACGCAGAACACTGTAGTTGACGTCGGAACCAGTGTCGCCTTTCAAACACATTTCGTCGAACCGTGAAAGCGTGATTAAACTCTGTAACGCAAAGAACTGCAAAGACCTGAAGAAGCGCGCTGCGATGAGATGAATCGTCAAATCCGGAACGAAACCTTTTTGTTTGCGAGGAGTTTTTCACTTGGCACTCTTTTGGTTTCTGGCCGGCATCCTGAGCACGCTGGCCTCACTCATTCTGCTGCTGCCGTGGCTGCGCAAGATTCCGCGCCTCGGTGCGCTGCCGTCGCTTCCGTGGCAGGCGGGTGTCGGTGCAGGCTTGATGATGGCGGCGGTGTTCGGTCTGTACCATTGGTTCGGACATTCCGATTCGGTGACCCAATCTAGCGCGGGGAACCAGACTGCCCCGCTGCCAGGCTCCAATTCCGCGAGTTCGGGCGCATTCGCCGATGCAATCAATCAATCCGGCAATCTTGCGAGCGCCGCGCCAAACCCTGCGAGCCTGCCAAAAGCCGCTGCAGGATCCATGGGGAGTGCGATTGCTTCGCTGGAAGCCCGTCTGGCCAAGGGCGGCGGAAGCGCCGATGACTGGGAGCTGCTTGCGAAATCGTATGAATTTTTGGGCCGCCCGCAAGATGCGAGCAAGGCCCGCGCCCGGCAGCTGCCGCCCTTGCCGCCGGACTCCGACGAGACTCCGAACAAGCCCGCCGCGGCTGCAATCGCCTCCGGCACTGCGGTCAGCGGCGAAGTATCGCTGGCTCCAAACTTGAAAGCCAAAGCCGCTGCCGGCGCGACGCTGTTCATCGTGGCCAAGTCCGTCGATTCTCCGGGTGTTCCGGTGGCTGTGTTTCGAGGCAGCGTAGGCACCTGGCCAGTCAAATTTACGCTGGACGATTCGCAGTCGATGCTTCCCGGACGGAACCTGTCGAGCGCGGGCCGCGTGACCATCGAGGCGCGGATTTCTCAAAGCGGCCAACCGCTGCCGGCGGCCGGCGACCTGCAGGGCTCGAGCCCCGCCATCGACCCGGCCGAACACCAGCCGCTGAAAATCTTGATCGATCGGATCATATGAGCATCGCCGCCGACAGAGCTCCGTCCACCATGAAGGTTCCGCGCCTACGGTGGCCCATTGTCTGGACGATCGTGATCGGCGCATTGCTCGCGTGGGGCAGCCACGCCCACCTCGATCGCTATATCACGCCGCAGCGCGGCCTCGGTTACGGGCTGGGAATCACCGGCGGCTCGATGATGCTGCTGTTGCTGGTTTACTCGGCGCGCAAGCGCCTCTCGTGGCTGCGCTGGCTCGGCAGCATTCCCGCTTGGTTCGAGTTCCACATGGTGCTCGGCGTCGTCGGACCGATCCTGGTGCTGTTTCACTGCAACTTCAGCTTTGGAGCCACAAACAGCAACGTTGCCCTCGTCAGCATGCTGCTGGTCGCCGGCAGCGGAGTAGTAGGCCGCTACATTTACACCCGCCTGCATGCGCGTCTCGACGGCCATGAGGGCACGCTTGAACAGTTGAAGGCGGTGGGCGATCGGCTCCGCTCGCAAACGACATCGATCTCATTCCTGCCGGGTTTGCTGGATGCGATCGACCGGGCGGAGGCGCGGCTGATCGAGCCCCCCAAGGGCTTCATCGCGCGGTTCCTGCATCTGCTCACGGGCGGTCCCCGTTTAGCCGTGGCGCGCTGGCTCGTGCGCCGGGAAATCAAGCGGGCCACGCACATTGCACTCCGGCGGGAATCGCCGTTGATAGCGCGGCATGCGCTCCGTATCGCCGCGGTCGCCCGCAGCTACGCGGATCGGCGCTTGGAGGCCGGACGGCGCATGGCCGAATACCGGATGTACGAGCGCTTGTTTTCTCTTTGGCATGTGCTGCACATCCCGTTGTTCTTCATGTTGCTGATCGCCGGCATCGTGCACGTGGTTGCGATCAATGTGTACTGATCACTGATCCATTCATGCGAGGACGGGGAGTTGTTAAAGCGATTGGAATTGCATACATGACGGCAATTGCTTCAATTGCGATGTCGACCGCGTTCGCGGGAAACGTAGAAACTCTGCTGATGCCGGGCAAGGTGACGCGGGCGCATGAAAAGCAGGAGCAGGACTGCGCAAACTGCCACGACCGCTCCAACGTGCGGACCCAGTCCTCGCTGTGCATCGACTGTCACAAGGACATCGCGGCCGACGTGCGCGAGCACAAGGATTATCACGGCCGCATGCAGAACGCAGGCACCGGCGAATGCCGCGCCTGCCATACGGAACACAAAGGCCGAGCGGCAGACATCGTGCAGCTGAGCCGCGCGCAATTCGACCATCGCCTGACCGACTTCGCACTCGAGGGCGCGCATTCTGCGCTGGCTTGCGAAAGTTGCCACAAGCCGGGCGAAGCCTGGCGCAAGGCTCCCGCAACCTGCCTCGGCTGCCACAAGGCCGACGACGTGCACCGTGGCCAGCTCACGAAAGGGTGCGGCGAGTGCCACAGCTCCATGACCTGGGCCGGCGGGAAGTTCGATCACGACAAGACCGAGTTCAGGCTGACCGGCGCCCATGCGACGGTGACTTGCGATGCGTGCCACGTCGCCGGCCGCTACAAGCCGACCCCGAAAACCTGCGCCGGTTGTCATGCCACCGACGATGAACACCGCGGCTCGCGCGGCGAAGACTGCGCAAAGTGCCATACGACGAAGGAGTGGAAGACTGCGAAGTACGATCATCTCAAGGAGACGGGCTACGCGCTGCTCGGTGTACACGCGGACGTCAACTGCCTCGCCTGCCACCGCAGCGGAAATTACAAGGACAAGATTCCGAAGGATTGCAACGGTTGCCACAAGGCCGATGATGCCCACGCGGCCCGCTTCGGTCCCAAGTGCGACGACTGCCATGACAACGACCGATGGCAGCCGGTGACTTATGATCACACCGCGAAGACCAAGTTCGCCTTGGTGGGCGCGCACGCCAAGACCGACTGCCACGTCTGCCACACCGCACCGGTGGATACCCAGAAGCTCGCCAAGGACTGTGTGGGCTGCCATCGCAGCGAAGACCCGCATGGCGGCAAGGTCGAGGGCGGGTGCGAATCCTGTCATGGCCAGAATGCTTGGCGCTCCGAAATCGTATTCGATCACGACCTCACCAAATTCCCGCTGCTCGGACTGCACCGCATCGTCAGCTGCGCGCAATGTCACGCAACGCTGGCCTTCGGCCGGGCGCCGGCGGCGTGCGTCGACTGCCATTCGCACGATGACGTGCACAAGGGCGGCCTCGGCAAGAAATGCGAGAGCTGCCATTCGCCGAACGGATGGCCGCTGTGGGTTTTCGATCATGCCAAGGAAGCGCACTTTCCTCTGCTGGGGGCGCACAGCAAGCTGCAATGCGCCGAATGTCATCACGAGCCGCCCGGCTCGGTGAAAATGTCGCAGCAATGCGGAGCCTGTCACAACAAAGATGACCGGCACCTGGGCGAATACGGCCCGCAATGCGACCGCTGCCATACGACCTATTCCTGGAAAGGCGCACGGATGCAGTAGGGCCGCATGAATATTCGCCACACATGGGGATGGATCGCGCCGCTCGCTCTGGCATTGCTCGCCGCGGCGTCGCTGGCGCTCGTCCCGGCGACGCCTACTGCCGCGGCCGCCGGGCCGCCGATCACGGTGCCATTCGATCACCTGACGACCGGCTTTGAACTCGACGGCGTGCATCGCGATCTGCCCTGCGAGTCGTGCCACCTGAATGCCGTTTTCAGGGGCACGCCGCGAAACTGCGGCACCTGTCACATCAAGGGCTCGCTGTTCAATGCGACGCCGAAGACGCAGACCCATGTTCTCAGCACCAACAATTGCGCGGCCTGCCACAACACCATCTCGTTCCGTCCCCAGGTGCACTTCGATCATGCCGAAGCGATGGGCAGCTGCGTCAGCTGTCACAACGGCGTAATAGCCACGGGCATGACCATTCCGCCGCATCCGGCCACCAACCAGAATTGCGCGGCCTGCCACACGGTGATCAGCTGGAACCCGCCCTCGACCGTCGATCACACGCAGATCCCGATGGCGGTCGCAGGCTTTTGCATCATTTGCCACAACGGCAAGGACGCCTCGGGTAAGAATGCGGGTCACATCGTCACGAGTCTCGAATGCGGCGATTGCCACCTGACGACCACTTGGCTTGGGGCCAACTTCGATCACACGGGCATAACCACCGGCTGCGTGAGCTGCCACAACGGCACCAAAGCGGTGGGCAAGCAGGGCAATCACATGCCCACGACCAACCTGTGCGAGAACTGCCATACGACCGGTATCGGCACCAAAACGCCGAATTGGGTTCCCTCGAAATTTGATCACACGCAGATGACGGTGACGACGTGCCTGACCTGTCATAGCGGCAGCGTGAAGATCTCAACCGGCGTCGTCTCAGGGCAGCCGAGCAATCACGTGCCGGTGCCGTCGGCCTCCCCTTCCATCGACTGCAGCTTGTGTCATGGCAACAACCCCAGCGCTGAAACCTGGGACGTGCTCGCGGCGAGCATCGCGACGCTGCACAGCGGCCTGAACACGGCGAACTGCCTGATGTGCCACGCCGGTCAGACCTTCGCGGGCGTGCCTGCACCCTATATTCCAATGTCGATTTCCGGCGTGTCGCCCACCAAGAAAACGCCGCTCGCGCCGCCTCATATCCCGATCCTCACGGGCACCGATTGCAGCGCCTGCCACGGCGCGGCCTACCAGGCCGGCGGCTTCGGTCCGGCAACGGCGATGAGCGTCAAGACGCACACCTATGTTTCCGCGACTTGCGATACCTGCCACGACACCGGCAAGAGCTTCTATGTGGGCAGCGGCACGGCGCTGCAGCTACGGCCGGCCGATCACATCAACAGCGGTGATCCCCGAATGGTCTCGGGCGACTGCTCGCTATGCCACAACACCGCCGACTGGACCAGTACGGCCATGCCGACAGGTCACATGCCGAATCCGAGCAACCTGTCCTGCCTTACCTGTCATACGAAATCGCCCAGCGACTACACGCCGGCGACGCTGGCGGCGAACCCCGTGCTGCACACGGGCATTACGGGCAATTGCGGGCAGTGCCACGGCGACAATGTGACGGCGCTCACCTGGGCAAATAATTACACGCCCAAGGACGCGTTGCTGACGCCGTCGCATATTCCTTATCTATCGGGAACCGACTGCTCTTCGTGCCACTCTTCGACCACCTATGCGGTGGGCGGCTTCGGCCCCATGAACATGACCCAGGCCAAGCACGCCTTCACACCGCCCGCGTGCAACACCTGTCACGAAGCGGGACTCTCGTTCTATATGGGCTCGGCAAGTCCGAAGCTGCAGGGCCGCCCCGCCGATCACACCGGGCTACTGGCGGCTCCGAATGATTGCAGCCAGTGCCATACCACGGCGAACTGGAACAGCAACGTGCTGCCCGCGGGCCATATGCCCAACCCCGGCAATCAAGGATGCACGGTCTGTCACACCACCGCCCCCGCCGACTACACGACTGCGACGTTGGCGGCGACCCCGGTCTTGCATACCGGCGTCTCGAGCGGTTGCGCCACCTGTCACGGCGGCTTCAGTGCATTGACCTGGGCCAACAATTACACGCCGAAGGACGGCATACTGACGCCCGCGCATATTCCGTATACGTCCGGCAGCGACTGCAGCTCCTGCCACGCCTCGAACTATGTGACCGGCGGCTTCGGCCCCACGAATATGAGCGCGGCCAAGCATGCCTTTGTCCCTGCAGTCTGCGCCACCTGCCACGAGGCCGGTTTGAATTTCTACCTCGGGACCTCGACTCCGGCGCTGCAAGGCCGGCCGGCGGACCACTTGGCGAGCGGCGACGCGCAGCAGAAGACCAGCGACTGTTCGCTGTGCCACAACACCACCGCGTGGAACAGCAACACGCTGCCCATCGGCCACATGCCGAATCCCGCGGCGCAGGCGTGCGCGGTCTGCCACACAGCGATCACCGACACGTTCGCGAGCTACGCTACGCTGGGCAGCGTCGCCGCGCTGCACACGGGAATCACCGGCAACTGCGGCCTATGTCACGGCAGCCCCTCGGGGGCGCTGACCTTCTACAACAACAACGACAACCCGAAGGCCGCGGTGCTGACGCCCGCCCATATCCCGTATCTGTCGGGCACCGACTGCAGTTCCTGCCATGCCTCGAACTACGTCGCCGGCGGCTTCGGCCCGACCAACATGAGCGCGGCCAAGCATGCCTTCGTGCCCGGGGCCTGCGATACCTGCCACGAGGCCGGCCTCACGTTCTATATGGGATCTTCGACGCCGGCGCTACAGGGCCGGCCCGCCAGCCACATCTCGAGCGGCAACCCGCAGGAAGTCTCCGGCGATTGTTCGGGATGCCACAACACCACGGACTGGACCACCACGGCCAAGCCGGTCAACCACATGCCCACGCCGGGGACCCAGACCTGTTCGGTCTGCCACACCGCGATCGGCAGCACGGAAGCGAGTTACGCCACTCTTGCTTCCGTCACCGTGCTGCACACCGGCATCACCACCGGCAATTGCAGCCAGTGCCACGGCAACTACACCGCGCCGCTGACCTGGTACAACAACTACACGCCGAAGGACGCCATCCTCGGGCCGCCCTCGCATATTCCATATCTGGTGGGCACCGACTGCAGTTCCTGCCACGCCTCGAACTACGCCACCGGCGGCTTCGGTCCGACCAACATGAGCCCGGCCAAGCATGCTTTCGTGCCCTCGACCTGCAACACCTGCCACGACACCGGTAAGAGCTTCTATCTCGGCGCGTCGACGCCGGTTCTGCAGACCCGGCCGGACGGCACCGGCGGCACGGCGGCCTACGACCACATTCACAACCCAAGCCTCCCGCAAATGGTCGCGGGTGATTGCTCGCAGTGCCACAACACGACGGCGTGGACCACTCCAAAGAATCT
>Ga0210384_10006702_pt1 | contig 12232 bp, 12 predicted proteins | sample IncBWH2MmetaG_FD_160574 | JGI IMG/M metagenome (GOLD analysis project Ga0210384, IMG submission 160574) | Forest soil microbial communities from Barre Woods Harvard Forest LTER site, Petersham, Massachusetts, United States - Inc-BW-H-2-M | ecosystem: Environmental > Terrestrial > Soil >... | reverse complement strand
GATCACTTCCAATAACGGCGCAGCGCGATTGTTGCGCAATGACAATGGAAATCAGAACGATATGGTGCGCGTGAAAACGATGGGAACGCGTTCGAATCGCGATGGCATTGGCGCGAAAGTCACGGTCAAAACCAACAAAGGCATGTCGCAGATGCAGATGGTGAAATCGGGATCGAGTTATTTGTCGCAGAGTGAAATGCCGCTGACATTTGGGCTAGGGAAACGGGAGGAAGGTCGAACGTTAACTTTGCAAATTGTTTGGCCAAGCGGGAAAACCGATTCGATAGCAGGGATCAAGCCGAACCAGTTTATAACCGTACAGGAAGGGAGGGGGATCATTTCGGCTCAACCGATTATTTTTGCGCGAGGTAAGACGCCAAGCGGAAGATAAGAACCACGCTAAAGATCGGGCTGAGGCACCCTCCGACTGTTTTGGATTGTTGCGGATTATTTCCAGAAACCGCATCTGTCCAATAGTTGCGATACTTGATGTTTGGTTGATTTGAGTTTGGCCGCGGAATTTAGTAGATCGTTGGCGTCCACGGGATACCAATTTCGTCGGTTAGGATTGCTCAGGCCTGCGATGTTTATGGGCTCTATGACTTTGTAGACTTCGTCGGCTAGGTTGTCTATCCCCAGCTTGGCGCAGTTGTTCGTTGCGCGTTCACAACACCGCCGCATCGCGGGACCGAAGTGCGGGTCATCGTGCAACAGAAATGACGGAGCGAGATGACGTTTGCCGAGGCGTCTTGCCGCTTCCGAAAAGCTGGCTGCAGCGAAATAGAGCATCGAGAGAGATGCGAAGGTTGGAAACCTATCCATGGTGGCGTACAAAGCTCCGATCAGACCAGCTGCAGCGACTAATTCGTTATCGGTCTGAGAGGCATAGGATTGCAGACTGGCGGCGAATTCGGGTTTCTCCCAGTCGCGTTCGATCATTTCGGCAAGCCGCGAGACGCCTAACAACGTTAGCGGGAAGCCGGTGGAGAGCAAGGGATCGACAAATCCTGCGGCAGACGGGAGTAACGCCCACCGTTTACCGGCGACGGAATTGCTGCGGAAAGAAGTGCGCGGCATGTACGTGAAGGGCCGGGTAGCTTGGGAATTTGCGAATTGATTCTTCAAGGCGGGAATTAAATCCAGGAGCCGTTGCCAGGCTGCTGGCCCTTCTGAGAGGCGCAGGCGAGCAGCGAGCTGGTCAGTGGCAGCCACACCCGCACTGGTGATCCCGTTGTTGAATTGCAGCACCCAGATCCAGCCTCCGTCGAAAATATGATGAACTGCGGCGTCGTCTACTGGATAAGGCGGTAGTTCAGAGGCATGATCTGATATCTGTTCCGCGAAACGAGCGACGCCGGTGAAATGGCTGAACAGTGCCTGGGTGGCAGGAAAGTCAGGTAGCGGGGACTCCTGCAGTGCGAGAGCATGGTGGAGAAAGCCGCGCGGACCAGTAGCGTCGACGACAAATTTGGCGCGAACAGAAAAGTTTTCATTGTTGCGACGACCTTGCAGGCGAAACTCCGTGTCCGATTCCGAAACGCTAGGTAGCGTAACTTCGTCCAGATAGTGCACTCCAATTGTTTGAGCTTCCTTGACGAACAGATGATCGAGTTCGGCGCGATACCAATGCGTGTCGGCGATTCGATCGTGCGGGCTGGCGGCGACCAGGAGTTGAAGTTGACGATTAGGGTCGCTCGTAGCTGGTGCGCCGAGCATATGGTGATAAAAGGTGAAGCCGCGTTTGAGACCGCATGCCACGTGCGGATAGTTCTGTTGCCAACTGCCCCATTTGGACAGGGGCGCAATGCTTGGAAGGTCATAACGAGTCGCCAAACTTTCTAGCAGGATATTAGACAAGGGCGTGGAAGATTCGCCGATGGCAAAGCGTGGATGCTTGTTTTTTTCGAGCAGCATTACCGAGCGGCCCAAGCGGTGAGCAATCATGGCGAGCAGGCTGCCACCAAAGCCTGAGCCCACAACGGCAATGTCATAAGTTTCGTTCAATTGGCAGGGATGCAACTGTGGCAGCGGACCGGCGCTAGATTAATTTGAGAAAGGTTCATGTGACGCAGACGCGCTATGCGGGGAATTCGGCAAACGGGGCAGGCTGTAATTTTCTCTGCGTCCCACAAATCCGCAAAGACTCGCCCGCGGTGCAGGTCCAGGCCATTACTGCAGGACGCCTCCAAAGTCTCCAATCGAGGCGGCAAAAACTGGTGATCAGCAGCCAAGACTTCCAACCCCCCGTTGCCGCCGCGAGTTGCAATGAGGGTGACTGCGGTCGCGCCGCAATCGAAAGCGAAGTCGACCGAGCGCTGCGCCCAAAGAACAGCTTCGTGAGGGTGCATGAATGGCGGCTGCACAAGAACGAAGACACGCAGGTCGATATCGTGCACGCGCAAGAAAGCTGCAGCTGTTGAAAATTGGTCCAGCGTCATGCGCTTATTGAGCTTAGGCAAAATATCTGGGTGAATGGTCTCGAGGCCCATAGCGATTTCGAGGCGGCATTTCAAACGATCGCGAAAGCGCAGACAATCGTCATCGACGAGAGCGGGATGGTTTTCGACGATAACGCGGTTGAAGTTGTTAGCTCTTTCTGCGATCGCGGGATGGTCTTCGACGGGTATGGCGCGAGAGTCGAAAAAGCTGCCGCTATTGTAAAGCTTCAGTACGCGGGCCGCCGGAAGTTGCGATAAGGCGAAGTCAATCTGGGCGGGAATTGCGCCTGGAGGAACGGAAGTCGTCAGGGTGTTGCGCCATAGATCGCACATCACACAGCGCCACGGACACTCTCGATTGGTCAAAAGAATTGTGGATACGGGAAGAATTTCGCCTGAAGCGGACAATTCCTGTTCGACAAAAAACAAGTATGGTTTCTGCGGATCCAGGGATTCGCGCGCGGGCCGGCGCTCGAGAATCCACTGGTCGCGTTTCAGATTGGTTGAGGGATAGGGCGCGGTCACTTGGCTCTTAGACAAGATGTTCACTAATACCCCGACAAAAATTGCTTGCGGTAGTCCGGTTCCTGAGAAGGTAGTTGGCGACGCATAGCGTCTTCCGGCAGCGCGCCATGTTGAAATCGGCGCTTCGGAAAAACCGGCATGCGCATGCCGGTTACGGCTTCGACTCCGCGTGAGACGATCTGGCCTTTTAGTTCGTAGAGACGCGCCAGGTCATAGCCGGTCAAATCGATAAAGGGGATCGCTTCCGCCACGGCGATGACACTGGGGCGCGTGAACGGGCTGAAACCCGAGAAGCCGTAATGATGTGCCGGCGCATACGTGCGGGTGTACGAACGGCTCAACCCGCCGCTATAGGTCAGGGAATGTTTTATTTTGCCGACCCCCCAGCCTTCCTGGTAAAGCATCTGGTTATTCACCACACTGCGGATGGTGAGCTCAGGATTTTCCTCGATGGGATAATCCTTCAGGTTTTCGTCTCCCCCGTCGCCGTCGAGAAGATAACGCCAGTCCGGATAGCGCTCGCGAACGCCGCGGCACAGAGCCAACGCCATGGTGGCGGACTGGATATCGAGAGGTTTGTAGTCTTCGATGATGCGAATCGTTTCTCCGGCATCCAGTGCGGAGGGATCGGCGTCGATGGGCTCGAGAAACAATCCAAGGGTAAGAGACTGGAGGAATGTGCGAGCTTGCTCAAGATCAGGCCCGCGGCCAAAATCCAGCACGAAGGCTTTTAATCGCGACAGATTCATGCCGAGTTTATGCATGACGTGATAGGTGGTTAGAAATACGCTGCCACTATCGATTCCGCCCGAGAAACAGACACCAATTGGTTCTGTGGCAGGCAGGTGACGCAGCCAAAGCGAAAGCTCTCCAGCCAGCGCGGAAATATACGCTTTTCCGATTTCGTCGAGATTTGATGGTAGGGAATTGCTTAGCGGCGCAAAGAAGCGGGTATACACCGGATCAGGGTCGGGGCAGCCAATCAGTTGAAGTTCGACGACGTGATGGGCGGGAACCATCCTTGTATAGCTGGGATGAAATTGACCATCGAGCTGCTCACTTTTTAGCCAGTTGTATATGGCGTCGATACGATGGGCGACGATTAAGACCGGGCCCTCCTGCCGTTTGGCCAGAAAGTAACGCATGGGTCGATCCAGCGAACGCGCCATTTTTACGGTCTTACCGCAGCGGGCGACGAGGGCGAAAGAGCCGGAGATTTTATTTACTTCCTTAGCTGGGGAATTAAGGATGATATCTCGCGCCGCTTCGGTGGTCAGTCCAAAGAGCTGGTTGGCTTGGGGTTCGGTTAAGTCTACGACTCTTTCTACGTAATGATCAGGCATGCGGCCTCGCGAGGAAGATGAGCGATATGCTGTGGAAAAGAAAATTATACGTCAGTAGCCGGGGATCGCAAGGGATTCGAAGGTAGTTCCGTGAGGCGCAGGCGCTGGGAACGAATCAAAAAACGGGCCATGCGAAAATCGCATGGCCCGTTTTGAAGGGCAAGGAGCTAAATGTTATGGCTTGCCGTGTGGATCGTGCTCTTTAGCTTGAGGCTTGCTTTCCTGTCGGGGTGCGTTGTTGTGTTGCGGAGGAGGCGCAGACCTTTGTGAGGTTTGCTCGGGTCTGATGGTGCTGGAGTGCGGTGTGCTCTGGTGATCGGCGGTATTAGTATGAGCATTGTAGGGCCGGTCTGAAGAAACGCTTCGCGCGTTGCCATGCGAGGTATTGGTTGGTTGGGCGGTATTCGTACGGCTCGCGTTGTTCGGACGGTCGTTGCGAGCCCCGTTGGAACGCGCATTGTTCGAATCGACGGAATTGCCGGCGTGAGTATTTGATGCGGCGGCGGCATTAGCGTGGACCACGCCGCGATCGTGGAACGCGGCTGGTTTGGGCGTAGCTGCAACGTTGGGTTGCCCGTGATTCACGGAAGCGAATTGGGAGCGATCGGATCGCGCGGCATGTTCGTGTTGAGACTGAACACTGGTGGCTTGGATGTGCTGTTCTCGGGCAGCTTGTCGTTCCTGGGCGGTCTCTTGGGCGCGCACGCCGCCATTGCCACCGTTGTAGCTGACGCGGGTCGAATTGTTATAGTTGTTGATGACCGTGGTGTTGTAGGTATTGTGAATGACGGTCACATTGACGTTGTTCACCGCACGATTGTAGGCAAAGTGGCCACCGTCCCACCGTCCACCTAGATAGCCCACTCCAACGTAACCAAAGCCATAATTCACGCCGCCATAAAATCCGACGTGCGGTCCCCAATAACCGGCGTGCCAGAAATAGCCGCCGTCGCCCCAACCCCAGTAGCCGGGCGTCCAAAGTACCCCTACTCGAGGAGCCAACACCCAGGTGCCAGGAACCCAATAATAATCATCGTCGCCGTAAGCCCAATAGCCGGGAGTCCAGATATAGCCCTCGCCAGGGCAGAGTGGTTGTTCGTACACCGGCAATACCGGCGGAGCAATCCGTACCGCGATGCCGACGCTGATTTGCGCAAACGAGGCCGCCGGTATAGCAAACATGATCGCAGCAAGGAACGCCGTTCTTATGGGATGGGTTGTACGCATAGTAGTCCTCTTCCTAATTATGCTTTCGGCTGCGGGTGATTCGATAAAGATATGAAGCTAGAGCACTGTAAAGATAAACCCCGACTGGAACCGAAAGTCGCATTCGGGGACAGGCTGGTTTCGGGGCCTCGCGAGGATGTAGACAAATTGTTAGTTAGCATATAGAACACGGAAATCGCGTTAGGCTAGCGACAAAGCGAGTAACATAGGATGTATATCAATAAGGGATCCTAGCGGGTCCTAAAATGGGAAGGGGCCCCATTGTTGCGAATACTTATTGCTGATGATCACGAAGCTGTTCGAAAAGGGGTGTGCGCGATCCTCTCCTCACGAGCAGACGTGGAAGTGTGCGGCGAAGCCGAGAATGGCAAGGAAACGATCGAAAAAGCAAATGCGCTAAAGCCTGACCTGATTATTCTCGATATAACCATGCCAATATTAAGTGGATTTGAGGCCGCGCGAGAAATTCGGAAAACCATGCCCAAAGTGCCGATCCTTATTCTTTCAATGCATGAGAGCAATCAATTGATCGGGGAAGCCAAAAAGATAGGCGTCCAAGGGTACGTCACTAAGACTCAGGTGGGGAGCACGCTTATGGACGCGGTGGATAAACTGCTTCGCCACGAAACTTTTTTCCCAGAGCGGTTTTCTGCTTGGGAGTCCGCAGTGCAAACGCTTTAGGCCAAACATCCTCTTTGAGCCGGTCGTTCAAGGCGTGCCAGTTGGTTCGACACTCACCTAAGTGCTATAACAGGACTGGGCATAGGGACTTACTTTGGTATTTGAAAGGCTAGGCTTAGCCGTGGATAAACCATCTGTTGGAAGCGAACTGAAGTCTTTCAGGCCGCGTGGAGACGCGATGCAAATCCTTGTTGCTGACGATCACGACATCGTTCGCCGTGGTCTAAAGCAGTTGCTTAATTCGAGGCCGGGCTGGGAAGTGTGCGCGGAAGCGAGCACGGGGCGCGAAGCTGTGACGCTCGCTGAGCAACTGAAGCCCAAAGTGGTGGTGATGGATATCAGCATGCCGGAGCTGAACGGCTTGGAAGCGGCGCGGAAGATATTGAAGATTTTGCCCAAGACCGAAATTGTGATTTTGACACTGCATTTTTCAGATCAGCTGGTGCGCGAAATCCTCGCCTCGGGTGCTCGTGGTTACATTATGAAATCAGACGCTGACCGGGACCTGGTGGCCGCCGTCGAAGCGGTCTCTAATCACCGCTCGTATTTCACGGCCCGGGCCGCGGATATGGTTTTGAACGGGTTCAACGCCGGGAGCCATGCACCTGATCCAGGGACGGTGCTACGAAACCGGTTGACGCCCAGAGAACGTGAAATTGTGCAGTTGCTGGCCGAAGGGAAAAGCAGCAAGGAAGTTGCTGTCTCGCTGAATATCAGCGTGAAAACGGCGGAAACCCATCGCGCCAATATCATGAGGAAGCTGGAACTGCATTCGGTCAGCGAACTAGTGCGCTATGCAGTGAAGAATCAAATTATCGAAGCCTGACTTGTGTGGTTTTTTGTCTTCTGCCTTAACATCCCATAGATTGTTCCTACATGGCAGCTTCGCCGCCATTGATTGTCCTTTGTGAAGTTGCGTTATCCTAGAAAAACGCATCTCATTCAGTGAGTACCAAATAAGGAGCGTGGGCGGATGCATTGTAACCATCAAGTGCGCCAGACGAAGACTTATGCGGCTGGTGTTGCTACGGTTGTGTTGCTGGCTGTGTCCTCGATGTGTTGTAGGTCACTCGGAGCGCAACAACAAGGCCCCCTGCCGACTCCGCCGCCAAATGCCAGCGCGCCTCAGGCCAAGCCCGACGCCGGGGCCACCACTCCGGCGCAAGGGACCGCCCCCCCGGGCGCCGCATCGACTATTTCCAATCAGCCGCCCACGCTACCCGTCGACCAGATCATTCAACGCTTTGCCGCGCGCGAGGCGGAGTTCAAGAAGGAACGGGATAATTACACCTATACGCAGACGTTCGTAATACAAACAATTGACCCCGACGGAATGGCCGACGGCGAATATCAGATGAGGAGCGACATTCTTTTTACGCCAGACGGGAAGCGCTACGAGAAAGTAACGTATGCGCCCGCTTCAACGCTGCAGAGAATTCAGATGTCCCAACAGGATCTGGATGACTTGGAGCACGTGCAGCCCTTCGTTCTGACTAGCGAAGAATTGCCCAAATACGATATCAAATATGTTGGGCGCGAGGCCGTCGATCAACTCAATACTTACGTTTTCGATGTCGGTCCAAAAAAACTGGAGAAGAACCAGCGATATTTTCAGGGGCGCATCTGGGTGGATGACGGGGATCTGGAGATCGTAAAGACCGATGGGAAAGCGGTTCCGGACATCAAGAAGCACGGTCAGGAAAATGTGTTTCCGCGTTTTGAAACCTTTCGCGAAAATATCGAGGGACACTACTGGTTTCCTACCTATACGCGGGCGGACGATATGTTGCAATTCAGCAGTGGGCCCGTGCATATTCGCATGACCGTGCGGTACGCGAACTATAAGCGATTCGGGGTAACCATCAAGATTGGAGCTCCATCTCAGGTGCAACAGCCCAAGAACCCGTAGTATGCAGCGATTTGCATCTGCGGACCTGCTTGAGGCGATCAAAGTTACTTAATGCTTACTGAGCAGCACGATGGTGACACCGGCGCACACGATAAGAACGCCGATCCATCGCTGTAGGCTGATTCGTTCGCGCAGGAATAGCACTGCGCCCACTGCGCCGGCTGCGTAGCTGAGGGCTGTCACGGGAACCACAAAGCTTACATTTTCGAACGACAACGCTGCCAGAAGCGCGAAAAACGCGACGGTCATCATGGCGATGCCAATCCACATCCAGCCCACTAGCAAGGCCTTTAAAATGAACCGTGCTAACGCCGAGGGCCGGAAATCGGTGACTTCGCCAATTTGCTTCATGGCTCGAGTCACGCAAAGCTCGCCGCCAGTACCGGCCACCACGATGAGACAGAGCAAAAGGAATTCGCGCACGTCAGACTTTGACCGCTGTGGTGCGGGGAGGGGTATGCCCCACAATGAGTACACCCAGGCAAATCATGGCGATCCCTAGCCAACGCAGTGGCGTGATCACTTCGCCGAGCAAGAGATAGCCGAGTAAGGCGACCATGGCATAGGAAAAGGACGAAGCGGGCTGCACGTAGCTATAGTCGGCCCAGGTTAGCACTAGCATGTAGGCGACAAAAAACGTCATCAACGACGCCACTCCCAGCCAGATGTACCCCGAGGAGCAGATGCGAACGAAAACGCTCCACAAATCGGCCACCGCCCAATGGGTGGCGGGGCCGACGGTTTTCATGCCTTTGCCGAGCAACACATTGCCCAGCGGGGCGAACACTACGATCATTAGAATCAGCAGTAAAGTTTTAAAATGTAAGCCCGGTGAATCAGTCATTTATCAGCGATGCCTTTGATCTGCTCTGGATTCAAGTATCTAAAGTTTACTTGATGTCCCTGAATCTCCCCAATGTTGGAACAGCATTTGGCCACAACGCCGTTTTAGGGGGTGTGCATCTGAGCGGCATGGAACACTCCTTTTTGATATTCTTTCTGAGGGTCGGACGAGAGCGACGGTCGTCATGTACCAAGGATGGGTCGCGCGCGAAGGAATCGAAATGCGAGAGGTGCGATAATTTCGCCGGTTTTCATGTATTTCGTTCTGGTCGTCGCGGCTATTCCGTTTATCTATTATCTGATCGCAATTTATAGTTCTATAAGATTTTTTACAAGTGTTCCGCGCAAGAAGACACAACGATCCGATTTCACCCCTCCCATTAGTAATTTGAAGCCAGTTCGCGGCTTGGACCCGGAAGCGTACGAAAACTTCGCAAGTTTTTGCCGGCAGGACTATCCGGACTACGAGCTTCTGTTTTGTGTTCACGATCAGTTTGATCCGGCGGTGCCAGTGCTTGAAAAACTGGTCCGTGATTTTCCCAACTGCAAAATCAGGATTTTATATGGTTCTGGCCGAGATGCCATCAATGACAAAGTGGCCAAGCTAGTGCGGTTGGTGAATGAGGCCCAGTATGAAGTGCTGGTGATTAACGATAGTGACGTTCGCGTGAAGCCGGATTATTTCAGGACGGTGGTAGCGCCATTGCAGAATCCCAAGGTGGGTGGAGTTACATGCCTGTATGTTTCCGTAGACGACACCACGATGACGCAGAATTTTCAATCCATGGGTATGATTTCTGATTTTTATCCCGGGGTCATGGTGGCGTGGCTGCTCGACGGTGTGAAGTTCGCATTTGGGCAGACCATTGTGACTACTCGCAAGCTGCTTGCGGGTTTCGGAGGATTTCAGGAATTGGAGAGTCGTCCGGCTGACGATTTGCTGACCGGCCGTTTGATCGCCGCACAGGGCGTAACGGTGGAGATGCTTCCTTATGCGGTGCAGACGGTGGCGGATTATCAATCTCTAGGCGGGCTGCTGGTCAAGCGGCTGCGCTGGATGACGGTGATGCGCCATATGCGCCCATGGGGACACGCCGGTTTGATTTTTACCCAGGGGTTGGCATGGTCATTGCTTGCAGTGGCAGTGCATCCTACGTTGGCGGTTGCGGCTTTTTATTTCGGAATGTATTTGGTGCTGCGTACCGTGATGACTTTGTGCATCGGGACCTGGGGTCTGCGACAGAAAAACCTATGGAAGACGCTGCCGCTTTTCGCAACTTGGGATGCGACGGCATTTTTTATCTGGCTGGCTAGCTTTGTGCGCCGCAGTATTCGTTGGCGAGGCGTGGATTATATTGTCAAGGGCGGGATGTTGGTGCCGGGACGGCAGCCGGCGCAAAAGTTAGACGAGGTTGGCGTCCGGATAAAATAAACCGCAGATGTGTTTGAAGTCTATTCCCTCATAAAGATGGGCGCAAAAATCGCTATAGCTGGAGCCGGGATCTATGGAGCAACGGCGGCAATCCGGTTAGCGGAGCGGGGCCATCAGGTCAGCCTGTTCGATCCGCTGGGAGTGCTGCGCGCAGCGTCGGCAATCAATCAGTATCGGGTCCATTCCGGCTATCATTACCCGCGCAGTCCCGAAACAATCACCGAGACGCTGGCAGCGCGGCGAGAATTTATCGAGGCGTTTGCGCCAGCTATAGTTCGAAACAGCCGCCATTATTACGCCATTCCGCGAGAAGGCTCCCGCACGCGTCCCCAGGAATATGAGCAGATCATGCGGTCGCACGGCCTTGCGCTGCAGGTTCGTCGTCCGGAGTGGATGAATTTCGAGTACATCGATCAGTGTTACGAGGTAGAGGAAAATATATACGATCCTGATTTGCTCCGTTCGGCGATCGAATCGCGGTTAGGCGAACTGGGGATAAAGTATGAGCAGAGCGTCTTTTCCCGGGAGATGCGTGCAGATTACGATTTCGTCATTTGGGCCACTTACGGGATGGGAGCGAGCCGCGATATTTTTAGAATCGCGAAATATCAAGTGGCCGAGAAAATTCTAATCGCCTTGCCGGTGGAGTTGCATGGGATAGCACTAGTTGTCGTAGATGGACCCTTTACCGCGTTTGACCCATATGGAAGTTCATGTCAGTCGCTATTTGGGTCGGCCAAGCATACAAATCACTGGACTAGCTCCGATCCGGAAGACCCCATCCCTGAAAGGTATTTGAACGCGTTGAACCAGAGCGAATTTGCCAGCATAGCGAACACCAGGTTTGAAGCTATGCGAGAAGACTGCTGTCTAGCGGTGCCTGCTGCGAAGGACGCGAAGTACATTGGTTCCCGGTTCACGTTGCGAGTGGTGGAAGACAATCCGGAACGTGACCGGCGGATTTTGTATGTGCGGGATGGGCTTCCAGGGGAGATTCATATTTTTTCCGGTAAGGTCGTCGGCGCAGTGAAAGCGGCCAGAATGGTTTGCGAGAAAATTGCCAGTTATGGATAACGCTAACGGCCCAGCGTACCTCATCGTTGGCCGGGGGCGCTGGGGTACGAGAATTCATGGGATGCTGGCGAGCGAAGGTCGACGCGCTCAATTCGCCTCGGGCCTGCGGAGGGCGACCAGCGAGAGTAGCTCCGCTCACGAATCGCGATTAGCGCAAACTTTTTTGGACAGCGCCGCGCACATCGCGTGGTTTTGCGTGCCTCCCGGACAACACGTGCCGGCGTTTATTCGAGCGGCGTTTGCGGCGGGTTTGCACGTGATCGTCGAAAAGCCGTGGGTATATTCGCGGGAAGAAACTACTTTATTGCAAGACGCGGCGACCCGAGCAGGGTTAAAGGGCGGCGTTCACTTTGAGTATTGCCTGTTATCCGAAATTGAGAATTGGAGGAGGCAGTATGAGCAGGAGAAAAGCTTGGAATTTGGCGGCGTATTCAACGTTCGTGCCGGCGATCATTTAGGGATTTCGCCGATGCAGAATCTCGGGTCGCATCTCTTGGCCATGCGCGAGTACGCGGTTCCGCAGTTCGGCTTGTTAAAAATTCGTTGCGGCTACGAGTTACCGGATCAACGAATGGTGTGGCTGGAGCATCGCGAGCGGCGGGTTGCCAGCGTCGATTTTCTAGGCAGCAAGGAGCCAATCGTTCAGCGCTTCGTCGCGCGCTTTGAAAATAGTCTGGACGGGAAGCCATTCCCGTTTGATTTCGCCTTTGCCCAACGCGTGAACGAAAATCTACGCTAAGCGGTGGCTAGCGTTTGGCCT